>Ga0074044_10000262_pt1 | contig 52453 bp, 43 predicted proteins | sample BogForMeECP23OM1_FD_94443 | JGI IMG/M metagenome (GOLD analysis project Ga0074044, IMG submission 94443) | Bog forest soil microbial communities from Calvert Island, British Columbia, Canada - Bog Forest MetaG ECP23OM1 | ecosystem: Environmental > Terrestrial > Soil > Wetlands ...
CTCGAAGGCTGACGCGCCGGCTTCCGCGAGGTTGGTGCAAAACGTGTGGCGCAGACTATGGACTACACAGTCCCATGGCAGGCCGAGTTGATCGCGAACAGTTCTGAATGTCGTGCTGACCCATTGACGTTGCATCTTGTGACGGTTGTTCTTGCCCGCCGTCCATACGAAGTCGCACCGACTCAGCCGTAACGCCTCGACGAGGCATTCCTTCGCGCGATCGGTCAACGGTACGTACCGCTTCGCGAACTTCGATTTGCCTTCCGAGACATAGACCCAGCCCCGCTCGAAGCCAACAGCAGGCTCGAGGCGAACGTGCTCACGTCGCAGATTCAACGCCTCGCTCAGTCTCAATCCTGTATCCAGTAGAAACTTAACGAGGTACCTGACGAGGCTGTGCTCGGGCATGCTGTCGACGATGACGGCGAGCAGCGTCTCACCTATGACGAACTCCCGTTGCCGCTCACCCGGCAGCATCGTGATCTTCGGGACGCGGTTGATGACCCCCCAGTCTTGGGCAAGTCGTAGTGCGCGTCGCAGAGTCTTCAAATTATGGTTGACCGTGCCCGGTTTCGATGTCTTCGAGCGGAACTGTACAAAGGCCTCGATCAGGTTCCGGTCGATCTTGTCGAGCCGGGCACCTGCGATCCTCGTGAATGACACGAGCCCGTTCCAAGAGTCCTCATAGTACTCGAGGCTTCTCGGCTTGACCTTGGTCCTCAGGGCAGCGAAGAACCGGTCGTGGAAGTCAGCAAGCGTGCCAGCCCGTCGACCGTCGACGATGCCGAACTCACCCCTGACGACGGACATCCTGAAGGCGGCTTCGAGGGTGACGGCTTCATTACGGTTCGCTGTGTAGAGTGACTTCTGATAAAGCGTGCCCTTGAATTTGAAACGACAGTGGTAGACGCGGCCGCGCAAAACGAGCATGCACGGGAATCTAGCACACTGCATACACGGGTGTATACATGTTTTCACCCTAGATCGTCGGGTCGTCCGGTGCAAACTTTTTAATCATTCTACTGCATCAACACGTTACAGACTTTGGCATCGCGGTTGCTTGTTGCATACTCATAATGCAGAGTCTGGAACAAGAGGTTTACCGGCACTCGGCGTAGAGTGCCGGCCTGCGCAAAAGCGGTTCGTGATTAGCAGGTTTCCGCTAGCAGGTCTCGACGACCAGGATCGCGAACCCTGGCGGTTGAGTTCTGTCTCTGTCAGGGCGCTTCCAAGCGCCAGTTTTTAGCTAAGTGGATTGGGCGTCAGGATGCCGAACCCTCCTTCCAATCGCCCACTTGTACGGTTCCATCCCGATGGTTCACTCATTCCCCGCAAAGCTGAGAGAGATGGGACGTCTCACGAGAGACGCAGGCAGCAAATCAACAGCCGTTCGTCATTGAAGTTCCTATTCGTGACCGGCGAGCTCATCTTTTTTTTGGCAGGAGACGGACGAAGGGCGAACGGCCATCTGAGTTACGCCATATAATTAGCGTGATTAAACTTCCATGGTGCGTGACGGCTTTTTCTATGGCGCGGGATGCCTGCTGGCTGGGGGCGCGATTGCGTGGCTCGCGGCTTGGCCTTACGCTGTCCCGATGCTGTTGCTGGCAGCGTTTTTTCTGTGGTTCTTTCGTGATCCCGAACGCCAGATTCCAGCGATTCCGGGGGCTATCGTTTCGCCTGGGGATGGCAAGGTGACTGATGTCTCGGTGCTGACTTCTGACGGAACTCCGCGGCAGCGGATCAGCATTTTTCTTAGTGTCTTCGATGTGCACGTCAACCGCTCTCCGATCGGTGGAGTGATTCGCGAGGTGCGGTATCAACGTGGCAAGTTTCTGAATGCCATGAGCGCGGGCTCGGCGGAGGAGAATGAGCAGAATATTGTGACGGTCGAAGGCGAGGGCCGCACCGTGATATTCAAGCAGATCGCCGGTTTGATTGCGCGCCGTATTGTTTTCAATTTCAGGGTGGGAGACCATGTGGCTCGCGGCGAGCGGGTGGGACTCATCAAGTTTGGTTCGCGCGTAGATGTTCTTTTGGATCGGGATGCGGTCATGCATGTGAAACCTGGGGATCGAGTCAAGGGAGGAGTGACTGTGCTTGCGGTATTGCCGTTAGTGCAACCCGTTCCACTAAGCAGTGCCGGCGTGCAGGAGGCGCATCATTCGTGACGGCGAACTCGGAAATGAATGCGAGCGCGAATTCGGAGGAGCGGGTGCCAAGTCGGCGTGAGACGGACCGTCCACGCGGAAAAATGCGCAAGGGCATGTACATATTGCCATCGCTTTTCACCACCGGGAATATTGCCGCCGGGTTCTACGCCATTCTTCAGACGGTGCATGGCAGTAGTGCGGAACCGTGGCACATGGACTTCGCCGCCAAGGCCATCGGGTTCGCGGTGTTGTTCGACGGCATCGACGGGCGCATTGCGCGGATGACCAACACGGCTAGCGATTTCGGTAGGGAACTGGACTCGCTGGCCGATGTGATCACCTTTGGCGTGGCGCCGGCGCTGCTGGCTTGGATGTGGGGCTTCCATCTGTTACCTGTAGTTAAGGTCTTTCCCGACCTGCACCTTAAGCTGACGCAATTGGGATCGATCGCGTGCTTCGCTTTTCTTGTCGCGGGTGCGAGCCGGTTGGCTCGCTTCAACATTGCGAAAAATCCGCAGCCTTCGAATCCGGGACGGCCCGGCAAGAAGTATTTTGTGGGCATGCCGATTCCAGCGGGAGCGGGAGTGATTGCGGCAGTTGTGCACTATTCCGGTGGCGAACCGGTCACGTCATGGGTGACGGCAATCAGTTGGCTCATGATGGTGGTAGTGGTTGGATATCTGATGGTGAGCACGTGGCGCTTTTACAGTTTTAAGGACATTGATTTTCGTTCGCGCCGTCCTTTCCGCTTGATCGTGCTGATCGCGGTTGTCTTTGCCTCGATATGGTACTTTTCGCGCCCGACACTGTTCTTCATTGCGATCGTCTACATGGCCTCGGGTGTATTGTGGCGGCTGCAGTGGATTTTTCACCGTAAGAGTCCGCCTGCACCTCCGGCGTATCGGGAGGCATCTCACACTCCATGACTGCGCTTTCGAAGTCCGCCGGCTCGCCAGCCGATCTTCGCGGCACGAATCTTTTTCGCGTTGCGATCGTGGGTGCTGCTTCGCTCCAGGGCAAAGAAGTTGCCGAGATTTTGCGCGATCGTAATTTTCCCGCAGTCGACATCCGGCTGCTCGATGATGATGAATCTCTCGGGCAGTTGGAAGCGGTTGGCGAGGAGATGAACTTCATCCAAAGCGTCAGGCCTGAGCAGTTTGAGCGCGTGGACTTCACGTTCTTTGCCTCCGATCAACAAAGTACGCGCAAGAACTGGAAGGCGGCGCGCGACCTGGGCGACACCATTGTGGATCTTTCGTATGCGCTGGAAGAGGAAGCGGGAACGACGATTCGTTCTCCGTGGGTCGAGCGCCAGACCGGTGAGCCGCTACCTCCGCAGTTGCAGCCAGGTCCGGTAGTGGTGGCGCATCCAGCGGCCACGGTGTTGGCGATGCTCGCTCTGCGCAGTGCGAAGACTGCCAGGATTCGAAGCATGGTGGCTACGGTATTTGAGCCGGCATCGGAGAACGGCCAACGGGCGATGGACGAGTTGCACGAACAGACGGTCAATTTACTGTCCTTCCAGGAACTGCCGAAGAACGTGTTCGATATTCAAGTGGCGTTCAACATGGTTCCTCGTTATGGCCAGAGGTCGAGCGTTTCGTTGGAAGCGGCGTCGGAGCGCATCCGCAAACACTACCGGCATATCGCCCCCGGCGTACCCGAACCTGCCCTGCAACTGCTGCAGGCGCCGGTTTTTCATGGGCATGGGTTTTCTGTTTATCTCGAGATGGAGGAACCGATTGCGCTCGCAGATTTATCGCAGTCGTTGGCAGGCGAGCACGTAGCGGTGAGTAGCCTGGCAGTACCACCTTCCGACGATTTGCCCACCAATGTGAGTGCTGCGGGGCAGGGAGACATTCTAGTGTCGCTTGCGAGCGACGTTAATCACAAGAATGGAGTGTGGCTCTGGGCGACCACCGATAATCTTCGTGTTGCCGCTTTGACCGCAGTGGAATGCGCCGAGATGATGACCGCGTCGCGGCCCCGGGGCCAGATTCAATGAAAGTTTGGCGGGCATGTTGGGCCGCGCTTGGCCTGGCAGCGGGCATCGCGGCCAGTGGCTGCGGCTATCACGCTGTCAAGAGCGATCTGCCGCAGAACATCCACAGCATCGCGATTCCTGGTTTCGCGAGCCACAGCCAGACATTTCGCATCGAGCAACTGCTTACCGATGCGGTGGTGCGCGAATTCGACGCGCGCACGCAATATCGTGTGGTTCATAGTACGAAAGATGATGCCGATGCGGTGCTGAAGGCGACGGTTTTGTCGGCGTCAGCCACACCGCTGGTTTATGACTCGACAACCGGCCGCGCCGTCAGCGCGCTGGTCACGGTGAGCTTGCAGGTGACGCTGACGGACCGGCAAGGGAAGGTGCTGTTCGAGAACCCTTCGTATCTTTTTCACGATCAGTATGAAATATCGAGCGACCTGCCGAGTTTTTTTCAGGAGGAATCGCCAGCGGTCGATCGCGTGTCGCGGGATTTTGCGCGTACCCTGGTGGCCAATATTTTGGAGGCCTACTGATGCCGGAGAATGACTGATGCGCGCGTTCAGCCAGGCCGACCGCTTTTTTCTTGAACTGGAGTCGCGAAAGCTGAAGCCCGCTTACGTGCTGGTGGGCGATGAAGCATTCTTTCGCAAGCGCTGCCGGGATGCCATTCTGGAGCACCTGGTCGCGCCCGAGGCGCGGGATTTCGGCTTATTCGAGGTTGACCTGGCGGAGACTTCGCTGAACGAAGTGCTGGATCGGGCGCGCACGCCGTCGCTGATGGCGCCGTTTCAGGTTTTTTTTGTGCGCGGGGTCAAGACGTTATTTGGGCGCGGATCGAGCTCCAATGCTGAAAAAATCGGAGCCATCGAAGCGTATTGCAAGAATCCTAATCCCGATGCGCTGGTAGTTTTTGTTGCGGACCACATCAGCATTCCGGCCGACGCCCGCCGGATGGAAATGACGGACAAAGACCGGTACCAGAGGATCCGGGAAGATTTGGGACCTTTCTGCGGCATTGTCGAATTGTCTCGCGTGGAAGAGGGTGAGGCCGTGCGCTGGATTGGCGAGTATTGCGCCACACGCGCGGTCAAGATGGACGCGGATGGCGCGCGCGAGCTGGTGGATGCTCTGGGCGGCGACATGATGATGGTGTCGAATGAACTGGAGAAGCTGATTCTTTATGTCGGCGAAAAGAAGAAAATCAGTCTGGGCGATGTCGAAACCATGGTGCTGGCGGCGAAACAGCGTTCGCTGTACGAGTTGACCGATGCGATTTCCTGCAAAGACCGCGTGCGGGCGCTGGCGGTCCTGGATGCGCTGCTTTCGAGCGGCGACGGCGAAGAAGCGGCCATTGGGCATCTCTACATGCTGGCGAAAACTTTTCGGCAGATGCTGGTCATTCTGGAGCGCAACGTGCGCGACCAGCGCATGCTTTGGGCGGCGTTGTGGCAGGGTTTTCGCGTGCCACCGTTTGCGGCGGACGATATCATCCGGCAGGCGCGGCGTTACAAATCCAAGCGCGAGTTGACGCGGGCGATTCGTCTGGTGGCAAAGGCGGATCTGGCGCTGCGATCCAATCCTCCGGGCAAGCGGCTGGTCTTGGAAAAGCTGGTGCTGGATCTCGCTGCGGAGCCTAAGCCGGAAGTTACCGGGGGATGGATGCAGGAAGAACTGCCGGTGTAGGGGTGGCTTACCGCTGTCGGAGTTGCGCCGACACGAGGCTTCGAAGAACTTCCGACCCGGCTAAACCGCAATCAGTTAAACTACATGAGCGTGTTTTTCTTCCTCTTCCGGCATCGCCCAGCTCTGACTGCCGTCATCCTGCTGATTCTTGCCCCGTTTTATTTGACAGCGGTTTTGATGGCTGCCGAACCAGCCGTTTCGACTCAATTCCGGCCTGCCGATCCGTTGAATCAGGTCGCTTTCGAGCATTACTACAATCTCGATTACGACGCGGCGATTCAAGATTTTGAGCGAGTTCTGGCACGCCATCCCCAGGATCCGTTTGCCGTCAATCATTTGCTCTCGGCGGTTCAAGTGCGGGAGTTGTATCGCATGGGCGCGATGAACACAGGCGAATATTCGAACGACAGTTTTATCGGGAAGGCGCACCGGGCCTCCGATCCGGCGCAGAGGGCGCGCATTAAGCAGTTGGTGCAGCAGGCGGAGAAACTGGAAGAGGCCGGATTGGCGAACGATCCGAACAATGTCGATATGTTGTATGCCCGCGGGGTTACGCGCGGGCAGTTCGCGCTTTATACGGCCTTGATTGAGCGCGCGTGGTTTTCGGCTCTGCGCAACGCGGTGGGTGCGCGGCGGGATCATGAGCGCGTTCTGGAACTTGATCCGCACTACACAGACGCCAAGTTGGTGGTGGGGGCGAATTACTATGTGATGGGGAGTTTGTCATTTGCGGTCCGGATGGCGGTTTCACTCGCGGGCTTGAGTGGGGACAAGAATAAAGGTTTGCAGTACTTAGGCGATGCTTACCACTCCAATGGGGAAACCAGCGTGGATGCCGGGATTGTCTTGATGGTTTTTTTGCGGCGGGAACATCGCTATAACGAGGCGCTGCAGATTACGAGAGCGCTGGGTCCGAGGTTTCCGCGAAATTATCTCCTGCCGCTGGAGGAGGCGAACCTGCTGCGGGAGGCCGGGAAAACCGGCGAAGCCGAGGACCAGTATCACCGGGTCTGGCAGAACGGGCACGAGGGAAAGTATGGCAATCTGCATTACGAAATTGCGGCGCTCGCATTGGGCGACTTGCTGCGGAGCGAGAAAAAATATGCGGCTGCGGCTGCGGCTTACGAACTGGTAAGTGAGGTGGCAGGAGCCGATCCGGAATTACTGCAGAAGGCGAATTTGGGTGCCGGCGAAATGTATGATCAGCTGCAGAAGCGGGAGATGGCGGTAAAGAAATACGAAGCGGTGGTGGCCACCGACTCGGGCAATGCGGAAGCTGACGAGGCGAGGAGGAGGATCAAAGAGGCTTACCGGGAGTAGGTTATGGGCTTTCAGCCTTTGGCTTTTGGCTCTTAGCTAAAGGCTGAGCGCCAGGGCCGGCGGATCTTGAAACCTTTTCCTGGCAAACGTCGTATTCTAGTGTGAAGGGGGATAAAGCCATGTATTGCAATGCTTGCGGCAAGGCCATCGGTGAGGATGGGCGGTTTTGCTCTCACTGCGGGAACGTGGTCGGGGTTCCACCCACTGCGAAGAAGCTGATGCGCTCGCGCGCTGACCGTAAGATTGCAGGCGTATGCGCGGGGCTGGCGCACTATCTCGATCTAGATACTTCGCTGGTGCGCATACTATGGTTCTTCATCACGCTAGCCTGCGGAATTTTCCCGGGGATCGTGGCGTATGTCCTGGGATGGATCATCATTCCCGAGGAGCCGTTCTTGCTGCCTGTGGCAGCTTCGCAACAAACGGTGACAGGGTAACCAGGTTTCTCTATTTACCGCTGCGGGTCTGGAGATGCTAACGGAGACGCGGCGAGCCGCGTCTCTACCGGAAAATCAATAACTGCCACTGTGTTCTAATCTCCTTTCATGGAACGCCTGCGCAGCGACGACGCTGAGATCTTCTACGAAGTTCGGGGGAACGGGCCGACGGTCGTTCTCCTTCATCCTTTTCCTTGTGATCACGAATTCTGGAATCCAGTGGCAGCGGCGCTTGAGTCGCGCTACCGGCTGATTCTGCCCGATCTGCGGGGACACGGCGAATCGGGTGCGGGTCAAGGTCCGGCGCATATGGCGAAGCACGCGGGCGATGTGGCGCGGATGCTGGATGCGGAGGGTATTGGGAGAGCGGCGTTTGTCGGATGTTCCATCGGCGGGTATGTCTTGTTCGAATTCTGGAGGCGCTTTCGCGAGCGGGTGTCGGGGTTGGCGCTTTGCGACACGCGTCCGCAGGCTGACACGGCGGAGGGCCGATCGAATCGTCTGAGGTCGGCGGCCACGGTTCTGGAGCAGGGAGCCGAACCCTTCCTCGAGACGATGATTCCGAAGCTGATGGGGCGCACGACGGTGAGCACGCGTCCGGACTTAGTCGATGGAGCGCGTGCCATGATGCGCAAAATGGCGGCTGAGAATATTAGTCTGGTGCTGCGGGGGATGGCGGAGCGTCCGGACTCGGTTGCGGATTTGAAGACCATCAACGTGCCTACGCTGCTGGTGATCGGCGAAGAGGACGTGCTCTCGACCGTGGCCGACGGCGAACTGATGCGGCAGAACGTTGCAGGGAGCCAGTTGAAGGTGGTTCCGAAGGCCGGGCATTATGCGCCGTGGGAGCGGGCGGACGCGGTGGGGCCAATTTTGCGGCAGTTTCTGGATGAGATCTGGTAGCTGCATGCCGTGCGAGACGCTCGGCACCACACTCTAATCGCCGACTAATCCGATCTCGGATGAATCCAGGCGATCGATCGGACCGCTGCTGATGAGAGCCAGCCATAGACTCAGCAACGAAACTCCTCCCAACAGGACGACGCAGCCGGGCCACGCTGCCCAACGCCAGAACCAGTCGGTTAGGGTGGCGCCCACGCTTCCTCCGAGATAGTAGAACGAGACATAGAGTCCGGCTGCGGAGGAGCGAGCGCGACCAGCAATGGCGCCTGTTTGGACCGTGGCGGCGGCTTGCGCCACGAAGACTCCCGACGAAAAAATGGCCAGGCCGACGATGACCATGGGCAGCGATTTTAGCAGCGTAAGGAGCAGTCCCGAGATCATCATGGCGCAATAGACGAGCGTGGTGTGGCGAAAGCCGAAGCGATCGAGGAAGCGTCCGGCCTGGGGAGTGATGACGACCCCGAGGAGATAGACAAAGAAGATGCTGCCGAGTTGGGCGGAGTTCAGACGGAAGGGAGCGGCGGCGAGGTAGAAGTTTGCGTAGGTGAAGCATCCCACGAGCGCGAACAGAGCGGTGGCGCCCATGCCGAAGTTGGCTAGCAGCCGGGGATTGCGCAAATGCTGTTTGGCGTGATCGATGACCTGCCGCAGATGGTCGGCGCGGACAAAATTCTTTGCCAGAGGGAGCCAGGCGCGGACGACAAAGGCGCCGATGAGGTCTAGAGCGGCCAGTACGAGAAAGGCGGAGCGCCAATGCCAGTGAGCGGCGATTACGCCGGAGATGAAGCGACCCAGGAACCCGCCGATTACGGTCCCGGTGATATAGGATGACATGGCGCGGCCAACGCCGCGTCCGGCCCACTCTTCATTGACATAGGCGAGCATGACGGCGATGACGCCCGGGACGAACAGTCCCTGCGCAAAACGCCAGAAGATGAGCGCTCGCAAACTGGTGGACGTCGCCGCGAGCGCGGTGGGAATAGCCAGGAGGAAGAGCGACGGGACGATCACTTTCTTGCGTCCGCGGCGCTCGGCAATCATGCCGATGATGGGCGCAGTAAGCGCGGTGGCAAAAATCGTCGCGCTTACGGTGAGGCTGACTTCCAATTCGGAGGCATGGAAGACTCCTCGCAAAAGCGGCAGCAAGGGCTGGGTGCAGTAAACGTTGAGGAACGTGCACATGCCGGCGAGCATGGTCGCGACGGTCGCCTTGTCGAGTTTCTGCACGGAGAACCGAAACCTCACGGCGTAGTTCTGATGATATGCGATCGATCATATGCGAAACAGCAACCGGTTGTGGCATGCGCACGCGGTGGCCGACTCGTGAAGGCTGGGTTGTGCCGCAAATGGCAGGTGCGACAATCGTCACAGCCACCGGGCAAATGCTCTGCTAGAATCGCCCCATTATGATGGAAGCATTCGTCGTTCCTGAAAAAACCGTGGTCAACGCCAAAGGAGACGGGCCTGCGCTCGATGTCAGTCGCGCGGAGGGTCAGATCTTTCTGCTGACCCTGGCCATCACCGACATCATCGAACAGGAGTCGCTCGATGTCAGCATTTTTGCGTCGGCGGATGGCGTGACATGGGATCCCAAGCCGGTCGTGGCATTTCCGCAGAAGTTCTATCGAGAGGAAGTGCCGCTGCTGCTCAACCTGACGGCGCGGCCAGAGGTGAAGTTCATCCGCGCACATTGGGAAGTGGGACGGTGGGGCCGTGGCTCAGAAACGCCGATGTTCGGGTTCCACGTCACCTTGCGGGAGGTTCCGCAGGAGATTCTTGCGGAAGCCGCGGGTCGGGTGCGGTCACAATAGACTTCAGAGGTGAGAGGTCAGATTGCCGAGGCAAGACGGCTGATGTTCACTTTTGGTATCTGACCTTCCACCTCTTTCTCTCAGAAAATCTCCGCTATATTAAATTCATGTCTGATGATTCGAAGCGTGATGGTTCGAACGTCATTGTCCGTCCCGCGCGCTCGGTGCGCGGAGTGGTGCGTATTCCGGGAGACAAGTCCATATCGCACCGCTATGCGATGTTGGCGGCAATTGCGGAGGGGGCGAGCCGTTTCCACAATTTTTCCGCGGCGCGCGACTGCGCCAGCACGCTGGAGTGCGTGGCGAAGCTCGGCTGCGAGTGGGAGCGCGTGGAGGGCGAAGAGAGGACGCTCGAAGTGCATGGCGCCGGCCGGCGGCTGACCGCTCCGACGGAGGTTCTTGATTGCGGAAACTCCGGGTCGACGATGCGGATGCTCAGCGGAATTCTTGCGGGGCAGCCGTTTGCCAGCGAGTTGTGCGGAGATGAATCGTTGTCGCGGCGGCCGATGGGGCGCATTATGACTCCGCTCGCGCAGATGGGCGCGCGGATCGAAGCTGTCGAGGGTGGACGGCCTCCGCTGAAAATTCGCGGTGGTCCGCTCAAGGCGATTCACTACAAACCGGAAGTGGCTAGCGCGCAGGTGAAATCTTGCGTGCTGTTTGCGGGACTGTTTGCCGAAGGCGAGACGGTGGTTGAAGAGCCGATTCGCACGCGCGATCATGGCGAAATTGCGCTGCGGGCGTTTGGCGCCGAGGTTGAGCGAACTGGCGGTGCCTCGCGGATTGTGGGGGGACAGCGGCTGCGCGGGATTGAGGCGCATGTTCCGGGCGATCTTTCGGGCGCGGCGTTTTTTCTTTGCGCCGCGGCTCTGTTTCCGGGATCGCAGATTACATTGCCGGGAATTTTGATGAATCCGACGCGGGCGCGGCTGCTCGATATTCTGATGCAAATGGGGTTGAGGGTTTCGGTGGCGCATCTGGAAGAACATCACGGCGAACTGGCAGGTACGATCGAAGCGCGCGGGGCGGTGTGGAAGGGAACTGCAATCGCGGGCGCTGATACGGCGGCCTTGATTGACGAGATTCCGGTGCTGGCGGCGGTTGCGCCTTACTCCGAAGGCGGGCTGGAGGTGCGCGATGGCAAGGAACTGCGCGTAAAGGAGTCGGATCGGATTGCGGCTGTGGCTAAGAATTTGCGAAAAATGGGCGCAGAGATTGAAGAACGTCCGGATGGAATGCGGATCCCTGGGGGACAGCATTTGCGTGGTGCGGAACTGGATTCGTTCGGCGATCATCGGATTGCCATGGCGTTCGCCGTGGCGGCACTGCGGGCTGAAGGGGAGACGGTGATTCACGGGGCGGATGCGGCGGGAGTGTCGTATCCCAACTTTTTCGATGAGTTACAAGATACGACCCACGGGTAGACCGGCGTTAATAATGTTCGAATCCTCATTGTGTATGCATTGCTATCAATGATATCATCAAGAGTCATGGCAGCAATAACCATTCGACAACTCGACGACAGCCTCAAGAGCCGGTTGCGGGTCCGCGCGGCACTTCATGGACGTTCCATGGAGGAAGAGGCGAGGGAGATCTTGCGCTCCACTCTGACCGCGTCCACGTCGACGAACGCCAATTTAGCGGAGAGCATTCGAAGGCGATTTGCTACGTTTGGAGGCGTCGAACTGGCGTTGCCGCGGCGTGACGCCGTGCGGCAAGCCCCGGATTTCGCGCATGATCGATCCGGCAAATGATCATCCTCGACACCAACGTGCTTTCGGAGTTGATGAGGGTCAAGCCCTCTGCTCACGTGGCGGCTTGGGTTGCGAAGCAGTCAGCAACAGAACTCTTTACGACTTCGATTACGGAGGCGGAAATTTTTTACGGAATTGAGCTGCTCACAAAAGGCAAGCGGCGAGAAGGGCTGCTGGCGGCGGCAGAAGCCATGTTTGACGAAGATTTGGCGGGCCGTGTTTTCGGGTTTGAGAGCGAAGCGGGGCGAGTCTTTTCAATGATCGCCGCCAACCGGCGAGCCCTCGGCAGACCGATGAGCCACGCCGATGCGCAGATCGCGGCCATTGCCAGAGTGAGACGGGCCAAACTCGCCACGCGCAATATTGAAGATTTCGAGGATTGTGGTCTTGACGTCGTTGACCCTTGGGGTGGCCCGTGAAGCGCTCGTGCTAGTTTCGTCATCGGCAAGAGGCGTCCTCGACAGTCGTGAATCGCAGCCGCTCAGCATCCCCAATGGTCAAAGGATACAATCTGGGGTACTCGGCGCTCGCAGCCCGAAACTCGCAGCTCTCCACCGAGCCGCGAACGACGAATAACGAACAGCGAGGAGTTTACTTGTGACACCAGATACATCCCAATCTCCCGATGAGCGACTGCAGCAGGAGTTCAACCGCTGGGCCGATGAGGGTGAGGGCGCGAAGATGGAGCGCCATCATCTTGATATCACCGAGAAAACGATTCAGCGGATGGAGTTGCGTGCAGGGGAGCGGATACTGGATCTGGGCTGCGGGTCGGGATGGGCGACGCGGTTGCTGGCGCGCATGGTCGGGGACGGTCCGCAAGGGTTTGGGCAGGTAGTAGGAGTCGACATTGCTGACGAGATGGTCCGGCAGGCGCGCGCGGCGTCTAAGGATTTCGACAATGTGATGTTCGTCGTTGGGTCGGCGGAGAAGATTCCGTGGGAAGAAAACTTCTTTGACAAAGTGCTGTCGGTAGAGTCGTTTTATTACTATCCGGATCAGGAACGGGCGCTGGCCGAGCTTTTTCGGGTTATGGCGCCGCATGGACGGCTATTCATTCTAATTAACCTCTACAAGGATAATCCTTACTCGCTGCAATGGGTGCCAAAGTTGAAGGTGCCGGTGCAGGTGCGCTCGGCGGCAGAGTACGTCGAACTGCTGAAGAAGCACGCTTTCGAAAACGTGGAGTATGCGCAAATTCCTGACGACACGCCTACGCCGGAGAATTACCAGACGACGTCGTTTCACTCGCTCGACGATTTGAAGGCATTCAAGCGGGTGGGTGCGCTGCTGCTGATGGCTTCGAAGCCGGATGTGCGGAATTCGGCTCCGGGATACACGATTTACTGAGCTGCGGGCTTCGAGGGGACAACGGGCGTCTTGCCTGCCCCGGCAGTTGGGTGGCTGGGGCGCGGACGACCGGCGCTCCACGGGCAAGAATCGGCGGTGTGACCTGCATCACTCCCAGCGTATGATCGTTGGGTTATCCTGTAACGACGAGGACTCATGAGCTGGCTGCAGAATAAATTCGAAAAGAATTTCATGATTTCGACGGTGGACTATGTCTTTAACTGGGCGCGGAAGTCGGCGCTCTGGCCGATGACGTTTGGGCTGGCGTGTTGCGCCATCGAGATGATTGCGTCTTCCACTGCGCGCTTTGACATTGCGCGCTTCGGATCTGAAGTATTTCGGCCGAGCCCGCGGCAATCGGATTTAATGATCGTCTCGGGGACGGTAACGCTGAAGATGGCGCCGGTGGTGAAGAGAATTTACGACCAGATGCCGGAGCCGAAGTGGGTGATCTCGATGGGCGCTTGCTCGTCGGTCGGCGGTCCGTTCAATACTTATGCGGTGCTGCAGGGCGTTGACCGGATCGTGCCGGTGGATGTTTACGTGATCGGATGCCCGCCGCGTCCGGAGAATTTGTTTTACGCGCTGCTTAAACTGCAGGACAAAATCGACACCATGACGCTGGCGAAGCGTCCCACCGAAGTGCGGCTGGAAGCGAAGATGATGGAAGATTTCAAGCGCCGGGTGATGGTGGCGCAGACGATGCAGCCGAAATAGACGTCGGCTGTCAGTTCTCGGTTCTCGGTGTTCGATGCCGGTGGTTACGTCTTCGCGGATGATTTTCTCGATCCCGTTCTGGCTGCTTCTCCGCTTTGCCTTGCTCGGATAAAATCACTTCCAACCTAAATGGCCAGGTTTCTTAGCTTCGCCGTCGTTCTCACTCTTCTTTTCTTCTTGCTTGGCGCTCATGGTGCTTCGGGCAATCCTCAGGAAGCGGCGCGGGTGAATAATATTGGCGTCGCTTACATGAACCAGCAACTTTTCGAGAAAGCGTTGAAGGCTTTTGAGGAAGCGGCGGCTGACGATCCGGCGTTAGTGGTAGCGAGGGTCAATCGTGGAGTGGCGCTGCTTAACCTGCAACGGCTTGACGAAGCGAGGGTGGTGCTGGAGAAGGCCGTCAAGAGTAACCCCAAAGATGCCCACGCGTCGTACAACCTTGGTCTCTATTACAAGAATTCGTCGGATGCTGGGGCCGCGGTCGAGGCTTTTCGGCGGGTTATTGATCTGGATGGGAACGATGCCGACACGTGGTATTTTCTCGGGTCGACTTATGCGCAGCTCAAGCAATTTCCGGAAGCGATCAATGCGTTCGAGCATGCGTTGAGGCTAGATCCGCATCATGCCTCGGCGCAGTTTGGACTGGCGCGAGCCTACCAGCAATCGGGGCGAGGCGATCCCGCGCGTGAGGCGATGAAGAAATTCCAGTACATCACGCAGAACAAGCTGGGAGCGCCGATCAGCCTGGCGTATGGCGAGCAGGGAAAGTATTCGAGGGCGGAAGAGTCGCCGATGGCGGTGGAGAAAGTGCCGGCGGCGATTCCGGTGCAGTTTGTGGATGTGACGCAGGAAGCTGGGCTCGGTTCACAGCAAGCATCCGCCTTGGAGGTAAGTCCGAGCTTTGGACCAGGTGCCTGTTTTCTGGACTACGACGGCGACGGACTGATAGACCTTTTCGTCGCGGATAACGGGTCACATAGCGGGATGTCTCTGTATCACAACTTAGGGCACGGGAAATTCGCGGAGGTGACCAGGGCAGCCGGACTCGACCCGAACCTGCGCGCGACTGGGTGTACCGCTGGCGACTACGACAACGACGGGGCGACAGATCTGGTCCTCAGTTTTATCGGCCGAGTGATGCTTTTGCACAATGAGAAGAACGGGACGTTCAAGGACGTCACCCTATCGGCAAAGATAGAAACCAACGGTCGTAACGCGGGCCTCGCTTTCGTTGACTATGACCATGACGGTGACCTGGACTTATATGTAGGCCGCGCGCCTGACGGGAACCGTCAGATTAAGATGCATCAAGGTGTTTTGGAAATCAGGCACCCCCAGCCAACACCTCCCTCGAACTCGGTTTGGCGCAACAACGGAGATGGGACATTTACAGACGTGACACGGGCCCTGGGTTTATTCGGTCTTAACCCAACCTTAGGATCAATCGGCACCGACTACAACAATGACCGTGCCGTCGACTTGCTTCTATCGGGCGAGCCTCCTGTGATTTTCGAAAATCCCCGAGAGGGTGCGTTCAAGAGCGTCCCATGGACTAATGGTGTACCGGGGCCTGCCCTTGGAATGGCTGTCCTCGATTTCGACCACGATGGCTGGATGGACCTTGCCTTCACCCACTGGGACGCGCCGGGGATCTCCCTCTGGCAGAACAGGCAAGGGAAAAGTTTCGAGCAAGTCCCGCTGCCGAACGTAGACTGGATCCGTGCCTACGGCGTCGCCGCCATCGACTACGACGACGACGGTTGGGTCGATCTTGTTGCTGTGGGCGAGACTGAGGATGGTAGGGGCGAGGTTCGGCTCTTTCGCAATCTTGGGCCGGATGGGTGGAAAGATGTCAGCGCCGAAACTGGGCTCGACAAAATTCAGCTGAGAGAGCCTCGGGCGATCATCACTGGCGATTATGACAATGACGGCGCTGTCGATCTCCTGATCACGCAGAATCACGGGCCCGCGGTGTTGCTCCGCAACGAAGGCGGCAACAAGAACAACTCGCTGCGGCTGGCGCTCAAGGGCCTCAACGATAACAAGAGCGCTATCGGGACGAAGGTCGAAGTTTTCTCGGATGGTATTCGGCAGAAGTTTGAGGTGTACGGATCGTCCGGTTACCTTGGACAGAATTCGCCCTACCTGACGATCGGGCTGGGACAGGCTAAGGAAGCTGATGTCGTCCGTTTGCTGTGGCCTACGGGTGTCTTGCAGGATGAAATCGCAGTGGCGGTGAACAAGATGCAGAGTATTACGGAGCTCGACCGGCGGGGGAGTTCGTGTCCTACGCTGTTTGCGTGGGACGGGCACGAATATCGTCTTGCCGGCGACATGCTGGGCGCGGGGGTGGTGGGGCATTGGATCGCGGCTGGTGATGGCAGAGTAGAGCGCGATATTCCGCGGCCTACGGAGGCGATTAAGATTGACCGTGACTCGTTACGTGAAAGAGATGATTCCCACCCTTCCCAAAAACAGGGAAGGATGGGGCACCCAATGCTTAGTTTCCGCTTTATGGAGCCGCTCGAAGAGTCGGTTTATCTGGATCAGGTGAAGCTGCTGGCTGTCGATCATCCTGAGGGTATTGACGTCTATCCCAACGAATATTTTGCCAGTAGTCCGCCTTATCCTCCGTTCAAAGTGGTGATGATCAATAGGAAGGACGCGCGTCCTCCTGCCGGGGCGTGGGATGAGCATGGGCACGATGTGCTGCCTGATCTGCTGGCGCATCGCTATTTCGGCGACTTCAAAGTGCTCCCATTTTTGGGGTTTGCCGAGCCGCACCGGCTGGAGCTTGAACTTGGAGAGCCGTATCGGGGCGGTCCGCTGTGGTTGCTGCTGCATGGAGAGATTGAATACTACTCGGCAACCAGCATGTACGCCGCCGATCAGGCGGGTCTGCGGCCGTTGGCGCCATATGTTGAGGCACTGGTCTCGACTGCTAGTCCGGTTGGAAGCGCGACGAAGGAAAATTGGGTTCGCGTCGTCGATGACATGGGGTTCCCTGCTGGCGGGGCGCGCACTATGACTGCCGATCTCAGCGGTAAGCTTCCACCGGGGACGCGGCGCATTCGCATTACTACGAATCTGCAGATCTATTGGGACGATATTCTGATCAGCCGGACTGTTCAGGACAATAGCCAGGATCGGAGTGCTCGGGTAACGCCGGTGCCGCTGGCGCACGCCGAGTTGAGTTTCCACGGATTTCCGCTGAAGATCGAAGACCAGCCGCCGGGCAACGTGAAATACATTTATGAGAAAACCAGCGCCACCGGTCCCTACACGCGGCCCGCCGGAGCTTATACGCGCTATGGCGATGTGCTTCCACTGCTGGAATCGATTGACGATAAGTTTGTTGTTTTCGGATCGGGCGATGAGGTTGCGCTGGATTTCGATCCGGCAAAGTTGCCTCCGTTGCCGAGGGGCTGGGTGCGCGATTATTTCTTCGTCGCCAACGGCTATGAAAAAGACATGGACTTTTACGCCTACTGCGGCGATGTGGTGGATCCGCTGCCGTTCCGCGATATGCACAGCTACCCGTATCCGGACCAGTCTTTTCCTTCCGATGCCGAGCACCTGAACTACCTGCTCGAATACAACACCCGGTTTATGTCGGGGAATGAGGCGGCCGGGTATTCTTTCCAATATCCGAAGTGAAGCTGGCGGCGGGCAATTACTCTGTCATTCATTACCTGGGCAATCGTTGAACTGTTCTGAGGGTTCCGCGGAGTGCGATTGCGGGAAGGTGTCTCAGGGCCACAAGATTGGGTTCGCATCGCGTCCGCAAGAATCTTTTTGCCGGCGTCGTTTTGCGTTGACAGAATTTTCCGCCAAGATAGAATTCGAAGGGAATTTGTGGAACTGCGGCGGGAACGCACCAAAAGTGCACTCGCAAGCCACGAATGACCCTCCCCCGAGCCCCGTTGTCGCCGCAGGACAATGGGGTCTTATTTCGAGACCAATTCTTCGTGATTTCTGCAGGGTGCAACCGCTTACTGGTGGCTTGGTTTGGTGATAGCTCGGTTTGCGAGGGAGCGATCCGAACTCGCGTCGTCGCTGTCAGGCGGAAGTCTGGGATGAGGATGGAGGGGCCTTCGGCTTTGCTCAGGGCAGTCTCTTCGATTCCACATGTTTCTTCCGTGAAGAACGTGGCTGCGCTTGGGATGACAGCTTGACAACCGCTACTGCCCGCGCAAGCTTAGTAGCGGGCTGTCGTCGTTTCAGTAGTTTATAATCATGGATTCTGGCTTGCACCGTTACGCAATCTGACGGAATCGTCTGCCACGGAGTAGTTTGACTATGATTCGACAGCTTCAAAATGCGGGTCCCACCCTGAAGATCATTCTCGGGGCGCTACTCGTGATTATTTGCGCCTCGATGGCAATTACGCTGATACCCGGTGGCATCGGCTCCAGTTTGGGCATTGGAGCGCCTCCGGCGGGCGTTCTCGCCACAATTGGCGATCAGACCGTCACCGTGCCCGAGGTGCAGCGCGAAGCGCGCGCGATGATCCGCCAGCAGTTTCCCAAGGGGGGACCGCAGGCGAGCATGCTGCTGCCCTATTTTGCGAATCAAGCTGCCGAACAATTGATCAACGAAAAGGCGCTGGTTGCCGAAGGGCACCGCATGAGGTTGCGGGTAACCGACGACGAACTTCGAGATGAGTTGCAGCACGGGCAATACGCGAACGCATTCTTCCCAGAGGGAAAGTTCATCGGCCAGGAAGCATACGAAGACATGCTCCAGCGCGCCGACCTGACGGTTCCACAGTTTGAATCGCAAGTGAAGGACGAGATTCTTATCCGCAAGTTGCGCGCTCTGGTTTCCAGCGGCGCCTTTGTAGGGGACAGCGAGGTTCGCGAGGAATTCGACCAGCGCAACACCAAGGTAAAGTTTGAATACGCCGCAATTACGCAGGCGGATATTCTGAAAGGTCTGCATCCGACGGACGAAGAACTCAAGGCTTATTACGATCGCAACAAGGCCGCCTACAACAACACGATTCCGGAGAAGCGGCAGATTAAGTACATCGTGGTGGACAGCGCCAGAATCGGGGCGAACGTTACGGTTACCGATCAGGATTTGCAAGCGTATTACGATCAGCATCGGGATGAGTTCCGCGTGCCAGAACAGGTGAAGGTCGCCCACATTCTGATCAAGACTCCGTTGCCGGCCCCGGGAGCCAAGGAAGATGAGAAAGCGGTGGCAGACGCGCGCGCCAAAGCCGAGGACGTGTTGAAGCAGGTGAAGGCGGGCGGAGATTTTGCGAAACTGGCGGAAAAATATTCGGACGACCCTGGCAGCGCCAAGAGTGGCGGCGAACTCGGCTGGATCGGGCGAGGTCGCACTGTGCCTGAATTCGAAAAGGCTGCGTTCTCACTCGGCAAAGGGCAGACCAGCGATTTGGTCAAGAGCAGCTACGGCTTCCATATCATCCGGGTCGAAGACAAGCAAGAGGCTCACCTCAAGACGCTGGCTGAGGTAAAAGGTGAAATCGAAGAGAAAGTGAAGCTACAGAAGGCCGCGCAGGCGACCGAGAAGGCGGCGAATGCCTTGCTGAGCCAGGCGCGCACTGCGGGATTCGATCAGGCAGCGGCGGCCAAAGGTCAAGCGGCAGTCGCCACCGACTTTTTCGGTCGAACCGATAACTTGCCCGGGCTGGGGGCGAATCCTCAGTTTATGGATGCGGTGTTCAATGAAGCGGATAAGGCGCCGCCGGATGTTGTCCAAGTGCCGCAAGGCTATGTGGTTTTCCAACTGCTGGCCATCAAGCCTCCGGCTACGCCTACGTTTGAAGAAGTTCATGCAAAGGTCGAGGCTCAGTTCAAAAACGAGCGAGCCAGTTTTCTTCTGCAGCAGAAGACCCAGGAGCTCTCCGACCGCGCCAAGGCGGACCACGATTTGAAGAAAGCGGCAAAAGATCTGGGCGCGACGGTGAAGACCAGCGAGCTGGTGGCGCCTGACGGACAGGTTCCCGACATTGGTTCGATGAGTCAGGCGAGTGCCATCTTCTCCCTGAAGCCGGGTGAGATTAGCGGGCCGATCACGGCCGGGGGAAACGGCGTGGTTGCTCAACTTCTGGAGAAACAGCCGCCGACGGATCAGGAATTTGCCGCGAAGAAGGATCAGATACGGCAGTCACTTCTCGAGGAAAAACAGGGCACTTTGTTTGGATTGTTCGTTACGAACCTGCGCAAAGATATGGAGAGCTCCCACCGGCTGAAAATCAATCAGGAAGAGATGAAAAATCTGACGCGGCAGGCTTCGCAAGAAGGCGAGTAACGAAATTCTAAATTGCCCCGTTGCAATGTCGGACATCTGATTTGTGCGCAGAGGCGGGTTGCCGTATCTGCTGTCGCCGAATGAGACGGGGCAAGCTCCGTCTCTACAACTGACTGAGAACTGATTTGAATGTCGTTCCCCCGTGCCAGCGGAATTCTGCTTCATCCCACCTCGCTGCCTTCGCGCGGCGGGATCGGCGATTTTGGTCCGTCGGCCTATGCGTTCGCTGACTTTCTTGCTTCCGCACGCCAGGGTCTGTGGCAGGTGTTGCCGCTCGGTCCGCTCGGATTCGGCAACTCACCATATTCTTCGACTTCGGCGTTCGCCGGGAATCCGCTGCTGATCAGCCTGGAACGCCTGGCCGATCATGGCTGGATTGACCGAAAAGTGGTCGACAGTGTTCCGGACGGCTCCGAACCGCTTGATCACGCGTCAGTCTTTCGTCACAAGCTCCCTTTGCTATTTGAGGCGGCACGAAACTTTTCGAGATCCGCCACGCCTCAGGCCCGGGGCCGTTTTGAAAATTTTCGCCGGGAAAACACTTGGTGGCTTGATGACTTTGTCCTCTTCGACGGCCTGCGTGCACGTTTCAAGCTGGAAACGTGGAACCGCTGGCCACACGAACTGACTCATCGCGACCCGCTGGCGATTGAAAAAGTGCATGAGGAAATGAGAGAAGATCTGGATCTTCGCCGGGTGGTGCAGTTTTTTTTCTATGAGCAGTGGAGGGCGCTTCGCGCCTATTGCGGGCGGCGGTCGATTCGGGTTGCGGGCGACATCGCGATCTTTCTGAATTTTGACAGTGCCGATGTGTGGACCCACCCCGATCTTTTTCGGCTGAATGGCGAACTCGATCCTGAGGTTGTTGCCGGCGTTCCGCCAGATTTTTTCAGCAAAGACGGCCAGCGGTGGGGCAATCCGCTTTACCGGTGGGATGTGATGCAGGCGCGAGGATATGCATGGTGGATCGACCGGATGCGCTGGGCTACGCAGAATTTTGATTACGTCCGCCTCGATCATTTCCGAGGATATTCACAGTTCTGGGAGATTCCCGCGGAGGAGCCAACGGCGATTCATGGACGCTGGGTCGACGGCCCGAAAGATGATTTATTTGTGAAGCTCAGGGAAGCGCTGGGCGGTCTGCCATTTTTTGCCGAAGATCTGGGATACATCACCCCAGACGTACATGCACTCCGGCAACGTTTGAAAATCCCCGGTATGGCCGTATTGCAATTCGGCTTTAGCGACGCCGGCGCGCGCGTTCATTTGCCGCACACTTTCACGACCGAGAAAGTTGTTTATACCGGTACGCACGATAATGACACGCTGGTCGGGTGGTGGGAATCGGGCGCAACGGAGCAGGAACGCCAGCAAGCCGAAACTTATCTGGGCCGATGTGGAAAAGGCATGCAATGGGCAATGCTGCGCGCGGCCGCGACCTCGGTGGCCAGCCTCTGCGTGGTGCCGCTGCAGGATGCGCTGGGTCTCGGAAGCGAGGCGCGTATGAACGTCCCCAGCCGTTCGGAAGGGAACTGGCGCTGGCGTTTTGGCGCCGAGTCACTGAGCGGGGAACTGGCCAAAAAACTGGCTGCGCTCGCGGAAATTTCAGACCGGCTTCCGCAGCCATTGCCTGCCGGGAATTCCAGCGAGACGGAAGAATGGGCGGCCTGAATGGTGTATTCTCGCTGCGAAGCCAATTGAAGAAAACTCTTTGGAGTAGGATGACGTGACCGAGCTCGTCGAGCCCATCATTCGCGCCCAGGCTGTCGAAAAGTTCTACGTGCAGCCGGATGGGAATCGCATTGAAGTAATCGCTCCCGTCGACCTCAACGTAGAGCCCGGGAAAATTATCGCTCTGCTCGGTCCGTCGGGCTGCGGCAAGTCTACGCTGCTGCGGATTCTAACCGGGCTCAGCAAACCTTCCTCAGGCGAAGTTCTGTGGCATGGGAAACCTCTCACGTCGCAGAACGCGGGCGTGGCCATCGTTTTTCAGAGTTTTGCGTTGTTTCCGTGGCTGACGGTTCTTGACAACGTTGAAGCTCCGCTCGAAGCTCGCGGAGTGGCAGCGCTGGAGCGGCACAAACGGGCTTTGCGCATTCTGGATACGGTTGGCCTCGACGGGTTCGAGAGCGCCTATCCTAAAGAGCTTTCGGGTGGCATGAAACAGCGTGTCGGCTTTGCGCGCGCGCTGGTGGTGGAGCCCGAAGTGCTGTTCATGGATGAGCCTTTTTCGGCGCTCGACGTGCTGACCGCGGAAAACCTGCGCAACGAGTTGCTCGAACTCTGGATCAGCAAGAAGATGCCGACCAGCGCCATTTTCATCGTTACGCACAATATTGAAGAAGCAGTGCTGCTGGCGGATCGGGTGATTGTACTGGCGAGAAATCCGGCGTGGGTGCGCGCCGATTTTCCCATCGAATTGCCGCATCCTCGTGATCGGAAATCGCCCCGCTTTATCGAGCTGGTGGACTACATCTACAAAATCATGACGCAGCCGCAACTCGCGGCGGCGGTTCCGGACGCTACGGCAGCGGTGCAAAAGCCCGTTCGACAGAAATACCAGATGATTCCTCATGCGCGGGTCGGCGGCATCGCCGGCTTGCTCGAACTGTTGCTAGACAGAGGAGGAAAAGAATATCTTCATCGTCTTTCCGAAGTTCTCATCATGGATGCGGAAGACCTGCTTCCGATCATTGAGGCGTCGGTGTTGCTCGGCTTTGCCACTTTAAAGGAAGGCGATGTCCAAATTACCGAGGAAGGCGCTCGCTTCGCCGAAGCGGACATTCTGGCGCGCAAGATTCTTTTCCGTCAGGCCGCACTGAATCACGTCGTAATCCTGCAACAAATCGACAGCATCCTGCACGCCAAGACGGATCATTCGATATCCGAAGAGTTTTTCTACGACATCCTGGACGAGCATTTCAGCGCTGATGAAGTGGAGCGGCAATTCGATACCGCGATGAACTGGGGCCGCTACGCTGAGATTTTCGACTTCGATCGCGAATCGCACCGACTCATTCTCGCCGAACCCGTGGGTGAGCCCCACCCGCCAACCACTTCGGTGCAGCCTTGAAGCGTCCGCAGCGAATTGCTTTTCGGCCGCTGGTTCGGATCTGGTCGGTGCTGCCGCGGCCCAGCGCGTCGGGCGTGCCCGATCTCATCATGTTTTCGGCCGGGCTGGCGCTGTTCTATGGCATAGTGCAGGTCGGACGCAACTGGCTCGGGCCCTTCCATCCACAGATTGAAATCAGTCGCAGCCTAGCCGCGCTTCCGGTCTATGCAGGTTATTCGCTGCTGCGCATTGCGCTCGCCTATGTATTGAGCCTGTTTTTCGCCGTAACCTACGGATATATCGCAGCGTACCGTCCGCGGGCCGAACGCTTCATGATTCCCCTGCTCGACGTTCTGCAATCTATTCCGGTGTTGAGTTTTCTGCCGGGCGTGATGCTGGCCATGGCTGCTCTTTTTCCCGGGCGTCAACTGGGCGTGGAGTTGGGCGCGGTGCTGCTCATTTTTACGGGACAGGTCTGGAACATGGCCTTCAGCTTTTACGCGTCGCTGAAGAGTGTTCCGCGTGAGATGCGGGAGGCGGCCACGATCTACCGCTTCAACTGGTGGCAGCGCTTCCTGCAGATTGAACTGCCTTTCGCGACCATCGGGCTGGTGTGGAATTCGATGATGTCGGTTGCGGGGGCGTGGTTTTTTCTGATGGCCTGCGAGCAATTTGGAGATTTTCGTTTGCCCGGGCTCGGGTCGTATTTACAGGCTGCGGCGGATGGTGGCGACACGCGTTCCATTCTGCTCGGCATTGTCACCATGGTGGCGGTGATTGTGCTGATCGATCAGTTCGTATGGCGTCCGGTGATTGCCTGGGCGGAAAAATTCAAAATGGAGCAGGTGGAGAGCGCGAGTGCACCAACGTCGTGGGTGCTTGATTTTCTTCGGCGCTCGCGCGGGGTGGCGCTGTTCCGCAAGCGGGCGATTCGTCCACTGCGCGAGCAGATGGTGCATTACTTTTCCCGCGGCAATGTAGTCCGCGCGGAGTCGGCGCGGGAAAATACAACGGGGTTGTGGCTCTGGCGAGTTGCCGGGTTGGTGGCTCTCAGTGCGATCGGTTATTCCGTGGTTCGCGTTGTGATGATCTTGACCGGGCTAAGCGGAGCCGAATTCCACCAGATCGCGGTTGGCCTTTTTGCAACCTGGCTGCGCGTGAATGTCACGCTACTTCTGGGCGCGCTCTGGACAATACCGGTGGGAGTTGCGATCGGGTTTCATCCGCGCTTGGCGCGCATCGCTCAACCGCTGGCGCAGATTGCCGCTTCGGTTCCGGCGACAGCGGTTTTTCCGGTGGTGCTGCTGGTCCTGATTCGTCTGGGCGGAGGTCTCGGATTTGGTTCGATTGTGCTGCTGCTGCTCGGAACGCAGTGGTACATTTTGTTCAACGTGATCGCCGGCGCGATGGCCATTCCAACGGACTTGAAAGAAGCGGCCAGCGTGTTCGGCATTCGAGGGTGGGAGCGCTGGCGGAAATTAATTCTTCCGGGAATTTTTCCCTTTCTGGTTACTGGGATGATCACGGCCTCTGGCGGGGCATGGAATGTCAGTATTGTCGCTGAATATGCTCACCTCAAAGGGCAAATCTATTCGACCGTGGGAATCGGGGCCATGATCTCTGGGGCTACCGATGCGAAGAATTTCAATCTCCTGCTCGCGAGCACGATTGCTTTAGCTGCCGTGGTGGTCACCACGAACCGGCTGCTCTGGCGGCGTCTTTATCGACTTGCAGAAACACGCTTTAAGCTGGAAGGGTAAGTTCTCAGTTCCGGTTTTCAGTTCCCAAAGCCTATGGATGAGGGAAACCGCCGATCGGCTTTGCTAAATCTGTCTGCATGTTGAACAATGAATGTTCAGCAAGGAATGTTCAACGATGAATGTTGGACGATGAAATAATGAAGTAGGATCGCTTTGGCCGCTGGTTCTGATTTCGCCGGCGCTGCAAAATTCGCAAGGAGCCTTCATGCCCGCAACTGGAGAACTTATACGCCTTATGAACTACATCGATGACATTGCCACGACGCTGCGCCGCATCAGCGCCAGCATCCCCGCGATGACCAAGGAAGAGGCCGCGCGCCTGGGCGAGTATATCCGCAAGACCGAACCGAGCTATGAGAGCGTGGTGCAGCGTGTCGAGAAGGCGGGCAGGGAAAACCGAGAGGACAAAGAGTGACAGAAGTCCGCACGGTTGCGGTGATCGGCGCGGGCATTATGGGACGGGGCATCGCGCACGCTGCCGCTCTCGGCGGCTATCGCACCATTCTCGAAGATCTGCTTCCGAACGCTCTGCGCAAGGCGGAGACGGAAATCCGGACTAACCTCGATAAAGCGGTTGAACTCGGCAAGGTCAATGCCGCGGACGCCGATGCAGCTTTTTCACGGGTTGAGTACGCTGGATCGGTCGATGAAGCGGCGCGCGAGGCGGATCTGGTCATCGAGGCGGTTCCCGAGGAGATGGAGTCGAAGATCGAGATCTTCACCATGCTCGACAAGATCTGCCGTCCCACGACGATTCTTGCCTCGAACACGTCCTCGCTCAGCGTCACGGAGATTGCCAGCGTCACTTATAGGGCGAAGAAGTGCGTGGGCATGCATTTTTTCAATCCCGTACACAAGATGAAGCTGCTGGAAATTGTGCGCGGTCTGGAGACTGACGGCGACACGCTGGCCGCTGTGGTCGGGGTCGGCAAGCGGATGCGCAAGGAAGTTGTGGTTATCAGGGAGTCGCCGGGCTTCATCACCAGCCGCGTTAATGCGATGATCGGCAACGAAGCATTCTACATGCTGCAGGAAGGGGTCGCCAGTGCCGAGGACATCGACAAGGCGCTGAAGCTGGGGCTGAATCATCCGATGGGTCCATTTGAACTGGTGGATCTGGTGGGGCTTGATACCCGACTGCATATTCTTGAATACCTGCACAAAACCTTGGGTGAGAAGTTCCGTCCATGCCCGCTGCTGGTGCAGTATGTGAAGGCGGGAAGGCTTGGGCGGAAATCGGGGCGGGGAGTGTTTGAGTATCCGGAGTCTTCTCCAAAGTTGTAAGAATGAGCTATTCTTCACACGCTTTCCGGGATAAGTCAGTGGGTATTCGCAGTATCATCTCTTACCCGCGTTTGATCAGTGATCCAATTTACTTCCCGCGTCTTGCCTCCGTCGTCTGAGAAGGATTGTTCAAAGTGGGGCATGTTTGTGGTCAGGTTCGACCAGACAAATCGGATCAGGATGGTTTTCCCATTCACTGTGTCCTGGGCATAAAACTCACCTCGTCCATTCTTGAACTCACCGATCTGGGGCGGGTCCAGAATGCCAGCTTTGCGATTGGCCCAATAGAGGCGCCACTGGTGGGATTGGGGATTGTACAAACGCAGGACCAGACCCTCGATGTTACCGGTTGGACTATTGAACTTGGCTTGCTCCAGTTCGGCGCCTTCCCAAACCTTAAAGCAGTTGCCAGTACCGTCGAATTCGACCCAGGTAGTGGAGCCGGTTAACGGATTCATGAGCTTCTTGAGGCGATATTTCCAGGAACCGAGAAGGGGATCAAAATCGTATTGCCCATCGCGTTCGGCGGCGGTTTGTTGAACGTTAGTTGCCGATGCTTGTGAATTCTGCTGTGCGAGCGTTTGGAATGGCGGCCAGAGGACAGCCAGTGTGCACACCATGAGACAAGCTCGAATGCGTTTGAGCGCGTTCATCACTGCCCCCTATGATTCGCTCTCCATTCTGGTTATGTGGAGTGCTTCGTCATGGTCTCGGGCCGCTGGCCGTTACACAGGATCCGCCTGCTGGCTATTGGTTGATATCCTGCTTCGCCTCCAGTTTCTTCTCGAGTCCACCGAGATAAGCTTTCTGGTTCTCGGGAGCGACGGCCAGCGATAGCTTGATTTCTTTTGTCGCCTCGTCGAACTTGCCCTCGGAGCTGTAAATGCGGGCCATGCCCGTGTGCACGAACCACAAATCGGGATGTTTCTTAGCGTTTTCACGGAAGATGACGAACGCCTCTTGGTCGCGTTTTTCAGCCTGTAGTTGACGACCATACAGATGAACCTGTAGCGGAGTGGCGAGATCCAGGGCCTTTTTCTGGGCCACGGCCGCGTCGTCTTTGCGGTTGAGAGCGGTCAGGACCTTTGCCTTCGTGTCCTCGTTGTCGTAGCGATCTTCATTTTCGACGGACTTGTTGGCATAGATCAGTGCGGCGTCGAGCGCGATTTTTTCGGCAAGCAAATAGTTAGCGGCGTCGTCCCAGCTTTGCCATGTGTACTGGGAGAGATTGCGGAGCTGTTTTTTCAGGCTGGCTTGCACTATATCGTGTACATCGACCGAGACCTTGAACGAAACCGCGACCTTTTCCCACTCGAGTTCGACCACGGCCGAATCTGGCTGCAACTGGTCGAAGTCATAGGTCAGGGCGTTGTGCATATCGGCCGGCTTGGGCTTCACCGTTACGCGCAGTGCGTCTTCCTTATCGTCGTAGGTGAAGGATCCCCAGGAAGTTGAATTCTTGGAGAAAATAATGGTCCACTCATCGGCGTTTGGGATCATGTGCAGTCCGTAGGTTCCCTTGTCGAGGGGCTTGCCGTCGATCTGGACGGGATCGCTGAAGGTGATCGTGGTGTTGATATTGGCTCCGGCGCGCCACACCTGGCCGTACGGAACGAGACCGCCCCAAACTTTGCGGTCGTTCACGAGCGGGCGGTGATAGTTGATCGTTATGTCGGTGATGCCGATGCGCTGGGAGACCTCTGCCTGCTGGCTCTGGAGAGGCAGGTCGAGAACGAAAGATTGCGCAGAACTTAGGGTTGGCAGGGCCGCTATCAAGAAAGGGAATAGAAATCCTGCGACCGCAGCACGAAGGCTTTTTCGAGCCATTGTTCGAAGCATCGGAGTTTCTCCTTTGAAGGCGCCCGTTGAAATTTTGCTTGAGAAGGGTTATGAAAAGCGGCCCACCCCCCTGGTTGGTGGGTTAGACGCCCTGCGGGGTAATTTGTGAGCAGGAATTAACGCCGATGGCTAACCGGAAGGCTACCTTCAGCGTCTAATCTACTAGGCGAGACTCCTTTTCACGGAACTCGTTGCCCGCATCTTTCGTATCCAATAGCAGACGGAGGCGGGTTCTTGCCCCAGCGGAGCCGGAAACCCTGCGAGCTGCAAATTAACCATGCGGATGCTCATCGAAATCGTTCGCCAGTCGCTGGCGACGCTCTGGGCGCACAAACTGCGCTCGTTTCTCACCATGTTCGGCATAGCGTGGGGCGTGGGATCGCTGCTGCTGCTGGTGGGATTGGGCGAGGGATTCCGCAGCGGGCAGGCCAAGCAACTGAAGAATCTAGGCCAGGACATCATGTTTACCTTCCCCGGGCGCATTCCGGCGGTGGAAGGCAGCACGCAGTCCGGACGCACTTACCATTTCACGTACGGGGATTATCAGGCCATCCGCAGCGAAGCTCGGGCGCTCAAGTATGTCTCGCCAGTGCTGAATCGCGAAGATATTCGAGCGGTCAGCGATTACGGGTCGACGAACGGGCAGGTTTTTGGCGTGGCCCCGGAATATAACCAGATCCGCAACATTCCGGTGGGGCCGGGACGCTGGTTCAACGATGAGGACAATACCGAGACGCGGCGGGTAGCTGTCGTCGGGTGGGAGCTGCTGAAGAATATATTTCCTGGACGGCCAGCGGTCGGTTCGTCAATTTTGCTCAATGACATTAACTTCGAAATTATTGGCGTGCTCAGCAAGGTTGGACAAGATGGTAATAATGGCACCAACGCGCGCATTTTCATTCCCATCGAAACCATGCGCAACCTGTTCCGGTTGAAGGACCAGAACAGTGAGGATGCGATTTCGTTCCTGAATTATCGTCCGCTGACGCCTGGCGGCAATCTGGTGGCGAAGCAGGAAGTGCATGACATTCTTGCGCGGCGTCACGGGTTCGACCCCAAGCTTACCGAGTCCTTTGAAGATTGGGATACGATCGAGGATAACAAGCGGGTGGATAAGATCTTCGATGGCATGGATTATTTTCTCGGCGTGGTCGGTGTGATTACGCTGGCGCTGGGAGCAATCGGGATTATCAACATCATGCTGGTTTCGGTGACGGAGCGGACGCGCGAGATCGGGTTGCGCAAAGCGCTGGGCGCTACGCATCGCGCCATCATGACGCAGTTTTTTGTGGAAGGCGCGTTCCTGACCGCGCTGAGCGGCGGCATCGGGCTGGCGATTACAACGGCACTGGTGACGGTACTTGCGGCACTGCCTGCTCCGGAAGGGTTTGACACGCCGCGTATCGTTCCGTCATCGGCGGCGATTGCCATTTTATCGCTGGCGTTTGCCGGCATCGTTGCCGGGCTTTATCCGGCGCGGCAGGCCGCACTACTGCCACCAGTGGAGGCTCTGCGGCAGGAATAACTTCTGCGTAGAAACGGGGTCTCGCCCCGTCTGGACGTGGGGGAAGCTGCGGCAAGCCGCGTCTGTAGGGAAGAATAGCTATGATTCTCGAACTTGGCCGCCAGGCCTATAACGCACTTCGGCACAACCGACGTCGCAGCATCCTGACCATGTTGGGCATGGCGTGGGGCATCGCGACGGTTGTGCTGCTGCTGGCCTATGGTTCGGGCTTCGAGCGCGGGCTCTGGGTGGCGTTCCGCTCCTGGGGCACGAACCTGATTTTCATTTTCCCGGGACGCACCTCGTTGCAGGCGGGTGGCACGAAAGCGGGCAACGAAATTAAGCTCACCGTCAATGATCTCGATTATCTGCAGGCCGAGGTGCCTCTGCTCAAACGCATCTCGCCCGAGGCTTTCAAACAAAGTACGGTTGCTTATGGATCGCGCAGCGCGAGCTACGGGATCAGCGGCGTCTATCCCTATTACCAGCACATGCGGCGCATGGACGTGGAGGACGGGACTTTCTTCACCGACCTGGACGAAAACACGCACAGCCGCGTCGCCATTCTCGGCGCCGACGTCAAGAAGAAGCTGTTCTCGGGTGAAGAGGCGCTGGGCGAAAAGGTGAGGATCGACGGTATCTCTTACCAGGTCATCGGCGTGCTGAAGCACGTCATTCAGAACGGCGACGACAACATGAACGGCAAGGTGTACATCCCGTTCAGCGCCATGAGTGACTTGACCAATACCTATTACCTCAATGCTATCGCCATGGAGTATGAGGGCGACCATGCGAAAGTCGCCGAAGCAGTGCGGCGGTCGATGGCTTTTCATCACGAATTCGATCCCAAGGACAAGCGGGCTATTTTTGTCTTCGACGTATTTGCCGATCTGCTCGATCTGCGGGTGATCACGACCGGGATCAAGATTCTTCTCGGGTTTATCGGGTTGCTCACGCTCGGCATAGGCGGGGTGGGGTTGATGAATATCATGCTGGTTTCGGTGACGCAGCGAACGCGCGAGATTGGCGTCGAAAAGGCGCTGGGGGCGCGAAGTTGGCATATTCTCGTGCAGTTTCTTGCCGAGGCACTGGTCATCACGCTGCTGGGTGGTCTGGCCGGCGTGATTCTGGCTTACCTTGTCTCATGGACGGTTGGGTCGCTTACCCTGTGGAGCGCATTCGTCGAGAATGGCACCGAAGGCGACATTCATCTCACCATCGATTCAGCGACGCTGCTGGCATCTACCTTAATTCTGGGATTCGTGGGCGTGATCAGTGGGATGCTGCCGGCGATTAAGGCTTCGCGGCTGGATCCGATTGAAGCCCTGCGGTACGAATAGCTAGGGAAGGCTCGGCTGGTAGCATTAATGTTTCATTGATCCTCTTTCATTGATCGATCGCCACTTTTCTCCTCTCCACCTGCGTACAATGAAACGGTGTCAGACTCCAGCGTCCTGCAGAAAGTTCTTGATCATCTACAGCTCTACGATCATCCTCTGCTTGCTTTTTCTGCACGTGAGAATGACGGTGCGATCGAGATTTTGATCGATTTGAAGAACTCGACCGTGCCGGTACACACCTACGTGCTGCCGATTCACGCACGCGACCTCGATCATCCTCAGTTCGGCTGGCATCTGCAGCATCAGCTGTACGACGGCCTGCACGACTATTTCATTGAAATGTTTGTTCGCACGCCGCAGGATCACGGCGCTCCTCGCAGCGAAACACCTGCTGCAGAAAGAGGCGAGGAGCGCTAGCGTTTTGCCGGTTCGCGAACAGATCGAGAGCGAGATTCTCCGGGGTGGCCCCATGGCGTTTTCGCGTTATATGGAGATCTGTCTTTACGATCCTGCGGACGGATACTATTCGGCCAACGCGGAGCAATTTGGCAAAGCCGGAGACTTCTACACGTCAAGCGACGTCCACGCAGTTTTTGGACGGCTGCTGGCGCGGCAGCTTGAAGAAATATGGCGGGTGATCGATCGTCCGCAGCAGATCGAAATCCTTGAACTTGGCCCGGGCCGCGGATTGTTTGCCCGCGACGTGATCGACTGGTCGAAGAAGAGGTTTCCCGACTTCTATGCTGCGCTGACGTACACCTTGCAGGAATCTTCGCCGTCACTGCGTGCGAAACTGCAAAATACTCTCGATCACCAGTTGGCAAGTGGCAAGGCCGTCCTCTCTGCGACATCGGCGGAGGCACGGGCGATCAAGATTCAGCGCATCCTATCGTTAGAAAGGCCGCTGATCGTGTTCGCCAACGAATTCGTTGACGCGCTCCCGGTGGAGATTCTTGGTCCTCACGGTAAGCTCCACATCGCACTCGAAGACAATCGACTGCGCGAAGTCTGGCTGCCGCCGCTGGCCGAGGAACTGGAATTTCTTGACCGCTATAGTGTTCATCCCGAGCCTGGCGAATGTATCGAGGTGCCTCTCGTCGGGCAGAGGTGGGCCGGGGAAATCGCCAACGCTATTGCGAGCGGCCTGTTGTTAATCATCGACTACGGCTACAGTCGCAAAGAACAGCTCGCGGGCCGGCACCGTGGCACGCTCATGGCGTATCGCCATCATTCCGCCAGCGGCGATCCTTATCAGGCTCCGGGAGAGCAAGACCTCACGGCCCATGTCAATTTTACGGCACTCGCAGCCGAGTGCGAGCGGGGCGGGATGCGCGTGGAAAAACTGCTGACGCAATCGCAGTTTCTGATGGGCATCGGCGAGAAAAATCAGTTCGCAGACGCATTCGAAGAATGCGGGATACCGCAGGAACGGACGAAGGTGGCTCTCCAACTCAAACACTTGATCACTCCGGAAGGCATGGGAGAGAATTTTCAGGTGCTGATTGCCAGCCGCGGGGTCGAACCCGATAAAGTGAGTGCTCTGAGCGGGCTGAGTTTTGGAAGGGGCTCTTAGCTTTCGGCTCGCGGCTGTCAACCACCGATTCTCAACTGTCAACTCTCAGTGAGAGCGATTCATGTCTGGTTCTGCGATCAAATGAATCGCTGGAATGCAGCACCCAGGAGAGTTATACTCATGGCGTTTTTACTGGGGGGTGGTTATGAAGCGGTTGATTCCTTTCCTTGCTCTGATCTTGTTTCTTGGTGGGCCCGGTTTTGCTCAGACAAGCGCCGACGATACCCCGGCCAGTAAGGCGGATGTCGAGAGATACTTCCAAATTGCCAGGTCCAACGACATGATGAAAAAGCTGGTGGCGTCGATGGAGCAGGGCTTGCAGCAGATGACGCATGAGCAATACGTGAAACACCAAAACGACTTACCGGCCGGTTACGAAGCAAAGATGAATGCGATGATGGACGAAATGTTCCAGAATATGCCGTGGGATGAAATGATCCAGTCCATGGTTCCGGCATATCAAAAGCACTTCACCAAGGGCGACATCGACAATCTGGTGGCTTTTTATTCCTCGCCCACAGGTGCAAAGTTATTGCGCGAACTGCCCGCCATCATGGCAGAGTCGATGCAGGACATGATGCCGATCATGACCAGGTACATGGAGACAGTCCAGCAGCGGCTGCTCAAAGAGACTGACGACATGATCGCCCAGTCCAAGAAGAAGACTCAGGGGAACGATCCCGCTACCAACAATTAAAGTGCGAGTGAAGTCCGAGGGAACGGGCCGCTCGGCACACCCAGGACTGTGTACCAACGGTATGCACCATTTTCGGTGCATTTAACATTCCTGAAATATCTTTGCGTTAAACTGCATAAACGATGAGCATGGCTCGGATCTCTCGTTTTGCGCTGCCTTTGCAGGTTGCCGCGGTCTGCTACCGGCGGGTCAATTCGCAGGCTGAGTTTCTGCTGGTGCATACCAATGGGGGCAGCAAGTGGACTTTTCCCAAGGGAGCGCCGGAACCTCGCCTGTCGCACAGCCAGGCGGCGGAACGCGAAGCGAAAGAAGAAGCCGGAGCGATCGGCATCATTGAACCTCGACATTTCCATCTCTACGTGCATTCCAAGGGCGTCTTCTGGCAGCCTGGGGGTGTGCAGGAATATGTCGTCAAGGCTTTCCTGATGGAGGTCCGGCAGACACGGCGGCCCGAGGAGGACGATCGCGACCCCACCTGGTTCGAGGCGGAGAAGGCGCGCATCATCCTGGCCAAGGGTCGCGAAGTGAAATATGCCCATGAACTCCAGGCAGTGATTGACCGGGCGCTGGAGCTCGGGATAGCCCGTATGGCCGCGACTCGCTGAACCCACCAGGCGCTGTTGACAGGCCAACTCAGCTTGGCCTCAACAGCGTAACTCCCTTTATGATCCCGGCCAATTATGATTGACTGACCTGTAGGGTCGAGATCTTCCACGGATGAATTACGGGTTCGTCATCGACAATCGCAAATGCATCGGTTGCCACGCCTGCACGGTGGCGTGCAAAACCGAAAACCATGTTCCGGTCGGAGTCAACCGGACGTGGGTGAAGTATGTCGATAAGGGTGTTTTCCCCAGCACGCGCCGCGTTTTTCAGGTTACGCGTTGCAACCACTGCGCCAAGCCGCCTTGCGTTGCGATTTGCCCGGTGACCGCGATGTACCAACGCAAGGACGGGATTGTCGATTTCAATCCCGAGCGCTGCATTGGCTGTAAAGCGTGCATGCAGGCCTGTCCCTACGATTCGATTTACATGGATCCGGACGACGGCACGGCTGCGAAATGCCATTTCTGCGCGCATCGCACTGAAGTTGGGCTCGAACCCGCATGCGTCATCGTTTGTCCGGAACACGCAATTATTGCCGGAGATCTGAACGATCCAGCGAGCGAGGCAGCGCAACTGGTGGCTCGAGAGCCGGTACGCGTACGCAAGCCGGAGCAGGGAACTCAACCCAAACTTTATTACATCGAGGCCGACGAAAGTGCGATTGTGCCGATGGCGGCTCGCCACGAATCGATTTACATGTGGGCGCAGCGGAATGCGGCGGTGATGGGAGGAGGGGCTGTCTATCCGGCCGATAGCCCGTTGTTGCAGGAGAATGCGGTTGCGGCGTATGACGTTGCCCATGCGCGTCCCTGGGGCTGGCAAGTTCCGGCTTACTGTTGGACCAAGTCAATCGGTTCGGGCGCTTTGGCCGTGCCGGCCATTGCCATGTTGCTGGGTCGATTGTCGGGTGACCGGGTCCGCGATATCGCGCTCGCGACCATCGCGTTGTTATTTACGGCGCTGACAACGGTACTTTTGGTTTGGGATCTCGATCACAAAGAACGATTTCTGCGGGTAGTGTTAACTCCGCAGAGCAAGTCGTGGCTGGCGCGGGGCGCATTTATTTTGATCGCGTATAGCGGGCTCTGTGGCGTGTTCTGGCTGGCATCGGTCGCCGGGCTTTCTTGGGGGGCGTCGGTGTTGCTGTGGCCCACCATACTGGTGGGCTTTTGTGCGGCCGTCTATACTGCGTTTCTCTTTGGACAGTGCGAAGGCCGTGATCTGTGGCAAACGCCTCTGCTGCCAGCGCATTTGATCGTGCAAGCGCTGCTCTGTGGGTCGGCGGTGCTGGCGCTGCTTCCGGCTGCCATCGGCGGCTCGGCGCGGACTGTGGCGGTTGCAGTCCCGGCACTGGTCTTTAGCGTAAGTGTGCACCTGCTGATGCTGCTTGGCGAAGTTGTGCTGCCGCACAAGACCGATAACGCGAGTTATGGGGCGCGATTGATGACTCGCGGGCCGTTCGCTGGCGCGTTCTGGGGCGGTGGTTTGGTAGTGGGTGGAGTGATTCCGCTGTTGCTTCTGGTAGCTGGTCCTTTGATATTTGGGGCTTCGAATCACCTAGTAGTGGGACTCGCCAGCTTGCTGGTTTTAGCTGGGCTTTTGATTTTTGAGTGGTGTTTTGTGATGGCGGGGCAGAGCGTACCGAACAGCTAGGGTCCTTTCGTAAACCGGGGGCCTCGGCAGTGCGCGCGAGAAACCCCGCCCTAGTCGCTCCAAGAAAACGAAGTCACTAGAACAGGGTATCTTTTTAGATTTGTATGGAGAATTTGCAATGACGGATTTCAAGCGCGACGGCAGCCATCTTGCTTCCTACCCGCCCGTCGAGAAGTGGGACGATTGGGTAGAGTACGATGCCGACGCGTGGCCGCGCCGGGTGCAAAAGCATTACCAGCTTGTGCCTACGATTTGCTTTAACTGCGAGTCGGCGTGCGGGCTGCTTGCCTACGTCGATAAGGCAACAGGGAAAGTCGCGAAGTTTGAGGGCAATCCTAAGCATCCGGCCAGTCGCGGACGCCTTTGCGCCAAGGGACCGGCTACGATTACGCAGATTCATGATCCCGATCGCATTCTTTATCCGATGAAGCGTTCTGGGCCGCGCGGCGGGGGAAAGTGGACGCGGACTTCGTGGGATGAGGTGCTGGAAACTTTCGGCGCGCGCATGCGCAAGGCGTTTCAGGAAAATCGCGGCGAAGAAGTCATGTACCACGTTGGCCGTCCCGGGCACGACTTCATTATGGATCGTACGCTGCAGGCCTGGGGCATCGACGGTCACAACTCGCATACGAACGTCTGTTCGTCTTCGGCGCGGCTTGGCTATTTGCTCTGGCATTATGCTGATCGTCCTTCTCCCGATCACGCCAATGCACGTTTCATTCTGCTGCTCTCCGCGCATCTGGAGTCGGGGCACTATTTCAATCCTCACGCGCAACGCATTATCGAAGGGAAAATGGCAGGAGCGAAGTTGGCGGTCATGGACCCGCGGCTGTCGAACACGGCGAGCATGGCGGATTACTGGATGCCAAGTTATCCGGGAACGGAGGCGGCGGTTCTGCTGGCGATGGCGATGGTTATCCTCGGCGAGAATCGGTTGGACGCAGCCTTTGTAAAAAAATGGACCAATTGGGAAGAACTTGAGGTCGACGGATTTCGTGCGGAAGGCCAGAGTTTTGAAACGGTGATCGCTGCATTGAAGAGGCACTATGAGAAGTTCACTCCGGAGTTTGCGGAGAAAGAAAGTGGAGTGAAAGCCGACGTGATCGTCAAGATCGCGCGTGAAGTTGCGGCTGCGGGAAGTCGCTTTGCGTCGCATCTATGGCGGGGTAGCGCATCCGGAAATTTGGGTGGATGGCAATCGGCACGGGCGTTGATGCTGCTGCATGTGCTGACCGGGTCAGTGGGAACTCCGGGCGGACACAATCTGAACGCATGGAATAAATTTGTGCCGCGGCCGTATAAGAATCCGCCGCTGCAGAAAAACTGGAACGAACTGCTCTATCCGCGAGAATGGCCGCTGTGCACGCATGAAATGTCGCCGCTACTCCCGCATTTCTTGAAGGAAGGGCGCGGTCGCATCGACGCTTATTTCACGCGTGTCTTCAATCCCGTGTGGACTTATCCCGACGGATTTTCGTGGATTGAGATGTTGCGCGACGAAGAAAAAGTCGGGCTGCACGCTGCGCTCACGCCGACCTGGAGCGAGACGGCATGGTTCGCCGATTATGTTCTGCCGATGGGCTTCAGTTCCGAGCGCCACGATCTGATGAGCCAGGAATCATACGCCGGAAGGTGGATCGGTTTTCGGCAGCCGGTGCTGCGGGTCGTGCAGGAAAAGGAAGGGAAGAAGTTCGATACCACCTATCAGGCGAATCCTGGAGAAGTTTGGGAAGAAGACGAATTCTGGATCAATCTTTCGTGGGCGATCGATCCCGATGGTTCGATGGGAATCCGACAGTGGTTTGAATCGCCGTATCGACCGGGGCAGAAGTTGACGGTGGACGAGTACTACGGCTGGATTTTTGAAAATTCCGTTCCCGGTCTGCCCGAAGCTGCCGCGAAGGAAGGACTGAAGCCGCTGGAATATATGCGCAAATATGGCGCGTATGAGGTGACCACGGACGTCTACAGGCTGAACGAAAAGCCGGTGGCGGCCGCAGATCTCTCGGGGTCGAGCATCGAAGCGAATGGCACGGTTACGAAGGCCGGACAAGCAGTGGGTGTGATGATCGATGGCCAGGCGGTCGTCGGGTACAACACGCCTTCGCGGAAGCTGGAGCTGTTTTCGAAAACCATGGCAGATTGGAAGTGGCCGGAGTTCGCGCTCCCGGAATACTATCGCAGCCACATTCATCGCTCGGCGCAAACGGCGTCAGCGGGGAAGGCCGCGGAGAGTTGGGATGCGGGTTTCGATCCGCAATACATGCCGCTGGTGGAGTGGCCGAAAGAGGCCCACGGCGAGGTTTGCACTCTGTTGCCGATCTTCCGATTGCCGCACTTGATTCATACTCGCTCGGGAAACTCGAAATATCTTTACGAGATCGCGCACAAGAATCCGCTTTGGGTCAATCCAATGGACGCCAAGAATTTAGGGGACCTTCGCACCGGCGATCTGGTCAAGGTACACACGGAGATCGGATTTTTTGTGCTGCACGCATGGGTGACCGAAGGACTGGCGCCCGGGGTGGTTGCCTGCTCTCACCACATGGGACGGTGGCGTACTGGGAAGGAAGATCAACTGGAACGCATGTCGAGCGCATGGGTCGATCTGCAGGAAGTCGGCAAGGGACAATGGAAGATGCGTCAGACTTCGGGCGTGGAGCCCTATGAGACGACCGACCCAGACACGAAGCGGGTGTGGTGGAGCGATGCCGGCGTCCATCAGAACCTGACTTTTCCAGTGCATCCCGATCCCATCACTGGTATGCACTGCTGGCACCAGATGGTGCGCGTAGAGCGGGCGGGGGTGGGCGACCACTATGGCGATATCTTTGTCGATACGAATCTTTCGTTTGCCGTTTATCAGCGGTGGAAGGCACTTACGCGTCCAGCTCCCGGGCCCGGTGGATTGCGTCGTCCGCTTTGGATACCGCGGGTGGTGCGTCCGGAAGAAGCGGCATTTTACTTTCCGGCTGCTATCGATAGTCCGGTTGTAAAATAAACAGATGCCTTTACAGTCGGGAAATCCCAACAACTTTGGCAAGAAGCGTACTCCGCCTCCGGACGAGACTTTTGAAGAAGCCGCCTATCTGAAGGCGCTCGGAGAAAAGCAGAAGATCGTGAGCTTGAAGCTGGCGGATGGCGAAGTCGTGCGTGGGTGGATCGAGTACTACGATAAGAACATGGTGCGCGTGACTCGCGAGGATGGCCCGAATCTCTTCATCTTCAAGCATGAGATTGTGTATATAGCGGAAGATGGAAAGAAGAAGTAGATAGGATCCGTTCGCAGATTCCAGTTCACAGTTTCTGATCGACAATCCTAAACACGAAAGATTCGATTTCCGATAGCGCCCATGAAATCTTTAGATCTGATTTCTCCAATGCAGGCTATGGCCCGCGAGGCAGGCAAACTGGTAATGGGTTACTTCGGGCAGCATGTGAAGATTGAATATAAGGGCGCCGTGGATCTCGTTACCGTGGCCGACCGGAAGTCGGAAGCGCTGATTCTGGAACGGATTCGCAGCCAGTTTCCAACTCATGATGTGATCGGCGAAGAGGGAGCGCGTATCGAAACTGGAGCCGAATACAAGTGGTACGTCGATCCGCTCGATGGCACCACGAATTTTGCCCACGGCTATCCTGTGTTTTGTATTTCGCTGGCGGTGGAGCGGTTGGGAAAGCGGGTTGCGGGAGTGATTTATGATCCGACCCGCGACGAGATGTTCTCGGCCGAAGTGGGCAGTGGCGCGCGGCTCAATGAGAATGCGATCCACGTTTCGGCCACCGCAAACTTGGGAGAATGCCTGGTGGCTACTGGCTTTCCCAGTCAGAAGCGACACAAGAATCCGAATATTTATTTCTACCATCAGCTCACATTGCGTACTCACGGAGTCAGGCGAGCGGGGTCGGCGGCGCTGGATCTGTGCAATGTGGCTTCGGGAAGGTTTGACGGCTTCTGGGAATTTAATCTCAATCCATGGGATACGGCGGCGGGGGTGCTTCTGGTTGAAGAGGCGGGAGGGAAGGTCACGGACTTTTCGGGAGGCGAGTTCCAGATTGCAAGCCGCGAAACACTAGCGTCGAACGGGTTGGTGCATGGTGCGCTCCTGCATGAATTCCAGGAGATCTTCGCCGGACGGGGGCTGGAAGAGCTAGCGAGTCCCATCGACTATGCTAAGCTGCGAAGCTTTTAGTGGAGCGCCGGGCGTCTAGCCCGACTGCCAGGATGGCCCAGGAACGGCTGAGGACGCGTCGCTCTATCGCGTCGGTCTATAGTGAGGGCGCAGGCGTTAGAATAATCCACGTGGGTTCGCCTCTTCTTGAACGCCAGATCGGAAAGCGCCCTGACAAAGTGCGGCTGCGGGGGCGCATTCTTTTTCTCACGGAAGATCCGGAGTTGATCCGAAGGCAATTGGCGGGCTGGGATATGCCTTGGGATAGAGCGAATCCCACCAACAATCCTAAGCTTCGTGACGATATTTCTACCGACGAGATTACTCCCGCGCACTACTGTTTTTACTTTGACCGAACGCTCGGCGAAATTCCCTATGCTGGCTTGCGGTGCGGCGACACTCTCCCCATAGGGCGCGGGGCGGTTCAGAAGGGCGGCTTTGTTTGCTCGGTAAGCGGCAAGCGGCGTGGGAAGGGCTCGAGCCGCGAGCAGTCTCCTTATGCGGAGATGTGCGCCGGGATTCAGGTTGCGATTGCGGAAAACATCGAGCGCATCTACAAGCAGAATTGCCAAAACCTTGGCCTGCTGACTTCGACTAACTTTGGATTGATCGAGAGGATCCGCGCGGGGGAAGAAATTGCGCTGAGCGAATTTACCGCTGGGGAAGATGAGATCACCCGGCAGGTGATTGAGTATGGCGGATTATTTCCGTTTAATGCGGCGCGGATGCAGGGGAAGGTTTTTCTGCCGCCGATCAAGACGCAGAAGCGTGCGATGACGCTGGCAGAGAAGATTCTTGCCGCGCATATGGTCTCGACTCGGGCGGGGCAGAGCCCCGTCGCCACAGGTTATGTTCAGCCGGGAGACACCGGCTTCACCCGCGTCGATCTGCGGTTCAGTCATGAGTACGTCACACCGATGGCGTCCATTTTCTATGAGCAGTTGGTGGGGAAAGATGTTCCGGTGAACGATGCTTCGAGCATTCGGTTCTTTCGCGATCATCTTACGTTTCTTGATGAAGTGATTTCCGAAGACAAGAAAAAGATGGGGTTGCTCGACCTAGCTACGCAGCTCAAGCTGAAGCAAGAGGATTTTGCGAAGCAGCAGGGAATCAAGTTGCACGGGGAGTTGGTCGACCGGAAAGGGTCGGAGGGCATCTGCCATTCGGTGATGCTGGAGACTTATGCGCTGCCGGGACAGGTCAACGTTGGGTCCGATTCGCACACGCCTCATGTCGGGGCCATTGGGTGCATCGCATTCGGTATCGGGACGACGGACGTGTTCAATTCGTGGATTACCAGAGATGTGCGAGTCAAAGTGCCGGAGTCGGTCAAGATCGTCATTCGCGGCAAGAGGCATGCGAACGTTACGGCGAAAGATTTCATCCTGAAAATTCTTTCGCTGGATTACGTGCGCAGCGGCAAGGCGCTGGCGAAGGTGATGGAGTATGCGGGCGAAGCGGTGGAAGCGCTGTCGGTGGATGAGCGCGCCACGATGACCAACATGGCTGCGGAAATTGGCGGTTTTACGGGTATTGTGGCTCCGGATGAAAAGGTTGTTGAATTCCTGATGGAGCGTCGCGGCATGAAGCGGGCGGAAGTCGAGAAGATGATTGCGGGCTTGCAAAGCGATCCTGTTGCCGAATACGCAGAGGTGATTGAACTGGATGCGGCGGCGATTACGCCCATGGTGGCGACTCCGGGCGATCCGGGCAACGGCAAGTACATCCGCGAACTTGGTGCGCGCGTCCCGATTGAAATCGCTTATGGTGGGACCTGTACGGCGGGCAAGAATGAAGACATGGATATGTATGCTGCGGTTCTCGCTGATGCACTGAAAGACGGCCGTCGAATTTCAAAGAACGTAACATTTTGGATTCAATTCGGCTCCCAGGAGACACGCGAATACTCGAGGCAGCGCGGCTATTTTGAAATCTTTGAGCAGGCGGGTGCGCGCATGATCGAGCCTAGCTGTGGCGCGTGCATCAATGCGGGGCCGGGGGTATCGACGCGTTCGGACCAGGTCGTGATCAGTGCGCAGAATCGAAATTTTCCTGGGCGGAGCGGGCCGGGTCAGATGTATCTGGCGTCACCGCTGACCGTGGCGGCGAGTGCAGTGGCAGGCTGCATTGTTGAGTACGAGCCCAGTAGCGTTAATGCGCAAATTCCCGATTTGGAACGCATTTAACTCCGCTAGGTTTCCTAGCGTACTGTATACTGTGCGCTAGGGTACATTCAAACGAAGTTTTCCAATCTAGCACGCGTCAGAGGAACCCGCCTCTCTGGCGTTGCCAATTTCCCTCCTAATTTCAGCACGCAGCAAGGCAGCCCTTTGCAGAATCGGTAAGACCCCTATGAAAATCCTGCTGTACAACCCCGACAACGGTGTCACGCGTAATTTCATGCCTCATCTATGGATGTTCCTGCTACAGGCGCTGACGCCGCCGGGTCACGAAGTGCTGCTGGTGGATGGCAACGCCAGTCCGATGGATGAAGCGGGAATCGCGCAGTTTGTGCGGGACAACAAGATTGGATTGGTTGGGATCGGCGCCATGACGCGAATGATCGCCAAGGCTTATCGCATGGCGGACGCGGTTCGAGCCACAGGGGTTCCGGTGGTGATGGGCGGGCCTCACGTTACGGAGATGGCCGACGAGGCGCTGGGTCGGGATGGCGGTCGGCGGCATGCCGACGCCGTCGCGCTCGGTGAAGCTGATGCGACTTGGCCACAAATTGTTGCGGATGCCGCTCGCGGACAGCTCAAGGATGTTTACGAGCCGGTGGACGCATTTGGGCAGGAGAGCAAGCCTTCGTTGAAGGATTATCCGGTGATTCCGTGGGAGTCGATTGATCTCAAACAGTTCAATCTGGTTCCGAAGGGTGTGAGCGGGGTGTTGCAGAAGATTGGAGAAGGCTGGGGATCCTTTCGGATCATCCCGGTGGAATCGGGACGAGGATGCCCTTATGGTTGCGAGTTCTGCACGGTGACGGGATTTTTCGGCGACTCGATTCGGTTCCGCACTAATAAGAGCGTGGTCGACGAATTGCTGTTGCTGAAGGCGCGCGCGCGCAAAGAAAAAGGACAGATGGCGATATTCTTCATTGACGATAACTTTGCCATCAACATCAAGCGCACGAAGTCGCTCTTGCGGGACATCATCGCTGCCAAAGCGCAATGCCATTGGGTGGCGCAGATCTCCGCCAATTTATTGCGCGATGAGGAATTAGTGGATCTGATTGCGGATTCCGGGGGCAAGTGGATTTTTATCGGCATGGAATCGATCGATCCCGCCAATCTGAAGGATGTGAATAAGGGATTCAACAAGCCGGGTGAGTATGCGGCGGTGCTGGAACGGCTAGCAGCGCGCAATGTGTATGCGATCACGTCATTTATTTTCGGCATGGACAATGACACGGTGGGAGTTGCGGAGCGGACGATGGGACAAGTTCGGACGTGGCCTCCAGGTCTCCCGATTTTTGGATTGCTCACCCCTTTGCCGGCGACTCCCCTCTACAAACGGTTGGAGAAGGCAGGCCGGCTGACGCGGCCCAAACATTGGGAGGAGTTTGTAGCGTTCACGATGGCGCACACGCCGTTGAAGATGACCATCGAGGAAGCTCATGATGAAGTCAATCAGGGGTGGGAGGAAGCTTATAGTCCCAAGGCACTGGCGGGTGCGGTGGAATCGCTGAACGATCAACCGCTCGGCTATCGCATCAATATTTTTCTGGCGCGGCTCTGTTTCCGCGGTATTTATTTTCCGATGATGGGGAAAATGGCGTGGGTAAAGGTAATTGCGCAGAATCGGCGGACTATCTTTAAGCTTGTGCGCGAAGGTTTTAAAGCCGGAGCATGGCGGGGGGCGCCGGCGCGAATTCCGGCCATTTCGATGCCGCCGGCGGAAGCCGCAAAGGCGGTTGCACAGGGGGCGGAGGGATAGGTTAGGCCTCAGTTTCGAGGTTTCAGGTGTCAGGAAAATCCCGCCTGTGTCTGGCCCTCGTGACCCAACCTCGCTTTGGCCCTCTGCCTGTGGCATGATGGAGTCAGTTGACGAGGTGTTTTATGTATGAGCAGGAGAAAGTTCAAAAGGGAAGAATGGTCGGTTATGTCCTCGGCCTAGCCGTTTTTGTGGCGGTCGTCGCGTGGAAGTTTCTGGTCCGTTGAAGTGGAAAAGCGTTTCAGGTCATGGGTCTCAGGTGACATTCGAATCTCGATCGACCGTGCTAGTTACGTTTTCCTTCGACCTGACGCCTGATCCCTTGAGAACTGCTTTTCGCTGCCTGTACCGATAGCTGCGTTCTTGCTAAAATTGAAACCTCAGTGGATACTCCCTGTCGCCCGAGGAGCAAAAGATTCTATGGCCTATGTAATTGCCGAGCCCTGTATTGGAACCAAGGACACCGCCTGTGTTGACTCCTGTCCGGTGGATTGTATTCATCCCAAGAAGGACTCAGACAAGTTTGGTACGGAAGAGATGTTGTATATCGATCCCGTGGAATGCATTGATTGCGGGGCCTGCGTTCCGGTGTGCCCGGTGTCGGCTATCTTCGCCCTTGACGACCTGCCGGAAAAGTGGAAAGAGTATACCGAGCGGAATGCGAAGTACTTCGGGCGGTAGAAAGCAGTTCTTAGCTCTTGGTCTTCAGGTTTGAACCGGTCGGGAACACGAGCCTAGAGGGTAAAAGCCAAAAGCTAGAGAGCCAAGCGCCCGCTCCATCCATTACAATCATTAAATTGACCTATTGACCTTCCATGGCGCTGAAGGAGTCGGAAGCGATCGTTCTGCGCACGTATCCGCTGCGTGAGTCGGACCTGCTGGTCACGATGTTTACCCGCACGGAAGGCAAGGTGAAAGGCGTGGCGCGAGCGGCCCTGAAGTCCAGACGCCGCTTCGGAGGCGCTCTGGAGCCGCTCACGTATGTGCGGGCGTTTTACGACGACCGCCAGGGGCAGGAGTTGGCGCGGATTGATTCCTGCGATGTGATCGAGTCGCCGATGGCCAGCGAGGTTAGTTATTCGCGAGCAGCGGCGCTGGCGCACGTTGCCGAGTTGCTCGACGAGTTGATGCCCGACCGCGAGGCCAGCGACGCCGTGTTCAGGTTGAGTCTGGCCGTGTTGCAGGAACTGCGCGGAGAGAAGTTGTGGATGCCGCTCACCTACTTTGAGCTGTGGATGACGCGGCTCATGGGATTTCTGCCGGAGCTTTCAGAGTGCGTGGTCTGCGGACGCGCGCTTGACGAAAGCCGAGCCTTTTATCATGCGCTCGCTGACGGGTTGGTCTGCGCCGACGATAAGCGAATTGCCTCGTCGGAGCTGTCGCCTGAGTCTAGAAAGATCGCGGGGCAGATGCTGCGGTCGCGGGTTTCCGAGTTCGCCGCGATTGATTGGCCGAAAGCGGTGTGCGCGGACCTGCGCAAGTTTCTTCTCCAGATTCTGGAGCGGCACATCGAGAAGAAGCTGGTGACGGCAGCAATGCTGGACAAGATTGGCGGTTAGCTCTTGGATTATTCGCTAAATAACAGTCTGGTACTGGAACTATTAACTTGACCTCGCGTAATTCCAATTCGCTGACCTTTCAGGAACTCATCCTGAAACTCCAGGCCTTCTATGCCGAGCGCGGAGCCGTCATTCAGCAGCCCTACGACGTTGAAGTCGGCGCCGGCACCATGGCGCCCGAGACGTTTCTGCGCGTGCTGGGGCCGACGCCTTATAAGGTTGCTTATGTGCAGCCCTCGCGGCGTCCGGCTGATGGGCGTTACGGAGAGAATCCCAACCGTCTGTTCAAGCACATGCAGTTGCAGGTGATCCTGAAGCCGCCGCCGGAGAATGTGCAGGAACTTTATCTCGAGTCGCTGGGCGCGATTGGAATTGATTTGCGCCAGCACGATATCAAGTTCGAAGAAGATAACTGGGAGTCTCCGACGCTGGGCGCGTGGGGCATCGGATGGCAGGTCATGCTCGATGGCCTCGAAGTAACGCAGTTCACCTACTTCCAGCAGTGCGGCGGTGTCGATCTCGATCCCATCTGCGCCGAACTCACCTATGGGCTCGAGCGACTGTGCGCGTTCCTGCAAGACGTGGATTCGATCTACGACATCGTCTGGGCACGCGATCCGAAGACGGGCAGGGAAGTGAAGTATGGAGACGTGCGCCTCACCGATGAGCAGCAGTTCTCCACCTACAACTTCGAAGCAGCGGACGTGCCGAGCGCATGGAAGCATTTTGAACTCTGCGAGGCGGAATGCAAGGCGCTGCTCGATCGCTATGCTGCTTTGGCTAAGGATAAGAGCGACGGCGATGGAGTCGCGCGCGAGAAGGCCCGCTTCCCGTTGCTCGGCGCTTACGATCTGTGCCTGAAGTGCTCGCACTATTTCAATATTCTTGATGCACGGGGCGCGATCTCGGTGACGGAACGTGTCAGCGTGATCGCGCGGGTAAGGGCATTGGCTGTGGGGATTGCGAAGGCATGGATGGACCAGCAGCACTCCGGTGAAAAAAAAAGTGAGAAGCACGGCGAGGTTCCAAAGGCATCCAATAAGGAAAAGAAGGGCAAGCTGGCTTCGGTTTTCACATAGTCGGACAGGGACGACGGATGGGGGTCCCGTTCGGCTTCGCTCAGGGCAGGGTCTTCGGCTTCGCAGATCGCTTGGCTTCGCGAATCGTTCTGCTACGCTCAGCAAGGATGACAGAGAAATAGAGTATGCCTGACTTTTTACTCGAAATCGGATGCGAAGAAATCCCGGCGCGGATGATTGACGCCGCTTCGCGCGAGCTGCGAGAGCGCCTCGGAGCGCTGCTGCTGCGTGAGCGACTGGAGCCGTCGGGGGAGATTTCGCATCTCGACACGCCGCGCCGTCTGAGCGTGATCGCCTCTGGCATTCCTGTCTCGCAACCTGACATTACGGAGCACGTGAACGGCCCGTCCGCGCAGGTTGCATATAAGGATGGGCAGCCGACGCCGGCAGCGCATGCGTTCGCCAAGAAAGTCGGAGTCGACGTTGGAAAGCTGGAGACGGTCAGCACTCCGAAGGGTGAATACCTGGCTGCGACCGTTACGCGCAAAGGTCGCACTGCTTCCGAGATCCTTGCCGAGACGCTTCCCAAGGAAATCTCCACGCTGTATTGGCCGAAGAATATGTACTGGAGAAAGCGTGGGGAAGTGTTTGTTCGCCCAGTGCGCTGGTTGGTGGCGATGCTGGATGAGCAGGTTGTCCCGCTGGAATTGTTTGGCATTCCCGCGGGCAAAACTTCGCGTGGACATCGCATTATCAGCAGCGGCCCTGTCGCCATCTCGAAGCCCGGCAACTACGTGGAAGCCCTCCGTGGCGCAAAGGTTCTCGGTGCCGCCGAGCGTGAGCAGGTGATCCGCAAGGCGCTCGACGCGGCGACTCGCACCATTGCCGGAGCGCGCTGGCGCGAAGACAAGCCGCTGGTTGCGACGGTGGTCAATTTGACGGAATTTCCGTCGGTGATTCTGGGCAGCTTCGATCATGAATTTCTCGATTTGCCGGAAGAGGTTTTGGTCACAGTGATGCGTGATCACCAAAAATATTTTGCCATCGAAGATGCGAAGGGGAAGCTGCTGCCTCACTTTTTGGCGGTGCTGAACACGGCTGGAGACGCGGACGGACTGATTCGGCACGGCAACGAACGAGTTCTGCGCGCGCGCTTTAACGACGCACGATTCTTCTGGCAGACGGATCAGAAGCAGACTCTCCGCCAGCGGGTCGATTGGCTGCGCAACGTTACCTTTCAGAAAGATCTCGGCAGTTACTATGACAAGACTTTGCGGGTGCAACACCTGGCCAGTTCGCTCTCCGAGACGGTGAAGCAGAGCGGTGTGGCGATTCGGCCCGGCGTGGTCCACAAAGCCGCGCTGCTGGCGAAAGCCGACCTGACCACGGAACTGGTCAAGGAGTTTACCGAGTTGCAGGGAATTGTCGGCGGTCTTTACGCGCGGGTGCAGCCACTCGATGAAGAGTTGCGGCCTGATGTACAACTAGCAATCTCGCGGACAATCTACGATCACTACAAGCCCGAGTCGATGGAGGACAGCGCGCCGGCAACCGTGGAGGGAGCCGTGCTCTCGATCGCGGACAAAGCCGATTCGATTGCTGGGATGTTCGCGTTGGGCCTCATTCCCAGCGGTTCGAAGGATCCATTTGCGCTGCGACGTCAGGCGAATGGCATTGTGAAAACGATTGCCGAGCATAAGCTGCCGCTGCGACTGTCCGAGATTATGGCCGATGCGCGCGTTCGCTATAAGGGATCGGAGGCGGAGAAGAAGTTTTCGAACGCGGACTTCGCTGAATTGGTGCGCGTCTTCTTCCGAGAGCGTCTTGAGTTTCACTTGAAGGATGCTTGCGGGTACGCATATGACGTCGTCGCCGCGGTGCTCGCGGTCGATTCGGACGATGTGGTGGACGCTGCAGCTCGGGCGGAAGCGGTGAGCAAAGTGCGTGGGTCGGCGGATTTTGAATCGATCTCGATCGCGTTCAAGCGCATGAAGAATATTCTGCGGCAAGCTTCAGAAAAAACCAAAGTTATTGCGATGTGCGTCAATGCTGACAGTTTGCAGGAAGAATCTGAAAAGGAATTGGCGGCGATGATCCCGCAGACTGTGGCGAAGGTCGAGAAGCGGCGTGCGGCGCGTGATTATGAAGGGGCACTGCTTGAGATAGCGAAGCTGCGTCCGGCGATCGATAAGTTTTTTGACAAGGTTATGGTCATGGTTGACGACGATAACCTCCGAGCCAATCGTCTCGCCCTGTTGCAGACGGTGGTCAAGGAATTCTCCACGATTGCCGATTTCTCCGAGATCGTGACGGAAGGCAAAGAATCTACGAAATAGCGAAAGCGAAGAAGGACATAAAAATATGGCAACGACTACTCTCCCTGATGCCGCAATCATCGAAACGAAAACCGCAGAAACGAAACCCACGAAACCTGCCGCGATAAAGTACGTCTACAGCTTCGGCGGTGGCCGGGCCGACGGCAATGGCAAGATGAAGGATGTACTCGGCGGAAAGGGCGCTGGGCTCGCCGAAATGACGAATGCTGGGCTTCCGGTGCCTCCGGGCTTCACGATCCAGACGGAGGCTTGCCGCGAATATATGCGCCATAACGCGGTGTCGAAAGAAGTCGACGGCCAGATGCAAGAAGCGTTGACCAAACTTGAAAACCTTCAGGGACAGAAGCTCGGCGAGGGCGAGAATCCGCTGCTGGTGAGCGTGCGCTCGGGGGCAAAATTCTCGATGCCGGGGATGATGGATACGATTCTCAACCTGGGCCTGAACGATCAGAGTGTTGAGGCTCTGGCGAAGCGCGCGGGCAATCCGCGATTTGCGTATGACTCCTATCGCCGCCTGATTCAGATGTTCGGCAACGTGGTGCTGGATATCGAGAAATCGGTATTTGACGAGATTTTTGACGCCAAAAAGAAGCAGAAGAAAACCAAGCTTGACACCGACCTCGATGCCAAGGCGCTGCAAGAGGTCATCGCGGAGTATAAGAAAGCGGTCAAGAAGCACGCCAAACGCGACTTTCCGCAGGACGCGAACGAGCAACTGACGATGGCGCGCGATGCTGTTTTCCGTTCCTGGCAGAATGATCGCGCCAAACACTATCGGCGGATCAACAATATCGATGACATGCTCGGCACGGCCGTCAACGTTCAGGCCATGGTCTTCGGCAATTTAGGCGACACGAGTGGCACCGGCGTGGGGTTCACGCGCAATCCGGCTAATGGAGCGAAAGAATTTTACGGAGAATTCCTGCTTAACGCCCAGGGCGAAGACGTGGTTTCGGGCGTGCGGACTCCGGTTCCGATTCTCGAACTCGAAAAGATCATGCCCGATGTCTATAACCAGTTACGCGAAATCACCACGCGTCTGGAAAAACATTACAAGGACATGCAGGACTTCGAATTCACGATTCAGGATGGCAAGCTCTATATGCTGCAAACCCGCAACGGCAAGCGCACTGGACTGGCCGCGGTTCGGGTGGCGTTGCAGATGGTCGACGAGGGGCTGATCAGCAAAGAAGAAGCGATTTTCCGTGTAGAACCGAATCAGCTTTATGACTTCCTGGTGCCGCGACTGGATGAGAAGAGCACGAAAGTGGAAGTGCTGGCGACGGGACTGCCAGCGTCACCTGGCGCGGCGGTTGGGCAGATCGTCTTCACGGCTGAGGAAGCGGTGAAGAAGGCCGGACACGGTGCGCAGAAAAATCCAGTGATTCTGGTGCGCGCGGAAACTACGCCGGAAGATATCCAGGGTATGGAGGTTGCGGCCGGCATTTTGACTTCGCGCGGCGGCATGACGAGTCACGCGGCTGTCGTTACGCGAGGGATGGGGAAGTGTTGCGTGGCCGGCGCAGGCGATATTCAAGTCGATGAGCGAGCCGGCGAAATGCGCGTCAAGGGTCAAGTGTTCAAAGAGGGAGACTGGATCTCGCTCGATGGAACGACGGGGCGCGTGATCAAAGGAAAGCTGAACACGCTGGAGCCTTCGGCCGATGACGCGGACCTGCAGAAGCTGATGAGCTGGGCAGAGCCGTTCCGCAAGATTGGGGTCCGTGCCAATGCGGATATTCCACGCGACGCCAAACAAGCGCGTGCCTTCGGAGCGGAGGGCATCGGACTTTGTCGCACCGAACACATGTTCTTTGCCCACGACCGCATCCCGCATATGCGCGCCATGATTCTCGCGGATAACGAGAAAGATCGGCGAGCCGCGCTCAAGAAACTGCTGCCGGTGCAGCGCGCTGATTTCATCGGCCTGTTTAAAGCGATGGAAGGGCTACCGGTAACCATCCGCCTGCTCGACCCGCCGCTGCATGAGTTTCTGCCCAAGCGCGAGCAACTCATGGTCGATATCGCCAGCCTGCCGAGCGCCACGCCGAAGCAGAAGAAAGCACTGGTGGAGGAATACCGCGAGTACGGCGCGAAGGGAGCAGGCGACCTGAAGAAAATTCTTTCCGGCGTCTTGGCGCGCGTGGAAGAGTTGCACGAGTTCAATCCGATGCTGGGCCATCGCGGATGCCGGTTGGGGATTACCTATCCGGAGATCACGGAGATGCAGGCGCGGGCGATTATTGAAGCGGTCGTAGCCGTGGATAAGTTAGGCATCAAGACGCACGCGGAGGTGATGATCCCGCTAACCTCGACGGTAAAGGAGATGGCGAACCAGGGAGCGATTGTCCGCCGCGTGGCTGAAGACGTGTTTAAAGAGAAGGGAAGACGCGTTCACTACCTCGTCGGAACGATGATTGAACTGCCGCGCGCGTGTCTGGTGGCGGGGGAGATTGCCAAGGAAGCAGAGTTCTTCTCGTTTGGGACCAACGACCTGACCCAGACCACGTTCGGCTTCTCACGTGACGACATCAACAAGGTGCTGCCGACGTATCTGGCAGAAGGAATTCTGAAACAGGATCCGTTTGCGGCGATCGACCAGGAAGGTGTGGGTGAACTGGTGCGGATCGGGATTGAGCGCGGGCGGAAGACGCGTCCGAATCTTGAGGTGGGAATCTGCGGCGAACATGGCGGCGAGCCCGCATCGGTGGAGTTCTGCCATAAGGTCGGAATGGATTACGTTTCTTGCTCGCCATTCCGCGTGCTGACGGCGCGGTTGGCGGCGGCGCAGGCAGCGGCCAGCGAAAAGCTGAAGATTGATGGTGGACGGACGAAATAAGCGAACGAAGTAAAGTCCAGAGGGCGTCGAAACCAAATGATTTGGCGGCGACGCCCTCTTTCATTTTGTGCGCAAGTGTAATGGGAGCGTCGCCTCTACTGCACTTTTTGCAAGCGGTTGATCAGTTTCTGTGCGAGATTCTCCTCTGACTCCGACCATAGTAACCGTCCCGTTGCTCCGGCATTTTTTTCGACCTGAGCAGTGAACTCGACGAGTTTCTGTACGTTGCTGCGGACGTTGCGCTCTGCCTCGCCCGTCAATTCGACCTCTTCGTGCAGAAAGGACGTATCCAGACCGAAGTCAATTTGAATGTGCCCGATTTCCTCAGCCGCACCCTCTTCGAATTCCGCTCCATGGGCGGTGAGGCGTATGAGGGACGGCTCGAGAATCCATTTCTCCGCCGCCTGAGGAGGAGTCCACAAATCCCAGTAGGACTCAAAGACGTACGCGTAATCGTCATGCAGAAAGTCAGCAACCTCCGCGACGGCTTCCTCCGGCGGAACTCCGGGACGGTAGCGGCGCTCCAGAATCGTCGGCTCGCTCCAGGAAACCGGTTGGATCGCCAAGTAAGTAACGCCATTTCGCGCTGCTGAAAATGGAACTTGCCGGAGCACGCTGACGGTGCGAGGCAACATCTCTGCCTCATCGAAGCTGGGAAACCACAGGCTCAAATAAAGGGAATCAGCCATCCATACATTTTAAATCGAAGGCGCCTCTGATTTGATGAAGTTGTAGGAATTGATACGGCCGAGGCGGAGGCAACCGGTTTTGACGCCGGAAAAGTGCCCTGTTACTATGAACTTGGCGGCAAGCAATCACCTCATCCAGAACGTCCCCGTCGTCTAGCCTGGCCTAGGACATCGCCCTTTCACGGCGGTAAC
>Ga0074044_10000263_pt1 | contig 52437 bp, 38 predicted proteins | sample BogForMeECP23OM1_FD_94443 | JGI IMG/M metagenome (GOLD analysis project Ga0074044, IMG submission 94443) | Bog forest soil microbial communities from Calvert Island, British Columbia, Canada - Bog Forest MetaG ECP23OM1 | ecosystem: Environmental > Terrestrial > Soil > Wetlands ...
TGACCACATTTTGAAACACTACCACGGGACACACGCGCCCGCCAGCCCCGTCTCCAGACGAAGAAAGAGAGAAGGGCGGGGGGGGGGGGGGGGGGGTACAAATTCAAATACAAGCGCAACTCCCGGCAACGAGAGAGAACCTACTTCGTCCCATAGGCCCGCGCCGCAATCCGTCCCTTCGCTTCCTGAACCGTAATCGTCTGGCCGGTAGCGACGTTTGAGAGCTTATCCACCTGCCCGCTAGGCCAGTCGACCTCGACCGCATCGGCTTTGGTCTTCGCTCCCATTCCGAAGGTCAGCACCAATTCGCTCTGCGAAAGATAGCTCGCTCCCGACTTCATCGTCAGCCACTGCTTGTCACTTCCCGCGATCACCCGGACGACCGCTCCGATGCCATCGCGATTGGATTTTGTGCCCGCAAGTTTTATGCGCAGGCTCTGGTTCGTTCCGCCCTGATTGAGATAGAGATGCGCTGGCCCGCCGTTGGTCGTGATCAGCACGTCCAGCGCTCCGTCGTTATTGATGTCGGCAAAAGCCGCGCCCCGCGCGACCTTCGGAGCAGCAAAAGCGCTCCCGACCTTGCTTGTTACTTCCTCGAACTTGCCGTTACCAGATTTGTCGGAACCGTCTTTAGCCGAACCCAGATTCCGAAATAAGTGCGGAGACTCGGCATAACGGACGCGCTTCTGCACTGTCTCGATCTGGTCTTCGATATGTCCGTCGGCGACGAAGATATCCAGCCAGCCGTCGTTATCGTAGTCGAAGAAGAAGCATCCGAAGCCCAGCGTCAGCAGCGTCGCGCGGCCAACTTCCGATCGCGGAGCTTCATCCACAAACAACCCGTTGCCCTCATTGTGATACAACGAAAGCATCTGGTTGGAAAAATTCGTAATGATCAGGCTCGCGCTGCCCGACCGGTCATAATCCGCTGCGTCGACGCCCATTCCCGCGCGCGCCACGCCGTCTTCGCTGAACCCAACGCCCGCGGAAACAGCGCGCTCTTCGAACGTCCCGTTCTTCTTGTTCAGATAGAGCTTGTTGGGCTGCGTGTCGTTGGCGATGAGAATATCGGGCCATCCGTCGTTGTTGTAGTCGAGAATAGCGACGCCAAGTCCCTTCGAAGTCGGATCGTAGAGCCCCGCTTTCTGCGTGGCGTCTTCGAACTTCCCGTTGCCCAGGTTGTGCCACAGCCGCGCCGAAGTCCCCTTGTACGATTCGGGCGTGCAGTAAGACTTGTGCGAGCCGTCGAGCGTGCAGTAAAGATCGGATTGCTCGGACCACTGCACATAGTTGGCAACGACGAGATCCAGTTTGCCGTCGCGATCGTAATCCACCCAAGCCGCACTGGTCGAGAACTCGTTCGGCCCCCAGAGTCCCGCCGACTTCGTCACGTCGGTGAAAGTGCCGTTACCGTTGTTGTGAAAAAGATGGCTCTGCCCTACGGCTGTGATGAAAATGTCGTCGAATCCGTCGTTGTCGTAATCGCCAATGGCAACCCCCATGCCAAAGAGCGGGATGCCAAGCCCCGACTTGCGCGTCACGTCGGTGAAGGTGCCGTCGTGATTGTTATGGTAAAGCTTCAAAGTAGTAGCGCCGTTTTTCGTGTGGCCAGGCCAGTCCTCGCCGTTAATAAGCAGGATGTCGGGAAATCCGTCGTTATCGTAATCGATGAAAGCGCACCCAGGACCCATCGTTTCCGGCAGCCATTTTTTTCCGAAGGCTCCGTTGTTGTGAGTAAAGTGGATTCCAGCCTGCGCGGTGATTTCGCGGAACGTGATATGTTCCTGCGCGAATGCGTAGCTTGCTACGACTAGCAGCCAAGCCAACATCCACCACGGAGACGCGGAGACACGGAGGAATGCCAGGTCTTTCTTGCTGAGCATTCCTCCGTGCCTCCGTGCCTCCGTGGTGGACTCTCTGTTGAAAGAGTTCATCACCTTTGGGCCTCGGACGTGATTTTCGCGGTCAGGCGCTTGGCGCCAGCGTTGTTCAAAATCGGCAGCGGAACAGACGAATGCTCGTGAATACTCTGGCGTTCGTTATTGTCTTCAGCATGGAGCTGGCGATACGGACCGGTGATCGCTTGCGAAGCTTCGTCGGCCTTGAACCGCAAGTACCGCTCCTGATGTGCCTGCGACATTTTTTCGTCGCCCAGACCGTTGTAGCAGAGCATCAAGTTGTAATGCGCCTGCAGATCCTCGGGATCGATGGCCAACACTCGCTGCAAAGTTTTCACTGCGTCGCTATACTTGCGCTGCAGAAAAAGAATGCGGCCAAGGTTGTTCAGCGCCACGCGGTCGCGCGGATATTGCGCGAGAACCTTGCTCAGATGTTGCGCCGCGCCGTCGTAATTGCCTTCCTGGCGCAGAACTCCGGCGTAGAAAAAGTGAGTGCGCGCCAGATTGGGATTCAGAGCCAGCGCCTTCTCGAGCACCGTGCGAGCGTGAGCCACGTCCCCTTCCTGCAAAGCAGCGCGCCCGATGTTCACCCAGCCATCCGGATTTTGCGGATCGGCCTCGGTGACCTTTTCAAAGGCAGCTTGCGCCGCTTTCAGATCGCCTTGCAAAAACAGGCCAATGCCATAATCGTTCCAGCGTTGCCAGTCTTCTTTCGCAATTTCAATTTTCGGTTGCGGCGCTGGCGCGGTGGCTGGCAAGACATCGAGTGTCACTGCGTTTCTCGCCATCGATACGACAGGAACTTCGGGAATTGCTTCTTGCTTCGCGGAAACCCCTTGCAGCGAACCGGTGAACACAAACTTTCTATCGTCGTAGCCGGCAGAAACCGCTGGCAGTGAAGCGGAATCGGGCGCAACTTGTACCTGCGGCCGAACCGCTTCCGGTTCGCCGGCAAAGGCAAACTGGGTGTTGAACCACGAGAACTTCCGGTAACAAAGGCGCGCGGTCAAAGTTATTTTGCTCCCGGTCTTCTCAGGGATGCTCATCCTGAAATGCACCGTGTCAGCCGAGCCCGGCGGAATCAGCCTCACATACACCACGGCGCGAGTTGCCCACGCGTTGCGCTTGTTGATCGGGTTGCCGTGCCCATCGACCTGCAGCGAGCGATAAAAATGCGCCCCCTTTTCGACCGGCCCTTTACCGTTATCTTCCACCATGCCGCTCCAGAAGATCGTCTGGCCCTGGTCGTCGACACCTTTAAGTTCGAGCCACGTGTCGTAAGCGTCGACGGTACCACCCGGGAAAAAATGTCCGACGCGTTTGGTGCGCACTACGACATCCACGCGAACCGTGTCTCCGCGCCGCACCGCAGCGTGCACGCGGTCGAGCGGCGCCGTCACGGAGCCGGCCTCAGTAATATCCTCTCGAGGAATTCTTGCCGCGGTTTCCGCTTCTTCGCCCACCGCAAAGGTCGTCGCGAGCTCATGTTCGCCGGCCGCGCCAGCCTTCATCCTGTCGGTCTTCAAGGGAGCGCCGGCACGCGACAGGGCAAAGATATCGACCGTAACTGCTCCGCTCGTAAGAAAATCTTCCGTGGCTTTCAACTGCGCGGCGTCTTCATTGGCCGTCGGCAGCGCCGTGTTGGCTGCGGGGAAACGATGCGAATGCACTTGGCCGTTCACATTTCCCATGTCGTTCGAGCGTTCCAGCGGCATGTGGCAATCGGCACATTGCTGCGGCTTCGCGGGATAGTAGAACGATCGCGCGCCTTCTCCGGAGACGCCGCTGGCTTGCCAGTTGTCATATTCGTTGAAGCCGCGCAGCCAGCGATAATGATTGACCGGCACGTCGAGATGCACCTTGTGGCAGGAGGAGCAAAACTCCGCCGTCTGCTGCTTCATGAACGGCTTGAGGAAGACGCGCCGGTGCGGCTCCGGATTCAGCTTGATCATGAAATCATGCAGCCCACGAACCAGCGGATTCTTGCTCGCCGCCAGTTCGTGCAGTTTGGGATACTCCAGATAAAAATCGCCTTGGCCCATCGTGCTTTTTACGTCGGCGATGGAGTGGCACATCATACAGCCGAGTCCAGCCTGAGCTTCGGGCGTGTGCACGATCTGCTTGATGGGAGTATCCATCTTGCCGGCGTAGAGCACAGCCGGATCATGACATCCGCCACACCATTTCGAAGGCTTGGTGCCGACCGTATCCTGCATATACTCGATCGACTTGCGGTACCACTGATTATTAAATGAGGAAAAATGGTGGGCTGAGCTGTTCCACTGATTGTAGATATCTTCATGACAGCGCTTGCAGGAATCCGATTCCATGAAGAACTGGCTGGGAATTTTTTCGCCGCCATACACCTGCGCCGAACTGGGGAAAAAAGGTCCGCTCGGACCGTCGCCTTCCCCGTTCATACTGGCGGGTGGTAGAGCCGGGTTTTCGATACGCCCGTGGCGATTCCAACGGGTTTCGCGCAGATAGCGTGCAACCGGCGCAAGCACGACAAGCACGACCAAAACCTCGGCAACGCGTACGAAGGCATGACGCGAAAGCCACGACATTCGGATAGCCACGAGAAGGCCGGCACCAAGAAAGCTCAATCCGATGTGGACGTAAACCAGCGTCCATTCCGATCGCAGCGCCCCCGTATAGATCAGCGCCAGCCCCGGAATCGCGCCGAGAAACAGAAGAAGGATGTCGGCGCGCATCAGCGGCTCACCCTGCCGCCACGCACGGCCCAACCAGCACAAGAGCAGGACGGAAGCGACAACTCCGGCGAGGCTGTGCAACAACACCACTGCCTCATAAAGAATATTCGCTTGTGGAAACGCGTAGAGATAAATCGCGGACAGGACAAGGAAGCCGACCAGCGGCGTTAGCGCTCGATTCAAAGAAAATCTGGCGGAGGACATGACGAAGTGGCAACAGATTATCTCCTGGCAGCAGGCGGTGTCGAGTATCTTTGTCCGATCGCATCTCGCCGTCGATCGGCCGCCGGTGTCAGCGCTATCGCGCGTCAGCGCCGCGCTGGATTCCCAAGTTCAAGCTTTAGGATTCGAATCTGCGAGGAAACAACGTCGCTCCCAATCTACAGTTTCTTGCGCCACAGCGCGCCGATGGAACGCACGCCTGCTTTGAGTTTCTCCCGCAGCGGGCGAGCATACAGCAGATCGAGGAAGCCCTCCATCTGGCCCATGAATCCAGCGCCGTAGCCGAACCACCAGATTTTCTTCATACCCGGAACCAGGTCGCTGTCCACATACTTCACGCGCGTCATTTCTTCCAACCCCCAGCGCCCATGCGTGCGTCCTAAGCCACTCGCCTTGACGCCGCCATGCGGAGCTTCGCTGATGCTGAAACACGACACGGCATCGTTGACCATCACGGTCCCAGCTTCGATCTGACGCGCCAAGCGCTCGCCGCGCGCGCGATCGCGCGTCCAAACGCTCGCCGCCAGTCCGTAATGGGAATCGTTAGCCAGACGCACGGCCTCGGCATCATCGCCGAAACTCGCAATCGGCAGCACCGGACCAAAAGTCTCTTCCTGCATCACCCGCATGCTATGATCGACGTCCGCCAAAACAGTAGGCGCAAAAAAAGTTGGGCCGAGTTCGCGCAGCCGCGCGCCTCCCGCAAGTACCCGCGCGCTGCGCCGCTTCGCATCTTCCAGTTGGGATTCCACCACCCGCACTTGCCGCTCGTGGATCATCGGTCCCACTTCGGTAGCTGGATCGATCCCATTTCCCACGCGCAACTTGCGCGCCTTTTCCCGGCATGCATCGAGAAAATCTGAATACAGACTCTGATGCACATAGCAGCGTTCGACCGACAAGCAGGTTTGGCCGGCATTCATGAACGCTCCCCACACCGCGCCGCTCGATGCCACATCGACGTCGGCATCCTCCAGCACCAGCATCGGATCTTTGCCGCCGAGTTCGAGAACGACCGGCAGCAAGCGCTCGGCTGCGACCTGCGCGATTCGCCGCCCCGTGCTGACGCTTCCCGTAAACACCAGTTTGTCGATTGGGCTGGCAACCAGCGCCGCTCCCGTCTCGCCCTCACCCGGCAGCACCTGGAAGATTTCGTCGGGTACTCCTGCCTCGCGCAGCAGACACTGAAGTTCCAGCGCAATCAGCGGCGTCAACTCGGAGGGCTTGAGCACCACCGCGTTTCCCGCGACGAGAGCCGCCATAACCTCGGTCGCCGGAATCGAAAAAGGATAATTCCACGGAGAGATGATGCCGATAACGCCGTACGGTTCATGCAGGATGCGTCCCGCCTTCGTCTTCATCGCCAGATTTCCGTGCGCCAGCTTTTCTTCGCGCAGCATCGCGTAGGCGTTGTCGATCAGGAACCGCGCCGCGTCAAGCACTACCAGAACTTCCGTCAATAGCGCCTCCACGACCGGCTTGCCTGCTTCTTGCGCAATGCGGCGCGCGATGTCGGTTTTGCGCCCCAGCAGAATCTGCTGGAACCGCCGCAATACTCGGACGCGATTACGGATGCCCCAGCCATGCCAGTCGGGCTGCGCCGCGCGAGCGCGCCCAACGGCAGCTCGCACTTCGGTAGGACCAGCACTATCCAACTCGCCCAGAACCTCGCCCGTAGCGGGATTCACTGAGCTGATGCGGGAGACGGCGAATTCGACATTTCCAGCCATCTGCGGAGAAGTTTACGCGCCACGACAAGGATGCGCCACCGTTTCCCTGTGGCATCCGCCGGTCTGTTTCAGCAGAGTCTGCGGCTTAACGCCCTGAACCGGGGCCCACGCACCATAGAAATGCCTCTTGAAACCCGCGGTCACGGTGACCCCGTGAGTGTGAGGAAGATCACATAGCCATGTATCTCGCAGCACAGCTATATGTTTCCTGGCGACGGAAACTGGCGCTAGAAGTCCGGCTCAGCTCGCTCCGTGGACCGCGTACGATGTGTTCCCCTGAAGACAGGCGAGCCCGAGTTACAGGAGGCTGGTTCATGCTCTCGCCATACGGAATGGAGATTGTAGAAAGCTGCATTACCTGCAAGTTGCGCACGGATCGCCTCTTTTGCGACTTGCCGGAGAGTGCGCTCCAGGCATTCGAACACATCAAGTACGCGGCCGCGTATCCCCAGGGGGCTGTGCTGTTTGTCGAGGGGCAGATGCCCCGAGGCATCTTCGTGCTCTGCAAAGGCAGTGTGAAGCTGTCCATCAACTCCCCCAGCGGCAGGACGGTCATCGTAAAGCTGGCCGAACCCGGCGAGGTGTTGGGCTTGAGCGCCACCATCTCCGGCAAGCCCTACGAGGTAACCGCCGAGACGCTCGACCCCTGCCAGGTCAACTTCGTCAAGCGCGAAGACTTCCTGCATTTCCTTAAGGATGACGTCGAAGCCTGCTTCAAGGTAGCCGAGCAACTCAGCGAAAAGTATCACAATGCCTGCAAAGAAGCGGGATCGCTCGGGTTATCCCACTCCGCCGCCGAGAAACTCGCCAAGCTCCTCCTCGAATGGAGTGGCAAGAACGGAGATGCCGCGAAAGCCGAACCAAGGCTGAAGCTGAGACTTACGCACGAAGAAATCGCGCAGATGATCGGTACCTCGCGGGAAACCGTAACCCGCCTCTTCGCCGACATGAAGAAGCGTCAGATACTGCAGTCGAAAGGCTCCACCCTGGTGATACGCAACACGGCGGCGCTGCGCGACTTGGCAAACCACAACTAGCTCTGCCATTGCAGCAGAAAACGGGCGGCTCACGCTGGCTGCAGAACGATCTGCTCCCCGTCGCCTGTTCTCACACTTTGAGAGAAGTTGCGCAACGCCGCGTAGTATTTCTGCTCCAGCAGCAAAAAATCGATGGTCAACCTCCTCGTCAGCCACACACTGCCTGGATTCTGTTCGACATTCAAGCTGTAGAGCACCAGCTTTTTGTTCTGATCTTGCGGCGCTGGCACACTGCTGACCTGCCATCCGCGTGGCAGTTCGATGGAGATGTCGTCCGTTTTTTCGTGCGGATAGGCGAAGTAAATGGGATGTACACGGTTTTCATGTTCAAAAACTGTTTTCTCGCCGGCGGTAAAAATCGCAGCCGGAATCATCACATGCTTACCGGCGTTCGAGGCCCAATTTGGAATCTTCAGCTTGAATTCCGCCACCAGCGGCGTTTCTGAACTAGTCCAGTCCGGCTGATTGGTGAGTTCAGCCACGGCGGAAACACCGATCTGCGAGGTCACCCGTTCCTCCATGTACTTCTTGCGCGCCACCTCGTCCGCGTTTCGCACCTCCAACCGGTGATACATGGCTTCCAGACCGGTATAGGTAATGGTCAGCTTCCCTTCAAGATCGCCCGCATCAGAAAGCTGCAATTTTCCCACCCGCTCAATCCGCGATTCCGAGGCTTGCGGCAGCGTCGTCCGTATCCAACTTCCGCCATCCTTATCGAGCCGCAAACCAGGCACACCCGTTTCCGATCATTCCAGCATCCCAAATGGCGTGAAGGCCACGCCAGGATCGAAATAATGATCTTTCCCGTCCATTTTTACGAGCACAACGTTGGCGTTCAATTTTGCGCTTGCAACGTCACCGCAGTGAAAAAATAATCTCTGCGAGAAGAAACCCAGCATCCGTAAGCTTCGAAACCGGCCGATCGCACCAACCCGAGGAACAGCGACGTCAACTGGATGCTGTTGCCATAGCCCCGATTCCAAACGTCTTCGACGTTTTCCTCACGTTTTTCTTTTTCGCGTTTTACTTCCTGTTCCGTTTTGCGCAGCTCATACGATTGGTTGCGGATCTGCTGGACTCGGTCGTAGATTTTCCGCAGTTTCACGTCCTTCGAATCGTTCGGCGCAATGATTTGCGCCACCGCCTCGTCCATGGCCTTTCGCTTGCCGACAAACCTTTCTAACTGCTCATTTCGCTCCTTCCCGACGCGCTTCCAGTAACTCTCCTGATCCTTCTCCACGCCTCCTCTCTCATAGATAAAATCCACGCGCGCCTTCAATTCATTGGCTGGAGGCGAGTAGTCTTCCGTCTGGAAAGCCGGCACATTGCTGGCTTCCATCCGTATGATTTCGTCTTTTTCCTGCTGCGGCGGACTGGTGCCAGGGGGCAAGTGCTGCCAACTCCAACTCACTCCATATCTCATGGGGCCGCCGGTATAGGGCCTCAGCGAAAATTGCGCTTTTTTTGTGAACAACTGTTCGCTCAGGATCCAACGGACAAGTGCGCATATTACACCCCGGAAGTTTTGCATTCCAGTCTGCTTGCGAGCGGCCTTCCAAGGATGCCACTTGCCCTCTATCGAGCACATTCCATGAGGGTTACCCCTAGTGACCAAGATCACAATTCCAGGTGATGACTGTCACCGTCACACCTGCTGCTCTCGCTTAAAGTTGCCTCGTGGGTGGGCGTTCGATCCCAAGCTCTCATAGGGGTGACTTCATATGGCTTCCGCAAATGGCAATGGACATTCCAGCGCAGTTCCAAGTTCGATGAGCAAGAACAAGCCTCGACTGATCTTCTGGGAGTTGACCAAAGGCTGCAATCTTCGCTGCATCCATTGCCGCGCCACTGCCACCGAATTGAGCGCGCCTTCTGATCTCTCCACCGAATCGGCGCGCGACATCATCGATCAGATCGCGACCGTCTCCAATCCCATCCTGGTGCTGAGCGGCGGCGAACCGCTCTTCCGTTCCGATATTTTTCAGCTAGCCCGTTATGGCACCGACAAAGGTTTGCGCGTCGCCCTCGCCACCAATGGCACTCTGGTTACAAAGCACGTCGCGCGCATGATCGTCGATAGCGGAGTGCAGCGCGTCGCCATCAGCCTCGACGGAGCCGATGCTCTCACTCACGATACCTTCCGCGGAATTCCTGGAGCCTTCGATGCCGCCATCGCAGGTTTCCGCAATCTCAAGAATCTGGGCATGTCGGTGCAGATCAACACGACCATCGCGCGCCACAACGCCCATCAGCTTCCGCAGGTGCTCGACCTGGCCCGCTCCATCGGAGCCGACGCGCTGCACACATTCCTGTTAGTCCCCGTCGGCTGCGGTGTCGATATCGCTACCGAACAGATGGTTCCCCCGGAAGAGTACGAGCGCATGTTGAATTGGTTCTACGATCGTTCGCTCGAAGGTGGCATCGAACTGAAAGCAACCTGCGCGCCGCATTACTTCCGTGTGGTTCGGCAGCGCCGCGCCGCCGAACATCGTTCCGAAGCCGCCGCCGCTGCGGCGCACGCCGCTCCACCAGTTGAAGCAGCGCAGCCCGCCATCGGCCCCACCGAGATGGCGATGCCCGGCTCTACCGGCATCGAGTTGAAGCCGAACGGAGTGGGCAGACCAGTAGGCCATCCGGGAGCCCATCCATCCGACATGAACGCCATGACCAAGGGCTGTCTCGCCGGAACCGCAGTGTGTTTCATTTCTCATCAGGGCGAGGTTTATCCCTGTGGATATCTCCCGGCTTTAGCGGGAGACCTGAGAAAGCAGCCGTTCGCTGAAATCTGGGAGAACTCAGTAGTTTTCAATGAACTGCGAGACACCAACAACCTGCAGGGAAAATGCGGCTGCTGCGAGTTCCGCAACGTCTGTATGGGTTGCCGAGCCCGCGCCTATGCAGCTACCGGCAACTACCTCAGCGAGGAGCCGTTCTGCGTTCACGAGCCGAAGACAAAAAATCTGAAAAAACAGATTGAAATCGCTCCGGCAGTCGCGAATTAGCATTCTCGCTTTGTAAGAACGCAAGCCGTTCCAAAACGGGAACTTGTGTCTCTTGCATTTCCCTGTCGGGGCCAAAACACTCGGGCCAGCGTCATATTCCTCAATTTTGCCTGCCGAATACCCGTCCTTCTCCCATCAAATCCTGAATAACCTGCTGAAACAAAAGCCCCTTCCCGACCATGCGTTTCTTTGGCCTGCGATGTGCTCTAGTGTAGATGGACGGGTTCGTTAGGAGTTGAGAGAGAACTGTGGAACCGACTCTCATGGTCGTGGGTCTGAACTACCGTACGGCGCCCATGGCCGTGCGAGAGCGCTTCTGGGTCGAAGAAGGCCGCCGCTACGAAGCCCTCGCTCGGCTGTCACGAGCGGAAGGCATCGACGAAGTCATCATACTCTCCACCTGTAACCGCACCGAATTCTTCCTCTGGGCGAACGACGTTACCCTCGCCGCCAATTCGGTGATGCGTCTGCTGGCGGCCGAGTATGGCCTCAAGCTCTGCGAGTGGAAGCACTTCTACCGTCTGCTCGATGAATCGGCCCTTCTGCATATCTTTCGTGTCGCATCCTGTCTCGACTCCATGGTTGTCGGCAACCCTCAGGTCATCGGCCAGGTCAAGGCGGCGTGGCAGCAGGCACAGAAACTGGGAGCATGCGGACGCTTCCTCGACGTCCTGCTGCAGAAGGCCCTGACCGTCTCCGAGCGCGTGCGGAGCGAGACGGCCATAGCTAAGACATCGGTTTCCATTCCTTATATAGCGGTAGAACTTGCCCGCCAGATTTTCGGCACGCTGGCCAATAAGAAGGTACTGCTGATCGGCGCGGGCGAAATGACGGAACTGTCTGCCCGCGGGTTCCTCCAGCAAGGCGCCACGTCAATCCGCGTGATGAACCGCACCTTCGAGAATGCCGCCGAACTTGCAGCCCGGCTCGGGGGAACCGCGAGCCCAATTGAAGAACGCTGGCAGCACATGGTGGAGGCCGACATCATCATTACTTGCACCTCCTGCCCGCATACCATCTTGAGTCGCGAAGATGTTGAGTCGATCATGGAGCGCAGGATTCTGCAGCGCGAGAAAAAATCTCTGTTGGAGAAGTCGTCGTCGGATAAATTCGCGACCGGCGAGTCACGCTCCGATGAATCGCTCTACAGCCAACCCCTCCTGATCATCGATCTTGCCGTGCCCCGCGACGTCGACCCCGACGTTCGTAACATTAATCACGTTTTCCTTCGCGATATGGACGATCTTGAAGACGTGGCCGATCCCACTGCCAAAGACCGTGAAATGGCCGCCGCGAAAGCGCACAAAATTCTGCAGGCCGAGGCGCAAGGCTTTTGCAGGAAATTATCGGCGGAGCGCACCGTGCCCACCGTAGTCGCCCTGCGCTCGCGCCTCGATGAATTTTGCCGTCAGGAACTGGATTCCTTTCGCGAAGAAAATGGACCGTTTTCCAAAGACCAGGATGAAATGTTGAATGCCGTCCTGTTGCGCATGACGCAACGAATTGCCGGTTCCCTGGCTCGCGAACTCAAAGCGCTTCCTGAAAAAACCGAGCAGGAGGAGCTGACCACTGCCCTGCATCGCTTGTTCCATCTGCCCGCGCCGCGATCGGCGCGCACTGGCACCAGACCTTGAAAAGTGGTTGCGAACCTCCCGCCTTCACTTAGGCCGACACCCACCAACTCAATCGGCTCGGCTTCCGCCTTTGCCTCTCCGCCTGCTTCCGACTAAACTTCTCCTGCGTCCAAAGAGACAAACATGAAAAAACCGTTCTTCTTCGTCATCCTCATCGCCCTCGCTCTCGCCGCCTCGGCACAAACCGAGAAGCCGCTCACCTCGTTTCCCTACACTCCAGGACTCGATGTCTCCTCCATGGACAAGACCGCCGACCCTTGCGTCGACTTCTATCAATACTCGTGCGGCGGGTGGACGAAGAACAATCCGATCCCGAGCGACCAGGCTCGATGGAGCGTTTACGGCAAGCTCTATCTGGACAATCAGCAATTTCTCTGGGGCATTCTCGATCAGCTTTCCCGGCAGACCACCGGCCGCAATGCCAACCAGCAGAAGATCGGCGACTACTTCGGCGCCTGCATGGACCAGACTACCGTCAACCAGTTAGGCGCGAGACCCCTCCAGCCTTATCTCGATCAGATCGTCGCCCTGCAATCGAAGAAAGACCTGCCCGTCCTCCTCGCGCGCTTGCAACCCTCGCTGCAAACCTCAGGTCTTTTTTTTGACTTCAGCTCAAACCAGGATTTTGCCAACTCGCAGAATGTGATTGCCTTTGCCGGAACCGGCGGCCTGGGCCTGCCCGACCGCGATTACTACACCAAGGATGATGCGAAGTCGGTGGAAATGCGTAAGAAATATGTCGCTCACGTGCAGAACATGTTCCAACTGCTGGGCGACAATCCCGACAGCGCCAAAGCCGAAGCCGCCAAAGTCATGGAGATCGAAACTGCCCTGGCCAAAGCTTCCCTCACCCGAGTTGAGCGTCGCAATCCTTACAACCTTTTTCACAAGGTCGACTTCCAAGGCCTGCAGACGATGACTCCCGATTTCGATTGGTCGATTTACATCAAGGAGCTCGGCCTTCCCCCACAAAATACCTTCAACGTCACACAACCGGCGTTCTATGCAGAACTCGACCGGCAGTTCAAAGATCTCAGCCTTGAGGACGTCAGGGTTTACCTGCGCTGGCACACTGCGCACGCTCTGGCTCCCTACCTCTCTGACGACTTCGTCAACGAAGACTTCAACTTCTTCAGCAAGACATTGCGCGGCATTCCACAGCTTCGTCCGCGCTGGAAGCGTTGCGTCTCGCTGGTCGACCGTCAACTCGGCGAGGCGCTCGGCCAGGAATTCGTCGCCCGCGCCTTCAGCCCCGAGCTCAAACAGAATGCCAGCCTCATGACCCGCCAGATCGAGCAGTCCATGGAAGACGACATCAACACCCTCAACTGGATGAGCCCCGCCACCAGGCAACAGGCGCTGGCTAAACTCCACGCCATCGTGAACAAGATCGGATATCCCGACAAGTGGCGCGACTACAGTTCGGTGGACATCAAGCCCACCGATTTTCTCGGCAATGTGCAACGCGCCGACATCTTTGACTCGAAACGCGACTTGAACAAAATCGGCAAACCGGTCGACCGCGGCGAGTGGCAGATGACTCCGCCGACGGTCAACGCCTATTACAGCGGACAACTCAATTCCATCAACTTCCCCGCCGGAGTGCTGCAACCTCCGCTCTACGACCCGAAGATGGACGATGCCCCCAACTACGGCGACACGGGAGGCACCATCGGCCACGAACTCACCCACGGCTTCGACGATCAGGGACGTCAGTTCGACGCCCAAGGCAATCTGAAAGACTGGTGGACCAAGGAAGACGCCAAGAACTTCACCGATCGTGCGCAGTGCATCGTCGACCAGTACGCGCAATACACTGTAGTCGACGACATCAAGATCAACTCGAAGCTGACCGAAGGCGAAGATATCGCCGATCTGGGTGGACTGATCCTCGCGTGGATGGCGTGGAAGGATCAAACCAGGAATATGCATCTTGACGCCCGCGATGGACTGTCGCCGGATCAGCGCTTCTTTGTCGGCTACGCACAGTGGGCTTGCGAGAACGATCGTCCCGAGAACCTGCGCATGTCGGCCATCACCGATCCTCATTCCCCTGGCAAGTACCGTGTCAACGGACTGGTAGTGAACATGAACCAATTCCAGAAAGCCTTCAATTGCAAAGCAGGTCAGCCGATGGTCCGCGAAAATAGCTGTCGCGTCTGGTAGAGAGCGAGCAAGGGCAGCCAGCAGCCTGTCATCCTGAGCGAAGTCGCACGACCTGGTCTTCTTCTGGCACTCACTGTTCCTCCGCCGCCGTTGTCTGCGAGCCTTCATCGTCCCCGCGAATCAGGCCGAATTTCTTCAGTTTGTAGCGCAGAGCGTCGCGGCTGATGTCGAGCAGTTTGGCCGCGTGAGTCTGGTTGCCGTGAGCCTGGCGCATGGCCAACTCGACCATGGCATGCTCCACTTCTTCCAACGACGTCCCGCCTTCCGGAATATACAGCCGCGGCAGCATGCGGCCGTTCGGCAGAACCTGTCCACCGTCGGCCGGTGAGGTTCGTTCAAACAGGGTCCGTCCACCGGATTCTCCCACCGAAAATGGAAGATACTCTGGCCGCAACAGCGGCTCATCTTCGAGAATCATTCCGCGCTCGATCGTGTTCTTCAACTCACGAACATTGCCCGGCCAGTTGTGGGTGAAGATAAGACGCCGCGTATCGTCGGTGATTCCTCGCACCGACTTCTTGAATCTCCGGTTGTAGCGCTCGATAAAAAAATCGACCAGAGGAAGGATGTCTTCTTTGCGCTCTCGCAAAGGCGGAATAAAAATCGCAATAATCGCCAGGCGATAATAAAGATCCTGCCGAAACTGGCCGTCGCGCACCGCTTTTTCCAGATCGCGGTTGGAGGCCGCGATCACCCGCACATCCACCTGCATATCGCGGATACCACCCACCCGCCGGATGACCTGGTCTTCGAGCACGCGCAGCAGTTTCGCTTGCAGCAGCGGAGAAAGCTCGCCGATTTCGTCGAGAAACAGCGTACCGCCATCCGCCGCCTCGAACAGACCCTTCTTCATCTGCTTGGCGTCGGTGAATGCGCCTTTTTCGTGGCCGAACAGTTCGGCCTCCATCAGCGTCTCCGGAATGGCCGAGCAGTTGATCGCCACAAAAGGTTTCGACTGCCGGGAACTTTCGTAGTGAATGGCCTTGGCGATGAGGTCCTTGCCGGTTCCGCTTTCACCTTGGATCAGAATTGTCGTAGCTTCGCTGGCCGCTACTTTGCGGACAAAGTTCATCAGTTCGGTCATCTTCGGCGAAACGCTGACCACGCTCTGATAGCCCGCTTCGCGCCGCACTTCGCTCCGCAGGGTCTGCACTTCAGCGCGCAAGCTGTTCGCCTCCAGCGCATTCTTGATGGTGATGTGCAGTTCGTCAAAATCAATCGGTTTACCGACGAAGTCGTAAGCTCCCAGCTTGAGCGCGGCCTTCACGTCGTCAAGCTGAGGATCGGCGGTGATCATAATAACCGCGCGGGCATCGCCATTCTTCTTTAACTGATCCAGCACCTCGATGCCGCTGAGGTCGGGCATGCGCACGTCCAGCAGGACCAGATCCGGCGACTCCCGCTGCGCCAGTTTCAGCCCCGGCTCGCCCGACTCGGCCTCGATTACGTTGTAGCCCCACTCTTCGCACTTCTGGCGGAGCGACCAGCGCACCAGTCGCTCGTCGTCCACGATCATGATCTTCTCTGCAGGCATCGGTTTTTAATTTACTACGAATGGGAGGCTGTTTGCTTTATTAGCTGGCCCGAAGGCGGGCTTCGCAGCACCCCTGAGCTGCATTGCCAGGCATGCCTCATCCCAGGTATTCAGGACAAAGCCCTCTACTTCCCCGATTTACGGCGTGGCCTCTGCTTCGCCGAAACCGACCGGATGATGAGTTTTCTTGGCCCGCCAGCGGGCGGTGATTTGGATTTCGCGGCTGCGGCAGCGATGAGCGCCTCCACTTCAGGACGGCCCAATACCTCTGCAGATTCGACCCGGATGAAACGAGTTTGCTTGCCCGCGCCGAGCAGTATCTTGTGGGGATCGGGAAGGCTGGCGCCGTGGATGAAGCACAAACCCACTCCATTCGCTCCACCAGCGATCGAAAGAATGGAATCCGACGGCCGTTCGGTTGGACTATAACCTATGACAAAGAAGTTGTAATTGTCATAAACGAGTTCGTTTGCGGCGGGCAACCTCTTCCTCAAGGCCTTGCGCATGGCGCGGATGACGGTCTGGTTTCTTGGTTCGAACTTTTCGATGAAGCTCTTAAGCTGTTTTTCGGCTGCGGCTGTCGAAGCGAGTTTTCTGGCTGCCGTCATTGGGCTCACTCTTGAGTAGTGCCGCCTTCATGGGATGCGAAACCGGCAATCTCACGACGGAGACTACCATCACCATAGCTGAACTCTGGCACGGCGTGGAACGAGCCGTCGAACCGCAAAAGTCCAAACGTCGGAAATATCTCGAAACGGTAGCGGCGGCGCTGCCCATTATCCCCTACACCGAGCAAACCGCTTATGAGCACGCCCGCATCTGGGCGGAGTTGCAGTCGGCCGGCAAAATGATCGGCGCTTACGACCATCGTAGCGGCGACAGCGTTGGAGCGCGGCAGCCATGGAGCCACATTCAACAAGCGGCATTTCGGGCTCGTCAAGGGGCTTCCTATCCTCGAGCCCAAGTGAGAGCACCTTCGATTCTTTCCGTCCTCGAAACAGTCCGCGAAATCAGAAAGCAACCGCTGGAGGTTAACCCTGGGGAGCGGTCAGCGCGGCGGCGGGCATCTTAAACGGCAGCAGAACTATGAACTGGCTTCCCTTGCCCACAATGCTGCTCACCTCGATGCGGCCTTGATGTTCTTCAACGATGCGGCGGGCGAGAGAAAGACCGAGACCCGTGCCATTCCCTTTCGTGGTAAAGAAAGGCCGGAAGATGTTGGGCAGGTGTTGAGGAGCGATACCCCGGCCGGTGTCACTGACCACCACGGTCGCACAATCGCCCCGTGAACCGATGTCCACTCGGATGGTTCCCGCTCCATCCATCGCCTGCACAGCGTTGAGCAGCAGATTCAAGAGCACCTGGTGAATCTGATCGCTGTCGTGCTCGACCTCTGACAGGTCTGACGCTTTTTGCAGTTCGATCTTGATGGGCTTCGAAAGCACTTGCTGCCGCGCCAGCATCACGGCGTGCTCGACAGTCGTATTAAGGTTGCTCCGGCAAATCTGTGGGGGATGCGGCCTCGCGGTTTCCAGAAGGTCGGTCAGAATGCGGTTGATTTGCGCGACTTCCAGGCGAACATCTTTTACCACCGCCCGCGCCGGACTACTCGCCGGCAGATCGCGTCCGATGATTTCGATAACGCCGGCGATACCGGCAAGTGGGTTGCGAATTTCATGCGCCAAGCCCGCCGCCAATTCTCCGAGCGTGGCCAAATGCTCCGCCCGAGACATTTGCGTGCGGTGCAGAATCTCGATCTCGTCGCGGCTCTCCCGCAATTGCTGCATCATGTGGTTGAAGTTGCGCCCTAGGTCTCCAATTTCGTCATGGCGGCGATCGAAACTCACCGCAACGTCCAAATTGCCTTCACTAACCTGGGCAATCTTTTCCTGCAATTCGACCATGGGCCGCTGTACGAAATGAGCGAGCGCCACAATGGACACGGCGCAGATCGCGATCGCGCCCGCGCCCGCCACCATCAGCACCGCATGGCGTTCCGGGTCACGCAGCGACACTGTCGCGAGCGTAAAGAGCAGCAGCCCCGCCAGCAGCACCAGCCCTACCGGCAAGATTGCCTTCAGCTGCCAATTAAATCCTAAGGAACTCAATCGGACGACCTCCGGCTGCGACCAACCCGCACGCTTCTTGTATTCGGTATTGCTCAGCTCAACAGAAGTGCGCTCATCAGAAGAACGGTTAACGGTCACCTGTTCCGCCCCGCCTGCTCCACCAGCAGGATCGCCGGACGCGACCGGCGCAGAAGCTGGTTCTTGCGGCAGCGCCGGCGCCATCGGCCCAGATGGTGTGCGGCTAAGCATAAGCGTGTAAGCCCGGCAGCAGGTACGTCACGCCAAAGAACGTGAACATCACCACCGCAAATCCGCCAATCGCAAAGTAAGCGGCCCGGCGTCCACGCCATCCACGGGTAATCCGCATGTGCAAATAGAGGGCGTAGACCAGCCAGGTGATGGCCGCCCAGGTTTCTTTTGGATCCCAGCTCCAGTATGAACCCCAGGTCTGGTTCGCCCAATAGGCTCCCGAGGCGATCATCAATGTAAGCAGCGGAAACGCCAGACAGATGGTTTTGTACGTGATGCGGTCGAGGTTGTCGGAGCTAGGCAGCAAACGTGACAGATCCGGTCGCCGCCACAGCAGCAGTAGGTACAGCAAAGACATGAATACGCCGCCTACCAAGCCCGACAGTATGAATGGACTAGCGGCGAGATTTGTCGGGAATAGTCCGTCCGCGTCGAGCGATGGATAACGTCCATCACGAGCGCGAACGAGGAACATCACCAGCGTCATTACCTGAAGCAGAATGCTAAGGAAAACAGCGCGGTTGGCCAGCGTGAGGAAGCTATCGTTCTTCTTCCAGCGGGCCAATCCGTAGAAGACGAGCGGCGAGCCTACCACTAAGAGCGTCAACATCATCAACCAGCCAAGGTCGGGAACCACCACGAACAACCGCACCCCTCTGGAGATGAAGACCTCCGACTTGCTTTCCGGATTCCACGCCACCAGGTTCAGGGCGCCGCGCTCGAAGCGCGTCAAAACAATGCTGGCGTAAACCCCAACGGTGCTGGCACTGGTCACAGCGAGAACGGTTTCGGTCTTCAGGTTATCCTGAATCAGAAACATCAGCGCCAGGGCAAAGCTAAGAGCGCAGGCCGCGTAAGCCAGCATGGCCAGCGTAACGTGCACGTGCAGCCAGGTCGATTGCAGCGCGGGCACCAGAGGATGAACTTCGGTGCGCAGCAGCTGCATCAGGACGACGCCCACAATCGCCACCGGCATCGTCACCGTGCCGATGACTTTCACGTCATATTTCTTTTCCGCCACCAGGGTCAGCACGGCCAGCGTCCACACAAAGCTGAGGAGCATTTCATAAACACTGGAGAACGGCGCGTGTCCCGATTCATACCAGCGATGCGCGATGGCTGCGGTGTTGGCGGCAAGTCCCAGCCAGGTCGCCAACGATGCGAACTTCACGTACGACTCGGTGCCGGTGACTCCAAACCCCAGATAGAGCGCCCCCGCACCCGAGTAGAAAATCAGAGCCGCGAAGAGAAGGTTTTCTTCGCCCAAGATATTGCCACTCTTCGCCACGTTCAGAAGTGCCATTAGCAGCAGAAATGTAATCGCCAATCCGACCAGCACGATCAGGGTCATGCCCGTTGAGGGCTGCTGTTGCGGTTCTGCTTTTGCTCTTGCCATTGATATCCTCCCAGAAACCGGCTCAATTCCCGGCGATGGTAGTGACCTGCTCCCTGGGAGCGGTCTTCGCCAGGAGTTTCAATTCTTCTTCCACCGATTCCACTAGTTCGTTGAAACGCTGCTCGAACGCGTCCCGGTTGCGGTTCGCAGTTCCGCCGATCCACAGCGACCACATGCCCGTCCTGGGATCGCGAACCGGTACCATCCAGAACCGCATATGCACCACGTAGAAGACAAAGGTCAGTCCCACGCCCATCAGTACTACGCCGGACCACACTCCCCATTGCCCCGGTTCGTGCGAAACCTGCAATCCCGTGTAGTGGCTCATCTTCAGGTCGGTGGCCTGGAGCAGGTACGGCGCTTTCGAATTGTCGGCAACTTCCGGCATTGCCGGGAACCAGACGTCGAAACTCTTTCCCGCGGCTTTCGAAGTCACCACCAGGTGCGCCGCCGGATTTTCCAACTGGTTCGACTTCAGATACACCTCGCCGTTACGAACGGCAAAGTCGGGGAAAAATTCGGCGAAGCGTACTGTGGTGTCGGCGTCGAGCGACGCGGATTCATTCACCGCCAGTGCGATGCTCTGCTTCGGACCGGAACCGTTGCTCGGAGTCGCCTCCATCGTTAACTTGTTGACTTTCCCGTTCGAGCCGTAACTGGACTGATAAAAGCGAACACCGTTATAGAGCAGCGGATCGTTGACTACGATTTCTTTCGTCTTTACATCTCGCCCGCTCTCCACTACCGCCAGCTTTGACCACCACTTCTTCGGCGTTCCGTCCTGGTAGTTTTCCTGACCGGCGGTATCGCAGCGAATGGCGAAGGGAAGAGTCCGCTTGCTGCCATCATGAATTTCGATCTGATTGGAGGTCTGTCCCTCATTCAGACTGAGATAGCCACGCCATCCCCAGATACCGTCGACCATGGTTCCAAAGAAGATCAACAGAAGACTGGCATGGACGATGTACACCGCAAGTTCGGACATGCGGTGACGTTCGGCGAAAATTCCAAAGTGGTCTTCGCGCACCACGCGCTCTGGTTTGTATCCCATCCCGTGGAGGGCGCGCTCGGCAGCCACCAGACCCGATTCTTCGTCTGTGATCGCCAGCGACTTCTGCGGACGCAAAGCGCGGCGGAAGCTCTCATCGGGATACTTGTAAGGACGAGAAAAGTAGCGCCACGAGTTTGGAAAGCGATCAATGGAAGCGGCGATGATGCTCACGCTGACCAGCGCCAGCAATCCCAGGAACCACCAGGCATGAAAGACGTCCGTCAAACCCAGTGAGTCGAGAATGCGAAGCATGTGAGGTGAATAGGCGCTCTGCATCTCGTCCGCTTCGGTAGCCGGCCGCTGCAGGATGACGGTGCCAACCGCCGCGAGAATTACGACCAGAATCAGGAGAACGACGCCAGTCTGTATGGAGGCGATGGTGCGCCACAATTTGTGGCCAAAAGCACGGAAGTTTGAAGCCATAGAATGTATCCAATAAAAGATGTATCCAAAAAGTTGTGCCCAAGAAGCCCCAGAACATTGTCTTAAACAGCAAGTTCCGCGCCAGATCACAAGAGAATTGCAACTGATTGATGTAGAAGAACATACGGGATAGGTTGGTGCGCGGCACAGCGTCCGTTAGGGCCAAAACACGCACTCGCCGACGCGACGGACGGGATTTCACACATCACAATCCCCCGGTGACGACGCTCACGTATTCGTGTGACGAGGACGGGATGGCTTGACTGCGCGAGGGATGAGAAGCTGGAAACTGCGATAACTACCTTATTTTCATCAGCGTACTTGACACTCGGCTGGTATCAGCGATGCCGGTTCGGGAATAACTCATGAACAACGGTGAATTCGGCTTCAGCGGACGCCCGCAGCCGCACCTGTGGCTTCTGGTCGCGACTCGCGAGCGGCGAAGCTAAGTTCTTTCTCGATCGAAGAGAATCGCTGAAAGATCTCGTGGAGCCGGAGTGCCATGTTGCGGAGAGCATCGGCTTGCGTTTGCACCTTTGCCGGCAGCCCCGGTTCGTGCGCCAGCAATTCCGCATTGCCGAGAATGGTGGTAAGAGCGTTATTGACGTTGGTGCGCATCTCCACCATGTAGCGTCCGAGGGTGGCTTCGGCCAGAGCGGTGTGGCAGATTCTTTCGGCGTCTCGGGCATGGCATTCCGCCTGAGAGCGCCGCAAAATTTCACTTCCTAGCAGCCCCGCCATCGCCGGCCACGTCCCCGCTTCACGACGCACAGCAATCACGGCCCCATCGACGCTGCAAAAGTCCGGTCCGGGCTCAGAGTGAATTACCAAGGCTGCCTTGCCGGCGGCCACAAGTGCGTGCTGCACATCCCGGCTGAGAGATTCCGCGTCCGAGGCATTGTCGATGGCAGGTTTCGCGACGAGTTCGTCTTTTTTCTTCCTGCTTCTTTTGACCGGCAAAACGGCGTCGACAATGGCGAGGTCGTAATGGCTACTTTCCAGTCCGCCACGGAAAGCCTGATCCAGAACGACAAATTCCGGTCCATCGCCCTGCCCAGCCGGATCCCGTGGCCAGTGAGCGGTGATCTCCCGCGAAAAAGCGGGATCACGCGAAAGAATCAGTACCGTCGATCGTTGCATGCTTGTCAACTTGGCTCAGTGGTTGTCGGGCTTCCGGAGCTAGCACCGCCGCGAGCTTCGGACCTCGCCTTCGAGACTCGCAAAGCCGCCCCGTCGACCACAGGTTATTCTTGGGTTTCGCCCGCGGAAGCGCCCTTGACCAACGTTTGCCTGTGCCCACGATTTTCGCGCGCGTCATCCACCGCCGCACGAAGATCGACCAGCATACGCAAGGGCTGGCCCGAGGAATATTCGGCGTGGAACATTACTTTCCATGACTGGCAGATCATGCGCAGACGCGCGATCGGTTCTTCGGCGGAGAACTGAGCGCGGCGGCAGTCGATCGTCGACACTCCGCCGCGATCCAACTCTCGCAGACCGTCCTGGATGGCGTTGAGATCGTCATGCATCAGCCGGAAAAAGATCCGCCGGATCATGAAGCTGAACCGGGCAAACGCGACCATCGCCGAGGGCTCAAAGTAGCGCGCAGCGCTTTGCGTCTTGAGCTTGCGTCCCTGTTCGAGCACTCCGCTGTGCAGCAGTTCGCTGAGCCGACGGCACCCGGACGCCGACTGCAAAATGGTCTCGAGCGAACTTAACCATCCCGGAAGCTTCGGTTTCAGCGGTCCGAGAACGGGCTCCAGAACCTGGGCCACGTAATCGAGATCCAAGTCCGCATCTTCCACCCCCGAGGGAGCGCATAACGAAAAATACTGCACCAGAAGGAAATCTGTCTTATCGCGGTCGCTCGCCGTCTTCACCCCCTTCTGCATGTGGTGCGATAGCAACTGGCACAACACCGCCTCGCTCGCGAGCGGTGTGGTCTGCAGAAACTGGCGTAACTGGTGAACCTGAATCTGCGCGTCCACTTGTTCGAACCAGAGCGCAGCTTGCTTCACCGTCTCGCCCGATGTGACAAAATCCTCGTCGATCGGGCACGTGGAAACTTCGATCACAAATTCGCGCACCAGGGCTGAATAGACCGGTTGCAGGGCGCAGAGTGTCGCGCTCCGTTCTTCGAGGGACCGAGGCATGGGAGTTTCGGAGGAAGCGGTCATGATTTTACGATCCAATTGGGTACGTCCTTTAGGAAGCGGGCTGCAACTGCCGTCTGCTTCGGATGATACTGCACGGCCACCACCGAAGCTTCGGCCCGCAGCGTGCCGTCATTGCTTTCAACCAGAACTTGATCGGCAAACTCCAACGGCCGGTCCACCAGGAACAGAATTTCATGCGGCGTCCCGAATTCAACGACCGTGTCCTGAAAATAAACGCTGCCGCTTCCCTTGCCGTTGCCATTGCCATTGCCATTGCCGTGGCCCTTGCTGCTGCGGCTCAGTTTGATCGGGATCCGCACCCGCGTGGCTTCGGGAAAAAATCTGGCCAAACGGCTGACGATGTCGGATTCTGGTGCACGAGCAACTGCCTGGTTAGGCACGATGGACCTCGAATGCTGAAATTGAGCAGGCAAGTCTCCCTCTTCTCTTTCTGGAGAACTCTAACCTCTGCTTTGTTGGCATTCTCTAGTGCAATGCCCCGGCCAAAAACTTGAAGGGCATGCACTTCAGAACAAGTGAATGAAGGAGTTGAGGTTAGCCGCATCTGAGGCTGCAGAACTGGCACTTCTTCCGAGAAACTACGAAACCAGTGTCTCAGTGTGATACCGGCGTCTCAATCGCACACGCAGTACCCATGCGGTACGCAGTTTGCCGCGCGGAGATTCGCCACCCTCCCGCCACCCGAGACCGCGCTCCCCGAAAATGTCGGAATCTATTGCAGGGTGCTCGATTGCCCGGGCTCTTCTCGCGCACTGATGTTGTAGCGCTTCAATTTGCGGTAGAGAGTAGCGCGGCTGATTCCTAACATCTTGCCCGCCAGAACTTTGTCTCCTTTAACCTGCGAAAACACGCGCTCGATCGTGGCCCGCTCGATGTCTTCCAAATCGGTGGCGCGGTTCGTGGATTCTTCCTGGCCTGGCGCTTCCGTCGCAAGTTCCGATTGTGCAATCGAGGACGGCAAATCGTTGACCTCAATCACACTCTGGTCGCCGAGAGCCACGGCACGCTCCAGGCAATTTTCCAGTTCGCGGACGTTGCCCGGCCAGTCATAGGCCATCAGCGCCTTCATCGCGTTTCTGGATACCTGGACGCTGCGTCCCGGAGCCAGGCGTTCGAGGAAGAAAGCCGCCAGGATAGGAATATCAGAACGGCGCTCGCGCAGAGGCGGCAGGGAAATCGTGACCACGTTGAGGCGGAAATAAAGATCCTTGCGGAAGGTTCCTTTCTTGTATTCCGCGTCCAGATCCCGGTTGGTGGCGGCCATGATGCGCACATCCACTTTCACTTTCTGATTGCTTCCCACCGGCCGGACTTCTTTCTCCTGCAGAAAGCGCAAAAGCTTGGCTTGCATCTCCAAAGGAAGCTCGCCGACCTCATCAAGGAAAATTGTGCCCGTATCCGCCGATTGCAACAGACCCTGCTTGGTGCGCAGCGCGCCCGTGAACGCGCCCTTTTCGTAACCGAACAATTCGCTCTCGATCAAGGTGGGAACCAACGATCCGCAATCGACGGCAACGAACGGACGGCTCGCCATGGTTCCCCGGAAGTGCAGCGCACGCGCCACCAGTTCCTTGCCGGTTCCGCTTTCGCCGCAGATCATGACCGGAGTTCGTGTGTCTTTGAGACGAGAGATAAGACGCAGAACATTCTGAATGCCGGGAGAGTTGCCGATAATGCCATGCACCGCGGTCTCAGTCTCCGAGCGCTCCCGGAGATAAAGATTTTCCTCCACCAGTCTTATTTTGTCCGCCATCCGGCGCAGGAAATGGCGCAGATCGTCGAGCGGAGCGAAGGGCTTGGCAATGTAATCATAGGCACCGAGTTTCATCGCCTGCACCGCGGTTTCAACCGAGCCGTGGCCGGTCATCACCGCCACTTCGATGCGCGGGTAGGTACGCTTCACCTGCTCCAGGAATTCGATGCCGGTCATGCGCGGCATGACCATGTCGGTAAGCACCATGTGCACGGGTTGCTCCTCGAGCAGCGCCAGAGCGGCATCGCCGCTCTCCGCCTCGATACAGGAGAAGCCGAGCGACTCGCCAACCGTGATACACAGGCGGCGGATGGTTTGCTCGTCATCCACAATCAGCAAGCGAAGATGAAGATCGTCCTTCGCCGAGTTTTGCGTCGTCAGATTCTGAGTCATGAATCGGCCCTGCCCAGCGTCTGCTCCACCACCGCGATAAAGTCATGCACCCGAAACGGTTTTTCCACACACGGCGCTCCGGTACGGCGCAAAGTGGCAGCGGTCTCCTCGTTGGCGATGTCGCCGGTGATAAAAACCAGGCGGCGCGCTAATTCCGGACGGTTGACGGCGATCCAGGCATAGACCTGAGCGCCATCGACCCCGCCGGGCGTGCGCATATCGGAGACAACTCCGTGAAAATCTCCATTCTCCAGCAGTCGCAGTGCTTCGGCGCCTGATTCGGTCGGAACCACGCTATATCCGTGGCCCTCGAGAACCGCCCGCACCAGAGCCATCACCGCCGGTTCATCTTCGATCAACAGCACGGGAGCGACTGCGGATTTTGTTCCTGCCATAGTTCCTGATTGAGTCATTTTGGATGTACTCCTGCAACTGCGCCAAACGAAGCCGCCTCGGTTGTCAACGGGAGGCGGACGATGAACGTGGCTCCCTCCGAGTCCTGATTATTGTGACAAACAATTTCCCCGCCATGCTCGCGGACGATGCCGTAGCAGATACTCAGACCCAGGCCCGTGCCCTTGCCCACGTCTTTGGTTGTAAAGAATGGATCGAAGATAATGGCGGGATCGGGAATGCCGGGACCATTATCGCGGAAGGCAATCTCCACAAAGGAGCCCGCCAGAGCGCTCTTGATTTCGATTCGGGCGGGCCGCGAGGTTTCGCGAACCGCGTCATAGGCATTATTCAGGATGTTGAGAAACACCTGCTGCAACTGATGCGAGTCACCGACGATCTGGGGCAGCGATTCGTCGAGATGTTCGACCACCTGAATGCCATGACTGATGAAATCGTACGATCGCAAATGCACCGTGCGTTGCAGAATCGAATTGAGCTGCAGCGGCTGGCGCTGCGGCGGCATCTGGCGGGCAAAACTTAGCAGATTTTGCACAATCTGCTTGGTGCGTTGCGCTTCCTGCAAAATCACTCGCAAATCGCGGCGCGCGCTCTCCGGAAGTTCGGGATTTTCCATCAGCAGGTCAGTGAATCCGAGAATCGCGGTCAGAGGGTTGTTGACCTCGTGGGCGACGCCGGAGACTAGTTGCCCGACCGCCGCCATTTTCTCGGCGTGCATCAGTTTTGACCGGAGCATGGCCGAATCGGTGACGTCGGTCATAACTACTACGATGCTGCTGACCCGGCCATCTTCGCCGCTGATCGGGCTGAGATTGGCGGAAAACTGGGCGCTGACACCGTCCCCGCGGATCAGCGGCAGATCGAAATTGTCGACCTGCTGGCCGCGGGCCACCGCCGCCAGCGCTTCGCGAAGTGCATTGCGCCGCGGCGCAGCGCAGAATTCTGGCAAGGGATGGCTCAGGATCTGGCTCTGCTGAAAGCCCAGTCCACTCCAGCGCCGGTTGGCGTAGCTGATGACTCCCTCGGTGTCGGTCACCAGAATCAGGCTCTGGGTGTGGCTTAGGATCTTGTTGGAGAAGTCACGCTCCTTCTGCAACTCGGTTTGCGACTGGCGCAAGCCGGTGATGTCGAGCATCAGGCCGCGGTACTGCAGGATGTTCCCCGCCGTATCCCGCACTCCGAAGCAGTTGATGAAGACATGCACGGGCGATCCGTCCTTACGACGGAGGACCTCTTCCTGATTGCGCAATCCGCCCTGGCGCTCGAACAGTTCCGCCAGCTCTTCCCGCCGTCTTGGAGAAAAATAAACCTCGGTGGGAATGTCGAGCTGAATCAGTTCTTCCCGGTTGCTGTAGCCGAGGATGCGGACCAGCGCATCGTTGACCTCAATGAAGCGGCCCTGCGGCGTGGAGAAAAAAATACCTTCCTGAATGTTGTCGAAGAGTTCCCGATAGCGGCGCTCGGCCTCGCGCCGGTCGGTGATGTCCTTCAGCACGTGCACGGTTTGCAGCTGAGCGCTGCTGGCTGCGTGGATGCGCGAGGTTGAAATCAGATAAGTACGTTCCAGCGCCGGGTGTACGTATTCGTCGAGACCGTCACCGCTGCGGCAAAAAGGGCAAGAATGCGGCGAAGCGCCGGCAGACAGCGCGTCGAGAGCGCGCATGTTGACCCCGATCAGGTCGTCGGGAGCGATGCCGACAAAATCCGCCAGCGACCGATTGACGCGCAGAACATTGTGCTGCTCGTCATGCACCACGATGAAGTCGCTGATGGCATCGAAGACTTCCAGCCAGTGCCGGTTCGCCTGCTGCATGCGGGTAAAAAGGCATGCGTTCTCGAGCGCGATGCTGGCGTGGCCCGCGATGGCCCGCAACAGCATTTGATCGTCCGGAGATGGCGCAGCGCCCCGGTCGGCCAGACAGAGCAAACCGACAAGTTCTCCCGAGGACCCAGCCAGGCGGACCAAGGTGCAATCCGTCCATCCCGAACGGGAGGCGAGGGCCGGACCGAGGACATCTGCCGCCGGGGCGAAGGCAACATCCGAAGGATATTTCGGCAGAGCCGAGTTGAGCGCCTGCTTAAAGCGGCTCAGCAGCGGCTTGTCATTGACCTCCACTGCCGCGTCAACTCCTTTTTCGTCGGCAACCGAGAGCAACACCATCTCGGGTTCCGACGACTGGAGCAGAAGCGCCACCGAGCGGCTTCCGAGCAGCCCCGCCACGCGGCGCGCGAAGTTGCGCATGAAATCCGGCAAATGCAGCACCGTGTTCAGTTCCAAGGCGATGGTCACCAGCGCTTCCGCGCGGCGCCGGTGCTCCTCGGATTGATGCAGGTTGCGGGTAAGTTCGAGGGCGATGGCGACCTGCGCCGCCAGAGCTCGAGCCCGGCGCACGTCCTCATCGTTGATCGGGCCCGCCTCGACGCGGTCGAGTACTCCGAACATTCCGAGGACGTCGCCATTCGAACCGAGAAGCGGCACGGCAAGAAGTTGCTGGATCCGGAAAGCGGCGACGAATTCCAGATTCGCACCCGGAACCGTGGCGGCATCTTCGGTGACAAAAACATTCTTTTGTTTCAGCGTCTGGGTGGCGATGCCTTCGTGCAGCGGGATATCGACCGGCCGGGCGAGACCGTTCTCCACTCCCCACCGAACCCGGAAGACGGATTCGTCATGAAGACCGATAAAACATCGCCGGAAGCCCAGAAACTTGGCGGCACGGATCACCGAGGTCTGCATGAACTCGTCGAGTTTTCCGGCAGAGCCGAGCTCAAAAGAAATCTCGAGAATCTCATGCAACTCATGAGCCTGCGCGCGCGCCATGCCGTATAACTCGGCATTGGCAATGGCCACGGCGCCAAACCCCGCCATGGCGGCGATCAAGGTTTTGTCTTCCTGGGTGAAGGGCTGGGCAAACCGCGGATAAACCAGAATTGCGCCGTTCGCGCGCGAGGTGCGGAAGGGCGAGGCGACAAGAACGCCGGGAGGCGAATCTTCTCCGAAATGTGAAGCCCCATCGATACTCACGGTTATGCGCTCGCCCGAGGCGACGGCTCGAGCCGCAATCTCCAGCGAAGATCGCAGTTGGTTCCGCTCGAAACGCGAACGGATGCCCAGAGCGAGCCGGGGAGCTTCGGTTGAAACCGCCTGCAGCTGAAGCACTTTCTCCTGCTGCAGAAACACCAGCACGGCAGGAGAATGCAGCAGCACGCGGAGGCGGTCGGCGATGCTCTCCATCACCGCCGCCGTGTCGGGCAAACCATGGAGCGCGGTCGCGACCTCGACCAGAATACTGGCCCGGCGATGCTCTTCACGGGAAAGCTGGTTCAGGCGCAGAGCTTCGAGGGCGGTGCCAAGCTGGGCCGCCAGAATCGTGACTTTGGCGACCGCGCCCTCGTCAAACCCCGAATCCTGCCCGCTCTTCAGGAAGGTGATGGCGCCATTCACCTCCCCGGACACAAGCAACGGTGCAGCCAGGGCGGCGTGCGCGTGGCTCGAGGCGAGCCAGGGATAGCGGGCGGCGTCGAGTTGATTCACGAAAAACGCTCGCCGCTGCCGCACCGCATCCATCGCAATGGATGCATCTCCGGCGTGCCGTCGAATGCCGCGAAACGACCGGGCCCCGTTGTCGTCGGTGTCGGCCTCCGCTCCAACCAGCTCGTTATCTGCCGAACGGCTCCAATAATAGGCTCCGCTCGCTTGAAAAAAAACGCGGGTGAGGGCGCAGAAAGCCTGGATCAGATGGCTCGCATCGCTGCTCTGGAACGCCGCCCGCGACAACTCCAGAAGAAGTTTCTGGAAAGCCTCGTCAGACTGAGACGCCTCGCTCGGTCCCGAATTTCTGGTGAAGCTTGTCAGAGCGCACCCATCTGTTTAGCTAAGCGGTTGAAAACAACTGAATTACATATAAAACCTACGCTGGATTCTCAAATTGAGTCAAGGAAATACGCAGTGGAGTGCCCAATTGAGAAATGCCACCAAAGTGACCCCCCTCCGCTGTCGCTCCAAAATCTCCGAGGGTTCCAAAGGTTCCGTCGTGGAGGCGTCAGACATTTTGCTAATCGCGACGTGCCGATCGTACGGACGATGACCGCATGCGGGGTCGCCATCCGAAGGAGCTTCGCGACTACCCCTGGCGGTTCATCACCAAAGTAATGCAAAGGAAGAACTTTTGATACCAGTTCCCGCTTGCCTTGCACGAGTATTAGCAACAGCGGGCATCGGGAGGAGAACGTGCAGTGGCAAGCCTGAAGCGTGTGTTCGCAGTGAGTCTTTTGTTACTCGGGCTCGGGCTCTGGACCGCGGCGTGGGGACAGGAAGAGCTCAATCGCAAGATCAAGACCAGAGTGGCGCCCGCTTACCCGGTGTTGGCGAAACGGATGAATATTACCGGGGTGGTCAGGGTCCAGGTCACGGTCGCTCCGAACGGTGTCGTCAAGAGCGCAAAGTTGCTCGGCGGCCACCCGGTCTTGGCGAACGCCGTTCTTGAAGCGGTTAATAAATGGCGTTACGAGGCCGCTCCGGAAGAGTCAACCGGCATTCTGGAATTTCGTTTTGATCCGCATCAGTGATGGTCCTCGGCCTGCGAAACGGGCCGAAGAAGGCTGAAGCAATGAATATCAAGAAAAAGCTTTACATCAGTTTTGGCATCATCCTGGCGACGGTCCTGGTGCTGCTCGCCATCAACATGTACGGTGTGCATCGCGAGCATGAAACCAAAGCGGCGGCGCAGCGTTCCATCGACATGACCGAGGCGACGTCGTCCGTCCGCTTCCAGATGATGCAAAACCGCCTCCATCTGCAGAATTACCTGCTGAGCGGAGACACGCGGGACGTCGAGAAAATGAATGATGGCGAACACAAACTGGCCGACGCCTTGCGCCAGGCGCAGGAACTGGCGAACTCGCCGCAACAGCGCAGCAGCCTGGAAAAGGTGCAGGGCCTCGAGCAATCCTGGGGCTCGGAATTCGCCGATCCTCTGGTCGACAAACGCCGGGCTGTGGATAGCGGCAACGCCACCGTGGCCGAGTTACAGATTTTCTATCTCCAAAAAGATCCGAACTCCTGGGTTTCGCGCTCGAGCGACGTACTCGACGATGTTGACCGTGAGAATCGCAAACTGCTGGACGAGCGCCGCGGCAATGATGAGAGCGCTGCGACCTGGACGATTCTAGCCGCGCTGCTCAGTTCCATGATCGCGCTGGTCCTCGGCGTCCTCATTGCCTACCGCACTGCAACCGGCATCACCACCCCTTTGACCCGCCTGATCCATGTGGCGGAACAGATCGGCCAGAGCGGCGATCTGGAACACACCATCGACGTCCACGGTAAGGATGAGGTCGGTCAGCTGGCCCGGACCTTCGATTCGATGGTCAAGTATTTGAAAGAAATGGCGGCCGTCTCCGAAGCCATTGCCGGGGGCAACCTGTCGGTCGAAGTCCGCCCGCGATCCGCCAACGACACTCTGGCCAATGCCTTCACCAGCATGGTCGAAGGTCTGCGCGGAATGGTGCGCAACGTGCGCGACGCGGCCTCCCAGGTGGCAACTGCTTCCACCCAGGTAGCCAGTGCTTCCGACGAATCCGCCAGAAACAGCCTGCAGACTTCATCGGCCATCGACGAAGTCACCAGCACCATGCATGAGATGAGCGTGAACGTGCAGAACATGGTGAAGAGCACCCAGACCCAGGCTTCGAGCGTCAGTGAAACCTCGGCCTCCATCGACCAGATGGTGACTTCGATCCAGCGCGTGGCGGATACGGCTAAGGTTCTGCTCGATATTTCGAACCGCTCGCGTGAAGAAGTCCACAGCGGCATCGGCACCATGGAAAAGGCGACCGACGGCCTCAATCGCATCAACACCACCATCCGTTCCTCGGGCGAGATCATCGATTCGCTCGGAACGCGCGCGGACGATATCGGCAAGATCGTGGAGGTCATCGACGATCTCGCCGAGCAGACCAACCTGCTGGCTTTGAACGCTGCGATCGAAGCGGCGCGGGCGGGCGAGCACGGCCTTGGCTTCGCCGTAGTCGCAGACGAAGTGCGCAAGCTGGCCGAGAAATCGGCGCAATCGACGAAAGAAATTTCCGAGCTGATCGGGAGCATCCAGAAGGAAGCACGCAAAGCCGTCGACAACATGGAAAAGAGCACGACCATCGTGAACGAGGGCCTGAATCTCGGCCAGGAACTGAATGGCGCGCTGCGGAAAATTTCGAATGTCGTGACTGAAGTCTATAAGTTCGCGCAGGAGATCGGGGCGGCCACCAACGAGCAGTCCCACGGCTCTTCGCAGATCGCGCGCGCTACCACCCGGCTGAATGAAATCACCCACGAGATCAATTCGGCGGTCGAAGAACAGGCCTCCGGAGCACAGGCGGTGGTGATGGCCATGGAACGCATGCGCGAACTGGTGCAGGCCTCTACCTCGGGTTCGACCGAGCTGGCCGCTTCTTCCGATCAGATGTCGAAAATGTCGCGCGGCTTGCTCGATTCGATGGACCGCTTCGCGCTTCGTTCGGACTCACGCTCGGACTCGCGTTCGAACGACAGAGCGAGCGACAGGACGAACGAGAGGACGAACGACGGCACGCCGGGATTTGGCCACTCCACGCGGACCGCAACGGCGGGATCCCGTTGAAGGAAATCCATTCATGAACCGGGAAAAACAGATTGTTGGCTTCCGCGTAGGCCGCGAGACGTACGGCGTCCCCATCACTTCATTGCATGAGATCGTCCGCGTGCCCGAGATTACAGCCGTGCCGGATGCGCCCGACTATTTGGAAGGCGTTATCAATCTGCGCGGAAAAATTGTCTCCGTGGTGGACCTGCGGAAGCGCTTCGGGCAGCCCGCCGTCGAACTCGACCGGCGCAGCCGCATTCTGGTCGTCGAACACCGCGGCCGGCTCGCAGGCATGATTGTCGATTCTGCATCGGAAGTCCTCAAAATCTCCGAAAGCGAAATCGAAGCCGCGCCCGCCATGATGCAGGAAGGGGGATTGGACTGTGTCACGGGACTCGGTAAGTATCAGGGCCGCCTCATTATTCTGCTCGATATCGGCAAGGTGCTCACGGCGCGCGAGGGGCAAAAAGAAGAAGCCGAAAAACCGGCCGCGGCGGCTGCCGCCAAGGCCGCAACCATGAGCACGGGAAGCACGAGTACAAAGACTGCATCGGCCGGGAAGTAGCCGGCACAACCGCGAATCCACATGAGCATCAACGAAACTCCGGCACTCACCGAAGCTGAATTAAAGCTCCTGCAGACCCTCGTCTACCAGGAATGCGGCATGCACTTTGACGACCGGCGCACGCCCTTCCTTCAAGACCGTCTGCTGCGGCGGTTGAAGGAATGCCAGATTGACACTTTTTACAGCTACTATCGCCTGCTCATCAGCCGGCAAGGGAAACAGGAGCTGTCGCTGCTCCTCGAAAACCTCACGGTCAACGAAACCAGTTTCTTCCGCAACAAGGCGCAGCTCGACCTCTTTCAGCGCGAGGTGCTGGAGGACCTTCTGCGGCGCAAGCAGGAGCGTCACGATTACAGTCTGAGAATCTGGAGCGCCGGCTGCTCCACCGGACAGGAACCTTACACCCTCGCCATGCAGGTGGCCGATGCACTGTCGTACTACTATCTGCGTCATCCCCGAATCGCGGAATCTCCGGTTCCCAAGCCTCTGGTGCCCGCACCCTGGCGGCTCGAGATTTTGGCCAGCGACATCAACTACTCCGTCCTGCGCGCGGCGCAGGAGGGCTCCTACGGCGAGCATCAGATGACGTCGGTGGACTATGGCTATCGCCTGCGCTATTTCGACAAAGTCGCCGAGCGCTACGTGGTGAAGAAAAGCGTGAAGGAACTGGTGCATTTCGACTTTCACAACCTCAAGACCGAATACCTGCCCCAGCGTAACGACATCATTTTCTGCCGCAACGTGATGATGTATTTCGACGAAGCGGAGCAAAAGCGCCTGGTTGAAAAGTTCTACCGTTGCCTGAATCCTCAGGGCTACCTCTTTGTCGGCCATGCCGAAAGCCTGCTCGGCCTGACCGACAAATTCCAGATGTTGCACCACAACAGCGGCACCGCCTACCAGCGAGTTGAGGTGAAGATGTGAATCTTCCCCCCGAAGATCGGATGGCGGAACTTCGCCAATTGTTTTTCGAAAGCGCGAACGAGCTCGTCCAGAAACTGAACGACGAAGCGATGCGGCTGGAGAAGTCGCCGGATGATCCTGAAACCGCCCGCAGCCTGAGGCGCACCGTCCACACCCTGAAAGGCGATGCCGCCGCCTGCGGTTTTCGCGAACTCAGCGAATTGGCGCATGAGTTCGAGGACGTTCTGACGCTCGACAATCCGGCCACCACCGCTCTCGTGCCGGAAATTGCGCTGCGCGCGGCCGACGTCTTCGCGGCCTTGCTCGAGGCCTATCGAAAAGGCTCCAAGCTGCCCGGAATCCAGCCCCTGCGTACCGAAATTGCGCGACTCGCGCACGGCAGCTCTTCGGACACCGAAAAGAAGCCCCGAAAGAAATCCGCCGCAAAAGCCGTGCGCTGGTCGGAGTATGAACAGCTGGCGATCCGGCAGGCGGCGGCAACCGGGCGGCGCGTTCATCACGTGGTGGTGGACGTAGATCCGCAGTGCGGCATGCCCATCGCCGGACGCCAGATGATTCAGTTGGCTCTTACCGACCTCGGCGAGTTGCTGGCACTCTATCCCGTCGAGGGCAGCCCCGAACCTGTAACCCGCATCGAAGCTGCGCTGGCCTCGGAAAAACCAGCGGAGCAGATCCGCGCGAAGTGCAGCATTCCGACGATCGCGCTCAACGTCCGGGTGACGCCCCTGCGCACCCAATCCCTCTCCGCCGTCGCGCCGTCTTCCGCGATTGATCCCAGTAAGAACGAAGCCACCGCCGCGGCCCCAGCCGACATCGCTATCGACGCTCCGGCAAAGGCCGCGCCCGTAGCTGGCGAAGCGCCCGCGGTGCCGGCCGGCCCCGACAACCTGCTGCGCGTGGACGCGGAAAGAATCGATAGCGTACTCAATCTGGTCGGCGAAATGATCCTGGCAAAATCGATGTTGCAGCAGGCGCTCCTCGAGTTTGGACAACGCTTCCCGAAAGATGCCTTGCGGGGAAAGTTTGCCGACGCCATGGCATTTCAGAGCCGCGTCTTGAACGATCTCCAGCACTCGGTCATGAAGATTCGCATGGTGCCCGTCGAACAACTGTTCCGCCGTTTTCCGCGCATTGTGCGGGACGTAAGCCTCCGTTGCGGAAAGGAAGTCGAACTGGTAGTTCGAGGCGGCCAGACCGATCTCGACAAGTCCATCCTCGATGCCATCGCTGAACCATTGACCCACCTGGTGCGCAATGCGATTGGCCATGGCATCGAACCGGCCGACGAGCGGATTCGCGCCGGCAAGCGGGCCAGGGGAACCTTGCGGCTGGGCGCTTATCACCAGGGCAATCAAGTCGTCATTGAAGTCTCCGACGACGGCCGCGGCATTGATGCCGCAAAAGTGCGGCAGCGCGCGGTCGCGCAAGGATTGCTGCAGGCCGAGCAGGCATCCGAACTCAGCGAGTCCGACACCCTGGAACTGATTCTTCAGCCCGGATTCTCCACCGCCGAAGAGGTCACCGAACTTTCCGGACGCGGTGTCGGATTAGACGTGGTGCAGAGTGTGCTCGGCCGGTTGAAGGGAACCATCCAGATTGAAACCCTCCCGGGTCGGGGCACAACTTTCCGCCTGCGGCTTCCACTCACGCTGGCCATCATCCGCGCTCTGATGTTCCGCGTGGAGCAGCGACTCTACGCCTTGCCCCTCAACGTGGTGGCCGAGATCGCGCGCACGGTAGAAGAAGACATTCATCAGGTGGAACATTACGACGTGCTGCAACTGCGCAACGACGTTCTGCCTTTGCTGCGCCTGGGTTCGACGCCGCCTCGCGGCCCGGAAACCGCGCGCTGCAAGGTCTTTGTCCTGGTGATCAGCAGCGGGGAGCGCAAATTCGGACTCGTCGTCGACGGCCTGGAGGGCGAAGACGAACTGGTCATCAAGGCCCTCGATGACCAGTCCATCACCACTGACCTGGTCAGCGGAGCCTCCATTCTCGGCGATGGCCGGGTGGTTCTCATTTTGAACATGATCGCCCTGACCGAGCGCTTCACCCGCGGACGCGCCGATGCCAACGGGCCAAGAATGACGGGGCTCTTATCGAGCCTCCCGCCCGCCGCATCCAGAGCTGCGAATGAAATGCTGCGAGCCCGTGGACTGGCCGGGGGCCACGCATGAGAGGCCACGCATGAGAAAGTTCGTTCGCGTACTGGTCGTCGATGATTCGGCCCTGATGCGCAAACTGATTCCCGGGATGATCGGGGAAGATTCTTCCATCGACGTCGTCGGCACGGCAGTCGATGGCAATTTTGCGCTCAAGAAAATCGAAGATCTGGCGCCCGATGTAGTGACTCTCGACCTGGAAATGCCCGGCTTGAATGGCATCGACACGCTGAAGGAAATCATGCGCCACTGGCGCGTACCGGTGATCGTCGTCAGCTCCCATAGCACCGCCGGCGCGTCGATTACTCTCAAGGCATTGGCGCTCGGCGCCTTCGATTTTGTGGCTAAGCCGCAGGACGTTTCCGCGCGCATGCCGGAAATTGCCGCCGAGCTGATCAAGAAAATCCACGCGGCGGCGCAGAGCAAGGGAGTGCAACCGCAATTCCTGCCGGGCGACACCAAGAACCGGCATCCCGACAAACTGCACCCGGTTGCGCCCACCCACATCATCGCCATGGGAGTTTCAACCGGCGGGCCGAATGCCCTGCAATATGTTTTTTCGAAGCTTCCGGCGGAATTTTCCGGCAGCATTCTGGTGGTCCAGCACATGCCCGACGGCTTTACCGACCTGTTTGCCCGCCGCCTCGATGACTGCTGTCCCATCCGCGTGAAGGAAGCTCAGTCGGGCGATTTGCTGGTCGCCGGCCGGGCCCTGATCGCTCCCGGAAACCGGCATATGAAAGTGAAAAGACTGCCGCTCGGCAACGTCGCGATCCTCACCGATGACGGTCCCGTCAACGGGCACCGTCCGTCAGTCGACGTGCTGTTTCACAGCGTGGCCGCTGAATTTGGCTCGCAAGCCATGGCCGTGTTGATGACCGGAATGGGTGAGGATGGGGCGTTCGGCATGGGCGAGATCCAGGCGGCCGGAGGATACACCGTGGCGCAAAGTCAGGAAACCTGTGTCGTCTTCGGCATGCCCAAGGTCGCCATTGAACGAGGTTTCGTAATGAAGGTCGCGGATCTGCAGGATCTGCCCGGCATTTTGCAGGAGCGCTGCGCCCCCGACCGCGAGCGCGCGGACAGGGCAGACATAAGACGATCGACCAGTGCCGGAAGTAACTAGAGTTATCTATCCGAAGGTATGTAGCTCGTGTTTAAGTCATAAGTGTGGAGGAGCGTCATGGAAAAGTTTACCCCCGTAAAGCGGAGCGAAGACGGACAGCCGGTACGTTATCTGATTGTCGATGACTCCGTATTCGCCCGGAAAAATCTCGCCCGGATGGTCGAGACCTTCGGCGGACAGGTTATCGGTGAGGCCGGCGACGGAGTTACCGCCATCAGCGAGTACGAGCGCCTCACCCCAGATATCGTCCTGATGGATATCACCATGCCGCAGATGGAAGGCATCGAAGCGGCGGAGAAGATTGTTCGCGACCATCCCGGCGCCCGCATCGTCATGGTGTCCTCGGTCGGCTACCAGGAGAACATCGTAGCTGCCTTGCAGCGCGGCGCCCGGCATTTCGTGCAGAAACCGGTCAAGCCGGAAGTTCTCTACGAGGTCATCAAGTACGTGATGCGTGACGATACCGCTGGAGCACAGAGCGCCGGAGCCGGAGCCTAGTCAATGCGGATGGACCTGATTCAGCCTTTTATCAACTCGGCCGACGCCGTGCTGGCGCAGGGACTGGCGTCTTCCATCGCTATCGAAAATCTGAGCATGGAGGAAGAGGCGTACCGGCGGAAAGGAATAGCCGCCGAGGTTTGCCTCACCGGTGAGATTGAAGGACGAATCATTTTTGATGTCGACCTCGGAGCCGCCTTGCAGCTCGCCAGCCGCCTCGCCGGAGTCGAAGTATCCGAGACCGACGAGGAACTGGTACGCGAGGCAGTCTGTGAGCTGGCCAATCAGATCATCGGCAACGCCGTCACCACCCTTAACGACCAGGGATTTCACTTTCACGTTCGCCCCCCCGTCCTGCACACTTCCGATCAAGGCAGCAAAAGCAGTGAGGATACCGAAGCTCTCGTTTTGTGCTTCAATACTTCCAGCGGAAACATCTGCATGAATGTGGCCTTGCGTTATCGCCGTCAAGACACTGCGGAGCGGGCCGCGATCGCAGGGTAGAGATACATCATTTGGGCGCTAGCCATCCGCCATCGGTCGTTACTGTCACGCCCGCAATATATCCGAGCCGTATCAGCCCTCAAAAATCAACCCAGCTTGCCTTGTCATCCCGACCCTGAGATTAAACCAGGGAAAGGACCTGCGCACTCGGCGCAAGCAAACCTATAGGTTCTTTACGCGGCCGACGATGACACCGGAAGACTACGGTCCGGCAAGCATAAAGACCGGATTTTGCGGGAAGTTTTGCGGCCCCGGAGGATTCGTGTTGCGGGTGCTCGCCGGTTCCTGCTGGTTCAGAATATAGGAATCGGTGAAAGTATCGATGATATTGACCATCCCGCCATCGCAGCTCGCCAGATAGGCTCGGCTGCTGTCACCGCCAGGCGCCATCGTCAAGCGGAAACGCGTAGTCGAACAGAAGGCGTCGTAGGCCGCAAATCCCGGCACCGCAATGACAGTCTTGATGGTATTGCTCACCGCGTCGATCACTGTTACCTGCGGGCAGATATTGTCGGACGCATCCTCATAGTAGCTTCCAGCGTAGGCCCGGCTCCCGTCGGGCAAAGCGGCGACGTCAATCGTATGCAAAGTCGCTATCGCGGTTGTTGAACAAGGATCCGTTGCGCCACGAACGGAAGGGGAGATCGCAGTGATCGGAATCGTCGCTATCGGCGCGGGCGCCGCTTGCGACACATCCACGATTTCCACCTCAGTTCCTCCGGGAATGTAGAGCCGGCTCAGATTCCCATCGTAGGTCATCTTGACCGCACTGGGCACCGTGATCGCCGGATCCTCAATCAATGTATCGGGACCGGCCGTCGACGTAATGCTGATGTACGCCAGCGCCCCGCTCGCTTCCAGCACATACACTGCCTGACTGTCCGTCCGCGCCGACATCCAGATCGGCGGCGAACTCAAAGATCCATTGATCCCGCGCGACGAGCGATCGACCGTGTTGAAGGCTGTGATGGAACAGATACCGTTGGCCGGATTGCCGCATGGCGCGCTGTTGTCGGCTACGTAAAGCTTGGCGTTATCCGGGGTCACGGCGAGGGAATAAGGATTGGCATTGGCCGCCGGATTGGCTACGACTGGAATGGTTGCGATGACCGATCGGCTCTGGGTGCTGACTACCGCTACTGAGGGCAGGACGGTTTGAGGATTCGTGGGATCGGGCGGGTAAGTCGGCAACGTCACATAGGCCGTCGAAGCTCCCGGAGCAACCGCAACGAAGTTTGGCGACGAATAAATCGGCAGCGTCACAGTGTTGGTACTGCCAATCACCGTTCCGGAGAAATTCAGCAGCGTCAGCGAAGGGCACACGTTAAACACTTGATTGCCGACGGTCACCAGACAGGCAGTGGTCGGAACATTCAACCCCGTTACCGCCTGGTTCACAACCAGGATCTCGCTGGCCGTTGCCTGCGCCCCATACACGGAGTGAATGTCCGTGTTAACAACGCTGACGTTGGAGTCGCCGGACACATCGATCACCATCGAACTGCCCACCACGACGGAACCATTGTCGTTGATCGAGACTACGGAATGGGCGGCGGACGGGTTGGGAAACGTCGGGGGATTCGGCAGAATAATCGGGCGGAACGTCTCGCCGCAGCCGCTGCACATCAGGTAAAGAGACAGCACGCACCCCAGCCACAGAAACCTCTTCATTCCCACTCCAGGTAAAAAATTAGTCTTGCGCGGAAACCGATATTGTATCGGGAACAGGGTCAAGAGGGGAAATCAGCGCGACCGATTTTTCGCCGCTTGCAGGCGCGGCTCTCTCTTTAAGTGACTTTTAACCGACTCAGAACCGGGACCGGCATGATTCCTCACCACCCAGAGGTATCGAAATCACGCCATCGAAATCATGCATCGAAATCAAGCCCGCCCGCGCTTCGTCTTCGTCTGTCGCGACGCGGGCATCTCGGCAACTTTCTCCGAACCGGCCGGCTTCTTCGTCTGCGCCAGGCTCTCTTTCAGCGCCGCCATCAGATCCACTACCGGGGCCAGTTTCTTTGGTTGTTCTACAGCCTTCACTTCTCCGCCTTCCAGTTTCGTCTCGATCAGCTTCTTCAGATTTTCCTGAAAGGTGTCGTGATATTTTTCCGGGTCCCATTCGTCCGCCAGCGCTTCAATCAGTTGATGGGCAACCTTAATTTCGGCTTCTTTAATCTCCACATCGGGGGCGCCAAACGACTCGACCTCCCGTACTTCCTCCGCGTAATACATGGTGTGCAGCATCATTCCACCTTTATGCGGACGCAGAAAAACCGTGTATTCGCGGTTGTGCATGGTGAGCTTGGCGATCGCGACGTACTCACTCTCCTCCAGCGCTTTGGTGAGCAGCGCATAGGGACGGCGCCCCGCCTCCTCCGGAACCATGTAATACGATGACTCAAAGTACACTGGATCGACTTCGCTCGACTTGACGAATTCGAGGATCTCCATCGTCTTCGCCGTCTTCGGTTCGATCTTCTTGATCTCCTCCGAATCGATGATCACGTACTCGTCTTTGCGATACTCATAGCCTTTGACGATATCGCTGCGTTCCAGGACCTGGCTGTCCAGGGGGCAAATCAGTTGCTGCTTGACCCGATGATGGTCGGTGCGGTGAAGCTGGTTAAACGAGATGCCACTGCTGCGCGCCCCCGAGAACAGACGCACTGGCATCGAGATAAGTCCAAACGTCAGATAACCAGACCAGACTGAGGCTGCCATTCCCACCCCCCGGTAGAGACGAGGCTTGCCTCGTCTTTTTTTCTTTGTCACCTACGCGGTAAACCGCGTCACCGCAAAATCTTCAGATGCCCAAACCCCGCCGAGCGTACAGAAGTGTAGCCTAAACGAGCCCGCTTCTGGCTGCCAGATTACGGGGCGAATCCAAAGGCCAAGCACTACATGGCGGGGTCGGTCGATGCAGGATACCGAATATAGTGTTATCGCAGGCGGATCGCACCAGATCGGCGATCAGTCGTCAGCCGGATAGTCCGGAGTGAGACGAGGCTTGCCTCGTCTTCGTTTGTCATCGCATACCCGGGCTTTTTGTCAGGCACGTGAGATTCTACTGATGACTGATAGCTGATAGCGGAAAGCTGAGATCCGCCTCCAACGTTACCTGCGATGATGCCGCCATCCTTTCTCGCGCATGCCTGGGTCTCGTCCCCCGAGCGACTCGCCGTCGCCGCCGGCGTGACGCTTGGCTTCGCCCTCCTCGCTCGTCAGTTGCGCGGCGTCACTCGATCCGGAGCCCTGGCCGGAGCTCTTGCCTGTTTCCTGCTTTTTGCCGCAGCCGGTCCCACCGCGTTTGTCACCCTCGTCTTACTCTTCGTCATGACCTGGGCATCGACACGGTTGGGATACCGGCGCAAGCTGGCACGCGGTCTCGCCGAGCGCCGCGACGGCCGGAGCGCTTGGCAGGTTCTCGCTAATCTCGCCGTAGCCGCGGCCGCCTCTGTAATTTTCAGCGTCACCGGAGATCGCGCCTGGCTGGTAGTCACGCTGGCCGCTTTGTCCGAGGCAGCTGCCGACACCGTGGCCAGCGAAATTGGGCAGTACCGCAGCGCCGATGCCCGACTCATCACCACCTGGCAACGCGTCCCCGCAGGAATCGACGGCGCGATCACAATCGCCGGAAGCCTCGCGGGGTTTGCATCCGGCCTGGCCATCGTTCTGCTGGCCACCGCGGGAGGAATGATTCCTACGTCACAGTTCTGGATTCCCCTTGTCGCCGGATTCGCCGGAATGCTGATCGACAGCCTGCTTGGCGCCACGCTGCAGCGCCGCGGATGGATCGACAACCAAACCGTCAACCTCATCTCGACTCTGGCGGCGGCGGCACTGTCCTACGCGATCTTGAACGTTCTCCGGTAGAGGCGCGGCATGCCGCGTCGCAGGCGTGCTGAACCGCATTCTGCGTGCGATCGGAGGCGGGGCAAGCTCCCTATCTACCGGAGAACGTTTTCTGTCGCCTAGATTCGCTGTTTAACCCGATCCAACAGCATGAAGATCAGCACCCCGAGAATTGCATTGGCTACCCCCGAAAGGAGTTCGTGCGGCCAACTCCATGCCATGTGCAATCCCACCATGCCGCGCGCGATCAGGAAGTAGACAACCTCGTGAACCACGTAGAAGAAGATGGTCAGCAGAAAACGGGCGCCAGCATTTTCCACGTCCAGCTTGATGCCGAGCGAAGAGGCGCCAAATCCCACCACCGTCAGCGAAATTCCGTAGAGCCCAATGGGCTGATGCGTCAGCGCGTCCTGCACGATGCCGATGAATCCCCCCGTCAGCAGGCCAGCCAGCGGATTGCGCCGCGCCGTCGCGAAAACAATCGTGACCAGCAGTGGAAGATCGAAGATGCGGACGAGCGGCAGCCAAATCGGCAGGAAGGCCTGCAACACCAGCGCGGCAAGTGGAACTCCCAACGTCACCGGCCAGCTGAAACGATAAACCTCGACCTGCTCTCCCGATGTGTAAGTAATGGCCACGTTAGTGCGGACTATCCTCGACCGCCGGTTGCGGTTTCGGTTGGACCACCTCTTTCACGGGCTTGGTTGGAGCGCTCGCAGCGTCAGAGTTTGTGCCTACTTTATTCCCAGAAGAAGTGCCGGACGAAGCCGGGGCGGAAGTGCGCAACGTGCTTGCCGGCTTGGGCGCGGAACCAACCACCAAAGCAGATCCGGAGCTTGCCTGTGCGCCTGGCGCTTCCCCGCTGGTTGAAGCTTGTGGAGGCGATGATTTTGGTCTCTTGGCTTCGGAGCCTGCGGAAATTGGGGCCACACTATTGGGTGCGACCTTCGGTCCGGCGATTTTCGGTCCGCTGGTTGTGGGGGGCACGGTGCTTGGGGCGCCAGCCTGCGCGGCGGCCGTTCCCGGCGCGGCCGCACCCGTCGCGTTCTTAGTGGCATCCTCTGGCTTAGAAGGAACACCCGGCAGTCGCGAGGCCAGAATATCGACGGCGCGGGCCGCCCCCGTCTGGCTGGGCTCGGTCTGCCTCTCGTCAATTTTCGTGACCACCAACACTTCCTCCAGGCGGCTGAGATCTGCCGCTGGACGCACCCGAATGTTGAGAAACAACTCACTGCCCGGCGTAACCTTTGTGACCCTACCCACCAGCAGGCCCTTGGGGAAAATACCGTCTCCGCCGCTCGTAAGAACTTGTTCTCCGGAGGGCACGGTCTCGTCGCTCATCACTTTTTCGAGGACCACTTCGCCCGACGGCGTGCCGCGCAGTATGCCCTGCAGCCGGGTTTTGTCCAGGAGTGCGCCCACTCCGCTCGTCTGATCATCGATCAACAGCACCTGCGCCACGTGGCGATTGGCTGGGTCCGCGCGCAGCACTTTTCCCACTACCCCGTCAGCCGTAATCACCGCCATGTCAGGCCGGATGCCGTCGCTGTAGCCCTTGTCGAGGTAAATCAATCGCGACTGCTCGCTGCCGCTTTCCCCGATCACCTGCGCCGCCATGGTTTGCGAGATGAATTGCTCTCTAAAGGCGAGTAAAGCCTGCAGACGGCGTGCCTGATCGGCATCCTGACTCATGCGCGCCTGCTCCAGGCTCATGCGCTCAATCTGCTGTTTGAGATTGCGGTTCTCGGCACGTACTCCGCGCAGGTAAAAATAGTTGTGCCAGATGTTGGCGGTGGAAGTTTGCGTCCACACCATGGCCTTTTCCAGCGGCGTAACCATGCCCACCGCCCAAACCCGGATCAGTCGCGTCGGTTCGCTGTCGGTCGTCCGCTTGACATTCACCTGCACCGCCAAGCCTAGGATCTGGGCAAACAACACTCCCACCAGCACGATCAGATTGCGGTAGCGTCCGAGGACATCCATAACACCAGTTCTCAGCTCTCAGTTGTCAGGTCTCAGGAAACCCTTAATCCCTGAGATTGTCATCGTCGCTCGAAAGTTGCGGAGACTTACTCGATCGAAATCTTTCTCAGCAGCTTGAAGTCCGAGAGCATTTTGCCGGTGCCGAGCACCACGCTGCATAGCGGATCGTCAGCGATCGAGACGGGCAGCCCGGTTTCTTCGCGGATGCGCTTGTCGAGATTCTTGATCAGCGCCCCGCCGCCGGTCAGCACGATGCCGCGGTCGCTGATGTCGGCGGAGAGTTCCGGCGGCGTGCGTTCCAGCGCCACGCGAATCGCATTCATAATGGTCGAAACACATTCGCTCAAAGATTCGCGGATTTCGCTGTCGTCCACCGTAATCGTTTTTGGCACGCCTTCGATCAGGTTGCGGCCTTTAATCTCCATCGTCAAAGGCTTGTCCAGCGGATACGCGGAGCCGATTTCCATCTTGATCTGCTCCGCCGTGCGCTCGCCGACCAGCAAATTATATTTCCGCTTCAGGTAATTCATGATGGCTTCGTCCATCTGGTTGCCGGCCATACGCACGGAACGTGAATAAACAATGCCGCTGAGCGAAATTACCGCAATGTCGGTAGTGCCGCCGCCGATATCCACCACCATGTTGCCGCTCGGCTCCGTAATCGGCAAACCCGCGCCGATGGCGGCCACCATCGCCTGCTCCACCAGGTGGACCTCACTCGCTTTGGCGCGATACGCCGAGTCCATGACCGCGCGCTTTTCCACCTGCGTAATTTCCGAGGGCACGCCGATCACGATTCGCGGATGCACCAGCATCTTCCGGTTGTGCGCCTTCTGGATGAAGTAGTTCAGCATCTTCTCGGTCACTTTGAAGTCGGCGATCACGCCGTCCTTCATCGGCTTGATGGCGACGATGTTGCCCGGCGTCCGCCCCAACATCTCCTTCGCCTCTTTGCCCACCGCTTCCACTTCGCCCGTGTTCTTGTTGATGGCCACGATGGAAGGCTCGTTGACCACAATGCCCTTGCCGCGCGCATACACCAGTGTGTTCGCCGTGCCGAGATCGATCGCGAGATCGCTCGAAAACATGCTGAACAACGAACGCAGATTGTGCGAACGCGATGACCCGTTATGGAACCCGTTGTTGGACATGACTACACTTCTCTCTTTCGGGAATTCGTCCCGCCCCCGGAACCTGGGCATTCGTCGGTCCCTGCGAATCGCTGTTCCCTTTGTATCTGTTTTTTACGTTTCTTCTATTCTACTTCGATGTTGAGCGAAACTGCTTATCATTCAGGCACGCCGTGGCTCCGAACGATGCCGATTCCCCGTCCACCGCGCTTCTTACTGAATCACAACTTTTTCCTGGTGGGTGTTCACCCCGCCTTTCGAATTTTGGGCCGTCACCGTAATCAGGTTTTCTCCGTTCGGCAAAGGTGGAGTGAAGTAGTGGAACGAACCATCGTCGCTCACCATCGGCACTTCCCTGCCATTGACCATGACGCGCGCTCCCGCTTCGGTCTTTCCCGAAAGTTCGATGACATGACCATGCTGGACGAAAGCGTCGAGATCGAGAGCCAGTTCTATTTTTTCCTTGGCTTTGACAATGATCGTAAAGCGGTTCTTTTCGCTTTCCACCGATTCCTTGCCGGCGGCATCATAGGATTGGATGGACCAGTAGTATGCGCCCACGGGCAACCCGGTCACCACCACACTGGGCGCCTCCACCTTTCGATCCAGCAAAATTGATGAAAAATACGGATTGTGCGAGATGCGCAGCCGGTATCCGGCAGCGTTCGCCATGGGCGTCCAGGCAAAGTCCACTTCCTTGCCTTTTTCCCCCGCGTTGATAAACACCGGCATCATATTGCCGGGGGTAATCGGCGTCGGCGGTCCGATTTCCGTCGCCCGCTCCATCGTCTTCGATGCGCTCTGGAAGCTCACCTTCTCCCAGTTCGATAGGTGTACCGTTTCTCCGTTGCGCTGGATATCGCCGCTGCCCTTCTTGACCAGGATTTCGTGCCGGTCGTCCCTGGGATCATTGTGCACCATGGCCGCCGAGTCCGGAGCCAGCGAAGCCTTCGCCCCCGCGACTATCACCTGCGACTTCGATCCCTGCACAAAGGTCGCCGTCGTCAGGTCAACCGTGCCCGTCGTGACCGCCACCGCCACGTTCGTTTGTTGTTGATCGTTGGCCGAGTTCTCTTCAATGACAATCAGCGAATCCTGTTTCACCGTGTAATTGGTGCCATCGTTGAAAACGATTTTCGCCATGCCTTCGGCGCCCGTCTGCACCACGTCACCTTTTTCGAGCGGCACATTATAGTCGGCGTTGATCCAGCTATTCCCGCTGCCTTTTCTGACCCGGATCGTGCCGTCCAGCACCGTGAAATGCGCCTGCTGCGAAACCGCCGTCGACGGTCCTTTCAGCGGAGGCGCGAGGCCCGCCACTTTTTCCAGCAAACCCTTCGAAAGATTTCCCGCTGCTTGCACCGAAGCATCCGTGAATTTCGGAAACGCCAGGTGCATCACCGCGCCTAGAATCACCGCCACCCCGAGCATCAGCAAAAGCATGCTGCGGTACGTCACCGTCTTCCAGGCAACGTAAACTTCCGGCTTGAGTTTATTCGACACGAGCTCGTGCCAACCTCATTGCAAAATTCTGAGAATACTGGATATCTCTTGCGCTGTGACCATCATATCTCCGCCCGGATGGGTATTAAACTTGGGTCAGGAGTCGAACGGTTACGAAAGTGACCAACGGGCGTGGCATCGGTTCACCGCCCCGCTCCCGCGTCAATGGCAGTCGATTTTCCCAAAACCACCGAGCTTCCCTCCCCTCTCCGGCGAGCCCGTCCCCCGCATCTCAATCTGCATGCTACCCTCGATCCTGGAGAGGAAACGACCGTGAATCCGCTCATCAAAGCTGCGCGCCTGATCGTCCTGCATCTGATCATCCCCAATTTGCTCTTCCTGCTCTTGCCCGGGCATGCATTGCTCCTCGCCGCCGACCGCGGCACCCTGATTCGCGAAGCCATCGTTTACCTCACTCCCGACGCTAGCTCCAACAAACTCGTGCAGGTCGAGCGCGGCCGCGAGCTGATTCTCCTCGACAAAAGCCAGAAGTGGCTGCATGTCGAAGCGTTGATCGCCGCGCCCAATCCCGACCCCGCCTTCGTCTATGAAGACGAAGATCAAGGCAAGACCATCACCGGCTGGGTACTCGACACCGGCATCGTATTTACCTTCACTCCCAATGGCGATCGCATTCTGTTTGGCGCTGCCGCTGACTGCGAAGACGAAGCCAGCCGCCGCCACGGACGACGGGGCGCGGCCCAGGATGCCTTGCGTCTTTATCGCCGCGTTTACGATATCTTCCCGACTTCTTCTCTCGCTGGCGAAGGCCTCTATCGCGCCGCCGATATTCAGTGGCAAGTTGAAAAGGCCGATGCTCAATCCCGCCCTTCCGCGCGCGAGAAAGAAGCCTATCTCCGCGAGGGTATCGACGAGCGCCCCATGAAGCAGGTGATCAAAAAGTTTCCCGATTCCAAGTGGGCTCAACTCGCTGCCTATCATCTGATCGACAACAAACTCTGCGGAGACTGGCAGGGCTCCTCCAAGTGCCCCGACAAGGAAGCCGACCTCTACGAAAAATATGTAAAGGAACATCCGCAATCGCCCGCCGCTCCCGAAGCGCTCTACAACGCCGCGTCGCGACGCGCCGCTCTGATCGAGATTTATAAGACCGAAGAACAGCCGAAGAAATCGGAGCAGGCAAAAAACCAGGCCATCTCCCTCGCCCAGCAACTGGTCTCTCAGTATTCCCAAAGCGACTGGTCGTCGCGTGGACAAACCTTGCTCTTCATGGTGCAGCAGGGAGTCCCGACCTACGGCAACGCGATTCAGTAACCCACGCTCCTTTACTCGAGTACCCGTTGAGCGGCGATTTTCCCAATGATTCTTTCGATGGGAGAGATCGATATTTCTTATCTCCACGCGCAAAACAACCCCGCTGGCCACGCCATGTACACCTGATGAACTCATCGAATGCGGGATGGAAGTTTGCCCCGGTCCTTTCCGGAACGAAGAAGAATGTGATCTCGACTTTTTCTTCTTAGACCATGATCTTCGGCGGATAAAAAGAGGTTTCCCCGTTCCCAGGCCGGTCACTGCCTTCGGCGAAATACGTCGATAGAGATCGACTATGCGGCTCGACCTCGATCGCCACCACAATATTTTCTGACACCTGCCGACTCTTATCACCACAGCCGCCGCGGTTCTTTTTGCCCCAAACTGCCGCCTCGGTTCCATCTTGACAGTCGCTATAGCGGCGTATCTAATTGGCTGTTTTTCAGAATAGCGCCGGTGCCTACGCTGTCCAGACCGTCCGCTGAGGAGGAACTTTATGTCGATCTTGACTTCGATTTTTGTGTCGTTGCTACGGACCTTGGCCGTCCTAGTCATACTCGCCTTCTGCTTGAGTTCCCTCGCGCTGGCGCAGGGCGGCGCCACCGGTGCCATCAGTGGCGTGGTTCAGGATCCGTCGGGAGCTGTCATCGCCAACGCCAAGGTCAGCGTCAGGAGTGAGGCCACCGGCGAAGTACTTCGTCAGGCGACTACCGATTCCTCAGGTTCCTTCACCGCCTCCCTGTTGCCCGTGGGCACTTACACCGTGGAGGTCAACGCGCCAGGTTTTCCCGACACCAAGTTTCCCGGCGTCATCGTGCGCATCACGGAAACTACCCGCATGACGGCCGTGGTGAAGACCAGCGTCGTGAGAGAAGTTGTGGAAGTCCAGTCCCAGATCGCACAAGTCAATACCACCGATGCCACTACCGGACAATCGCTCGGAGCGCAAACCATCACCGACCTTCCTCTGGCTACGCGAAATTTTCAGCAGATCCTCACCCTTTCCGCCGGCGCTTCTTCTGACTTGAACGGCGCGGCCGCGCTCGGCCGCGGCCAGGTTTACATGCACGTCAACGGCGGCCGTGAAGACAATAACAACTATCTGATCGACGGCATCACGGTCGCTGATTACGCCTTCGGCGAACTGACCTACACGCCCTTGCCCAGCCCCGACGCCATCGAGGAGTTCAAGGTCAGCACCAGCCTCTACGACGCCACTCAGGGTCGCAACGGCGGCGGCAACATTAACGCCACCTTGAAGAGCGGAACCTCAAAATTCCACGGCGATGCCTGGGAGTACTTCCGCAACACCGCTCTCGACTCCGACGACTTCTTCCTCGGCAAGGTAGACATCAAGCAGAACATCTTCGGCGGCGATTTTGGCGGCCCCGTCGGCCCCGGCGCCAAACTGGGCTTTTTCTACGTCAATTATCAGGGCACGCGCCAGCGCAGCGGCGATTCGCCCGGAACCTTCATCAATACCAGTATTCCCTACGTTCCTCTCGCCGCTCGCCAGTCACCGGCCGCTCTGGCGGCTGCCTGTGGAGTACCCAGCATCGATCCCGTCGCCTTCAATCTGCTGACCATAGCCGGCACCCAGTTCGGGCCGACCTCCGGAGGTTACCTCTATCCTCTTCTCACCAACGTTTCCCCCTCAACCTCCTGTCTCACCTCAGAACCTTTCCTGATCACGACTCCCGGAAAGTTCACCGATAACCAGTTCACCGAAACCTGGGACCGCGATTTCCGCAGCGGCAAAGATCGCCTCTCCGAGCGTTTCTTCTGGTCGGACTCCGAAACCTACGAACCCTTCGGCGCCGATGGTTACGGGATTCAGACCGGCGGACCGCCCGGCGTCAACAACATGAACTTTCCCCTCGATGTTCCCCTGCACAGCCGCTTCGGGAGCATCACCGAAACTCACCTCTTCAGCAATACATTGGTCAACGAGTTCCGCTTCGGCATCAACATCATCAGCGACAAACTGGATAACCAGGCCCCCATCACCGGAGCGGACATCGGCATCAATCTGCCAACCTCCAATGCCGATCCCAACATGTACCGCCTGCAATTCGACACCTTTGCTTTTGGACCGTACCCCACCCAACTGCAGTCCGCCCTCTCGGATAACTACACCTGGCTCGACACTGTGAGTTGGACCCACGCTAAGCACCAATTCCGCTTCGGTGGTGAGTTCGACCGCGTGGCCATGCGCCGCAACCTGCCCATTGCCGACAACGGGCTCGTGTTTTTCGTCTCCGGTGCAACCTCTTTCGGCTCTGACTTTCAAAGCTTTCTCGGCGGCTCCCCGCTCCTCGCCGAGGGCGGAGGCGGTCTCGGCAACCACGACTACCGTATTCCCGGCTTCGCCTGGTTCGCCCAGGATGATTACCGCGTCGCCAGAACCCTCACTCTAAACCTCGGTTTCCGTAACGAATTTCTGGGCGCGCCCTACGATACGCTTTGCCACACCGGCAACACCGATCCTGAACTGGCGAACACGACCGGCCAACCGTACATTTACCCTACGTGCGTCAACAACTTCGGTCTGTCGGGTATCAAAGGAACTCTGAACTCGGCTGGACTCAATAACGAATATGCCTCGGTCTGGGAGCCGCGCATCGGTTTCGCCTACGATTTGGGCGGCCGTCACACCACTTCGATTCGCGGCGGATACGGCATCTACAGCGTTCGCGAGGATTTGGGCGCGGTCGATAATCTGGCCATCGTTCCCCCAACCTATCCCTTTCTGGTGGGCTTCTTGCCCGGAGCGAACAGTCTCGCTGATCTGTTTGCCTCCAGCCCTGCCTTCCCCAACGGCATTCCGCCACTGGGCGCACCGCCCACCCAGACGTATGTTCCGACAGCAGCCTTTCTGCAGAGCTTCAATCCCTGCTCCTTCCCCACTCCCCAGGCTTGCTCGCCCAATTTCAGCGGCAATGTCAACAGCTTGATTCAGCTTTCCGTACCGCTGCATTGGATCGCAGGCACCACCCAGCAATGGAACCTCACCTTTCAGCACGAACTGGGGCGCGACTGGTTCATGGAACTCGGCTATGTCGGCACCAAGGGTACGCACCTGCGTTCGACTTACGATCCCGCGCAGGCCACCCTCGCCACCACGCAGTCCCCTGTCACCATCACCGGCCAGGGTTGTGCCAATCTGCAGAATCAGGGTGTGTCCTGTCAGATCGTAGATTCCACCGTCGAGAACGCCAGCGCACGCTCGCCTTATCTTGGAATCGCCCCCGGAGACTTCGAGGCATTTGCTCCCAACTCCGACTCGCACTACAACTCCCTGCAGGCAAGCTTGGCGCATCGTTTCAGCAAAGGACTGTATTATCAAAGCGCCTATACCTGGTCCAAATCCATCGATGACGTCTCCACCGCATCCGTGGCCTACCTTACCCGCGTCAACAATCAAACCGATGCCAACGCCTCTCGCGGTCTCTCTGACTTCGACCGCAGACAGCGCTTCGTCACCAGCGCGGTTTACCAACTCCCCTTCCTGGGCAATGCTCAGGGTTTAACCGGAGCGGCGCTCGGCGGCTGGGAGGTAAGCGGGGTGGTTACCCTGCAATCGGGAGCCCCGTTCACCGTCTATGATCCGGCTGGAGGCACCGCTTACGCCCTGGCCAGCACTCCATCGTCAACCGCCACGTGGACCCCGGGATCGAATTGCGGCAATGCTCCCAGCTCGGGCAGCCCGTACGGCCGGCTGGGGAACTGGGTGAATGCCAGAGCTTATACACCGGACCCGTTGGCAACCCTTTCCAATGGCACTTCGAGCGATGCCACCCTTTACGGCAACACGCCGCGCAACTGCATCATTGGTCCGCCGCAAAAGAACGTCGACTTCACTCTAGGCAAGACGTTCAAACTGGCCGAACGCGGAAGTCTGCGATTCCGAACGGATTTCTTCAACCTGTTCAACCATCCGTCGTTCCAGATTCCGGCTCTGGCATCGGTGTCGTCGAGTGGCGGCTCCGCACCCATTACGTCAACCGTCGGCACGCCGCGGTTGATCCAGTTCTCGTTGAAGTATTCGTTCTGATGTGTGTCGTGTTAGTGGAGAGCTCGGTGCCCCAGGTTAGGCGTCCATCCCTTGGACCCTAACCTGGGACTGTCAGAGTCGCCACTTCTCGCGCTTTTCCGTGCTGTCTGCAGCGCCCCTCCGACTGCTGCGATAACGTCATCGGCGCAACCGGAGAATCTCCATTGACATCGAGGGCTATAATAGAGGAAACAGACAAAACAATAGTTTAGGTCACTTGAAAGCGCGCCAAAAACATAAGTTGTTTTAAATGAATACTTTGCGGTCAACCATGCCGTAAGCTATTGATTTTGCACCATGCCTCTGCGTTGATCGCCAGCCTAACTCATTTGTTATGAGGACTTTAAATATAAAGTCTTAAGATTGAATACTTTACGAA
>Ga0074044_10000264_pt1 | contig 52320 bp, 49 predicted proteins | sample BogForMeECP23OM1_FD_94443 | JGI IMG/M metagenome (GOLD analysis project Ga0074044, IMG submission 94443) | Bog forest soil microbial communities from Calvert Island, British Columbia, Canada - Bog Forest MetaG ECP23OM1 | ecosystem: Environmental > Terrestrial > Soil > Wetlands ...
ATACTCCCGCACCTGTTACGAAGAATCGATCCTTCAGACGATGAGATGGTCCAGCTCGTGCAAAGCGAAATGGTGTCGTTTGACCGCAGTCTGCAAGAGTCGCGCGAATTCCTCGTTCGATTTAACCACCCGGCGATGCGCGTTGCCCTCAATGGTGGGCTGCCACTTTCCGAAGTCGCAGCCGCGTCATTAGCGCTGACCGAACTCATTACCTCGCTTTTCGCGGCAAATCGGCCCTTCGGCGTGGATGTCGTGATGCCGACGGTACGGGTTGCCGCAGGCTCGGTGGATTTTTTTACCACCGGTCCTGGTGTGATCTTCGGCGGGTTGGGTTTGCTCGCTACCTGCGGCGCCGGTGTGATCTCTGCTCCTGTCATGGCAGGAACGGCTGTCCTCACGGGTGCTATCGATCGAACGCTGAATTGGCAGAAACAAAGTTCCGGAAAGGGAAGAAGCGACGCCGAGAGGGTAAAGACCGATGCCGAAAGGGCAAGATCCGATGCCGAGAGGGCAAGAGCGGATGACAAGAAGCTCGCAGCCGAGACAAGAGGTCAAGAACTGGAGAATGAGATCAAGAGTGTCCGACTAGGCAACTTGCCGATGCAGGCGGAAGCACAGAGGGCCGAGAAGGCCGGTACGCCTCCAGCGTCATTCTTTGTGCCTTTTGCGCTGATTGAACGAAGCTCCCAGGAAAGTGGTTTGGCGGCAGCGCACGGCGTTCATCTAATCAATCGAGGATTGCCGTCCCTATTCGGAATTCTGCGAGTGATGCCTGGACTGCTGATTACCGTTGAGAATAAGACGACTTGAGCATTGGGCTTTTGACAATCGCGGTTATGTCAGGTGTAAGGCTGGTTTTGTGGACGCCGGATCTTGTCTGCGCGAACGATTAATTTCCGGCCTTGGCGAATAACCAGTTGTTCGCGCTCCAATTGAGCCAGATGCTCGGTGACCCTTGGCCGCGAAGCGCCGGCCAGATCGGCGCTGTCCTTATGACTGAAGGACTCTCTTAAAAGCGTTCCGCGCGACTCTTCGACTCCAAAGTCTGAGCATAATTCAAGCAGCGTAATTGCGATGCGTTGGTGAAGATCCAGGTCTGGAAAACCGGAGCCGCGCAGCAACTTTCGATATCACTGCTGCAAATCGTTCTCGTGAAATTTCTCGGACATCGACATCAGCGGCTACCCTGGTGGCAGCCTTTGGAATCGCAAGCGTGGTGATATTGGTTATCGGGATCGTGGTAACGCTGCGATGCGGCCTCGAGCCGAGACCTGAGAATTCCTCGTCTCATCAGTTCGGGAACCCGTTCAGCTCGACAACTTCATTTCCTGTCAGAGAATTTAGCCAGCCCCGTGGCCTCGGACCGAGACCTGGAAATACACTGCGAGCAGGGTGTTGAGAAACTGGGACTGGGAGGATCCAGGGCGATATTTGTTCTCAACACCCTACGAAAAAGATGGCTTCTTTCCTTTAGTTCTCCCCCTCTGGAGACCTTTGCAAAACTGCCGGCACCTGATGCCACTCGGTGTCATCCTGAGCGAAGTGAGCAACGCGAACGAAGTCGAAGGATCTCGGACAGGTTCGCGCAAGCGAACCCGGTACCGGTTCCGCGTTCGCGAACCGCTCCTTAGTTTTGCAACGCTCTCCTCTGGGGGAGATTACAGAGCGGGAAGCAGGCGGTGAAATCCTTTTTCAACATCCTGCTGGAAGACCGTGGTCGCCCGGCTCACCGGCGCCAACCTCGGCCAATGCCCAACACCGCCTATCAGACTTTAATTACCTATTAATGGTTATCTGCTGGCTAGTGTCATTGCCTATAGTCCAAATATCCAGTGATTACCATTGCTTTGTCGCAACGCATTACGAAGCGATCCAGTGAAATTTGTTGATATTTTTCGACCGTCGTTCGGTGTCGGCCGAGCGATTCCTTTTCCTTCCGTTGGCAAGGGAAGGCATCGGTCATTAAGAGCTTGCCGGCGACTCCGATATTCGGTTACTCAGAGCACCAAAAGCCATTTTGGTTCTTTGAAGAACCGATCGGGGGATTCGCGAATACCTGCGGCTCGATCGCACGTGATATCTTTTTGCGGACTTATCTGACGCGGTTAGCTGACGTGCTCTTTCCCTCGCCAATTTCAAACGGGGCGGAGCCCATCGCACAAAGGTACGGGGACGGACATGCGCAAATGTGGAGTCGACCGGTCGTGGTTCTTGGGGTTCCTGGTAGGTTTTACGTTTCTGGTGGCGGGATGCCACGGTAGCAGCAGTAGTGAAGTGCACCACAAGCATACGCCGACCCCTACGAAGACCGCGACCGCTACTGCAACCTCAACTTCGTCAGGGAGCCCGACTCCAACCTCAACTTCATCGGGGAGCCCAACTCCAACTGCAACTGCAACTTCGTCGGGGAGCCCAACTCCAACTGCGACTGCGACTCCGACTCGAACGCCAACCGCCACTCCCACCCCGGCGATTCCCATCGTGTTTTCGAACAGCCCGGCTGTTTCCGGCTGTGCAAACCAGGGGGTGCCGACCAATCTGAAGTCCATCACGGTGGGTTTCAGCGAGGCGATGGATCCTACCACCGTCACCGCTTCAACCTTTACCGTTGTCGCGACAAGCGGGACAGGGCCGCTCGGTCCCGTAACGGCAACCTCCCTGAGCTACAACGCGGCAAACAATACCGCGATCTTTGCGGTCCCTGGGGCCGGGCTGGCGGCTACCACCACGTTTACTGTAACGATTACCACCGGGGTGACGAGCGCCACCCCAGCTTCGATTCCACTGGCAAGTAATTTCGTGTGGACCTTCACAACCGGCGCGGACCCGGCCACGAGCACGCCAAGTGTCATCTCCACAAATCCAGCTAATCTTGCCCCGGCCGTGCCAACCAACCAGAACATCTTCGCAGTTTTCAGCGCAGCGATGGATCCGACCACCATCACTGGAACGACTTTTACCGTCACAGGACCTGGCGTGACGCCAGTTACGGGCACGGTGACCTATTCCGGCGTTGGCGCAACTGCGAAGTTTACCCCGGCCAGCCCTCTGTCGGCCGGCGTTGTGTATACTGCGACGATCACAACCGGGGCCATGGACCTGGCGGGGAATGCGTTCGTGACCCCGTTCACCTGGACCTTCACCGCCGGGTTGGGGCCCGACGTCACCGTACCCACGGTGACTACGATGGTCCCTGCCAGCGGCGCACTGGCGGTGCCCCCCAATCAAGCCGTCAGCGCAACATTCAGTAAGGCGATGGACCCTTCAACGCTCAACACTGCAACCTTTACGTTGACCAGCCCCGGCCCAACTTCCGTAGCCGGAAAGGTCACTTATATTACGTCGCAAAATGCATCCCTTGTCCCGACGTTTATCGGCACGTTTACTCCCACGAGCGCGCTTACAAACGGGGTGCTATACACTGTCACGCTCACGACCGGGGTCGAGGATCTGGAAGGCAACGCGCTGGCAAATACCTCATGGACCTTCACCGCAGGTCCAACGCCGAATCTTTCGCCGATAAATTTTGGAGCGGCCACCGGTTTCGAGGTTTTCGCTCGAGCCGCGATCAGTAACACCGGCACCAACCTGATCAACGGGGATGTTGGTTTGACGCCGAACGATGCAACTTCGATCACTGGATTACCGGCTTCAGACGTGAACGGAACGATTTACGTTGCCCTTGATCCGCCCGTAACCGCGGCGCTCACCTCCTTGGAGGCTTCGTTCACCGCCGCCAGCCCCGGCACGCTGCCGGGGGCAGCGATTATCGCTGAAAACCTGGGCACACCGCCGCTCACTCTCACCCCCGGCCTCTATACCTCCGCCGCGACCACATTTGAGGTAACGGGAGGGAATGTCACCCTCGACGGCCAGGGTGACGCGGGTGGCGTCTGGGTCTTCCAGATGCCATCGGTCGGGACCGGCCTCACTCTGACCAACCCCACCTGCAAGGTTATCCTGGTCAACGGCGCCCAGGCTTCCAACGTCTATTGGTGGACTAACGGTTCAGTGACGGTCGGAGGGAGCTGTGCGATGGTAGGAAATATAGTGGCTGGCACCTCGATCTCGTTTGCGTCGACCGGCGCAACGATGAACGGCAAAGTATATGCCGGCACCGGAGGCCCCGTTCCTCTCACTGGCGCGGTCTCAATAGCGGGCACACTTGGGGGCGCCGTGGGCACACCCGGTGCCTGTAATCAGTAGATCGCTGTCCGCGCCGCCATCATCGTGGGCGACCCGGCGGCGCCGATAACTCAAACCCGCGCATCGCTCGTCGATGCGCGGGTATTTACATCCCGCATCGCTAGCCGTTTTCCATTCGGAAGCTACTGGCTTCGTCCGATCCTGACGGCAACTCGCTAGTCGCGTTCGCCGAATGGGACGCCCCCGGGTTCTTGTGGAAGACCGTCTTTGATCTCGACCCATGGCGCTTTCGAGCCGACCATGAAATGCACGCCGCCCTTCCTGGACGGATCGGAGTCGAGCGTCCCGAGCCGGAAGCCCAAAACCTCGGGAGCGGCGTCGCGGCGCTTGTAGATAGGCGAGCCGCAGCAACTTGCAAAGAACCGATGAAAACCGGGGCTGGATTCCCAGCTGGACAGCAGCTCTTTCCCGGCGACGACAAAGAATTCGCTCGCCTTCACTCCAGCCGTTGTCCCAAAGCTTGAACCGGAGTGTTTGCGGCACCGCCAGCAATGACAGTAGGTGATTGGGCCGAGCAGTTCTCCGTGGATCTCGTAGCGTATGCGCCCGCAGGCACAGGACCCGTTCAACATTCCCGCAAGATAGTCGAGCCGTGCCGGCTGTGCCACCATTGTTGCGAACGCTGTGTTCCTCCCAGGTAATCCGAGGACGTTGAGCACGCGCCATTTCGAATGGGAACTCTGGCCCAGGCGGTAGCGCCGGGGGCCGTAACCACTACGCAGATTCGTGCGATTCGCGAGCGCTCCGGCGAGGGCGGAGTGCCAGGTAGCACAGCACCTGCGTCATCGACACGACTCCGGCAATCTGCCAGGCGGTTCCCGTCCCGAACGCGTCGACGAGCTTGCCTTGCACCGGCAGTCCGACGATCCCGCCGAGCGTCGACATCGTAGTCGAGAACGAAAGCAGCGTCGCCCGATTCTCTCCCTCGATCACCGAAATTAAGCTTCATCCTGGCCAGGCACGCGCTAAACATTATTAGACTTTGATGCGATTCGCGGGGGCGCGTACGCTCTCGCCCATGAGCACCGACCAACAAGTCGCAGCCAATCGGCGTAATGCCCAAAAGAGTACCGGCCCGCGAACTCCTGCGGGTAAAGCGCGCGCCTCTGCCAACTCCTGCAAACACGGCTTGACCGGACGCGACCTCGCCTTGCCCAACGAAAGACCCAGGAACTACGACTCCTTCCGCGAGGGCCTGCTGAGCGCCCTGGCTCCATGCGGCGCTCTTGAGGCGATGCTCGCGGATCGCATCGTTGCGGATGCTTGGCGTTTGCGCAGAGTTCCAATCATCGAGGCCGGCCTTTGCCGGCGCAGCTATCACGAGATCCGGGTGCGGCAGGTCTCCAGCGAAGTCAGCAAGTTACAAGCCTCAAAGGACGTGAAATTGATCGAGGCCCGCAGGCTGTTGCAGGTGACCGACCAGGTCGCCTACGCCTCGGCGCTAATGCGACTCAAAGATTGGACTGCGGAGCTGGAAGATATTTCCTGCCAGGTCGTCGCTGCGTTCACGGCCGCTTCCGATTCACTCGCGAACCTTGGCCGCCACGAAGCTGTTCTCTCCCGTTCGTTGCTCCAAACCCTCCACGAACTGCAACGGCTCCCGGCTGCCCGAGCTGGCGAGTATGTACCCGCGCCTGCCGTCGTCGACGTCAACGTCGACGCCGCTCCTTCAATTGACCAGGCGGACCATCAAAGTTGACCGAGCGATCAGAGGCTCAAAATGTTTTTTACAAAACGAACCCAATTTATCCTTTAATTCCCTACGCTTTTTTGGGTTCGCCTAAAATTTAATCATGAGAACTGAGAGGTTTCCTATGTAATTTTGGGGCGCGCTTCTCGACAAATCCAACTGATGGGTAACGGCTGGCGGTCTTCTGCTCCTGAATATGATTCTCGCCGACAACCTCGTCTGTTCCAGTGATCGCGGGCCGACATCTCCCGTTGCCCGCGGATCGTATGTCGGCTAATCGTGAAGATGCTTCGCGGCGCCCCCTTAGCTCAGATGGATAGAGCACAGGATTCCTAATCCTGGGGCCGTGGGTTCGAATCCCGCAGGGGGCGCCACACGGACCGGAACCCGCGCAGCAGACAGTTCTCGCGCGTCGTTGAGATGCAACGAAGTCGAGTATCGGGGAACTCTTAGCCCATGAAGTTCGGAATCCTTCAGTTCTTCAGTTGGCCCGATCGAAGGGTGACATTGCCCACCGTTTACGAGCGGGCGCTCCAACGGATCGAGATAATGGATCGCGGCGGCTACGACGCGGTGTGGCTCACCGAGCATCATTTCAACGATTACAGTGTCTGCCCCTCGATCCCGGTGATGGGCGCTTATGCGGCCGCGCGCACTAAACGGCTGCGCATCGGCGCCGGCGTGACGCTCGCCGCGCTCTATCATCCGATCCGCCTGGCCGAGGAGATCGCGTTGCTCGATATCCTTTCCGGTGGCCGGGTGAACTGGGGCGCCGGCCGCGGATTCGATCCCCGCGAGTTCAGAACCTTCGCGGTGCCTCCCGAGGAAAGTTACCCGCGTTTTCGCGAGGCGGTGGAAATCGTCCTGGCAGCGTGGCGCAGCCAGCGGCTCAGCTATCGTGGAAAATATTTCTCATTCGAAGACGTTGAAGTGTTGCCAAAGCCGCTCCAGCAGCCGCATCCTCCCGTGTGGATGGCCGCCTCGACCGCGGAAGCAATCCAATGGGCAGCGGCGGCCGGTCACTCCATCCTCATGAGTCCGCATCCGACGCATGTAGAGATCGGCGAACAGCGCGATCTATATCGCCGGGACCTCGAGCAGCATGGCCATTCGATTGAGGGCCGCGAAATTCCGATGGCGCGTTTGCTCGCGATCGCGCCCACCGATGCGGAGGCTGCCGAGGTCGCGCGTGATGGGGCGAAGTGGCTGCTCAGGACCTATGTGAATCCAAAAGGTGGCGCGCGCAGCACGGATCTCCTGCAACGATACGTCGATGCGGTGGTAATTCACGGGAGCCCGCAACGCGTGGTCGACGAGATCGCGCGGCTTCGCGAGGAAATTCACCTCGACTACATGATCGGCGCGCCGCTCAGCCATCAAACCTTTCTCTCGTTCACTGATTACGTGCTGCCTCGGCTGGGTTAATTCCGTGAAGGGATCTCGTCGTTGCTGACTCGCTGCCGCGCGCCAGCGTTGTAGCGTAGTTGCCGGTCTATGTGGAGGATTTCATGGGAGCGAACCACAAAGTTGCACCGCCGCGATGAGTACGGCCGGTGAAAATGCATACCTCTCTGTTCTCCGGCGCGGGAATAACGGTGTGACGGCTCTCTGCTGGCCGGATGAAATAGATCGGCGCTTTTCGGCGCTAGGATTGATTCTGGCCGGGCGGTCCGAAGGGACGGTTGAGCGCCGGTTGCGGTGGATTTTGGTAGTCGGGCAGGGTGCCCGCCTGATCGACGTAGTCAGCGTAGTAACCGAGAATGCCGGCGCGGTCGAGCGCCTCGTCGAGCGCGGCGCAGCGATGCTCGATGTAGCGGGCGAGCAGCGCGCGGCGCGCCTCGCGAAGAAAAGGCGTCGAATTCACGCGCACGCGTTGCCCGCTTTCAAAGACGATTTCTGCGTCGCCGGCGACCGTCGCTTTACTGACCCACGGCAAATAGAGCCTGCCCATGTCCGCAAGGATGGCGATGAGGGTGTCTGAAACATCGCCGGACCAATCACCGAAAGAGCGATCCTCCGGTTCGATGAGGCCCTGGGTATGCGTCACGACGGACGGGCTTTCGGCATCGACCCAGCGGCGGCACAGCGGATCGTTGATGAAGTGCGCGGCATTGCCCCCGAAGAAAGCGAAGTCGGCGAGCGAGGGCCGCGCGCCGAAGAAATATGGCTGCGTGGCCAGGTGCGCGCCGGTCACGCGCAGCCACGGCTTCAGTACGTCATCGATCCACGCAGCGATGTTTTCCGCCGTGACGCCCAACGGCTCGCACGACGCCGTTACGTGCGCTTTTATTCCTTCGAAGGCTCGGTCACCCGCAATGGGCAGCTCATGAGTCATATCCCGCGCGAGTTCCCGCCCGCCGACGTTTGCGTTCTCCGCGTAGAACCATCGCGAGCCTACCGCGGTGCGATAGAACCATTCGTCGATCACATCTTCGATCGCGTAGCAGAGAAAGCGCTGTACCGGGTCTTCGGGCAGCACCGATGGCTGAGGAAATCGCAGCTCCAGATGATGAATCATCGCGGTGGTGTCCCACATGAACGCGCCGTCCGGCGTCATCACGACGGGCACTCCGCCGGGCCAGCCCGCTGCGCGCGCAGCGGGGTTGGCGCCCCCGAACCGGCGCAGCAGATAAGGGATGCCCTTGTAGTCGAGGTAGCTAGTCAGTTTGCGCGTGAAGTAGGACTGGCTCATGCCGTACATGCGATAGGCGCGGTGTTTGTCCGCCATCTTTTGGCCCCTGTGCGATTCCGGCCGGGTCAGCGGGAATCGGCGGCAAGTTTTCGCATCAAGAGTGCAATTATCTCTGCACGCCGTCTCCTGTCAAGCGTCGCGGCCCGTCCGATTGTTGGGCACTGCGCCGCCTTGAGAATTGGCTCGTCTCCGAGTTCGCGTTATGTGAGGTTTTGCGCGGAGGGTCTGAACCTTGCCTAAGGACGTGACGAACTTCACCGCCGAACACGATCGCGCAATGCGCGCTTACTATGATGAACGCGCGGAGCAGTACGACGAGTGGTATCTAAGCCAGGGCGGTTACGCAAAACGGCCGGATCGCGACTGGGCGACCGAAGTGGCCCAACTCGCCGGGCTCGTCAAAGGGTTCGGCTCGGGCCGAATCCTTGAGGTTGCTCCGGGTACGGGATGGTGGACGCAGTATCTGTCCCGAAACGGCAAGCTGGTCGGTGTCGACTTTGCGCTCCGGATGCTCGAACAGACTCGCAAGCGCCTGGTCGCGCAGCATCTGAGTGCCGCTTTAGTTCGTGGCGATGCTTATTCCCTTCCGTTCAGCGACACCGCATTTGATTCGTGTTTCTTCGGTTTCTGGTTGAGTCACGTTCCTCGCAAACGAACCGGCGCATTTCTCGCCGAAGTTCGACGCGTCTTGAAGCCCGGAGCGCTGGTGATGGTGGCAGATAGTGCCGCCAGCATTTGGGAATCGGGTGATAGTCCGAAGCCTGGAAGCGAATACTTGGACCAGCGCGGGCTAAACGATGGCTCGCAACATCAGGTGCTCAAGATATTTCACTCGCCTGAAACCATGAGTTCGGCCCTCGCGCCGATCGGTGAAGTAATCGAAGCCGGTGTCGTTCGCAAAGATATCGTCTATGCGGTGGTACGACGCGGTTGAAAGCTTTCCCGCTTGCCGCCGGATTGGTCAGGGCAGCAGATTCTTCAGCGAGTTTATTCCCCCCCGAATCACCCGCCCTGGCGTATTGATCGCGCCCATCGCTATTCGCTCCGCCAGCTTCGGAATGTCCGGAACGACGATTACATAGGGCACCCGTCCGCGAACGTACACCGGTATGGTGACCGAGAGCCCGAACGTAAGCTGGATGTCGATGACCATGCTGATGTTGTTGTCCATGTCGACCCATCCGTCGCCGGCCATTCCGTAGTCTGCTGATTTGACCGTAAGGTCGTGCGTGGTGATTCGTTCCTGGCCCAGGACAAACGTCATCCGCGCGTCCCGCAATTCCGTGTCCGGGTCGGCGAGCATCCCCTGGTGGTTCGAACGGAAGGTTGCGTTCACCAACTGGCTCACTCCAGGCGCGCTCGCGATCTGATTTATCGCTGCCGAAACGATGTTGAGACCCGCCACCTTTCCGTTGGTCAGCACCAGGCGTCCGTTGCCGACTAGAGAAGGACGAATCGTCTTCCAGTCGCTGCCCGCCCCAGTGACCGCTACGTCGCCGTTGAGCCGCCCTCGCAGGCGGTGCGGGACACCAGGGTCAAGAGCGTCCAGTCCCTGCTGCACGTCGATACCGTTCATCTTCGTGACCACATCGAAGCGGGTCTTGGGACTGGTCACGAAGGTGGCGGTGGCAACGATATTTCCCGAGCAGACGGCGATTTTGAGAGGATTGGCGACCACGCGGTTGCTGCCGTAGCTCGCCGTCAGATCGAGATTACTGTACGCGGCGCCGTTCAGCCTCCCGCTTGGAGACGTCACGCGCGTGTCGATTTGAGGAGCGTTCAGGTCGCCCTTGGCGGTGCCGGTTACATGAACCTTGTTTAGTACCTCGCCGGGTGGCCGGCCGCTCACCAGTTCTCCAGGTTTCAGCGCGTCCGTGTCGATCTGATAGGTGGCGTGCAGCGGACTAATCGAATCGACTTGGCCCTGAAGGGCGATGTGCGCGGACCTCAAGCTGAAATTGGAAGGCCCGATGGTGAAGATGTTCTGCTTGAAGACCACGGTTGCGTTCAGATTGGAGACGACGGGAGTTGGTGCGCCGAAAGACGCTTGCGCCAGATTGATCGTGCCGTCGCCCGAAAATGGAACGCCCTGGAACACGAACGTTCCATGCGCTTCTCCCTTGCCACCCACGCGATGGGCCTGCAGCGCGGGAAGCGTCGGTGCAATCTGCCCAAGATCGAAGCGGTTGGTGTCGATGAGCGCCTGCACCGGTCCATTGTCGGGAATCGAAATCTTGGTGGCCACCAGGTCGAGATCGGCTATCTGCAAGTGGACGCTGTCCAGCGCGAAGTCGCCCGACGTGATGCGGCCCGAGGCCTGTACGACGGTCTTCAGGCCCGCGGGCTTTACGAAATCATTTGCATAGCCGGTTCGGGCCGCCGTCAGGTCGCTGTTCGCATCGAATGCAATCGAATCGATGTGGCCCTTGAACGTGGCGTCGATCGACACGGGATCCGGCATCGACAAATCCGCCGGAACGCTCGATCCGATTTCCGGCAGCGTTTTCAATTGATCGACGACCAGTGGTCCCGCCTGCACCTTGAGCTCGAGCGGAATCGACCCGGCGTCGATTACGCCTTTGTGGGCGAGAGGACCGGCAGTGCCTTGGATCGCGAAATTCTGTCGCTCACCTATCAAGGCGCATTTGAGATCGATTTTGAACGGACGAGTGAAACCGAAATTGTCAAGCGTCAGGTCCAGTTGGCGAATCTCGGCGGGCGGCGTTTTTCCTTCCGCGTCGCCGTAGCTCAGTGTGCCGTCCTTGATCTCCAATGATTTGATCAAAAGAGCCGGAAGCGCCGATGAGCTCGGGGCGGCTCCTGGCGTTTGCCCGATGCTGTCTACATTGAGGTCGCCATTCGCGGCTCGCAGGATTCGGATCGTCGGATTGGTCAGTGTGAGGGCGCCGACCTTTGCAGCGCCGTGCAGCAGCGGGAGGAACTCGACATCGATAGTGGCCTCGGGCGCTTGCAGAAACGGCACTTGGGCGAAGCGCGGGTCGTCGGCAATTTTCAGCCCCGTAATTTCGATCCATACTCCCCATCCGGCGTGAGCGGTCACCTGTTCGACCTGGACCTGCCGTCCGGCCGCCTGGCTCGCGAGCCTCAGGATGCGCGCCTGATTGCGGGCGACGATGGAGTTCAGATTGTAAAGCGCATAGCCTGCGGCCAGTGCGAGTATTACAACCGCGAGTATGGCGGCCGCAGCCAGAAAAATCAGTAACTTGCGCATTGGTGGGTTCCGGCGCTTTGTTCGCCGGAAGAGAAGACTAATTCAGCAGCGAGCGAAAAAGAATTGCGTCGAGCCTTGACGCGCCGAATATCGGCTGCCTAACTGACGCCCGGCTGATGGGGAAGACGGCGACAAAGTCCCTACACACGATCTGCTCAGGCTGGCGCTTGGTTGTCGCCCTCGCGGTGTGTTTCATACTCGCAAGCACTGCCGCGCACGGTCAGTCTGGAAATGATTTGGAGCGCCTGGCGCATTCGCAGTTCAGCAACCTGACCGAATGCGAGCATAAGCTTCTGCAAGCGGCGCCGATGGGGGAGACCGCTTATTGCGGCCCCAGCAATCGAGACGACGATCCGCTCAACGATGCGACCGGCGGCGACAGGTGGGATCGCAGCCGCGAGATTGACGCCAATCTCATTCGATGGCTCTGCGTGGACCGAAGAGCCTCCCAGCTCATCGATCCCAGGGGCATTCAGATTCACGGCGCAAAGGTCATCGGCAAGCTTGACCTAGATTTCGTGAATATTCCATTTCGCATCAGGATCCTTCATTCGAGGTTCCGCGATCCGATAGCTCTGATGTACGCGAAGGTGCCCGAACTCAACCTGGGAGCGAGTTGGACCGCAGCGATCGCGGCGGATGAGCTGCTGGTGACCGGTAGCGTCCTGTTGCGCGATGGATTTCATGCGGATGGCGAGGTGGATCTGCTCGGCGCGACGATCGGCGCGGATCTGAATTGCGTCGGCGGTACATTCGTCAACCCCGGCGGCTACGCCATCAAGGCCGTTGGCATCCGCGCGACCGACATCCTGCTGGATGAGGGATTTCGCGCCACGGGCGAAGTGCGTCTGGTCCGCGCAAACCTCAGCGGCGACTTGAAATGCAACCGGGGCACGTTCATCAATCGGTCGGGCGATGCGATCGATGCGACCGGAATTACGGCGGCTGATCTTCTCTTTCAAAAAGGGTTCCGTGCCGAGAGCGCCGTCAAATTGCAGAGAGCCAGAGTCACGGGAATTCTGGATTGCGCGGGTGGCACTTTTGCCGCGCTGGATTTGCAACAAGCTGTGGTGGGGACGCTTAGGGACGATACCGCCGGTTGGCCGCCGCGCGGGAAACTCAATTTGGGCGGGTTTGTCTATGGCGCGATAGCGGAAGATCCACCCGGTATCGGGCCACGCCTGGACTGGTTGTCTCGACAGCGCCAGTTCAGTCGCCAACCCTACGAACAGCTCGCGAAGGTTTTGGCCCAGACTGGGAATGCCGCCGCGTCCCGGAAAGTGCTGATCGAGATGGAAGATCAGGACCGGACGCGCGGCCCGCTCAACGCTCTAAAATGGTACTGGCGTCTGCCCGTCAAGCTCTGGAAGTGGGTTCTGAAGCTGACTATCGGCTATGGCTACGCGCCGTGGCGCGCGCTCTATTGCTCGCTGATGATCGTGGCTCTTGGTGCGGTGCTGTTTTGGGCAGGCAAGCGGCGCGGAGTCATCGTTCCCGCCGATGAAAGGGCGGAGAGCCATTTTCCGTTCAGTCCATTCTGGTACTCGCTCGACTCTTTTCTGCCGATCGTCAACCTGCATCAGAACGATCATTGGATACCGAGGCCGACCCGCGACGGCGTTCTCCTGTGGGGCCTCCGATACGACATGTTTCTGAGGCGCTATCTTTGGGTTCACACCCTGATGGGATGGACGCTCACGACGTTGTTTGCCGCCGGAGTAACCGGAGTCGTTCGCAGCAGCTTCTTCTGATCGGCGGCTGGCTCCGGTTCGGCGGGCATCTTTATTGATAGGCTGTCATTTTCGTGTCTTGCAGTACGATGGACGCGCAACTAGCGTCCATTCGGCCATGCGGCGCGCATTAAACTTTAACTGTCGAGGGGCACTATCATGAGCGGATCGCCAGGTCACACTTCCGAGAAACCATCGCGCGGGATTTTTCTGACGGTTATGGCCGTGCTCTTTGTGGTGCTGGCGTTTTCCGACTTCACCAAGGCGTGGCAGCACTTCAAGGAACCGGCCAGGGGCGGGTTGGTCATCTTCGGCTACCGGCTTCAGACCATCGCTGGCAACGCGATTTTCGGGCCGCTGTTCGGGTTGTACCTCCTCGCCTATGTGGCGGGCATCTGGCGGATGAAGCGATGGGTCCTGCCACTCGCGATCGTCTACGCATTCTATGTTCCGGTAAATATGGTGATGTTCTGGTACGCGAACGGCGGCGATCCGCATCGGTCAACGGGCTTCATCATAAGATATGTCGCGGTCGCGCTTATCGGTTCGGTCGGCACCGCGCTCTATCTCGCGTACCATCGCGACAGCCTCAGTTGACCCGTCGCATCTACGATCGCCGACCGGACGGAATGGAGAGCGTCGGTCGTGATGTTCTTGCGATACTCGACCGATTTAGGGAAATTGGACGGCGATTTGAGAGATGGATCGACTGATGACGACTATCAGCAAATGGAGCGCGGTGATGCTCCTCATTTCGATGCTTTCATCGCCGGGAGTGCGCGCCTTGGCTGCCAACACGCCGCAGGCTTCAGCCGCAGCCACCCCGGCCCCATCCGACGAAGACGAGCCGCAGATGGCGCCGACCGCGGAGCAGCTTCGCTTCGCCGACCGATACATCAAGGCCGTCAACAGCAAAGACCTGAACGCGTTGCGCCGCCTGATTCCGCCTCGCACGCTCGCATGCTACAGCGACCGCACGCAGCAATACCTGAGCAGCTGGCTCGAACGGCAGATCCAGGATCCAATCGCCAAGCCGTATTCCGTCACTATCGAGAAGCAGGGCGAGCTACCGCGATCGGCGCTGTTCACGCTGCCCGTCCCGCCGACGCATCAGATTGACATCAGGACCAAGCTCAACGGCGACGAGGTAGTGATGGGCCGGCCGATCGCATACGAGGATGGGCGATGGTATGAGACGGCACCGTGTCCGACCGACGTCGGAATGGAGCAATTCCAGCAGCGTCAGGAACTCGCGAAGCAGGAGTCGGCGGCTCTCGGCAAGCTGTACGCACAACTGAAGGACCCGCTGCGCGCGGATTTGAAGAACCTAATCGCGCAAGGCAAGACGCTCGAGGCGTGCCGGAAGTACTCGGCGGCAACTCGAATTGACTATCAGAGGGGCTGCCAGGTAGTCAGAAGACTTGCGGCCAATATGGGCGAAGGCAAGTAGGGTTATGAAAATCGGACTGCATTTGCCGCAGATGGGCGGTTCCGCCGATGACATCGCCCGCGTCGCATGCCGGGCCGAAGCCACCGGCTACGCATCGCTTTGGGTCAGCGATCACATCCTGGTGCCGGCCGCGGGCGGGACGCTCCCGGCCATCGAAATCATGGAGCCGATCGCAACGCTCGCCTACGTCGCGGCGCTCACCAGGACTATTCGTCTCGCGACCAGCGTCATAGTCGTCCCGTATCGCAATGCCATTCACCTCGCCAAGGAACTGGCCACGCTCGATCGCCTCGCGCCGGGGCGCATCATCGCCGGAGTCGCCAGCGGATGGCTGGAGGCGGAATTTCGCGCTCTCGGTGCTCCCTACGAGGCGCGCGGCAGATACACCGATGAAGCAATCGGCCTGATGCGCGCCTGCTGGGCCGGAGCGACTCCGGAATTCAGCGGAGAGTTCTTCAAGCTCTCGGGTATGCGTTTCGGTCCGCGTCCCGTTGCCGGCAATATTCCGGTCTGGGTCGGCGGCATTAGCCGGCGCGCGATTCGCCGTGCGGTGGAACTGGGCGATGGATGGCACGGCACGCGGATGAAGCCGGAGCAGGTGGCGGAGCGACTCGGATGGATCCGCGAAATCGCTCAGCGCAAAGGACGCAGCCTGACGGGCTTCGCGCTGTCTCATCGCGTCTACGCGGGCTTCGCCGAGCGATGGACTGAGACGGGCGGTTACGTCGAAGGTATTCTTGCGCCGCCCGCCGAGCTTGCCGACTACCTGAACCGGTTCGCCGTGCTGGGAATCGAGGAGCTTCTTCTTACTCCGATCGGCGCGGATCGCTCGCTCGATGCTTTCCTCGATCGCTTCGACAGCGAAGTGCGTCCGCGTTTGACGTAATCACCGGCGCAAGACAACAGGCCCCATCAAAACCGGCGCTTGCGCGCGTTTGATTAGATCTTGCGCTCAGGCGAGGGTTTCTTGGACTCGCCGAAGACGGTCTTGCTCAGTTCATGCCCGGTCTTCTTGACGCGGTTCATCAGGCGCCGTGCCCAAACGAATTCGGCACTCAGGATGCTAAGTCCGAGCAGGATTACGAGCCAGCCCGGGCCCGGCGTCACGATCATCACGAGCCCCAGGAGAACGACGGTAAACCCGATGAGCGCGACGGAGACGCGCCGAGCCTGTTTGAGCGTGCCGAAGAGCATCGGATCGAAAATACCAGTGCGGCGCCCGCCAACGAACTGAAAAGCTGGAGTATGCAAAAAAAAACGGGCGCCCGCGATTGCAGGCGCCCGCCACGTTACGACCACTCAGGCTTCTATTGCTCCGGAACCAGCTCGACGCGGCGGTTCTGGGCGCGGCCTTCCGCAGTATCGTTGGGCGCAACGAAATCGGTCTTGCCGAAGCCCTGGCTGACCAGATCGCTCGCCGGAATTCCCTGCTGCTCCAGGTAATTCGCGACCGCATCGGCTCGTTTCTGTGACAGGCGCAGGTTGTACGGCTCGCTACCGATCGCATCGCAATAGCCGTTGACGTGCACGACCACGTTGGGATTCGACTTCAGCGTTGCCGCGGCCTCGTCGAGCACCGCCGCATCGCCGGGGCGGATATTGTACTTGTTGAAATCAAAGTGCACTCCGCGCAGCACCAGCTTCTCCTTGGCCGGAGGCGGCGGAGGAGGCGGCGGTGGGGGAGGAGGCGGCGGTGGAGGGGGTGGGGGTGGCGGTGGCTGAATTATCGGGTCGCACCAGAAGTGGCCTGCCACCAGGCCAACCACGGCGCCCGCGGCGGTGCCGATAAAGGTTCCGCCGATAATCCGGGGTTCGGTCTGCTCACTGTTCCCGTTGACGTTGTCGGCGACCGCGAAGCCGATGCCCGTGCCGACTGCGGCGCCGGCTGCGGCTCCCAAGACGGCGCAACTACCCCACTCGCGCGGCTGCTCGATTCGTTCCTGTAAACCCGCGCATCCGGAGGCAAGGATAGCCAAGCCGGCCGGGATAGCGACCAGTAGTCGAGAACGAAGTCTCATCGTGTTCCTCCCAGACATCAGGAAATCTCGCCTGCCGCGTACCGTGTTAGCGTGTCTGAGGGTGGCGATGAAACAGCGTCGCAGAAATTTAACAATGGGTAGTGAAATATGCCGTTACAAATTCGTAACGGAGCTGAAATAAAAAACCGTACGGCCCTGTGCGGAGGCTGCCTCCGTTCTACTGGTTGCCGGCACCAACCGGTAATCGGCTATCGTAAACCGCAGGAGCGCCAGGCCAACGACGGGAAACCTGTGCCAGGAAACCGCGACCCTCTATGAAATTTCTGCCGCTGGTACTGCACAGTCTGCGCAACAGTCTCCGCCGCACGATCCTGACCACGCTTTCGATAAGCATATCGGTCTTTATTTTCGCGGCATCGATAAGCCTCCCTGCGACGGTTAGCGAGATCGTGCGCGACAGGGTGAGCACCATGCGTCTGCTTTGTCACAGCAAGGGGGGGCTCGACTATACGCTTCCGGCCGCGTACCAACGCACGATCGAGGGCATCAACCACGTTACCGCGGTCACTAGCTATACCGGCTTTGACGGAACCTACCGTGATCCGGGAGTACCTCTTGAAGCAGTCGCCGTCGATGCCGATCAATTTCCGCAGGTTCTCTCCGATTGGGTTGACGCGCCCGCGGCTGCCGGATTGCAGCGCTATCGCTCGGCTTGCCTGGTAAGCCGCTCGCTGATGAAGCGGTATAAGTGGAAACTCGGCGACAAGATCATCCTGCAAGGTATTGCGTGCAATCTGGAACTCACGCTCGAGGGCTTGTTGAGCAGCAAAGTAACGAATCTCATTGTGTTTTGCCGCGATTGCCTGGACCAGATTCCCGGCTATTCCGGCATAGCCGGTCTTTACCTGATCAAGGTCGATCGCTCGGATTCGATCCCTGCCGTCATTCAGGCGATCGATAATCAATTCGCGAATTCTTCTTTCGAGACTTCGACGGAATCCGAGCCGCCTTCATATCGTGGCGACTCAAAAGTTACCGGTCTCTAATTACCGTTGCGGAGTTCTTCGCAGTCATCGTAGTTGTCATGATCGGGCTTGTCGCTGCCAACACCGCCGCGATGGTGGTGCGGGAACGGCGTGCGGACACCGCGACGATGAGGGCGATCGGCTATCCGCGCCGCGTCGTTATGGGACTGCTCATCGCCGAGGGTACCCTGATTGGTCTCGCTGCCGGCGTAGTCGGATGTGTCCTGGCCTGGGGATTGCTCGACCTTATGCCAATGCTGGTCGGGGATGCCGCCCCGGTCACGGGTCTCAGCTTGCTGCCGCGAGTTGTCCTGGAGAGTCTGGGCATCGCCATGACGATAGGGTTTTCCAGCGCAGCGATTCCTGCCTTCACGGCAACGCGCCGCGATCTGATCTCTGAGCTGCGCGCAATTTAGCCTCGCGACTTCATCTCGTGCGATAATCGCTGCAAGTGAGAAAATGAATGATCAACCTGAACCTATGGATTGCCTTGGGCGTGATGGCTTCCACGGCCGCCACCGACGCGGTCTATGTCCTTTTCAATGGCGCGGTCACGGCGCGCCGCAGAGTCAGGGCGGCGAGTTGGAGCAGCATTTGGTATTTGCTCTCGGCATTCGCGGTAATCAGCTACACGAGAAATCCGCTCTACACGCTGTTCGCGGCGGGCGGATCATGGATCGGCGCATTTTGCGCCGTAACCTGGCTCAACCGGAGCGATCCGCAGCCTGCGCTCACTCCGCAGCGCGTCGGCGCGCCATCGGCCGGAGATCGCGAGTGATCGGTAAGGGGAGTTCACGCGGGCGTTGTCATTTTTCGCAGTTGCGGCAGAACTTCCCGATTAAACAACTCGTCGTTCAGCGTCAGATGAAAGCAATCGACGCCGAGCTCGTGAAACTGGAGCATCCGGTTCAGGATCGTCTTCGGACTGCCGATCAGCCGGCTGGCAAATCCTTCGTTGGTGTCGAGCTGCGCGAGGCGGTCTTCGCCACTGTTCCACATCCCGCGCGCGCCGCCGGTTCTGGCGTTCCTGCGCGCGATCATCTCGTCGTCCATCGAGCCCACCATCGCGGCGAGAACTTTCGCGGCCTCAGCGTCCGTTTCGCGGCACAAAGGAATGGCATAAAGCGCGAATCGAAGCCGCCGGCCGGTTTTCGCCGCGCGTCCACGAACGTCGTCGATAATCCCGCGAATCTTTTCCGGCGGTCCGCCGTTCAGGAACATCCAATCGGATTGTGAAGCGGCCATGTCTCTCGCCGCTTCGGACTGACCGCCCTGCCAGACCTCCAGCAGGGGACTCACGGGGCGAGGTTCGAGCCGCAAGTTCGATACGCTATAGAACCGGCCGGCGTAGTTAAGCTCCTCTTGCGTCCATGCGCCGCGGATCACATCGACAAATTCTCGCGACCGTGCGTAGCGCTCATCGTGCTCCAGCAGTTGCGCGCCGTACATCCCAAATTCGGCTTCATGCCACCCGGTCGTGACGTTGATCGACCATCGCCCTCCGGACAATCGGTCGATAGTCGCGCCCCATTTCGCCACCGGTCCGGGCAGGAAGAAGCCCGGATGGATTGCCGTGATCAGGCCGATTCGTTCAGTCAGACTCGCGTAGAACGCGGTCATAGCAAGGCAATCGTAAGACGAGCCTTCGATTTCCTGTCCCGTTCCCCACCATCGCTGTGCCACGAGCAGATAGTCGATTCCGAGTTGCTCCGCCTTGAGGACCGGCTGCAGCATCCGTTGCCGCAAAGGCTCCCCATTCACGTCCGGAATCAGCGGTTTCGCCGGCCGGGACTGTTTGGTCAGCGTGGGCGCGCTGAGCACGGTTGGCGCCCAGGTGCAGGTAAGCAATCGAGCCATTCTCGCCTCGTTGGTCGAGATTAGCGGAGTGCTTCCATTGTTGAGAAGAGCTTCCGTTACTTCGATCCGAGAATCATCTCCTCGACGTCGCGCAGCCTATCCTTGCCGAAGAAGATTTCATCGCCGACGAAGAAGGTTGGCGATCCGAACGTACCGCGCTCCACCGACCGCTGCGTGTTCTCGAGCAGCTTGTCCTTGATCTCCGGGATCTGAACCAGCTCGAACAGCCGGTCCGCAGGCAGGTTCGACTCTTCCAGCGCCGCCCGCAGCACATTCGGGTCGTCCATCTTCTTTGGATCGGCCCACATGTGCCGATACATCTCATCGACGTAGCGCTCGAATATGCCGATCGAGCGGGCGGCGATTGCGCCCCGCATAATGGTCAGGGTGTTCACCGGAAAATAGGGATTGGACTTGAAACGGGTAATGCCGTGCCGCCGCAGGAAGCGGGTCGTCTCGAGGCGCTCGTACTCGGGTTTGTTCTTTATGCCCTTCAGGCTTTCGGCCGGCGATCGATTATTCGTCAGCTTGAAAACGCCGCCCAGCAGGATCGGCACGTATTCGAACTTGACCCCGGTGCGCTTTTCGATCGCGGGAAGCACCAGGTGGCTCAGATACGCATTAGGGCTGCCGAAATCGAAATGAAATTCCACTTTTGGCATGACGTCACCATTTCTCCCCAAAAGGCCGGATCTCCTGCTCGAACGTCCACCCGTCGGCCGGTTGCTGGTAGAGCTGCCAGTACGCCTCCGCGACAGAGCTGGGCCGCATCAGCCGCGAAACGTCGAGGTTCTTCAGCGCTTCGTCGCCTTCTCGCTCTCTGATCCGATCGCGCACCCAGGCGGTGTCCACGCCGGCATCAATGATGAGATGAGCGACGTGGATATTCTTCGGTCCCAGCTCGCGTGCCGCGCTCTGGGCGACCGCGCGCAATCCGAACTTCGCGGCGGCAAACGCGGCGTAGCCGACTCCGCCGCGCAGGCTGGCGGTCGCGCCCGTGAAGAAAATGCATCCGCGTCCGCGCGGCAGCATGAGCCGCGCAGCTTCGCGGCCGGTCAGAAAGCCGGCGTAGCAGGCCATCTCCCAGACTTTGCGGAATACGCGGTCGGTGGTCTCGACCAACGGGAAGTTGACATTCGCGCCGACATTGAAGATGCAGACCTCGAGGGGCGCGTGCCGCTCGGCCTCTTGCAGAAACGCGTTGATATCATCTTCCTTGCGCGCATCGAGCGACCGCCCGAAGATTCGTCCACCCTTCGCCTCCACGTCGGCGACCAGGGGTGCGAGCTTTTCGCCCTGGCGCCGTCCGGCGAAAACCGTGAAGCCTTCGGCCGCGAATTTTTTTGCGATTGCGCCGCCGATGTAGTCTCCGGCTCCGATTACTGCCGCCGTTGCGTTTCTGTCTTCCAAAGCTGACTCTCCCTGCGCCTATGAGCGCCGCACCCGTTTCGGGCCATCGGCGAGATCGATTACCCGCTTGGCGGTGGCCTTCAAGATCAGTTCCGAAAGCGCTTCGTCGTCGACGGCGCGCGCAAGGATCAGAGCTCCCACCATCGCTGCGAATGCGGCAATCGCCTTCTCCTCGCGATCCTTCGCCGGCATCAGTCCGGCTATGACATCGAGCGCGCCCTTCAATGCTTTCGTGAAGGCCTGGCGAACGGCCTTGGGCTGGCGGGCGATGTCGGCGCCAAGAGCAGCAATCACACAACCATGGCCGGGCGCGTCACGATGCGCCGGCGCGAGATATCGCTCGACTACGCCTCGAAGGGCAGGCTTTCCCTGCTTATCCTCAGCCGGTCCCTGCCAGGCGCGCTTCGAGCGAGTTGAGGCGAACAGGATCGCCTCGGCCGTTACGGCCTCCTTGGATCCGAATTGGCTGTAAAGGCTGCCGTGAGTAAGGCCGGCGCGGTCGGTAATCGCGTCGACGCCGGTCGCTTCGATGCCCTGTTCGCGGAACAGGCGGGCCGCCGCGCTCAGTATTTGCTGGCGGTTCTGTTCCGCTTTCTCTTTAGAGACCCGCATGGGGCGTTCTCCGAAGTTCCTCTTGACTTATATGATTACGCACGTCATCAATATGGCAAAGATAACGATCGTCATCAATAGGCACGGAAATCGAATATGAGCAATCCAGCATCGATACCCGACAAGAGTTGCATCGTGGTTGGCGTCGGCGAGGGCCTGGGCGCGGCCCTGGCTCGCCGCTTTGCGGCGGGTTACAAGGTGGCGCTCGTCGCACGAAGCGCGGAGATCAGCGACAAGGTCGCCGGCGAGATCAAATCCGCCGGGGGCGTGGCGCTCGCGGTTCAGAGCGACGCGACGATCGAACCGCAGATCGCCGCCGCCTATGAACGGATCACCGGTGAGCTGGGTCCGGTCGAAATTCTGATTTACAATGGCGGGCGCCGTCCGATGGGGCGGTTGATGGACACCACGCCGGAAGTGTTTGAACAGACCTGGCGCCTTCACACCTTCGGCGCGTTCCTATGGTCGCGGCAGGTGGTGCCGGGCATGCTTGCGCGCGGCAGCGGTTCGATTCTGATTACCGGCGCGACGGCGGGTGTTCGGCCGTGGCCGACTTCGGCCGGCTTTGCGCCCGCCAAGTTCGCGGTGCGCGGCCTTGCGGAGGTGATGTCGCGCGATCTGCATCCGCAGGGTATCCACGTCGCGTACGTCAACGTCGATGGCGGTATCGACATGCCGCTGCTCAGGAAGTTCCGTCCGGAGATAAAGGACGAGGATTTGCTGAAGCCATCGGCGATCGCGGATGCGTTCTGGTACCTTGCGCATCAGGATCGCAGCACCTGGAGCCACGAGCTGGACGTCAGGCCGTTCAGAGAGAAGTTCTAGGCACGCGAGGTCGAGGGATCTCATGTCGCATGATTTGACCCTATGGGGAGCCGGCACCAGCCGCACGATGCGCCCGCATTGGATGCTGCTGGAGCTGGGCATCGACTACGAGTTTAATCCGATCGGGTCGCGGACCGGCGAGACACTGACCGAGGAATTCAGGCGGCTTAATCCGCGACATAAGATTCCGGTTCTGCGCCACGGGTCGTTTGTGCTGACCGAGAGTGCGGCGATCGTGCAGTACCTGAGCGAGACCTTCGCCGATCCTAAAGAGCTGTATGTGCCGAACGACGCGGCGAGCCGCGCCCGCCTGAACGAGTGGTGTTACTTCATCATGTCGGAGCTGGACGCGGGCTCGCTGTACGTCGCGCGGCGCCATGAAGGGCTGAAGCATGTCTATGGCGAAGCGCCGGTAGCGGTGGAGGCGGCCAAGAACTACTTCATCCACAATCTCGAAGCGATGGCTCCCAGTATCGGCGGCGAACATTCGTACTTGCTCGATGACCGGCTAAGCGCCGCCGACATTCTATTGATGACCTGTCTGGACTGGGCGGTCTCCGCGGGCATCGCGCTGTCAGAGCCGTGGTCGCGCTATCAGCAACGGATGGCGATGCGCCCGGCCTACCGCGTCGCGATGAAGAGAAATTTTTCCGGAGCATAAGGGCTGACGGAAACAGCCGAGGTGTGAGTATGGCAGGGCCGTTGGAAGGAGTGCGGGTGCTGGACTTGTCGACGATGGTCGCGGGTCCCGTTGCGACCATGATGCTCGCGGACCAGGGCGCGGACGTTATCAAGGTCGAGTCTCCCGGCGGCGACCTGATGCGTCATTTCGCATACGGCCGGGGCGGCATGGGCGCCACGTTTCTGTCGTGCAACCGCAACAAGCGCTCGATCGCCGTGGACCTCAAGTCCGCGGAGGGACGCGAGATCGTACATAAGCTGATCGCAACGGCGGACGCGATCGTTCACAACTTCCGTCCCGGCACCGCCGAGCGTATCGGGCTGGGCGAACCCGCTGTGCGCGCCACGCGGCTCGACATCGTCTATGTTTCGATAAGCGGCTTCGGAGAGACCGGACCTTACGCCGGGCAGCGCGCCTACGACCCCATCATTCAATCCTTGTCGGGTCTCGCGGATATTCAACGCGACCGTGACACGGGCCGGCCGCGGATGGTCCGTACCATAATCGCCGACTACACAACGGCGTTGACTGCCGCGCAGGCGATCACGGCGGCGCTCTTCGCGCGGCACCGATCGGGGCAAGGGCAGCACGTGCGCCTGTCGATGCTCGATGCGATGATTTCGTATCTCTGGCCTGAGGCGATGCCGAGCCTGACCTTCGTCGGCGAGGAGCGCGATCCTTCCGATGGCGAGCTGGGGCCGGACCTCGTGTTCGCCACGCAGGATCGCTACATCACTGCTGCCGCGCTTTCTGATGACGAATGGGCCGGGCTGTGCCGGGCGCTCAGGCGTGAGGACCTTATCGCCGATCCGCGCTTCAAGACCGTGCGGGATCGAAGTGTTAACGCGGTCGAGCGCCGCGAGATCACCAAGGCTGAACTCGAGAAATGGATCGCGAGCGAAATTCTGCCGCGCCTGCTCGCCAACGATGTTCCATCGGCGCCGGTGTTGAGCCGCTTTGAACTTCTGCAGGACCCGCAGGTCCGCGAAAATCGAATTCTCGAAGAGCACGACACGCCGCTGTTCGGCAGGGTGCGGCAGCCGCGCCCGGCGGCGCAGTTCGATCGCACCCCGGCGGATATCCGTACGATGGCGCCGCTGCTCGGGGCAGACAACGCCGCGATTCTGAGCGAACTCGGTTACGGAACTGACGACGTCGCGCGCCTCGAACGCGATCTAATCCTGCGCAATCAGCCGCTGGGTCCACTTAAAGCATAGCCTGCTCAAAGCGGCCAACCTGAAGAAGGAAATTGCAGTGAGCAAAACAAGTCCAGTCGCAATCGTCACCGGAGTAGGGCCTGGTACCGGCGCCGCGATCGCGCGCCGTTTCGCAGCCGGCGAGTACCGCGTCGCGATGCTCGCGCGCAATCGCGAGCGGCTCGCGGCGCTGGAGCGCGAAATCGCTGGCTCGCGCGCATATCAATGCGACGTCAGCGATGAAGCGCAGGTCGACAGTACAATCGAGGCGATACGTGCTGATCTCGGCGCGCCGAAAGTCCTGATTCACAACGCGGTCGGAGGAGCCTTCGGAAATTTCCTGGAAATCGATCCCAAGGTGCTAAATCAGAACTTTCAAGTGAACACGATGGCGCTGCTGTATCTCGCGCGGCGGGTGGTGCCAGCGATGGTCGCTGCCGGAGAGGGCGCCATCGTCGCCACCGGGAATACTTCCGCGTTCCGCGGCAAGGCGGGCTTTGCGGGTTTCGCGCCGACCAAGGCCGCGCAGCGCATTCTCGCCGAATCCATGGCGCGCCAGGTCGGACCGAAGGGAGTCCACGTCGCTTATGTGATGATCGACGCGGTGATCGACTTGGAATGGACCCGCAAGCGATGGCCCGAAGCGCCCGATACATTTTTCATCAAGCCGGCTGCAATCGCGGACGAGGTATGGCACGTCGCGCATCAGGATCGATGCGCGTGGTCGTTCAACGTGGAAATCAGGCCGTCCGGCGAGACCTGGTAAGAGCAAACCTACATTAGGGTCGACTGATGAGTGACTTACGAATCTTCTCGTACCTGCCCAATCCGCGAATCTGGAAAGCGACCATCGCGGCGCGGCTTTGCGGCGTCGACGTTGAGGTAAGAGGAAGCGCGCCCAAGGAGCTTCAATCGTGGTTGTGGGACTTCGACGCGCGCCCGCTGACGAGCAACGAGCGGGAGACTTCCGCGAATGTGAAAACCGGCAAGGTCGGCTTCAGCGGCAAGCTCCATAAAACGGCCTCATTCATGGAAGCGCATCCCTTCGGCACCGTCCCGGCCGCTTTCAGTCCGGACGGCGAGACGGGAATCTTCGAATCAAACAGCATCATGCGCGCCGTCGCGCGGCTCGGGCAAAGCCGCTTTCCGTTGTACGGCCGCGATGGCTATGAAGCGTCGCGGATCGACAGCTTCCTGGATGCGAGTCTGGTGTTCGCGCGCGACTCCCAGATCTACCTTCTGGCGTTGAGCAGCGGAACGGTCACTCCCGAGATCCACTCGCGAGCGCGTGAGGGGTTCGCCGTGTATGCCGGCGGAATCAATCAGGCGTTGTCGTCTGGCCGCCAGTTTCTGGTTGGCAACGACGTGACGATCGCGGACATTTGCTTCGTCGCCGAACTGGCTCTGTTCTTCAACGAGAAGCCAAGAGCGAAAGAACTCGCGAATAAGGGCCTTGCACCAATCGTGCACGCGGGGCTGAGCGAGGAATTTCCGCACGCGATGAGCCATTTCTCGCGCCTCAGCAGGCATCCAGCTTTCGCTCCCGACGTAGAACCGTACCTGGCGAAGATCGACACGGCATTGACTAGCGCCGAAGAGCGATCATCGACGGGTTGAGCGACTCGCAGGGCGAATCCTCGCGGATTGCTGAAACGGAGCACTTGATCGAGAATCCGGATTCGAGCGATTGAAAGCCGACCGTCGCGACCAGGAGGACACCATGCCTGCCAGCAATGAAAAGTGGCGCATCGAGGGCGAGTATTTCGAATCGTGCAATTGCGAGGTGCTGTGTCCGTGTCTGCTGTCGGGCGCGCAGGCGCGTCCCACCGAGGGCCACTGCGACGTGGTGCTCGCGTTCCACGTGGGCAAGGGCAGCTACGGCAAGACCGATATCTCCGGCCTCAACGCCGTGCACGCGCTCACCACGCCGGGCCCTATGGCTAAGGGGGGAGGCACGCTGGCGGTCTATGTCGACAGCCGCGCCAACGACGAGCAGCGCGCGGCGCTCGAGGCTATCTTCACCGGCTCCGCGGGCGGTCCGCCGGCACTGTTCGATCCGATGATCGCGAAACGGATGCCGACCCGGTCGGTGCCGATCGCTTTCAGCTCCGACGGCAAGGTCTTCAAAGTGACGATTCCAAACGTCACCGACGTCACTGTCGAGGGTATCGTGAGTGCCGGGCAGGTATGGCTGGAGAACGTCGCTCATCCCGCATCGCGCAAGCTGGCGGCCGCTAAAGGAATCTCGAGTCACTACGAGGACCACTCGATGGTGTTCGAGAATTCCGGCCGCAATGGCCATTTTTCGCCGATCACCTGGTCGAACGCCTGATCTGATACTCGGACCGATCGCGGATGGAATCGGCGCCGCAAACTTCTGTTCCTGTGCTTCCCGCGCGCGAGCGCATCGTGATTTTGACCGAGCTGGCGGCGCTCACGGCGCTTTCGTGGCTATACCTGGTAAGGATGCCGATGTCCGCAAGCGACTTCGGCGCGACTGCTGCGCGCCTGACCAGTCCGCTTCCGCCCGGCGTCGTCGATCTTTGGCTAGTGTTCATGATGTGGGCGGTGATGATGGTTGCGATGATGCTGCCGAGCGCCGCGCCGATGGTCCTGATGTACGCCCGAATCGCGCGGGGCCGCTCCCAAGAAGGTTCAACCTTACGCGCCTGGATATTTGTCGCTGGCTACATCGCCGTCTGGACCATGTTCAGCGTAGCGGCCACGGCAACGCAGGCGATACTGCAACGTACGGCGATCGTTTCTAACGCGCTGGCGACTTCGAGCATCGTGGGCGCGGTCATCCTGATTGCCGCCGGCATTTATCAAATCACTCCGATGAAGCAGGCATGCCTTCGCTATTGCCAGTCTCCGGTGGCATTTTTCATGACACATTGGCGGGAAGGATCGAGGGGCGCGTTCAAGATGGGCCTCGATCACGGCACGTTTTGCGTAGGATGCTGCTGGATGCTGATGCTACTGCTGTTCGTAGCGGGCGTGATGAATCTGGTGTGGGTGGCGGCGCTCACAGCCTTGGTCCTGATCGAAAAGCTGCTGCCCTATCCGCGCGCAATCGCCCGAACAACCGGAGCAGCGCTAATCGCATCCGGCCTCCTGCTAGCTCTCCGCGCCTAACCGGTCATGTTCGATTGGAGATCTGAAACGGATTCCCGTCGGGATCGGTTCCTTCGCAGAGATCCAAACCGTCTTTCGACTTGACCTTGCCGAGCTTTGCCCCGCGCTTCAGGAGCGCTTCCCGCGTTCTCGCAACGTCGGCGGAAAAGAAGACGAATTTCGGAGGCCGACTCCCAACCGCCGCAGAGCCATTGTGCAGTGCGAGGTCGCACCCGCCAGCGTCAAACTCCTTCCAGCCGGATTCGTCTGATTTCTGCTTCAAGCCGAGAACATCGCGGTAGAACCGCGTCATCGTGGACATGCCGTTGGTAAATATGATGATGCGCTTGAGTGACAGATTCATGCTGATTTGCGCTCCCAGTTCGGCGAACGATACGAGAACAGGTTTTTTTGTCGAGGGATTGCCATACCAAGCATTTCTGGGACTGGTTAATTTCCTGTGCAAAAGTATCGATGATTTCCGCGTAGTTGCGCGGGTGCTCGACGAGCTGGCCTGACGGTTCGGGTGGTCGCTCGACGTGATGGCGCGAACCTACGGTCGGGTTTGAGCATTGCGGCGGTTGCGGTACGAACGGCCGATGGAGCGCTCGAACGCGTGCCCCTTCTCACCACCCGATCCGCGCGGGCACGAAGGTAAATGGCCCATCGGGTCCGGACAATAACATCGTTCTAGGCATTGAGACGTGCATCAAACACCATCCGTTAAGCGCCGCTTGTCCAGCGCGGCTTGTCAACCGCCGCTTGTCAACCGCCGTATAGGTGTCAACCGGTTGACAGGTTGACGGGGGCGAGCAGTTCGCATCCGACTGCGTCATCCGCCATACCGTCTTTCAGCTGGGACGATTCCATGCGCAATCGCGCAAAACACGGTTTTTGCGCGTCTCATACCGCCACAGTGGGCCGGAGAAAAGCCCGGTTCCTCGGATTCCAGCCCCTGACCATTCTTTCCAAGTGCTTGCTATAGTTATGCGCCCGCGAAACTCCGTCTGGCGTGCATTAGGCGTTGGTTGGACCGGGATCCCATCCGGTCGCGGCTGCCCACGGCTCGGCTGCCGCCATGATCAGGTCGAAAGCGGGCTCCTTGATTTCCAGATAAGCGTCGGCGGAGTCGCCGTGATGACACGCGATGCGTCGTCTCAGTTCGGCATAACCTGCCGTTGCTATCGGATTGCTGCGCAGGAAATCGCGGCAGAGCAGGGCATACCGCTGGTTCATTCGGCCGAGTTCGCGAACCTGGATATTCGCTCGCCGCTGTCCGGGCCACTCTCTGAACAGGAGCTTTTTCCAGTGTTCGTCAGACCCGGTCGCAAAGGGCGGCCGGCGGTCGCCACTGATCTGCGGAGGAATAGGCCGATGAACGTATTCAGCCGCCTCGAAGGCCGCAACGATCCTCTTCGCTGAGGCCAATGAAGCAACGGTCACTTGGCTATCGATGATGTCCTTTGCCGCCAACCCAGGAACTGAAGTCGAGCCGATGTGGTCGATGCGCACCGCCAGCCCTCCGAGCGATCGCCGGAGGTGTTCCGCGACGATGCAAAACTCATCCGCCCATCGCGGCGCGTAGTCGATGATTTCAATCATCAGGCGATGAATCCTGCCAGCCTGTCTGCGATGCAGATACCGCGGAATTTCGCGTGGTGCGAGAGGGGGGACTTGAACCCCCACGCCTTGCGGCACTGGATCCTAAGTCCAGCGCGTCTGCCATTCCGCCACTCTCGCGTGCGAGCATACAGATTAAGCGATCGGCATTGTCGCGCAAGCGCTGTTCCGCAGCCTAAGATGCAGACTTCAGATGCATTCGCGTGTCTCTAAAATTGCCCCGGCAGTCGGGGCGACGCTGCTCGGCGTCTTCATAGCGTTGTTTCCTCAAGGCCTCTGGGCGGCGCTGGTTCTCATCAACCTCAAAACCAGTCCTGCAATTCCATGGTCGGCCATCGTGATGGGCTTCCTTTTGTGGATGATGTGGCGATACCTGGGCGGGCGATGGTGGCCGCGCAGCAACTCTGATGTCCGGCGCCGATATCTGCGTGCCAAACTGGTGTCGAGCAGGGCACTTGGATGGGCACTGCTGGCGGGCGCGCTTGCGATCGTGGCTCTGGATGGCCTCTGGATTGTGATTTCCCAGTTCATCCGGATGCCGGGCAGCGTCCTTCCCGATATGTCGAAGTATCAGCCGCTAACAGCCGTGCTGATGCTCACGATGGCGGCGCTCGTTTCGCCAGTGTGCGAGCAGGCAGGACTATGGGGGTACTGCCAAGTCAGGATGGAACAACTGTTCGGCGGCCCGGCTGCAATCGCGATCTCCGCGCTGGTGTTTTCGCTGCTGCCGCACCCGCCGATGAATGCGGCCTTCCTGCCGAAACTGGGCTTCTTTTTTCTCACCGGGTTGATGTTTGGGGGGCTGGCCTATCTCACCAACTCGATTCTGCCTGGGCTAGTCGTTCACATTTTCGGGATCCTGACTTTCTTCGTCCTGGTCTGGCCGTATGATTCGGCCCGGCTGCTGGCGGCGGAGGGTGGAGCGGATGCCTGGTTTTGGATCCACGCCGTTCAGACAATTGTGCTTCTGGGCCTCACGATTGTGGCCTTCGTGCGGCTGGCAAGGATCACCCGACGTGTGTGGAGCGCTGGTCCGAATCCAGCCCTTGGCGTGGACAATGAGGTCTCGTGACATCGCTAGAGCTTGTGATAAATTGGTCAGATGCAAATTTCTCCTGTCGTTCGCCTGTACCGGGCATTCCCGGGTTACATTCTGGCCGTTGCGCTAGCGGCACCACTTTGGGCCGTTTCTCCTGCCTTTGCCGCCGGCACTGACCCGGTGGTCGCAACCGTGGGCAGCCACAAAATTACCGAGGCCGAACTCGACACCAAGATAAAGCCCGAGATGGCCGCGCTTGAGGGGAAGATCTACGACCTGAAGCATCAAGCGCTTCAGTCGATGGCCGACGAATATTTGATCGAAGAGGCCGCGAAAAACGAAAAGCTGAGCGTGACCGACTATCTGAAGAAGGAAGTCGAAGAGAAAGCCGACAAGGTGACCGAAGCTGACGCGCAGAAATATTACGACCAGCGCAAAGGTCCCGGTACGCCCCCCTTCGATCAAATCAAGGGCCGTCTGCTCGCGGCGTTGCAAAACCAGTCCGAACAGGAACAGCGCGAGAAGGTGCTCGCCTCGCTCCGCAAGCAGGAGCCGACCAAGATTCTCCTCAAGGCGCCGCGCATCGAGGTCGCCAGCGCGGGACATCCTTCGATCGGTCCGGCCAACGCGCCTATAACGATTGTCGAGTTCTCGGACTTCCAGTGTCCCTTCTGCAAGCGCGTCGAACCTACGCTGAAGGAAGTCCGCGACAAGTACGGCGACAACGTGCGTCTAGTGTACATGGACTATCCGTTGCCGATGCATAATCACGCGCTCGATGCCGCCAAGGCGGGACGCTGCGCGGCGGAGCAGGGCAAGTTCTGGCCCTTCCACGATGCAATGTTTGCCGATCAATCCAAGGAATCGCCCCAAGATCTGAAGGCGATCGCGAAGAACCTCGGACTTGATACGGGGAAATTTGATACCTGTTTCGACCAAGCGAAGTACGAGGCGGGCGTTCGCAGCGACCTCGAGCAAGGCAAGCAACTCGGCATCGACGGCACGCCGGCGTTCTTCATCAATGGGCGGATGCTGGTCGGCGCTCAGCCCCCGGAGAGCTTCAATGAGATCATCGACGAAGAGCTGAGTTCGAAAGGCGGCGGATTCAATCAGGCTAAGGCCAACTGAGCCGGCGGAGGCCGCTCGGGGCCGCGCGGGACATACCATCCGTTTAGTCGATTAGCTTGCAAAGCTTGTACGTTTCGCCGTAACTTCGCAGTAGAGAAACCGCCAGGGGACCATTGAGCATGGCAGTCAGTTTTCCTTCGACCCAGTACTTCGAAGCGCTCCAGCAAAAGATGGCGGCCGAACCGGAGAAATTCCGGCGGCTCGGCTTTATCGATACCACGTTCGGCGTACGCGTCGGCCAGAACGGCAAGGCTCGCAACTTCATTTTGGAGTTTGAAGTCTTCGAGATGAAGGGCGTGCGCGAAGTCGATGCGATCGATCCCAAAAACGTCGACTTCACGATCGAAGGCGATGCAGGCGTGTGGCGCGAGATGATCGAGAACATCTATCGCAATGGCGAGGCCGACTCCTCCCACGACATCAACACGCTCGCGCATTTCGGCGAGCAGTTGAAAGTCGTATACGACGATCCCGACGGACACGACAAGCTCTATCGATTCATGGAGTCGATCCAAAGGTTTTTCGACCTCTCAAGCAAGGTCGAGGTCAGCTTCAACTAAAGCGCACGAAGGACGCGGAGGCGCGGACACGATGGCATATTTATCAACGCGGAACTTTATCGAAGACAAGGATTTCGTCGACAAGTGGCTGTACACGATGAGGACCGGCGAGCTCGACCTCTCGTGGATGAAGGCCGCGACCGAGAAGGTCAAGCCGCACGAAGCCAATCCGCGCCGCGGACTTACTTATCGCGATCTCGACATCGGTTCCTACGGCTTTACCGATATTCCTGAGAAGGTCCGTAGCAATCGTTCCTACGCACCGCGTGGCGCCGAAGTTCCCGAGGGCGCTCCCGACGCGCAGCCGTGGGTTTCGCGCAAGAGCGAAGTCTGGGCGTTCAACACCGAGAGCTACTACGAAGAAGCGGTGACGCGGCAGTGGAACGTGACCACGGACATCCCGTGGGAACGCCTCGATGGCGTCGAGATGCCGGAGACGATCGGCAAGGCGCTCTCGCAGCTGATGACCTTCCTCACCGAGGTCGAGATGATCGCGACGGACACGCCCGCAATGTGGCTGCCGCGGCTGAGCCCCGATTTTATCGAGGTCAAGGCGTTCATCGCGTCGCAGGCGATGGACGAGGCGCGCCACACCGAGGCGTTCCGCAAGCGCGCGCTGACGACGGGATGGGGCCTGATGAAGGCAAGCCCGATGAACGAGATGGCGTTGAAGCATCTGCGCGATGCCGACTCGTTCAGCGAAATGTCAGTGGCGCTCCATCTGGTCGGAGAGGGCAACGTCCTCACGCTATTTCGTTTCAGCGAGTATCTCTCGCCGACCGACGTCGACAAGCGGATCTTTCGGCTGGTGATGCAGGATGAGGCGCGGCACGTCGGCTATGGGATGCAGCACTTCAAGTACGTCCTCGAGCATTTTCCCGAGAAGCGCGAGGTACTGCATGCGCATCTCGATGAAGCCGAGAACATCTCTTTCGCAGGTGCAGCCGCGACTGAACTGACCGAGTCGTTCATCATCCTGGCCGGCGGCGGCCTCAAGAAGGAGAACATTGATGAGGGCATCAAGGTGACCACGCGCTTTCAACTCAAGCAAATGGAAGAGCATTTTGAGCGGTTGGAGAAATGCGGGATGCCCGAGCGCAAGGAACGTTCGAAGCTCTATCAGATGTTCGAGATGGGCAAGGCTGCGGCGGAAATGGCCGGAATAAAGCTGAATTAAGGATAGCCGTGGCATTTTACGCCGACAAAGACTACACGCAAGACGAAACCGTCCTCGAAGCGGCCAACCAGGTGATGGCGGGCAATCTGAGCCTGCACTGGTACGACGCAAACACTGAAAAGATCAAAGGTAAGCCCTCGGACTTGCGGCGGGGACTGACCTACCAGGATCTGGATATCGGCAGCTACGGCTATTCCGCCATTCCCGAGCACGTGCGCACCAGCCAATCGATGGTCGCGCGGGGCAGCGAGAAATGGGGCAAGCTGCCGGACATGGGCTACGTCGTGAATCGCAAGTCGGACATATGGTCCGACAACGTCGCCGATCTCTACGAGGAAGATAAGGCGCGCCGATGGGCACCCGCGGTCGATGTTCCATGGAGCGACCTCGATGCGCATCCGCTCACCGCGGAAGTCGAGGCTGCGTGCGCGCAGCTCTATACCTTCCTGCAGGAGTGCGCGCTGATTTCGCTGGATTTTCCTTCGCGATGGGTACCGCTCGTCAACCAGGACTTTATCGAGCAGAAGAGCTGGATGTGCGCGCAGATGCTCGATTGGGCGCGGCTGAACGAAGGCTTCCGCAAGCGCGCCCTCTACGGCGGCGCCGGATTGAAACGGGCCTGCGCGACGGCGGAACAGGGACTCAAGGAGTGGTCGTATGCCGAAACGTTTCCGCAGGGTTCCGTCTCGATAAATCTTTCGCTGGGCGGATTCATGCTGGCGCTATGCCGCCATGTCGCGGCTTTCGCGCCGAGCAAAGTCGATCACGCGTTGATGGGGTATGCGATTCAAGATACCGCGCGGCAGACCTCCTATGGCTTGGGACAGCTGCGCTACTTCTTGAAGCATCGACCCGGCGAGATCGAAGCGATGCAGGAATATATCGACGAGACCGAACACACGATGCTCGCGCTGCTCGGCAGTCCGGAGCTGCTGGAACCGCTCATCATCATCTCGGGCGGTGGACTGGAAAAAGATCAGATCAGGGCAGGGCGGATCGCGACTTCGAAGTTTATCCGGCTGGTGACGCACGAATATTTCGAACGTCTCGAAGCGGCAGGCCTCGAAGGCCGCTCCAAGCGCAGCCGTATTCCGGGAATTATCGATCGCATCGAAGTACCGGCCTGACAGCGCCCGCCCGTCGCGGCATTTCTCGATATCAGATGAAAACTAAAATAGGCCTGGCCTTCCTGGCAGTGCTGCTGGCCTTTTCAGCCGTAGCGTCGGCGCAAACCATTGCGATGCGTCCGTGCTTGCGGTAGGGACGCCTCGCCAGCAGGTATTGGCGGCATTTGGCCAGCCCAATGCGACCCAAGGCGAGGGACCAACGCGCGAAGACGTTTACGCTTTCTATCCCGACGGCTCCAAGTTCCTCGATCCTTCGGTCGGTGCCGGCACGATCGCGGCCGCAGTGTTTACTGCGGGCGTATCGTTGGCGGTCCGCCAGGCGAAGATCATGATCAAGGAAAAGCAGATCACGCTCTACCACCTACACTACGACTCTCAGGACCTGATCAAGTCGGTGAAGGTCGTCCCTCCAGAGCTGGGCGGCACGCCCGCGCCAACCACCACGCCCTCGCAGTATTAAGAACGAAAGATGGAGTAGACGACGAGGGCTGCGCGGACTCCGCTCAGAATGACAGAAAAGGCTTGCGTCTTTGTGTCGCTCCGAAACTTTTTCTTGAGCGGGGTACGCGACGAAGGTCGCGGCACATCAGGCGAGAAAAATGGACGTCAAGGTGATGGCACATTCAGAGAGACTTATTCCTCGGATAAGCCTGATTGCCATTTTTCTTAGGAGGAATCCTGGATCAGCGCGGTTCGTTTCGCCGCTGCCTTAAGGAGTCAGCGCCGAACAGTGCTTTGAAAATCGACAATCTTGATCCACGGGCAGGGACGCTCGCGCCACCTATAAAAGAATTCTGAAGGCATCCTTTGGGCCACCTTTTCTCGCCTTTCGGCGCCCGGTATTCTGGCTGAATGCCCAACAATCTGGAGTCTGCATCGACCGGCGCGCCGGCCGCACCGGATGGTTCCGATCCCGGAAGCGAGTCGGCGCCCGACGAACCTGACCAATCCGCGGGCTTGTCGCCCGCTACCTGCGCGCCTCCGCCGCCGTCGGCCGCGTCGGATCGCCAGCGCCGCGGGTTTTTCGCCCGCCTGTTTCCCGATACTCCCGTTTACCGCTTTTTCGGCTACGTACGGCCGCATCTCCGGCTGGTCGCAGGCGGTTCGTTCATGGGCATCCTCAAGTTCGGGTTGCCGCTCGCGTTTCCGCTCGCCTTCAAATACGTCTTCGACGTTCTGCTCGTTCCCCAACCGCACATCGAGCGTGTGAACCGGTTCATCGACCGATGGTGCATCGCGCTGGCAACGATGCTCCATCTTGGCTCCGGCACCGTAGCAAAACTGGAAGCACTCACCGCCGCGCTATTCGTTCTGTTCGCGTTCCAGGCCCTGTCGACCTACTACCGCAACTACTGGGCGAGCATGGCGGGGCATCGGCTGATTTTCGATCTGCGTTATGCGCTGTTTCTGCATATGCAGGGCCTCTCGCATTCGTTCTTCGATCGCAACGCGTCGGGCGGTATCGTGTCGCGCTTCGTCAGCGATATCCAGCTTGCGCAGAACTTCGTCGGCTCGGCGATGATCAATATCTGGATGGACGGGATCTCGCTGGGTCTCGTCGTCTATATCCTGTTCTGGCTTGACACGCGCCTGGCGTGGATTTCGCTGATCGTCGTCCCGTTCTATGTGACGGTAATTCGCATTCTCTCGCCGCGTATCAAAGCGGCGAGCCACGAGCTGCAGGAAGTCGTCGAGGAGTTTTCAGGCGAGCTGCAGGAGCGGGTCGCCGGCGCCGCGACCGTCAAGTCATTTGCGCGCGAGGCAGAAGAAGCCAAGCGGTTTCACGACCGCACGACCGAACTCTACGACCTGACGATCACCAGCGTCGAGCTCGCATCGACGCATCAGATGTTCACTGAGTTCATTACCCGCGCGGCGCCGCTAATCGTCATCTGGGCGGGCGCGGTTTTTATTCTCCACGGCAAAATGACGATCGGAACGATGGTTGCTTTCTACGCCTACCTCGGGGCGCTCTACCTGCCACTGCAACGTTTTTCGGAACTATCGGTAATCGTCGCGAGTTCGCTTGCCGCCATCGAGCGGATCTTCAAGTTTTTCGACGAAACGCCCGAAGTGCGCGATGCTCCCGGTGCCCGCGCGATTACCGTGCACCGCGGCGATGTGACGGTCGAAAACCTCAGCTTCGGCTATCAGGCCTATGGCGAAGGCGAGTCTCACACCATCCTGCACGCGATGAACCTGCGCGTGGCAGCAGGCACTACAGTCGCGCTGGTGGGCCGCTCGGGCGCGGGCAAGACGACGCTCGCCAGCCTGATTCCGCGTTTCTACGAACCGAGCGCGGGACGGATACTGATCGATGGGGCCGATATTGCGTCGGTCACCCTGAAGTCGCTGCGCAATTCTATCGGCATCGTGCCGCAGGATGCAGTGCTGTTCAGCGCATCGATCCGCGAGAACATCCAGTATGGCCGTCCGGGCGCGTCCGACGCCGAGGTCTGGCGCGCGCTGGAGCAGGCGAACATCCGCGAGTTCGCCGAATCGTTGCCACAGCGGCTCGACACGGTAATAGGCGAGGGTGGGCATCGGCCGTCGACCGGGCAGCGGCAGCGGCTCGCGCTGGCGCGCGTGTTCCTGAAGAATCCGCCGATTCTAATCCTAGATGAAGCGACCTCGGGCCTGGATTCGGAAGTCGAGAACCTGATTCACGATGCTGTCCGCCGCCTGATGAAAGGCCGGACCTCTTTTCTAATCGCGCATCGGCTCTCCAGCGCGGTCGAGGCCGATCTAATCGTGGTGCTCGATCGAGGTCGCCTGGTCGAAAGCGGCACTCACGCGCAGTTGCTGGCGCGGGGCGGCGTTTATGGGCAGCTTTACGGCGAGCAGACCCGCAAGCTCATCGCAATCGAGGAACACATCGCGCGTCGCCCAGGATCGCTGGCGCCAGCGCGTGGCGGCGCAAACAACTGAGTTCAGTTGCCAACGTTCACGCCGAGTATGGATAGAAGAGAAAGAACAGCGCGGACATCGCCGCGAGCACCCAGAGCCCGGGATGGATTTCATCGGAGCGGCCGGCGACCAGCTTGAAAATCGGATAGAGCAGCAAGCCGCCGGTGATTCCCACGCCGATGTTGTAGGTGAAGCTCATCAGCGCGATCACGGTGAAAGCAGGAATCAACTCGGTAGGATCGTTGAAGTCGATCTTCGAGATCGGCGCCATCATCATCGAACCGACGATCACCAGTGCGGGACCGTAGGCCGCGGCGGGTATCGCGGTGACAACCGGCGCAAAGAACAGCGACACAAGGAAGAGAGCGGCAATAACCACCGCGGTCAGCCCAGTGCGCCCTCCCGCTTGAACGCCTGCAGCGGACTCGATGTATGCACCCGCGGTAGTCGTGCCGGCCAGCGCGGCAAACACGGTCGCGAGCGCATCGCAGAGCATCGGACGTCCGATTTCCGGCAAATTTCCGCGTTCGTCCAGAAATCCCGCGCGCGAGGAAACGCCGATAAGCGATCCCATCGTATCGATCAGCGCCATCACGAAAATCGACAGCAGCACTCCCAGGAAGCGCGGGTCCAGTGCGGCGCTAAGATCGGCCTTGAACATGATCGGCGAAGGGTCGGGCGGAATTCCGATCCACGCCTTCGGCGCGGGCGCGACGCCCGAAGCGAATGCGATCGCGGATGCGGCGAGAATCCCAAGCAGAATAGCGCCCGGCACTTGCCGCAGCGTTAGAAACGCGATCACCAGAAAGCTCAGAATCGCAATCTGCACCGCCGGAGAAGACAGATCGCCGATTCTCACCGGAGAGTGTGCGACCCCCATGCGTACGATACCGGCCTCGTTGAGCCCCACGAAGGTGAGAAAGAGCCCGATTCCGGCGGCGAAGCTGTATGTGAGACCAGGCGGTAGCGCATCAACCAGCCAGGTGCGGATTCGCGCGATAGTGAGGGCAGTGAAGAGGATTCCCGCGACCAGCACCGCACCGAGCGCTTGTTCCCATTTGTAACCCATCAGGCGCACGACCGTGTATGCGAAAAACGCGTTCTCGCCCATGTAGGGAGCGATCGCGAACGGCCGGTTCGCGTACAGTCCCATCAGCAGCGTGCCGAACACGACAGTCATTATCGTGACCACCATCGAAGGTCCTACGGGAATGCCGGCCGCCTGCAAAATGGCCGGATTGACGGCAATGACGTACGACATCGTGACGAATGTCGTCACGCCCGCGAGCGCCTCGCGCCTGATCGTGGTGCCGTGCGTCTCGAGTTGAAAGAAATTTCCGATCCATTCGCGCATCAGCGCGTCGTCCTCTCGCCGCGGAGTTGCGCGACGCGCCTCTGTTAGCATGGTGTTACGGCATGTGAAAAGCCCGTATGCACCTAGAGGGCGCTTTGCGCTATAACCCTTTGGCCTGCGTTAACGCCAGCGCAGCTTTCAGAAGGGAGTTCTATGCCGAAGGACAAACAGCCCGCTTCCAAGCCGGTGAGCGCAAAGCCGGACAAGGGCGGCATTTACACCCTATGTGTCGACATCGGCGGAACAGGAATCAAGGCGCAGACTCTTGATGCCGCCGGCAAGCCGGTCAATGAGCGCCAGAAAATCCCGACACCAAAGAAGGCGACGCCTGCCCAGGTAATCGCGATCATCGAGAAGCTGGCAAAAATGTGCGCATCGTTCGGGCGAGTTTCCGTGGGCTTTCCCGGTGTCGTCAAGGATGGCGTCGTCTATTCGGCGCCCAACCTGGGCAAAGGCTGGAATGGCTACGATCTGCAGGGCGAATTGCGCAAGCGATTGCGATGTTCCGTGCACGTCAGCAACGATGCCGACGTGCAGGGGCTCGGCTCCGTGACGGGCCGCGGTGTCGAGATGCTGATCACTCTCGGCACCGGAATGGGCTCGGTGATTTTCGTTGATGGCCACCGAATCCATCTGGAGCTCGGGCATCATCCTTTTCACAAGGGCAAGACCTACGAGGATGAGCTTGGCATTCGCGCACTGAAGAAGAAGGGCAAGAAGAAGTGGAACAAACTGCTCGCGCAGGCGATCGAGGACATCCAGCGGATGTTCAACTACGATCGCCTCTATATCGGCGGCGGCAACACCAAGTACATCGAGATTAAGCTTCCGCCGAACGTCACTATCGTGAGCAATCTCAACGGCCTGCTCGGCGGCATCAAGCTCTGGCAAGAAAAGAATCGAACGATTTCTCCCGCGACGTAAACGCGGGCTGCACAATCAGCGCAGATCCATCGCCGCGAAACTCGCGCGTCTATTCCGTGGTGCCGGTCCGCTCCCAGCTTGACTCGGAGATTCCCTGTGATGGTCTCGCGCTGAGCGCGCTGCCGAGCTGATCGGCGCATATTCTGAGAAACGCGCGATGGATTGACGTGAGGCGCAGCGACGCCGGGTAGGCGATCGACCAGTTCCGCCACAATCCCGTCTTCCCGACGCTGAGCGCGGCGAGGCCTCGCGATGTCGCCGGGGCCACCGCCCATCGCGGTGCCACAGTCAGTCCGAGACCTTCGCGCACGAGCGCGATCGCCAGCTCCAGGTTGTCGGTCTCCAGGGTGATCCGTGGGAACACGCCGGATTCGAGCATGAACGCGCTCCACACCGAATATTCGGCGTTGGGATTCGGCGGCAATATCATTGGCTGCGACTGCAGATCGCTCGCCTGCAGGCGCTCCATCCTGCTCAGCGGACTTTGATCGTTCGCCACCACCACGACTTCGTCACGACCAGCCTCGGCTATCGCCAGCGCCTTGTGGCGTACGGGCATTGGCATGATCGCGAAATCGATATCTCTGCGCACTAGCCGCTCGACCGCATCGAGTTGCTCTACGGCGGTAAGCGAAAAACTGGTTGCCGGAAATCGCTTGTGAAACGCCGCCACCACGGAGGGTAGCAGCGTCTGGCAGATACTCGGCGGAGCGCCGACACTGATCCGCCCGCCGCCGCCGGTGGATCGCTCGGCGATCAGGCTGCGGGCCTGGTCGAGATTTTCCAGAATGCGATGCGCGCTCTGGCGAAGAATTTCGCCCGCAGGTGTCAGGCCGACGAGCTTGTTGGAGCGGATAACAAGCTCGGCTCCCAACTCGCGTTCCAACAATCGAATCTGCTGGCTAACCGCGGATTGCGTCAGTCCCAGCGCCTTGCCGGCGGAGGTGAAACTCCGCTCGTCGGCGAGCGCGAGGAACGTCTTCAGCAGTTTGATATCCAGCTTCATCCTCCACTGCGGACACATTAGGGACCGTCGACGATGACGAGGCCGATGCCCGGCGAATAGGCATCGAACGCGGCATCTGCCCGTCATTCCGGCACGTCGGCGACGACAGTTCCGCTAGATCACGGTGGTCGCAAACCTCAGCGCAAGAAACGGGCCGTCCCTTTATCCGCGCAGGTTCGTTCCAGGCGTCAGGGACACCGGTCCGCGCTAATAACACGGCCAGCATCAATTGGCGGCTATGGAAAACCAGAAGGCTCCGGCTGGTGATCGCAAACGAGGGGCCAGCAACCAACCCCGACAGTGGTCGTGTGCGGGATTCCACGTGGACGATGATGCCTGAGGCGTAGCGTGAATCTGGCCGGAGCGCATTCGCGTGCGTCAGAGACCTCTGCAGGCAGCCGCGACATTCTTGCGGCGGGCGAATTGCAAAACGGTCGGGGCAACCCTTGCGTCGGGGTGGTGACTTTCGGTACTTTCAAATTGTTTTGAAAGCAATTGAAGCCAAACACCGGGCCGCGGAACTGTCCGTTGTCGAGCTGGTAGGCGAGATAATCGAATTCTGGGGGTTCCGCAAAATACTCGGTCAAGTCTGGGCGGTACTCTACCTTTCCGATCATCCGCTCTCGGCGCCGGATCTTCAGGCGCGCCTCAAAGCAAGCGCCGGCACGGTCTCGCTGGCGCTCGGCGATCTCAAACGATGGGGCGTCGTCGCGCCGACGTGGCGGCCCGGCTATCGAGGCATTCTCTACGTTCCCGAGACTGATTTTTGGAAGATGGTATCGCGCGTCGTTCGCGAGCGGGAGTTTAATCTCGTGAGTTCAGCAACCGAGCGTCTCGATGCGTCCGCGAAGGCGCTGAGAACACTGGCCCGCGAAGCTCGCGGCGATGACAGGCTGGAAATGGCGGCGACTGCAGGACGCATCGAGAAACTGCATCGGCTCAGCTTGTTTGCACTGGGTGTGCTTAAGGCGATCGTCAGCCTGCGCCGCGTGGAACCCTCGGCGATTCTGAGAGTCGCCAACCTTGCCGTTGCGTCTCCTTTCAGAATCTGGGGTTGACAATGGTGCAAACCAGAGAGTCAAGCGACGCGCTGCAAAAGCCGGTCCCGTTCAGCCGCCCTCCAGTCGAAGTGTTCGTCGGCAACGCCGCGTTTCATCGTTGCTTTTGCGGGATGCTGGATTCCGCGCGCTCGGAGATACTTGATTACGTTGTGCCGGAACAGCAGCCGGACGAATACGACCAGGAAATTCTTGCCGCCTACGCGCGGGCGCTGAAGCGCCGAATCCGGTGTCGGACGCTCATCACGGCGGCCGACTTGGTTCTGGTCCAGGGCACTTGGACCCCGACATTCGATCTGCGCAAGTTTCTGGATCGTTTCGATCATATCCGGCTGGTCGACAGGGTTAGAGGCCCGTTCACCGTCATCGACTGTGAAAGGGTACTGCTGAACCTGGAGTCCGCGCTTCAGCCGGGCCATTACGGAACTTCCGTGGTGCTGCACGACAGCGCGCTCGCCAGTCGCTTGGCCGAGCAGTTCTCTCATATGTGGGAGGAAACTGCAGTCCATCAAGAAGAACTGATCGATCGATTCGAGCGGCGGATCGCCTGAACCCCCGTCAATTGGCCGGTATATTTGTCACGTAAGCCAGATCAATCGGCTGATGGTTGATCCCGCGGGCCGGCGGCGCGATCCAGGTTGCGAATTTGCCCGGCTCGGTGACCGGCCTCATCAGCGAGGCGACAAATTCCCGGTCGGCTTGGGTCGGCAGCCATTCGGATTCCTGCTGGCGCCATTCGGATTCCGAAATAATCTGTCCGTCCGGTGTGATGCTGGAGCCGCTGAATTCACCGATCGCCCGATGGAATCCGCGATGCGGCAGCTTCAACGCGAGGTTGATACCGGAGTCGTCGACGATTTTGTTCCAGCGAACGAGCGCTCGCGCGCAATCCGCGATGTACGCATCGCGGAGGTTCTCGTTCAACGATGTCAGCGCCGGCTCGTCGCTCTCTACGATGTTTCCCTGTTGGGGCCTCAGAACCCGGTACGATGCGTTGCTCAACTGATGATCGTCGTCGCGATGGGTTTCCTTAAAGCGTCCTTTCAGCCCCGTACTGAAGTAGTTGGCGGCGTTCGTCGATAGCTCCGAACCAAACAGATCCAGCGAGACCGAGTAGTGAAAGTTCAGATATCTCTGGATGATCGAGAGATCGATCCCACCATACTCACCAATATTGTCGGTGCCGTGCTTCTTCATTAACTGGCAGGAGCGCGCGATTATGCGTCCCAGCCCGGATTCGCCGACAAAAAGATGATGCGCCTCTTCGGTCAGCATGAAGCGGCACGTGCGCGAAAGCGGATCGAAGCCCGACTCCGCAAGGCTGGCGAGTTGATACTTGCCGTCGCGGTCCGTGAAATGCGCGAACATGAAGAACGAGAGCCAATCGGGCGTGGGCTCGTTGAACGCTCCCAGGATGCGTGGATTGTCGGCGCTGCCGGAACGCCGCGCGAGTAGCGCTTCGGCTTCTTCACGCCCGTCGCGTCCGAAATAGGCCTGGAGCAGATAGACCATCGCCCACAGATGGCGTCCTTCCTCGACATTAACCTGGAACAAATTGCGCAGGTCGTAGAGCGAGGGGCAGGTGCGGCCCAGATGCTGCTGCTGCTCGACGGAGGCCGGCTCGGTATCGCCCTGCGTCACAATCAAGCGGCGGAGGACGCCGCGATGTTCGCCGGGCACTTCGCGCCACACCGGTTCGCCCTTGTGCTCGCCGAATGAGATTCTTCGATCCGGCTCGGGCTCGGCTAGAAAGATGCCCCAGCGGTAATCGGGCATCTTGAGGTAGCCGAAAGTCGCCCAGCCCTTGGCATCGACGGAGGTCGCGGTTCGAAGATAGGTGTCGGAGGTCTGAAATCCTGCTGGCCCCATTTCGTTCCACCATTGCAGGAACTTCGGCTGCCAATCCTCGAGTGCGCGCTGCAGGCGGCGATCTTCGGAGAGGCTGACGTTGTTGGGAATTCGTTCGGAATAATTGATCGACATCATGCTCTCCGCGGGTCGAATTCGGGACGGCGTCCCGTCCCGTAGAGTTTGAGCGCGCCTTTCTCACCGACGGCGTTGGACCGCTGAAAAATCCAGTTTTGCCACGCCGACAGCCTCGCGAAAATTTTCGATTCGATCGTTTCGGGACCGCCGAAACGTAGCGACGCTTCCATCCCAGTGAGTGCATCGGCCGAAAACGCGGCGCGCTCCTCGATTGCCAGGCGCACCTCGTCTTCCCAGTCGATTTCGTCGGGGGCGAAGCTTACCAAGCCAAGACTCTCGGCAAGCTCGGCATCGATTTCCTCCCCGGTCTTCGAGCGCAACTCGCCGGCTCGACCGGGCTCGCCGAGGAATCGGCTTTCGAGGCGCGACAGCCCGTTGCACATCGGCAGCGGGCCGAAGTTCATGCCGCTCAACGCGATCCGCGCAGGCTGCTGTTCATCTCCGCCGCGCTTGCCGCGCAGCATGTAGCTGCGATCTGCCGCGAGCGCCAGCTCGAGAAGCGAGCCCGTGAAACAGGAACCCGGCTCGATCAGCGCAAAGAGCGAGCGCGAGCTGACATCGAGCCGCTTCAGCGTGCGCTTGAGATAGAGGATTATTTCGCGCGCGAGCCAATCTTCTTCGTTCGCCAGCAGGAAGCGATCGTACGACTCGACCATGCGCGCGTCGCCGTCAGTCCGAAAGATCCACGTCCGAACCGACTCCTCGTTGAACCGCAGATGAAGGATCGCATCTTCCAATTCGCGGGCAATCGCCAGCGGCCAGAAATCGCAGGCGAGCGAATACGGGTCCTCGACTAGAGCCGGCGCCGGACGCTCAGGCCCGCGCAGCGTCAGCGTGGCGCAGGCGCGATCGCGGTCGATCTCGACCTTGAGATGATCGTACGCGACGGTGTGATCATCGATTGATCGCACGAGTGGACGGAGCGCGATACCCCTAGGATTCGTCGGCCGCGTCGACTCCGCAGCGAACTCCTGGGCTTTTCGCGCCGTGGCCTCGGCCAGTTGCGTACGAGGGACGACTTCGTCGATCAGCCGCCAATCGACGGCGCGCTTCCCCTTCATTCCTTCTTCCGTGGTGCAGAAGAAATCGGCCCGGTCGCGCCGCACTCCGCGCTTGTCGACCAGCCGGGTAAGACCTCCCGTCCCGGGCAGAACCGCCAGCAGAGGCACCTCCGGAAGGGATACGCTGGTAGACCCATCGTCCGCCATCAGGATGTACTCGGTGGCCAGCGCGAGTTCGTATCCTCCGCCCGCGCACGGCCCGCTTATCGCGGTCAGGTAGAACTGCTGCGATGCGCGGGTCGCGTCCTCGATGGCGTTGCGGGTCTCGTTGGTGAACTTGCAGAAATTGACCTTGAACGGATGGCTCGACAGGCCGAGCATCCTGATGTTCGCGCCGGCGCAGAAGATCCGTTCCTTGGCCGACTCGATAACGACGCTGCGTACTTCGGGATGTTCGAAGCGTAGCCGCTGGGTTGCGTCGTAAAGCTCGATATCGACACCGAGGTCGTAGGAGTTGAGTTTGAGCTCGTAGCCGGGCGCGATCCCGCCCTTTTCGTCGACATCCATGGCGAGGGTCGCCACCGGACCTGAAATGGCCAGCTTCCAGTGCCGGTATCTGGAGGGTTCAGTTCGAAAATCGATCATAATCAGTGATTCGGAATGCATTATAATGCATGTTACGGGCGTACGGCAAACGCGACGATATGGCGCGATGGACGATCATTTTCGTCCACTCTCGATGACCGCGATCATTTCTTTCAGCGATTGGCGCACGGTCTGGCCGCTGGTCTGGAGCCGCGCGTCGGCCTTACAGTACAGGGCTTCGCGCTGGGCCAGGATGCGGCGCATGTCGGCGAGCGCTTCAGTGTCGCCGCTGCCTTCGACGCGATGGTCGCCCTGGCGAATGACGCGATCCCAGTGCTCTTCGGGCGAGGTCTGCACCCATACCGTGAAAAACGAATCGAGCAGGCGCTCGAAGGTCGCCGGCTCGGCGACGAGTCCTCCGCCCGTGGCAAGGACCATCCGCGGAGGCATCCGCAGGATTCGATCGAGCGCGCGGCGTTCGTAGCGACGGTAGGCAGCCTGGCCCCACAGGTCGAATATCTCGTTTACGCTAATGCCCGCTTCGGCCTCGATTTCACGGCTCATCTCGACGAACGACCATCCAAGATTCTTCGCGAGCGCCTTACCCAGCGTGCTTTTCCCGGCGCCTCGAAGCCCCACCAGCGCGATTCGCTCGACGCGGCCCGTACGGTCGCCGAAGCGCTCGGTCAGGATGGACGACGCTTCCGCCAGTTCCGCTGGCTCCAATCGCCGCAGGCGCTCGACCAACAGTGCGTATTCGACGGAAGGCTGCGCTTCGTCGCTCACCAGTGCGGAGACCGGGACGTCGATCGCTTTGGCCAGGCGGCGCAGCAGCACGATGGACAAATTGCCCTGTCCGCTTTCGAGTTGTGCGAGGTAGCGCTCGGAGATTTCCGAGTCGCGCGCGAGCATCCGGCGCGTCATACCGTGCCGGGCGCGCGCGTCACGAACCTTGCGCCCGAGCATCTTCAGGTATTGTGCGGGAGCAAGCGCCCGGCGGCTTTCCTGCTCCACGGAAAAATCACCGAGTTTTGCGTCTTGCGCCACCAGCCTTCCTCTCTAGGCCTGCATTATATTGCCGATCTGCGGGACAGCGCCAGATCTGTGAGGAGCAGGAATGCCGGACCTCAGGTTGACACCGTCAACCGCCTGCTTTACGGTTGACAGCGTCAACCTTGGAGGTCTGGCTACGTATAGAAATCCGAAACCTTTGACTACTTTCGCCAACCGCCTCGAAGGCAGGGTAACCTTCGTCACTGGCGCCTCCAGCGGAATAGGGGCGGCGGCAGTCCGCCTGTTCGCGGCCGAGGGCGCGATCGTGGTGGCCGCCGCGAGGCGCATCGACAGGATCGAATCGCTTGCGGCCGAGTTGTGCCAGCAGGGCCGCAAGGTTTCAGCGGTCGAGTGCGACGTGCGCGACGAGGAATCGGTGCTGCAGGCGGTGGCGTTCGCCGTGAAGACGCAAAGGCGGCTCGATTGTGCCTTCAACAACGCGGGTGTCGGCGGTGCGCACAGATTACTACACGAACTCAGTACCGCGGCCTTCGACGATGTCATGCGGACCAACCTGCGCGGCGTCTTCCTCTGCATGAAATACGAGATCGCGGCGATGCTGGAGAGGGGCAGCGGCTCGATCGTCAACACTTCATCCATCGGAGGCCTCGTCGGAGGTTCACTTAACAGCGACTACAGCGCGAGCAAATTTGGCCTTGAAGGTCTCGTGAGATGCGCGGCGTTGGATTATGCGCGCGCGGGAATTCGCGTCAATGCGATAGCGCCGGGACCGACGCGCTCCGAGATGTTCGACCGCTGGATTTCCACCGAAGAGGCTCGCGCCGCGATGGCGGAGCGGTTTCCGATGAACTACATCGCGGAACCCGACGACATGGCGCGCGCGGCATTGTTTCTGCTTTCGGACGAATCGCGCTGGACCACGGGCGTTATTCTGCCCTGCGAAGGTGGGCGTTCCGCAGGCTAATTCGGCAGGACGTTTCACCGAAAAGTTACTCAGTTTCGTACGACTCGGGTGAGGCATTTGCGATGCGCTACCCGGCCTTTGGAAGCGCGTCGAGCAGGGCCTTCGTTCGTGCCTCGATCCATTTCTCCATAACCCTGTCGGTCAGGATGTAGGGGCGGTTCGCCTTCACCGCCGCCAGAACCATTTCGCCGACCTCATCGAGAGAAACGCCGGTCGCGAGACGAGCGGTAACTCGCTCCGTGATAACCTCCCACGTCCTGGCCTCTTCCGCGTTCTGTGCGGCGGGCCGCGTGATGCGGCTGTTCGAGACGATATTGGTCCCGACCGGGCCGGGGCACAGAACGCTCACCCCGATTCCCAGAGGTTCCATGTCTCGCCGCAGAGCTTCGGAAAGACCGACCACCGCGAATTTGGACGTGTTGTACATGATGCCGCTGCCTTCAGCCGCGAGCCCGGCGCCCGACGCCGTATTGACGATGTGCGCGCCGCCGCCTCGCTCGATCATGCGCGGCAGGAATGTTTGTATCCCATTGATCACACCGTTCAAGTTGATTCCCAGCATCCAGTCCCAAAATTCATACGTAAAACGAGTCGGAGCGGTGACGCCGGCGTTGTTGCACAGGATCGAGACGAGGCCCAACCGCGCCTCGGCTTCGTCGGCGACGCGCGCATAAGCGTCACGGTCTCGAACGTCGAGGTTGAATGTCTCGACCGCGGTGAGTCTCCCAAGCTCAGACTTCGCCGGAGCCAGGGAAGCGAAATCTATATCGGCGATCGCAAGCTTTATCTTGGCGCGAGCAAATGCGCGACTGATACCAAGACCAATTCCGCGCGCTCCTCCGGTTATGAAAGCAGTCACCCCTTCGAGGTGTTCCATCATCTACCTCTGCGGTTCATCGGCAAACATCGGGTCGGCCGACGGTCATGATGAGAGACTCGAGTTGTGCAGGCTGAATCGAGCTCCAAGATCATCCTAATTCGTGTCTCTATCAACGACGGGACGGCCTGGTCCACTCGATGGTGCCGTTCCGAAGCTCCCTCAGAGTGCAGCGTTGGTTTCGGTTGCCGACACTCTGCAGCCCCCAGTCTGCTAAACACTTAATTACACAGTCGAAAGTGTTGCCCCCGCGTCAAGCATTAATCGTTAAATAATGTTCCACTAGTCAATAATTCAAATAATTGCGGCGTTTATGGTGCGGTTCTGTGCTTTGATCGAAGTGCGAACCGTGATCGAGGGGGGCGGCTGAGGGGGATATCGATGGAGCAGCGTCGCGGTGGATCGGATACTCGATCATAAGTGGCCGGACACGGCGGAAGGGTCCGCTGACGGCTCGCCATTGCTCGCGACCCCCATCAAACACTATCGCACGATATGGATTTCGGACTTTCACCTGGGAACGCCGCGATGCAAGGCACTGGCGTTGCTGGAATTTCTCCGTAGCCATCAGGCCGACACGCTGTTCCTGGTCGGCGATATCATCGATGGCTGGAACATGGGCCCCGGATGGTGCTGGACTGCCGACCAGACCGCGGTGATCGAGGAGATCTGGGCGTGGCGGCGGCGCGGCACACGAATCATCTTCGTGCCGGGCAATCATGACGAGAACGACGGCGATCTCGTGCGGATGCTGTTCGGCTCGATTGAATATCATCCTCAGCTCGTCCATCGCACCGCCGACGATCGGCGGATGCTGGTAATTCACGGACACCAATTCGACTCGTCGCTGCACGGCACCCGCTGGTTTTCGGCGATGGGCAGTACCAGTTACTCGACCCTGCTCAAGATCAATCTCTGGTACAACCGCCGCGCTGCCCGACCTGATTCCAAGCGGACGATGCTGAGGGATTTGCTCCGCCGGCGTCTCAAAATGGCGACTCACTATCTCGTCGATTTTCGCGACAAGCGGGTGGCAGACAGTGCGCTGGAACAAGGCGTGGACGGCGTTATCTGCGGGCATATTCATCGGCCGGATCATCGCATGATCGGGCCGATTCTCTACATCAACGACGGCGACTGGGTGCAAAGCAGAACCGCGCTGGTCGAACAGCGCGACGGTGCGCTCGATCTGGTTCGATGGCCTGCAGCTCTGGAGGCCGCAGTCAAAGGAGTAGCTTGATGGGCCGTTTCCTCTCATTTCCTTTCCGGTTGGAATCAACGCCCCGAGTCGATCTGATTTTCTTCGATGCCGGCGGAGGCCATCGCGCTTCGGCCGCCGGCCTCAAGTCGATACTCGAACAGCAGCAGCGCCCATGGGATGTGCGCACGGTGAACCTGCGCGAAGTGCTGGAGCCGATCGATATCATCCGCCGCGTCACGCGGATTCGCATCGAGGATTTTTATAATCGTATGCTCCGGCATGGGATGACTCTCGGAACCCGGCCGATGCTCCGGGTCGTACAGTTGCTGATCCGTGGCTTGCATGCGCAGGCGGCGACGATGCTGGAAAATCATTGGACGGAGAATCCACCCGACCTGGTTGTGTCACTAATCCCGAATTTCAACCGCGCTATATTCGAAGGATTGCGCGGTGCCGACCTCGCGCTCGGCCGCCCCTCGACACCCGCCGTCACTATTCTGACCGACCTGGCGGACTATCCTCCGCATTTCTGGATTGAGCGCCAGAATCAATATCTGATCTGCGGAACCGAGGCTGCCGCACAGCAGGCGCTCTCGATGGGGCATCGGCCCGACCGAGTGTTTCGCACCTCCGGGATGATCGTTCGGCCCGAGTTCTACAACCGGCCGCCTATGTGTCGCGAGCAGGAGCGCGTTCGCCTCGGTCTGCGTCCGGATTTGCCGACCGGACTCGTGATGTTCGGGGGGTACGGATCGCGCCAGATGCTGACCATCGCCCGACGTGTCGCTGCCGCGGGGCTCAAGACTCAGTTGGTCTTTCTGTGCGGGCACAACCAGCAGCTGCCCGAAAAATTGATGGAGCTGGATCTGCCGTTCCCGTTTCATATCGAAGGCTTCACGCGCGAGATTCCGTATTTCATGCGGCTGGCCGATTATTTCGTCGGCAAACCGGGGCCGGGCAGCATCAGCGAAGCGCTGGTGATGGGCCTTCCGGTCATCGTTGAACGAAATTCGTGGACGATGGTGCAAGAGCGTTTCAACACCGACTGGATAGTAGAAAACCAGCTCGGTGTCGTGCTCCATTCGTTTGCAGAGGTCGCGGCGGGAATTCTGCCGATGCTGGACAGCGACAGGCTTGCATCGTTTCGCGCGCACGTCAGCGCGATCAACAATCGAGCGATTTTCGAAATTCCGGAGATTTTAGCGCGCCTGCTCGCGCAGCATCCGCGGACACTCGGCCCTGCGTACTTCGAGCCGAGAAATCTGGCGAATCCCGTCCTTACTGCGTAACGAGTGGAGTCGTCCATCTGCTCATCCCGCCTGCGTCGTGGACGGCGCCGGAGTGCTCGCCGATTTTTCCGTGGCCGGGCTGAAGCGCGCAGTCACGCCGTGGACGGCGACGTAGAACACCGGTACGAAGGGTATCGCCAACAGGGTCGAGGCGATCATGCCGCCGAACACTACCGTGCCCAGCGATTGCTGGCTGGCTGCTCCCGCGCCGTCGGCCGTAACCAGCGGTACGACGCCGAGAATGAAAGCGATCGATGTCATCAGAATCGGGCGGAAGCGCCGGCGAGCCGCTTCCACGGCGGCATCCGCCACGGACATGCCTTCGGCCTTCAATTCACGCGCAAACTCGACTATCAGGATCGCGTTTTTCGCCGCTAACGCGATCATCAGGACCAGGCCAATTTGCGTATAAAGGTCGTCGGGCAGCTTTCTGATAAACAGCGCGACGACAATTCCCACCAGCGCCATCGGGACGACCAGAATCACAACGGCCGGATCGGTCCAGCTTTCGTACTGCGCGGCAAGCACCAGGAAGACAAGGGTGATAGACAGCGCGAAAATCATCGAGGCCTGATTGCCGACCAGCTTTTCCTGGTAGGAAAGCCCGGTCCACTCGTGGGCCATGCCTTTGGGCAGTATGTGTCCGGCGATACCTTCCATGATGTTGAGCGCTTCGCCCGAACTGTATCGCGGCATCGCGATGCCGGTTATGGTCGCGGCGGGATAAAGATTGTAGCGAGTGACTAGTTCCGATCCCAGGGTCGGACGGATACTGACTATCGCGCCTAGCGGCACCATTTCCTTGTCCTGATTGGCTACATAGAGCTCGGGAATGTCCTTCGTCTCCTTGCGAAAATTGCTCTCGGCCTGCACGCGGACCTGGAAGCTCTGATTGAACTTGTTGAACAGGTTTACGTAAGAGGAGCCCATGTACGCCTGCAAGGTTTTGAAGACATCATTGAGCGTGACCCCATACGCTCTGGCCTGGGTGCGGTTGATGTCCACATACACCTGTGGACTATTGTCGCTGAAGGTAGTGAACCCGATGCGCAGGAAGCTGGGCAGCTGATGCGCTTTCAGCAGGATTTGCTGCACCGCTTTCTGCAATTCGCCCAGGCCGAGGCTGTTCCGATCCTCGACCATCATCTGGAAGCCGAACGCATTGCCTAGTCCGGGAATCGGAGTGGGCGGCAACACGGAGAACTGGCCCATCGGGACTGACCGGAATTTGCCCTGGAGCTCCGCGATGACGCCGGGTAGCGTAAAGCCCTTCGGGCGTTTGCCCCAATCCTGAAAGACCACGAATGTCGTAATCACGTTGGAGAGTTTCGCCGAGTCGATGCCGGAATAACCGCCGATCGTGACCCATCCCTTGAGCCCGGCCACATTCTTGAGAACGGTGTCGATTTTCGCCGCCAATTCCCGCACGCGCGGTTGCGAGGAGCCCTGCGGAAGCTGCGATATGAGGATGCAATACCCCTGATCTTCCAGCGGCATCAGCGCTGTTGGGTAAACCGCAAACGCGAAAGCGCCCAAGCCTACCACGACAAAAAAGACGCCGGCCATCGCCCGCGGCCGCTGCGTCATCCAGCGCACTATCGCGATGTAGTGACGTTCGACTACTTCGTAGCCTCGGTTGAAGCCACGGAAGAACCAGTTGAGCTGTTTGTTCTTGTCTACGGGCCGCAGGTACAGCGCGCATTGGGTCGGCTTGAGCGTGAGTGCATTGAGCGCGCTGATGATCGCCGTCGATGCGATGACCAGTGCGAACTGCCGGAACATCTGTCCCGTTATGCCGGGCAG
>Ga0074044_10000265_pt1 | contig 52228 bp, 39 predicted proteins | sample BogForMeECP23OM1_FD_94443 | JGI IMG/M metagenome (GOLD analysis project Ga0074044, IMG submission 94443) | Bog forest soil microbial communities from Calvert Island, British Columbia, Canada - Bog Forest MetaG ECP23OM1 | ecosystem: Environmental > Terrestrial > Soil > Wetlands ...
GCATGCCGGGGCCCACCCGCCCGTAACAGGATGGAAACTAGAACTGCCAACAACAACTTGGCACTTGCTGCTTAATTAATTAAGCGCACGCTTCCCCGGGCTTTGCTCACGGGCCCGGCAAGAGGCGTCATACAGTGAGCTGGCCTGAGCCTTTCGGTCCGTAAGGCTTGGGCGAGAACCATCGGACTAGCCGGCTGCGTTTCTTGCTCATTCTGAGCGCGGAAGGCGAAACCCAGCGAATTGAGCTAAGCATGTAGGCTTCGGGGCGTTGCGCTTTTCGGACGGGGGTTCGACTCCCCCCGCCTCCACCATTCCATCGCCAGTAGTGTGGCTTCCGCTCAGGTGGTAGTGTATCTGTCGTTGGTGGCAAGATCGCATGCGCTGTACACAAGTCATGTAAAGTAGAGGTGCGTGGAGCAGGCAAATGAAAAACATGCTGCGAATTATGCTGAGTGCGGCAGTGCTGTTGACGGCGGTCTGGATGCATGCGGCGGAGGATGCGGGCCGGCCGAAAATTTACGGGATTGCGTATGTGAAGGTGAAGGTGACGGACGTTGAGAAGTCCAAGGAGTTTTATGGGGGCGTTTTGGGGCTGCAATCTGGCGGGGAGAGTTGCAAGGGCGTGGCGAATCCGTGTTTCAGCATCAACGGCTCGCAGCATATAGAGTTGGTGAAGACGGATGCGGGAGATAAAGGTTCGTTTCTGCCGGAGATTGGTTTGACGACCAATAGTTTGTGGCAAATGCGGAGCTACTTGACGGCGAAAGGGATTCCGGCTTCGAAGATTCTGCTGCGGCCCGATAGCATGAAGTATCTGGAAGTGTTTGACCCGGAGCACCACAAGATCGTGTTTGTGGAAGGCAAGCCGAGTGTTGCGGAAGCTCTGCCGCCGGGGGCGATCAGCAACCGGTTGATACACGCCGGCTTTGTGGTCAAAGATGGCAAGGCGGAGAGCCGGTTTTATGAGGACACGCTCGGATTCAAGGTGTTTTGGCACGGCGGATTCAAGGAAGACGAAACGAATTGGTACATGGTTCAGGTGCCGGATGGAGATAACTGGCTCGAGTACATGCTGAATATTCCGGCGACGGCGGACCATAAAGAGCTGGGCATACAGAATCATTTTTCGCTGGGAGTGCGGGACGTGAAGGCTACGGCGAAAGAGTTGGAAGCCAGAGGAGTGAAGCTGCCGGAGAAGCCCATACTGGGACGGGATGGAAAATGGCAATTAACTTTGCTGGATCCGGACGAGACGCGGGCCGAGGTGATGGATTTTACGCCGACGGAGAAGCCGTGCTGTTCGGAATACACGGGTATCCAGCCGAAGCCATAGGGTATTCCGTTCCGCAGCGAATTCACTCCTGCCCGCGAGTCGGAACTTCTTGGCAACACTGTCCCAACGGCCAATTGCGCGCCCATCACGAACGGTTATGCTAGTTGAGCAGGAGAAAACAGGCCCGGCCGTTGCCTCAACTTGCTCACATGGTCTTCTTCTCCATCTAAAATGGACGACGGGCACCGGCGGGGATTCCATGCCATGAGCTCATTCCGCAAAGCGGGTCTCGGTTCTCTCGCCGCGATTCTTCTCCTGCTGTCTCCACGGACGACAAGAGCGGCTTCCGACAAGCCGGGAACCGGCTCCCCGCTCTCCGCGGCCATTTGCCCCATCGTTTACCCTGTCGACCAGTCGCCTTCCGAACGAGGCTATCACTACATCTTTTATGGCAACGCTTTCTTCATTAACAAGGAGGGTTATCTCCTCACCGCGGCGCACGTATTGAGCCAACTGCACGATGCGCAACCCTATATTCTCCTGCAGTCGCCGATGGCGCCGCCGCGATTGGTGAAAGTTGCTGTGGTGATCGCGGACCAGGACCACGACGTGGCGGTGCTGCGGGCCACGCCGAATCCCTTTGAAGGAAAATACGCGGTAAATTTCCTGCGACTGTCCACGCGCAGGCCCGAGCAGGCCCACGAAGTGCTCGCCGATGCGTTGCGCCCTTCGCGGCTGAAAAACCCTTATACATTTGATGCGCTCCTTGAAGATCGCCCGGCAGGAGAAGTCATTGAATACCGGTTTACTCAGCTCGATAAAGGGCGGCCGGACACGGAAATCTTTCTCTTCAACCACGATGTTCTTCTCGGCGATAGCGGAGCACCCGTGATCTCCAGCGAATCGCATGAGGTGGTGGGCCTGGTCGAAGGACGCTGGCTGCATGGAGGCACCATGGCCATGGTGAACGCGGTGCAAAAACAGAGCACCGGCCTGGGAGCGGTTGTACCCATGCACTACGCCATCGCCTTGCTGCAGCAAAAGGGTATCGCTTGGCAGGGAGTTCCGGAGACTCCAGCACGCGTGGAGCCGGATGCGCCGCCCAGCAATCAGTTTGCCGCGCCCGTACCACTTTCCCTGGTTGCCGCGCCCTATCCCGCCGAGGTCTTTTCTGGAGGCGAGGTTGTGCTGGATGCGCTTGTCGAGAGCAGCGGGAGACTGGGCGACATACGAATACTGGGCGGGGAAAACCCATTTCTGGAAAAAGCTCTGGCCGCGGTGCAGACCTGGACTTTTCTGCCAGCCCGCTCTGGCAACGAAGTGGTAGAGACGAGGATTGGAATCATGTTTCAATTTCCAGGTTCGTTGACGTCTGTCCGCGCGCCGCAGGAACACCGCTACGAAGGACGGTTGGCAGTTGCGCCGGAGCGGGGAGCGCAGCCCATTGTTGCCCCGGAGCCGGAATCCTCGCAGACGAAATTGGCTGAGGGCAGCGTGATTTTGTGCGAACAGGTCGACTCACAAGGTCAGGTCGATTCCATCGAAGTCGTGCGAGGCCCGGAATCACTCACTCCGGCAACCGTCGCCGCCGCCCACCAGTGGCATTTTGCGCCGGGAAGGCGGGGCGGTGCGGACAGCGATTCCGAAGTCGTTGTCGTCGTGACGTTTCGTCGCTCGGCCACGGCAGCACGCATGCCGATATCGAAATCGACGCACTGATCCGCGCGCCTGTAATTTTCGTGCAACGCGAACATGCTTATCGGCTGACGTGTGAAATAACAAGGAGACGGGCAAGATAGAGGTTCTGGAGAGCCCGATTTTAGGCAACCTCAAGTGGGTGCGAGTCCGCGGGGGCGAGTACCGCGACAGCACGCCTTTTACTGGGTTTTCTGCTCGCCAACAATCTGCTACTGCTGGCCCTCAGCCTTTTGCCAACTGGCACCGCGGTTGTATTCCTTCATGGCTTTGGCCAGGACATCGGTCTTTGGGCCGAGATCCTTCTGATACACGACTCCGTCCTCGTTCACGATGAAGGTCATCACGCCGGACGACCTGTATTCGGCCGGGAAAGCCACGAAAGCGAAACCCTCGGTCATTTCGCCGTTTACGACGTAGCTTTTCGCCCCGCCCGGGCCATTTTCCCCCTGGCCCGTGAGGATGTGGTAAAAGTAGCCGCGGTAAGGAACCGGACCGCCATCCGTGCTTTTGACATTATCCTCGGCAACGGCCCATGCCACCAGCGGCCCAATGGGGCTCTGGGGTTCGCCCTCGGCAGTTTTCCAATAAAGGCCATTGCGCTGCCCGTCATCACTGAAGATTTTCTGGGCGTACTCGTTGTGCTGAGTAGAGTAATATTCCTTTTCCGCCGCCACGAGTTGCTGGCAAATGTGAATGGCTGATATCTCATTCCGGCCAATTCGCCGGTACAATATTTCCTTCTTGCCCGCCTCGGTGTCGAAATACCACAATTTGCCTTTGTTCACCAGCGGTATGGGCGTGGGCCAATTCTTCGCGCCGATATACAAGACCGTGGTTCCATCCGGTTCTTTCACCAGACGGTGCATTTCCTGATATCTATCCACGAAATTAGCGCGGCTCTGGGCATCCTCGGCTTCGTCTCCGGACGAGACGATTTGCTTCCCTTCTGGTCCGAGGATTTCGAGCAACGCTTTTGCGTCGTTATTCTGCGCCGCCTCAACATATGCGCTACTCGCTTCTTCCGCCGACGAGAACGTTTTCTGACCCTTTTGCTGCGCCATGGAATGCGCGGGCAAGCACCCCGTCAAAAGGATAGCGACCGCAGCTAATTTAGAAAGATTGGCCCAATGAAACTTGTCGAAGTTCAGCTTCGTTCGCTGCATATGGCTTTTCTCCATTTCTAAATTTCACGATGCACCAGGAACATTACGATATTTCGATTTAACGATGCCTCCCGCCGCCGCCACCAGCATGCGCCGCTCCGCCGCCGAAGCTGGCGCTTCCGCGCGATGAATAGGCCTTTGTCTGGCCGCCATGGTCGTAGCCGCTATAGGCGCCCGACTTGACGCCTTTTTCCCCGCCGGGTGCAGCGTATCCTCGCGCAGCCTTGGTGTTTCCTTCGAAAGGCCTGGCGGGTGCGCCAGGACGGTTGGCGGCTCCTCCGCGCGCGCCGGCTTCCCTGCCGGGAGGCCTGTTCCCTGCTTTGCGAGCGTTAACTCCGCCGCGGGCCCCTCCGCCTCGGTAGTAGGCGTTCCGGTTATAAAACGTCCTGCTCGGAGAGTAGTACCGGGCGTGGTTATAAGTTGCGTAATGGTGATGCCAATCGAATCCCCAATGACCCCAGCCCCATCCAAAACCTCCATACCATCCGATTCCGAAGCCGATTCCCCACGAGAGGTACGGCCCGCCAAACCAGATTCCGGGATATGGGTACCACCCCGGCCACGCCACTATCGGACCGCCGTACACCACCCAAGGGTCATATGCTGGGATGTAAACGACGTCGGGGCTGGCAGGTTCAACGGTGATCGTCGAATCTTGCTCCGTTACGGTCTGCTGCGGCGTGCTCTTAAGATTGCCGGCTTCTTCCGCTCTCTTGCGCATCACCTGCACGGCGTCCATCACATCCTGTTCCTGGTTGTAGTAGGCGTCGCCGAGCGACGACGTCCAAGAGAGGTTCTTGTCCATATTTCCGAGGACGGAGGGAAATGCAGCGAGCGCCTTGACGCTCGGGTCCCAAGGCTGTTGGTCCACAGCTTGACCCAGAGCTTCGCCCTTCAAATCAGGATGCGCTTGCACCCATCTGTCGGCCTCGACAACTTGCTCGGGAAACGTGGACGCCGCCAGAATCTGCGCCACCAGCGAATCCGGATACAGGGCAATCGGGGCCACCAGCTGCTGCAACTGCTCGGGAGTCTGTTGCGTGTACGGCGCCGCCTGGGCCTGCGCGGGAGCCTGCGCCGGGGGCCCGGCGGGGGCTTGCGCGTCTTGATAGGCCGACAGATTCTGTGGCCAAGTCGCGAACCACAGCGCCAGCGCTATCAGGGAAACCAAAATCTGCTTGCCCAATCGAGGCCTTAAGAACCCGGCGGCACGTCCAAAGATATTCATGTTCTTGAACCTCCTCAGCACCTTCATTGCTCGATGCCTCCGATGGGAAAAGACGAGCAAGCCACGGTTTAGGGAAATAACTGGTCCAGTTCTTGGCTCGGGAACCTATCTTAACACGTACTGTCCCCTAAAGAATCTTAGAGGAGGGGATGAGTAGTGGCTGTTTCTTCTTGCAGACTTATGCGGCTGCGCATCGGATGAAGCTGCGGCAGCGCAATTGCTTTCGGAATCCGCCTCGGCGATCTGTTGCTGAGCAACGAAAATAAACGATTTCTTGTTTTCATGCGTTCTGGTGGCGCGCGCATCCACCTCGAGAGGCGAGCTGGGCGGAAGCTATATCAGATACGAAGTTAAATGTCGCAAAGTGGCGCGCAACGCGGCATAATGCCGGGTTGTCCAGCGGAGGCGCGCATGACCGAGAAAAAGGAAATGCCGGAGAAGAACGAAATGACGCGGCGCAGCTTTATCGAGAAAGCGGCCGTGAGCGGTGCAGCATTCACGATTTTGCCGAGGCACGTTCTGGGACGCGGCTTTACGCCCCCGAGCGACATGTTGAATATCGCGTGCGTTGGAGTGGGCGGCATGGGCCGCAGCAATTTGATCAATCTGGCCAGCCAAAACATCGTGGCGCTCTGCGATGTGGATTGGGGCTACACAGACAAGAACCTTTCGCGGTTGGATACGGACGCTTCGAACCTCAAGGGCCATATCGACCACCCGGGCGATACCGGCGCCGCGATGTCCCAGGCGCAAGCAGAAAAAGACAAAGGGCGCCTCGAAGCCATTCTCCATCTGAAGAACGACTTGATTCCCAAGGCCAAACGTTATTCCGACTACCGCAAGATGCTGGAACAGCAGAAGGACATTGACGCCGTCGTCGTGGCCACGCCGGACCACATGCACACGCCGATTGCCTTGGCCGCGATGGATCTGCACAAACACGTGTACGTGCAGAAGCCGTTGTGCTGGTCGGTGGACGAAGCGCGCCAATTGGCGAAGCGCGCGAAGGAAACCAAGCTGGCCACGCAGATGGGCAACCAGGGCCACTCGCTGGATGCCGCGCGCACGGCTGTCGAGTACATCTGGGCCGGCGCGATCGGCGAAGTCCGCGAAGTCCATGTGTGGACGGATCGCCCGGTGGGTTTCTGGCCGCAGGGCGTGCCTCGCCCGCAGGCGGCCACGAAGGAAGCTCTTGATGCGATGCCGTGGAACAAGGGAGGAGTGGACGCGCGGCTCGCCTCGGCGATGGGCAGCTATCCCATTCCGGACACGCTATCGTGGGATCTCTTCCTGGGCGTGGGACCAGTTGTGCCATATCACCCGATCTATCACCCGTTCAACTGGCGCGGCTGGGTGGATTGGGGCTGCGGTGCGATTGGCGACATGGGTGCCCACCTGCTCGACGTGACCATGTGGAGCCTGAAGCTGGGTCTGCCAACCAGCATCGAGACGGTGTCCTCACCATTCAACGGCGCTTCCTACCCGACGGCCACGATGACCTTCTATGAGTTCGCGGCGCGCGAATCGATGCCACCGGTGAAGCTCACCTGGTATGACGGCGGACTGATGCCGCGCAAGCCGGAAGAAATCGGCGAAGAAGAACTGAAGAAAGAGGGCGGCGCGCTGCTGATCGGCAGCAAGGGCAAGCTGATGCACGACACCTACGGCGCGAATCCGCGGCTGCTGCCGAAGTCGCTGCAGGATTCGGCGGGCAAGCCTCCGCAGAAGCTGCCACGGATCGAGAAGGAAGAGCACGAGATGAACTGGGTGAACGCGGCCAAGGGGAATACGGAAGCGTCCTGCGCGTTCGACTATGCCGCGAAGCTCACGGAAACGATGTTGCTGGGCGTGGTTTCGTTGCGCAGCGGAAAGAAGCTCGCGTACGACGCCGCGAACATGCGCATCACCAACGTGGCCCGAGCCAACGACTACCTGAAGCGGGAGTACCGCAAGGACTGGTAGTCCGTTAAATCGAAAAACTTTGCGCGGGCCGGGCCAGTTGGTCTGTGCTGGTTGTGGCCAGACGTCTGCGCGAGATTTGCCCAATTCAGGGCGCAGGGGGTGCGCTGGAGGAATCTTCGGTAAAGTGCGCCAGCGTCGCACCTTCATTGCCCACCTCAACGATCCAGACGGTGCGATCCTTGAAGTAGTTGACCAGTTTTGCGTTCTGTTCGGGGTCGAGATCGCGGGCCCAGAGCACTTTCGCGCCGTCAATGTCCGCGCCATTGTAGACCCACTCGTCGTGAACGCTGTGCGTCTCACTGTAGCTGACGATCACGAGATGCTTTCCAGGAGTCACGCCAAGCTGGCTCGCAATCTCCGCTCGCCGCTGCAATCCGCCGCCGCCCCAACCCATCGGATCGCCGTAGCCGGTGGCCGCGAATTGCGAAACGTCCACAACCAAAAGCAAAACAACGGCGCGCGAAACGGCCGCACCGACGGGCCGTTTCCAAAGGCGCATCTGCCGCAGGTGGCGCATGGCCTGGACGATGACTCCGAAGAGGATGCACGTGACCGGCGCGATGTAATGCGGATTCGGCCAGGTGGTAATGAAATAAGCCAGAAGCACAAAGAGCAAAACCACGAGAAGAAAGCGCATGCGTTTGTCGCGGTAAAGAAAAAGCAGCCCGGGCAAAACGAGCAGAAGTGCCGGCCAAGTGAAGACAATCTGGCATCGATTCAGCTTTTCCGCGAACACGCTTTTTAGGGTGTCCCACGTGCGAGTGTAGTTGCTACGCCCCCAGTCATTGTAAAACTCCTCCATTTCCGGATTGTTGTAGTGAATCATGGGCGCAGGTTTCTGCCAGATGAAATTGGCGAAGCGCTCGTAGGTGTGCGCCGCGGCAACAAACGGAGGCACAAACGGGCTGCCGGTCACGCGCCAGTTGTAATAGCCCATGAACAGAATCGTCGCCAGCAGGATTACAAACATCGGAAACATTACGCGCAACGCCGGCTGTGGCCAGGTCTGGCCGTATTTTGTTTTTCCAAGAATCCAGCGGAGCAGCACAAACGCCACGGGAAGGCAAAAGAACAAGCCTTCGTATGGCCTGCTGTTCGCAAGAATGGCGATGCCCAGGCCGAGCAAGACACTGAGCGTCATTGTCGGGCGCCGAAAGATACGCGCCAGCGCACCAAGAGCCAGCGCTCCGGCAAACGCTGCAACCGCGCCTCCCCAATAGCTATTCATCCAGTAACAGACAATGCAAAGTTTGATGGCCGCCAGAACGCCGGCGAGAAATGCCCACCGCGCGGGCATCCATGCCTGCAACATCCAGACGATGGCGGCGCACATGGCGGCCGCGCTCAGCAGCACGCCAATCCACGGATGACCAAGCAATTGTCCCAGCGCGAGCACCGCCCCCTGCGCCGGCGGATACTTCGAAGCGTAAGTGGGAAACCACAACACGTGGAACGTTTCAAAGCTTCGCCACATCGGGTGGGTCGGATTGGCCAGCCGGCCGTGCGCCAGCGTATCCCCCAAAAGCAGATAACTGAATTCGTCGTGAATGCCGGGCGTGGGAACCTGAACCAGGGGGAGAAGCGCCAGGCGAACCGCGAGAACCGCAAGGAATATCGTGATGACCGCCAGAATCTTGTGCGCAGCAAACCGGGAAAGCGGCCTTTCCACCGCGCGGAACACTCGCTCCGACCCCTTCGGCCAGACGAAGGCCAGCAGGCACACCAGCACTGCAACCAGGATCGTTATGCCCGGCTCGGTGATCGGACTTAGTGAGGAGAAATCAATATCCCCCATGGGCGCTCGATGAAGGCACTCTTGGTGTTGAAGAGGATTCAGCGCGAAGAGCGTCGTGGCACCGAACCCCGCATACCTTGCCTTAGTATTGTAGAGGATAGTACGCCCGCTGTTTCGCGGAGTTCCGAGGGTGGTCTATCCGGCACTCCCCAGCATACTTGAGCCGCGAGCCAAAAGAAGGACGCGCAAAAGATCAAATCTTTGCAGAGAGAAGTAGATGAAGACCATGGAAGGCAGCACTGCCTTGCCGACGATTCAACGGACTACTGGGCGCGATCTGCTTCACTGGCCGTGGGTATCCCTTGATTGGCACAGCCTGTCCCCATTCCGCACAGTGCCTCACCTCTTCCTGCTCAGACTCCTTCCTGCAGAATTTCATTTCTTCTCCACTGACTGTGCGCTGGCGTTGCGTCCTGCGCGGAAAGTGTCCTGTCCAGAGGGGCCAAAACTCGCGTTACTCCCATAAACGCAGGCGATTCCCGCAAATGGCTTCACGGGGCAAGGGGTCGCGGCGCCGTGGCTCAGAGTTTGCTCATCTTCGGCGGCTCCGGCATAGTTTCGCGGTGTCTCCCGCTCCTTTGGCTCCTCTCATGCAAGCAGATACTCCCAGGAGGGAACCTTGAGCGTGATCACGCAGAATGCGCGCCCGGGAGGGGTGGCTCATCAGCGCCGCAGCCACCGCATCGTCCTGTCCGTGCCCATCATCGTGTCTGGCACGCGTGCCATCGGCTCGCCGTTCAACGAACGCACCAAAACCTTGGTGGTGAATGCTCACGGGGGTCTGATCCTTCTTCGCGAACCTGTCATCGTTGGGCAGGTCTTGAATATCACCCATGTGGCGACCGGCGAAGAACTTGTCTGCACCGTGAAAGACATCAACCCCGGGCAAGAGGAGCTACCGGAAATCGGGATCGGATTTGCCCAGCCCAACGCGCGCTTCTGGCGAGTTTCGTTTCCTCCTGACGACTGGAGCCCGCGCAGCCCTGAGGCCAAGCGTTTCAATAAACAGAGCGCGCCGGTGACGAAACCACCCGAGGTCAAGAAGTAGCCCTTCTCGCCGCACACGGGATTGCCGTAAACTTCGCTGTAGCCATCCGGCCCGCCAACGCATCTCACTTTCGTAAGCAGCCGGGACCAAATTCTGCCAAGTATTTAAGGGGGGAATGATGAGGAACGCACGCATGCTTATCGTTGCTGTCGCCGTGATTGCCGTGATCGGAATTGTCGCTCTTTATACCTTTACCGCGCGCGCCGGGGACAAGGCGCCGGCAGTGGGTTCCGCCGCGCCGGATTTCACGCTGAATAATCAGGAGGGCAAGGCCATCAGCCTGCACGATTTCAAGGGCAAGTGGGTGGTGCTGTACTTCTATCCTAAGGACATGACCCCCGGCTGCACCATCGAAGCCCACAATTTCCAGCGCGACTTGGCCAAGTACGACGCCAAGAATGCGGTCATCCTCGGCGTCAGCGTCCAGGATGAAAAAAGCCACCAGGATTTCTGCGCCAAGGAAGGGCTGAACTTCAAGCTGCTGGCCGACACCAAAAAGGAAGTATCCGAGAAATACGATTCGATCATGAACTTTGGTGTCACCAAACTCTCCGCTCGTCACACTTTCCTGATCGATCCGAGCGGCACGGTGCGCAAAGTCTGGACCGATGTGGACGTGAAGACGCACAGCGACGACGTGCTCGCGGCGCTTGACGAACTGCAAAAGTAATTTCGACCGGCCTGGCTTTCCTCTCTTCCAAGCATCTTGGCTTCAGGCTCCGAAATGCGCTAGAGTTTCGGAGCCTTTTCCTATAAGGAGTGATCCATGAATCGCAGATTCTTCCTTCCGGTTGTGACGTTGAGCTTCCTTGCCCTGAGCCTGGCCCTGCATGCGGGCTCGGTGAAAACGGAAACCGTGAGTTACAAAAGCGGCAGCGACACGGTGAATGGATACCTGGCACTGCCCGAGGGCGGGGGCAAGCATCCCGCCGTCATTGTGATTCACGAATGGTGGGGGCTGAACGACTGGGTGAAGGATCAGGCCCAGAAGTACGCAGGGCAAGGCTACGTCGCCCTGGCCGTGGATCTTTACCGCGGCAAGGTGGCAACGAATCCCGATGATGCGCACATCCTGATGCGCGGCCTGGCGGACGATCGCGGCCTGCGCGACCTGGAGGCCGCGTTTGCGTATCTCTCCTCACGGCCCGATGTGGATGCCGGGAAAATCGGCTCGGTTGGCTGGTGCATGGGCGGCGGTTGGTCCATCAAGCTGGCGGAGGATCAGCCGAAGTTGGCCGCGTGCGTGGTGAATTATGGCTCGCTGCCCAGTGATCCGGGAATCATCGCCAAAATTCACGCGCCGGTGCAGGGGAATTTCGGCGCCGATGACCAAGGCATACCCCCGACGGATGTACGCGCCTTTGAAGCGGCCATGAAGGCCGCCGGCAAACCTACGGACATCAAGATTTACGAGGGCGCCGGCCACGCCTTTCAGAATCCCAACAACAAGCAGGGTTATCGCGCAGAGGCGGCCGCCGACGCAGCGCAGCGCATCAGCGCGTTTTTCCAGAAGTACCTGCACTGAGCAGTTGCCGCAACTCCCGTCAATTGTCATTCCGAACCCCGTTTGCCTTTTGAACGGGGTGAGGAATCTGCTTTTCTCTGGCCTAAAGCGATAAGCAGATCCCTCGCTTCGCTCGGGATGACAATGAATTGTCGTTCCTCAGCAATCCGCTACGGCTCGTCGTCCCCTTGCGACGCGCCGCCCAGTTCTTCGCTCAGGGGTTTCTTCGCGTCGATGGTAGGCAAGCCCGCCTTCCTCAGATCTTTGTTCACGGCAGGGATTGCGGTTTCCCGCAGCACGCTCCACTGCTTGCGCAGTGTCGTGGATTGCTCATCGAGTTCCTGGTCCACTGCCATTGCCTGCGTGGTTGGCGCAGCTTCCGCGCTGTCGGCAACGGCCAGAATCACGGAGTAATGCTGATTGAGGGTCGAGAAATTCTCCGGCTCCTTCCCCCCTGGAGGGAGGCCGAAGAAAGTGTGCTGCGTGGCTCCTTCGAGTTCCGCGCACTGCTTATCCAGCGAGGCCATCTCCTCCAGCAATTTGGCCTTGGCTTTGTTCTTGGGCTTGCCCTGTGCTATTGGCGTAATTTCCTTCAACTGATCGCGGACGGACTCGACCTGTTCGAGCGCCTCGTAGCTCTCATCCATGCCCTCGGAAGCGCCCAATTGCACGTCGCACTGTCTGCGCAGGTCTTCCAGCGGCGTCTTGATGCGCGGGTCCATCTTTACTGTCAGCGGCCGCGTATAGCTCTTGCCGTCCACCGTGAGCCTCACCGTGTAATTTCCCGGCAGCACCCATGCGCCCAGGGGATACTTCGGGGTGTCGCGAAGGATCGCGGAAATGGGGAATTCATATTCGAGCGCTTTTGGCGGCGTGTAGCGGAGATTCCACACGAAGCGGTGCATACCCGTGGCGCCGGAAAGCATTTGCGTTGGCCGCACCCAGTACATCGGGATGGGATGCTCCGCAGCAAGCTTCTCGAGGGATTCTGGCTTGTCGGCGCTGGTGTAGCGGCGCACCAGGCTGCCCGCCTCATCCAGAATTTCGAGCGTCACAACGTTCTTCGTGGCGTTCCCGAGGAAGTAGTCAAGGATGGCGCCGTCCGGCGGATTTTTTCCTGCGGGCTCATCCGGCGGCAAGGGCGTATCGGGATTGCGGTTCCAGCGCCAGCGAATAGCTTCCTGCGGCGCGAATAAATAAACGGGCGCCCTGTCCACCTCGTCGCTGATTTGGCGCAGCGGCGTGATGTCGTCCAGGATCCAGAACGACCGGCCATGCGTGCCGACAACCAGATCGTCGCCATGGATCACCAGGTCGCGCATCGAGGTGTGTGGCAGGTTCAATTGCAGCGGCTGCCAGGAATCGCCATCATTGAAGGAGACATAGACAGACGTTTCCGTTCCGGCAAACAGCAAACCCTTCCGCGCCTGATCTTCGCGAACAACGTTCGACGGCGCATTTCCCGCTATTCCCGCGGTAATCTCCTGCCACGTGGCGCCGAAATCGCGCGTGCGGTAGATGTGCGGGCGCAGATCGTCCAGGCGGAAGCTGTTGATGGCGGCATAAGCAGTGCCGGCATCGAAATGCGAAGCCTCGATGATGGAGACTTTGCTCCACGGCTTCAGTCGTGGCGGCGCGACGTTCTTCCAGGTTTTGCCGGCGTCGCGCGTCAGGTGGATCAGGCCATCATCGGTGCCCGCCCAGAGTGTGTCCGGTTCCTTGAATGAGGGCGCGAGGGCATAAATTGTGCCGCGATGTTTGCCCTTTTCCGGATCGCCCGCGCTGAACGCGCCAAGATTTTCCGGCGCTTGGTACGATTCACGCGTCAAGTCCGGGCTGATGACGGACCAACTGCGCCCCTGATCAGTGGTCTTGAACAGGACGTTCGCGGCAAAGTACAGCGTCTTGGGATCGAACGGCGAAAACGCAATCGGCAGCGTGCGGTTGTAGCGATATTCGCCGCGCCGTATGGGCTCCGGCGAAACGTCCGCCGCTTCGCCGAGCGCCTGATTCGTGCGCGTAATCCGTCCGCCGTAAAGAATGTTGGGGTCCACGGGGTCAACAGCGATTCTGCCGTATTCCTGCACGCCGGGGAGGCTCCAATCGCGGTAGCTAATCTCGCCGTAGTCGCTGCGGCTTCGAGTGGCGACGCTGCCACTTTCCTGTTGCCCGCCGTAGACCCAGTAGGGAAAGCGATTGTCCGTGGTGACGTCATAAAACTGCGCGGTTGGCTGGTTGTACCAAGTGCTCCAGGTGGCGCCGCCATTCACGCTGATCGCCGCTCCCTGATCGGCGCTCAGCGCCATGATTTGAGGATTCTCCGTGCTGATCCAGATGTGCTGGTAATCGTCACCCCCCGGCGCGCCCTTGAAGCCGACAAACGTTTTCCCGCCATCCGTGGACTTCCAGGTGGTCGTGTTGGCCACATAGATCACGTCGGGATTGTCTGGCGCAACGGCAATACCCATAGCGCCCGGCCCGCGCCCGCCGATGCGGTGATCGGAATTCACCAGTTGAAAGCTCTCTCCCGCATCCTCCGAGCGATAAATTCCCGCGCCTTTGTTTTTCGATTCGACGGTCAGGTACACGACCTTGGGATCGCTGGGAGCAACCGCAATGCCGATGCGCGCCAGGCCGTCTTCGCCGCTGGGCAAGCCCTTTGTGAGCGGTTGCCACGTCGTGCCGCCATCGGTGGATTTGTAGAGTCCGCTGCCTGGAATGACGAACGATTCACCGCTGCGAATTTCCCACGGCGCCACGCGGGCGGCCCACAGCGCCGCATAGAGCACCTGCGGATTGCCCGGATCCATCACCAGGTCTGCCGCACCAGTATTCTCATCCTTATAAAGGACCTTCTCGAAGGTCTTCCCGCCATCCAGCGACCGAAAAACCCCGCGTTCCACATTCGGCCCATAGGGATGGCCCTCCGCGGCAACGAACACCCGGTCGGGATTCTTCGGGTCGATCACGATGGCAGTGATCTGCTGGGCGTCGCGCAAACCCAGGTGCGTCCAGGTACGTCCCGCATCGCTCGACTTGTACACGCCATCGCCCACGGCAAGGTCCGGACGCTGCAACCCTTCGCCACTCCCCACATAAAGAATGTCCGGGTTGGAAGGCGCCACCGCCAGGGCCCCGACGGAACCTGAAGGCTGGTCGTCAAAGATGGGAAACCACGTATTGCCAAAATCGGTCGTTTTCCATACGCCGCCATTCACCGGCGCCATGTAGTACACATTAGGTTGGTGCGGCACACCGCTGATCGCCACCGTGCGCCCGCCGCGAAACGGCCCGATGCAACGCCAACGCATTTCGCCGAAGAGCTTTTGGTCATACTGTTTCGAACGGGCCGTGAACCCCGCCAACCCCATCAGACCCAAAACTAGGAACAGTCTCGTTTTCAGTCGCATGCGCATCGCATCCCCCGCAAAACATTGGAGCATAGCGCGTGGAATCCCCCACGGCAAACGGAACGGTAATAGAACCCCTGCCCCGATTGCCAGAAGCAAACCCACCAGACGAGATTTCATGCTCAGGACTCCAGTACAAGAAAATGAGTGCGGAACAAACGGGCGAGTTCAGCACAACTGGGCGCCCCGGCTGGGTGAGGGGGAAGGACTGAGCGGCGGCCAGAATACCGGGACGCTCGGCGCACCGCCCGAAGGCTCACGCGGTGTCTGCCGCTAGTACGGAAGTACGGTTGGCATGTCGAGAAGAATCTTGTGGCACATGCATTTTTTTGTTGCGCGCTTGTGCAGAGAATGTATTCTTCAAATGCGACCTCGCTCCGACCCGTCGAGAGTGAGCGTCACTTTAGGAGGACGAGAGAAAAAAATTGAGCACTGTATCGCTCCCCGCACATATTCCTTCCCAAGCGCTTCCCAACGCGAAAAGAACCATCGCCAAGTTGACCCTCTGGCCGCTTGTTGCCGCCACCTTCTTCATGGTGTCTGGGGGCACTTACGGGACAGAGGCGATCATCTCCGGTGCGGGTTATGGCCATGGAATTCTTGTGCTGCTCTTTCTCCCGGTTCTCTGGTGCCTGCCGACCGCTTTCATGATTGGTGAACTTTCGAGCGCTCTGCCTGCCGAAGGCGGCTATTACGCCTGGGTGCGCCGGGGTCTGGGCAATTTCTGGGGCTTTCAGGAAGCGTGGCTGAGCCTGGCCGCGAGCATCTTTGACATGGCGATCTACCCAACGCTCTTCGTGTTTTACCTGAAGCAGGTGTCGCCATGGTTCGGCGAAGGCAATCACGGCATCCTCACGGGCCTGTTTGTCGTAGTGACGTGCGCGGCGCTGAATCTGGCGGGTATCCGGGTGGTAGGCATCACTTCGCTGTGGCTGTTCTTCCTGCTCTCGCTGCCTTTCGGGCTGATTGTGCTGCTTTCTCCCGTCCGGGCGGGAGCGTTCGCCGAGCCGCACGCCGCTTCGGCGGGTGCCAGCATTGGCTTGCTTGGCGCGGTGCTGGTGGCCATGTGGAACTACATGGGCTGGGACAACGCCTCCACCATCGCCCAGGAGGTGGAACGCCCGCAGCGGACCTACCCGCGGGCGATGATCGCCGCGGTGATTCTCGTCTCGCTTACCTATATTCTGCCGTTCGTGGCCGTCTACTTTGCCGGGACGCCCGCTTCGGCGTTCGCGGAAGACGGCTCATGGGCTGCGGTCGCCGGGCAATTGGGCGGCAAGATCATGGGCTTCGAGTGGCTGCGCTTCATGGTGACCCTCGGCGGCATGATGAGCGCCTTTGGCATGTTCAATGCCCTGGTGATGAGCTACTCGCGCCTGCCCCTGGCAATGGCGCGCGACGCTATGATGCCGAAGCTTTTTGGCAAGATCACCCGAAAGAACCACACGCCCTGGGTGGCCATCGTTGTGCTCGCCACGTGCTGGGCGCTCTGCCTGGGCTTGGGGTTCAAGCGGCTGGTGACTCTGGACATCATGCTGTATGGCGCGGCGCTGATGCTGGAGTTTGTCACCCTGGTAGTGCTGCGCGTCCGTGAGCCGAGGCTCCGGCGGGAGTTTCGCGTGCCCGGAGGAATGGCGGGTGCGGTGACCTGTGGGATATTCCCGCTGGCGCTGCTCATCCTCGCCATTGTCGAAAGCGGGAGTGAGACCATCCTTGGCATGAACGGCCTGGCCTTCGGCGCGATTATTATCGTGGCCGGCATCCTGTTGTACCTGGTAACGCGCAAGGTCCTGTCACCTCATAGCTCCCGGGAAGCTTTGGATACGGCAGAAGCTGCATGAGCGCCACGCCCCGCTGTGCTTGAACTCCGAAGTTGACCATCGGCTCGCAATTGCATTCAGTTTTGTTTCTATCAACTGTCATGAGACGATCCAGCTACGCCAAAGCTGGATTTCTTATCATCGTCCACAATCCCAAATGTGTCATTCCGACCGGAGGGACGGCGCTGTCTGCCGTCCCGGAGCGGAGAAACGGTTCTCCATCGCACGTTTTTTGTGCGATGAAATCCCTCCTCGACTTCAGATTTCAGGTTGAGCGGGACGTTTTCTGCGCCTGCGACACACCCGTGAGTGCGACGGCCGACCGTCGCTAGTAAGGTCCCTCTTTCGTGCCGCAAAAATATCGCGGGCCGCAGGAAGGCGCTGGGATTTGGTATTCTTCTCAACGTGAGAGATGCCCTGAAGTACCGGACAACTTTACTGGCAGCGCTGCTGGGTGCGGGTCTTGCCCTGGCGGTCATGGCAGCGAGCCAGACCAAACCGCAATCGCCAGTCTCACCAGCGATTTCGGCCTCGGCTCCGTCCGCTACGCCAACTGCTGCGCCTGCTTCCGCAACACGTCAATCCGCCACGCCCGCGCCGGGCCAGACGCAATTCGGTCCCCGTGGTGCACTCAACATCGTCGTTCTGGACCCCGCGCACGGCGGGATCGACCTGGGCGCGCGCGGCACCGAGGGCATCCGCGAAAGCGAAGTCGTGCTGGTCTTCGCCGCCGAAGTGCGCAAGGCGCTTGAGGCACAAGGGTTCCAGGTTGTGATGACCCGCGAGGGCAACGACAATCCTTCGTTTGATGATCGCTCGGCACGGGCCAATGCCCAGCACGGTGCGGTTTTCGTGACGCTGCACATCGCCTCCACCGGCATTGCCGGCACCGCAAGGGTTTACGTCGTGCCGGACATTCCCCCCTCGAATGACGCGACCGGACTGATTCCGTGGGACCGCGCGCAAGGGCCGTTCGTCGGCTTGAGCCATCAACTCGGCGACCTCGTTCAGCAGGAACTGGCGAAGCGCTTCAGGGGCTCTCCCACGAGCGCGCAAGTAGCGCCGGTGCGCCAATTGCGGACCACCGCGGCGCCCGCGATCGCCGTAGAAATTTCCAGTGTGACCGTGCCGGAACGAGCCGATCTCGACCGCATGGTGCCGGGCGTTGCCGAAGCCATCACGCAGGGTATCGCAGCCTTCAAGCCGTCCTACGTCCTGCCTGTGCCGCCGGGAACGCCGGGAGGCAAGCAGCCATGAGCCCACAAGCGCGCGTCTGGCTGGCGGGCGGCCTGCTGGCTGCAGTCTTTGCCGCGGCACTTTATTTTCCGGCGCTGCGCAGGCAAGTGCGAAGGGCCGCGCAAGTCACAGAGAAAACCGCGGAGCAGGCGCGCCGCGAACTGCTGCCGGTCACGCCCACGGCAAGCACTGAGCCCAAGGTGAAAGTGAGAATGTTCTGGGGATCAGGGAATGACGATGGCATGCTCAAGCCGGTTACCGTGGAGCTCCCGCTCTCGAACGATCCGGTGCTGCGCGCCAAGGAAGTTCTGAACACGCTACTGGCTGGGCCCGTCGATTCCGAAGCGCGCACCTTGCCGCCCGATGCCGCGTTGCTGGCATTCTATCTTTTGCCGGACGGCACCGGGGTTGCGGATTTTTCTGAAGCGCTGGGCACTTCGATTCCCTCCGGAATTCAAAGCGAGCAGTTGGCCGTTGATTCCATCGCGCGCACCCTGGAAGCCGATGTGCCCCAGGTGCAGCGCCTAAAAATCCTCATTCACGGCCAGGAAGTGGAGACGCTGGCCGGTCATATTGATTTGACGCAAACCTTTCGGGTGAATACAAACGTGGCTGGGGCGCCGGACGGATACGCGCCATCTCCCGTTTCGGCGATCACCGGTCCGATCGAGAAAGCCGTGGAAAAGGTGCAGAATGCGGTGAAGAGGTAGCCGGAGATCACCGGCGGGTAAACAGAATACAAGAGGCCCGGAAAAGGGGCGTGGCAGATGAGGATTGATGGACGAAGTGCCGAGCAGATTCGCGCGTTGAAAATTACTCCCGACTTCATCTCGCAGGCCGAGGGCAGCGTCTTGATCGAACTGGGCAAGACGCGCGTGATTTGCACCGCCACCGTTGACGACGGCGTACCCGGCTTCCTGAAAGGTTCCGGAAAAGGCTGGGTGACCAGCGAATACGGCATGCTCCCACGCGCCACCGAAGAGCGCACGCCGCGGGAGGCTGCCCGCGGCAAACAGACCGGACGCACGCTGGAGATTCAGCGGCTGATCGGGCGTTCGCTGCGCGCGGTGATCGATACGGAATCCCTGGGCGAGCGCACCGTAATTCTGGATTGCGACGTCATCGAAGCCGACGGCGGCACGCGCACCGCCTCGATTACCGGCGCGTTCGTGGCTCTGGCCCTCGCGATGGAGCGCATGGTCGCGGCGGGAATTCTCAAACGCTCTCCGCTGATCGATTCGGTGGCGGCCATCAGCGTTGGCATCGTGGATGATGTGGCCCTGCTCGACCTCTGCTATGAAGAAGATGCGCGCGCGGAAGTGGATATGAACGTGGTGATGACCGGCCGCGGCGATTTCGTGGAAATTCAGGCGACCGCCGAAGGGCGCCCCTTCACCGGCGGCGAGATGCAGGATTTGCTTGCCCTGGGCGCCGCGGGCATCCGCCGCCTGGCCGAAGAGCAGCGCGAGGTCTTGCCCGAACAATTCCTCGGTCGCGGGCGATGAGTGCCGGGGCGATCCGCACCGCTGGCAGTCCACTTCAATATTGAGGATACTTGTCATCCCGAGCGGAGCGAGGGATCTGCTTCCTGTGACAATCAAAGAAAAGCAGATTCCTCTCCTGCTTTGCGGGATCGCAATGACAAGTTCTGGACCAGTTCAGCAAGCTCATAGACAGTGAAAACGATAAAAGCGCAACGATGACTTCAGTGGGAACGTCAAGGAAGCTGTATCTTGCCTCGGGAAATACGGGGAAATTGCGGGAATTCCGCGCGCTGGCCGCCGCGGCACACTCCAGTTTGGATCTGGAATTACTCCCGCACTACGCCTCGCTGCCGGAATTTTCGGAGAACGCACCGACCTTTGGTGAAAACGCCGCAGGCAAGGCGTTGTATTATTCTCGGGCCTGCGAGGACATGGTGTTTTCGGATGATTCGGGGCTGGTCGTGCCCGCGCTCGGCGGCGAGCCTGGTGTACACTCGGCGCGCTATGCCGGCCTTGGCGCCAGCAATGATCAAAAGATCGCGAAATTGCTTGCGGCTTTGCGCGGCAAAAAAGGCGCGGAACGCTCTGCTTACTTTGTGTGCGTGATTGCGGTGGCGCAGATGGGGCGCGTTATCGCCGTCGTATCGGAGAAAGTGGACGGCGAAATTGCCGAAACCCCGCGCGGCAGCGGCGGATTTGGGTACGATCCCGTGTTTTACTTTCCTGCGCTGGGAAAAACGTTTGCGGAATTGCCCGCGCCTGAGAAGAATGCCCGGAGCCACCGCGGCAAAGCGTTTCGCCGGTTGATGGAAGTGTTGGAATCGTAGGAGAAGAGCTCAACGCGGAGTCAAAAGAGGTTGCCATGGCCATTAGGAAAAAGTCCGGCGGCAAGAAATCACCGAAGCCCGCAAAGCACGGCAAGAGTGTCGCGAAAAAAGTTGCTGCAGCGAAGAAAACCCCCGCCAAGGCCGGTTCCGTGGCTGGCACAAATCCCCAACGCGTCGCGGCCATTCTGGCGAAACTCGATGAGGCCTACCCAAACGCAACCTGCGAGCTGCAGCACGCGAACGCCTTCCAATTGCTGATCGCCACGATTCTTTCCGCGCAATGCACAGACGTGCGCGTCAATCAGGTCACGCACGAACTCTTCAAGAAATATACGACGCCGGAAGCGTTTGCCTACGCCAATCCCGCGGAGCTTGAAAAGGAGATTCGCCCGACCGGCTTTTTTCGCAACAAGACCAAGTCCGTGATGGGCGCGAGCAAAGTCATCGTGGAGCGATTCGGCGGACAGGTGCCGCGCACCATGGAGGAATTGCTCACGCTCCCGGGCGTGGCGCGAAAAACGGCCAATGTCGTCCTTGGTACGGCCTACGGGGTTGCCAGCGGCATCGTCGTGGATACGCACGTGATTCGGCTCTCGCAGCGTCTGGATCTCTCGCACAACGAAGACCCCAAGAAAATCGAGCAGGACCTGATGGCCGTCATCCCGCAGATCAAATGGATTAAGTTTTCCCATCAATTAATCTGGCATGGCCGCCGCGTCTGTACTGCCCGCAAACCCAAGTGCGCCGAGTGCAACCTGGAGAGGCTCTGCTACGCGCCCGACAAAACGGTTTGAGTGCGTGCCGCCCGCCGCCCGTTGCATTTTCATGCTCATCCATGCCGTGGTCGCTGTGCTTGGAACTTGTTGTGCCATGTAAATACAGGTATCTTGGTTTTGCACGGACAGAGTGCTGTTCTGGCTCTGGCGCATTTAGTTTCAAATTGTCGCTGAGGAATGAGGACGCCTTCAATTGATGCCCGCCGGAATTCGTCTCTCGGTCGCGATTCCTGTCCATAATGAAGAGAGCGTTTTGTCTGAGCTTCTGTTGCGCGTTCAGAGAGTGCTCGATGGACTCTCTCCCGGGCCGCACGAGATCGTATTTGTGGACGATGGCAGCACGGATCGGACCTTCGAAATGCTCCGCGAGGCAGCCCGTCAGGATCCTCGCATCGTGGCGATTTCGCTCTCCAGGAACTTTGGGCATCAGGCGGCGATTACTGCAGCTTTGGATCATGTCTCGGGCGATGCGGTCGTGATAATGGATGGCGATTTGCAGGATGTTCCGGAGGTCATCCCACAATTCTTGGAAAAGTTTGGAGAAGGATACGAGGTGGTGTACGCCCAGCGTGTGCGGCGAAAAGAGCCGCTGCCGCTGCGGCTTTGTTATTTTGTCTTTTACCGCATGATGGCCAAACTCTCTGACATCTATTTGCCGCTGGATTCCGGTGATTTTGGGCTGATGTCCCGCAGGGTCGTGGACCACGTTCGCCGCATGCCGGAGCATCACCGGTACCTTCGAGGAATGCGCAGTTGGGTGGGATTCCGGCAGATAGGAATTCCTGTCGAACGCGCGGAGCGGCATTCAGGCAGGACCAAGTACGGCCTGCTGCGCCTGATTAAGCTGGCGGCCGATGGGGTTTTCGCGTTTTCCATCGTACCGATCCGTGCGGCGGCGCTAATGGGCGCGTTTGTGATGTTCCTTTCCACCCTGTACGTTTGCTACTCCTTGTATGCAAAGATATTTCTACATAAGTCCCCGCAAGGGTTCACAGCATTGTTGGTAGCGGTCACGTTCTTGTCCGGCATCCTGCTTTTTTTTCTCGGAATCATCGGAGAGTATGTGGGCCGCATTTACGAAGAGACAAAAGCACGGCCCCAATATGTGATTGGCCAAATGGTCGGAAAAAGCCCCGTGGCCCGAGACTCCGATCCGGAACAGGGCGCACGACAACGCATGCCGGAAAAAGAATTCCGGCGGTAGCCTCGTAATCCGCGGCCATGTACCCAGTGAACTCACCTACAGAATCAGGCGAATTGCGAAGGATAGAGTATTTGTCACCGGCGGCCGAAGTCAGCATGGCAGAGCGGTGGTTTGAGATCGCCTCGCTAGATCATTTCTGGGTCCGGCGTCGGTTTGAAGTCTTGCAGCGTTTGTGTGGCGGCCTGATCTCTGGCGCGGGAGCGATGGCGGAGATCGGTTGCGGTCATGGCCTGTTGCAAAGGCAAATTGAAACTGCCTATGGACGAGGTGTTGCAGGATTCGATCTGAATGAATTTGCGTTGAAGCGGAATCTGAGCCGGCATAGCAGAGTATGCTGCTACGACATTTTCCGGAAGGATCCCGGCCTAAGGGGAAAATTCGAGGTCATCTTTCTGTTTGACGTGCTGGAGCACATCACGGACGAAGATAGTTTCTTGAAAGCGCTCCTGTTTCATCTGGCGCCGCAGGGTAAGCTGATCCTCAATGTTCCCGCGGGACAGTGGGCCTTTTCCGCGTATGACGTGGCGGCGGGCCACGTACGCCGCTATTCGATCGGCACACTGCAAGAGACGGCCCTGCGCAACGGGCTCGACATTCGAGATTGGACTTATTGGGGATTGCCCATCGTTCCCACTTTGATGGCTCGAAAACTTTGGCTGATGGGAAAGAGCGATCAGAGCAGAATCATCGCAGGGGGGTTCGATTCGCGAAATCCGTGGATCAATCGAGCGCTCGGGGCTCTCTCCCGTTTTGAATGGATCCCGCAGAAATTGCTGGGGACATCTCTCATGGCAGTTGTTCAGGCGGTTTCCGGGAGCTCGGACAGGGAGGGAGTCTGAATCCCACCGATTGTGATTCTGAACGAGACTTTCACTGGTTATTCCGGGAACGTCGAGCTTTAGCATCTGCTATCCAGGGGAGGTCAACATTGACGGATGTTGAGCCCACGTCACAGACGCTGGGCACCCCGCGTCTGCCTGTCCTTCGCTCCTTGCTGATACGCGCCGCGGCGGCCTGCGTCCTCCTTTGGGTCGCCTGGGTCAACGGTTATCCGATCATTTTCTCGGATACGGGCAGCTACCTTCTCACCGGTTCGACGCTCAATGCGTTATGGCCTTTCCGCTCTCCCGGCTACAGCATCTTCACAAAATTGACGGGCCTGGGGATTAGCGCCTGGCTCATTGTCGGGGTGCAGGCAATCATCGTCGTCTACGTGCTGGACAAAACCTGCGAGTACCTGCTCGGCAACGAGCGCCACTACCGGGACATCTGTTTACTTGCCTCAGTTTCCATCTTAGCGGCCCTTACAAGCCTGCCCTGGCTGGTATCACAGCTTATGCCTGACGTGTTCGCGGGCATCGCCTTCCTGTCAGCGTTTTTGTTGGCATTCGATGAGCAATTGCGCTTGAAAAGCCGCCTATCCCTGGCTGCGATTTTAATGATTTCCATCGCCGCGCATACGTCACTGCTCCCCATTGCCACACTCTTCGTCGGGCTACTGATAATCACTAATGTTATCGCTCGCCAACACCGGGCAGCGCCTTTCCGCAAAGCCATACTCGCTTCCCTGGTCGTGCCACTGATCGCCGCTGGACTTTCGACGGCCACGCTGAATTACCGCATGCACCTGGGTTTCAAGTTCTCGCCGTCAGGGCAACTCTTCATGATGTCCAGGTTGTTTGCTGACGGCCTTGCGGCGGACTTTCTTCGCGAAAACTGCCCAAAGCGGCCCTTGATTGCATGCCGCTATCTTTCCAATCTGCCCCGGACACAAACGGAATTCCTGTTCGAGAATCATCCGTTACTGGAGGAGATGGTAGAAAACCAAGACGAAATGGATGAGCTCGTCCATGGAACGCTCGCAACTTATAAGCTGAGATTCCTAACCAGCAGCATTAAAGAAACGCTCCTCCAGATCGTGGCCTTCCGTACCGGGGACGAAGTTCGTTCTTATCATGCCGAAGAGTGGAACATGGCCGCGCTTGCGCAAGTATTCCCCGGCGACCTCCGGGCATTCTTAAACTCCAAACAATCTCGCGGCCAATTTCTTTCGTTGGCCAACGCTGCTGCAGCCATTGACACGGTTGCCTTCTGGCTGAGCGTCGGGATCTGCGTGGCATCCATTTGGTTCAAGGCCATGAAACGCTTGAATCACTTCTTCTATGCGGCAATGGCGTATCTCCTGATCAATGCGGCGGTTTGTGCCACTTTCTCCGGAGTGTTCGATCGGTACCAGAGCCGCGTGGCATGGCTGGCTGCGCTTTGCGCCACATTTTACATTTGCAGTTGGTTCAAAGACCGCCAAAGCGCAAAGACTCTTGGTTAGGGACTCTGAGCGCCGCAAACTCCCCGTGATGACTGGATACAACTTCGGCGACACGCCCGTTTCTCATAACCCGCATAGAACTTACTGACACGCGCTGCACGGCCTGATTCTCGATTACTTTTCGCTGTCGCAAGAAGATTGCAGGTTTGACTTGGTGAATTACCTATGCGATAAATCGTCCTAATGATGTCTCCCGCGAAGCCGGGATTTGTTCCTTCCAAAGAAACGTACATCGCCGGGCTCACCCTTGTTGCAATAACCTTGCATGTCCTCTTCAAGTACGCCCTGCACTTCCCTGCTCTTCCCGCCAATGCACCTCTCTTCGCGGCGCTCCTGATCGGCGGCATACCACTCGTCTGGGTGCTTCTGAAAAAACTGTTTCGCCGCGAGTTCGGCTCCGATCTGCTCGCCGGCATCTCTATCCTGACGGCAATCGCGCTTCGTGAATATTTTGTCGCCACCATCGTGGTGCTCATGCTTTCCGGCGGCGAAGCGCTGGAGGAATTCGCCACCGCCCGCGCCTCCTCCGTGCTCGATGCGCTCGCGCGCCGCATGCCCGGCACCGCCCACCGCAAGGAATCCGGCGGCCTTGTGGACGTAAAGCTGGCGGACATCCGCATTGGCGACCAACTCACCGTCCTGCCCCACGAGATCTGCCCTGTTGACGGGACCGTCCTCGAAGGCCACGGCATCATGGACGAGGCTTATCTCACGGGCGAGCCCTACGAAATCTCAAAAACACCCGGGTCCATGGTGATCTCCGGCGCCATCAATGGTGAACAAGCCCTGCTCATTCGCGCGGAAAAAGTGGCGGAAGATTCGCGCTACGCCCGCATCATGAAAGTCATGCACGATACGGAGCAGCAGCGCCCCAAGCTCCGCCGCCTGGGCGATCAACTCGGGGCATGGTACACGCCGCTGGCCCTTGCTGTTGCTGTCGCGGCCGCCCTCCTCAGCCGCGAACCTCAGCGCTTCCTCGCCGTCGTGGTGATTGCCACGCCCTGCCCGCTACTTCTCGCTATTCCCACGGCCATCATCGGCGCCATCTCCCTGGCCGCGCGCCGCGCCATCATCATCAAGAATCCTGCCGTTCTCGAACAGTTGGAGAAATGCAGGACACTCATCTTCGACAAAACTGGCACGCTGACCTACGGAAGGCCAAGGTTGACCGAGGTGCTTTGCGCCGAAGGATTTGATCGCACCGGCGTGCTGCGCTTTGCCGCCAGCGTCGAGCAATACTCCAAGCACCCGCTGGCCAGCGCCATCGTCTCCGCGGCCAAGCAGGAACAATTGGATGTCCTTTCCGTTGCCCACATCAGCGAACGCCCGGGGCAAGGCTTGCTCGCAACCGTCGAAGGCCACTCCGTTCAAATCACTGGCCGCAACAAAGTGCAGGCGCAATCTTTGCCCTTGCCGGAGCTTTCCAGCGGCCTCGAATGCCTCATTTTCATTGATGGAAATTACGCCGCCGCCATCCGCTTCCACGATGCCCCGCGCAAGGACAGCGCTTCCTTCATCCAGCACCTTCAGCCAAAACACGGCGTCGGGAAAGTGATTCTGGTTTCCGGCGATCGCGAGTCTGAAGTGAAATACCTTGCGGAGAGCGTGGGCATCACGGAAGTGCACGCCGGGAAAAGCCCCGAAGAAAAAGTGGCGATCGTGAAGGAAGAAACGTCCAAGGCGCGCACGCTGTTTGTGGGAGACGGCATCAACGATGCTCCGGCGCTGCTGGCGGCCACGGTCGGCGTGGCCTTCGGCACCCAGAATGACATCACCACCGAAGCCGCCGACGCCGTGGTGCTGGAAACGGCGCTCGGCAAAATCGATGAGCTCATGCACATCGGCCAGCGCATGCGCGGCATCGCCCTGCAAAGCGCCCTTGGCGGCATGGCCGCCAGCGTCCTCGGCATGATCGCCGCTGCCTTTGGTTTCCTGCCGCCCATTTGGGGCGCCATCGGACAGGAAGTGATTGATTTGCTCGCCGTGCTGAATGCCGCACGCGTCGCTCTCCCCACGGACGATCTGCAGGATTACGAAGGCGAGTAAAGAGTGATCAGTAATCAGTTATCAGCGATCAGGAATCAGATTCCCTTACACTACCCAAAAACTGTCATTCCGACCGGAGAGCCAGCGCCGTTTGCTGGCTCGGAGCGGAGGAATCTCTCTGCAATCTAGGATTTCAGGCGCTTGCCTTCTCACTTCGGGGTCGGCAAACTCGGAGACTACGTGGCGCCCGCGGATTCGCGGATCTCTTGGTTCCTGATCTCTGATCGCTGATATCTGATATCTGATTGCCGCGTCCGCGCCTACGGCTTCGTCGTCCCACTCGGCGGCGCCGCTGCGGGCGCCTGCCGTGCTGGAGGCTGCGCCGACTTCAAAATCCCATTGAAATCGGGATGCCCCGCCGGAACTTGTCCCGCTGCTCCATTCACGTTCGGATGTCCCGGCGGCAATCCGCCCGGTGGCATTTCTCCTGGCGCAGGATGCTGCATCGTGCCGCCGGCCGGCTGGCTCTTCATCACGACCCATTCCTCGCCGCGTTTTTCCAGATTGTAGGAAAGCTTCATGCTCGCGCCATCCGGCGGGCTGTTCTTCAGCCGGATCTCCACCTGCGCCTGCGCCTGATTGCCGTTCACCGTGGCCTGCGTGACGTTGATGTCCATCGCGCTCACGTTCAGCGTGTTCAGCGACCCCAGGTATTTGATGATCCCTGCGCGGATCGCTTCTTTGTCATCCATCTTGGACTTGCAGGCTCCTGCAAAGAGCAATGTTGCGCCCAGCAGAGCTGCGAGAAATGCGCGCTTCATCCAGATTTTCCTTTCCAATTCGAGTGGCGCCGGCCTGGTCGCCTCTGCTTTCCATGGTAGCGAATCACCAAGCGATTGCAACGTAGCCAGGCACCTTGCCACCTCCGTGAATAGGTGGTCGGACAGGGTCTTACTTCTTTTCGGAACCTGTCCCCGGACTCTCGGGCTCGTTTTGGCCCCGGAACGGAAGCCGGAATTTCCGTGCAATCTCGGGCCAGAATTCCCTGAGCACGTCGTAACCGACGTCCCCCCCAACGCTGAAGCCCACTCGCGTTGCCGCCGGTCCCACACCGCGCTTGTAGTCCGGGTGATAGGTATTGCTCAGTACCACGGCGCTCGTCGTGCCCAGCCATTCCGTAAAATTGAACATCTGGGTGCTATCTGCCCGATGGGCCACGACGGAATGTCTCACGGCGTAAAGGAAACGCTTTCTGGTGCTCCCGTATCCTAAGCGGAAGTACCGCGGGTCCTGGGAAAAAATTGACGGATAAAGAAAATCTTTGAAAAACTGGGAGGAGGCCGTGCCGGCCAAACCGGCGCCAAATCGCTTTCCATATCCCTCCGCGCCCTGCCCGTAGCTGGGGTCGTCGTGTTCCGCCTGGCTGATCCCCGCATTGTAGGCAATGCCCAGGAATGTCACTGGGTCGGACGTTTCATGAAGAGTAAGCAAGAACTTGTCGCGACGGCTCAGCTCGCACAGCACCGCTCCCGGTTTGTAGTGCGGCGCGTGCGTTGACTTGCGCTCGAGCCGCCGCCCGAATGCACCGGCTACCTTCTTCAAGCGCCCATCGTAGTCCTCCCAGCTGACCATCGGCGCAGGCTGCACGCACGGTGCCACCGCATTCGACGGGGTCTCTTGCGTTGGAGCTGCGGGAGCAGGCGGGGAGCCTTGTCCCCAGACTGTCCCTCCCCAGGCGGCCGTGATGAGAGCCGCCCCTGCGATGGCTCGTGTGCTTGGAATCCTCATCCGCCTCCAACTCTTGCCACCTAGCGGGCGCGCACGATGAAGCGCTCTGGCGCCGCAGCTACATAATAGAACGGAAAGCAAGTGACCACGGTTAGGCGTGTTCTCGCCGGCTGAGTGCCTCGCCCTCGTATTTAAAGAGCGGATCATGGGTTTCTCTCTTGGTCCCGGGTCGCCGGTCACTGGCCGCCGAACGCTGCGCTTGTAGCGGCCGACCCCGCCTCGCGGGGTCGGTTCCTCTCTTTCTAGGGGGTCGGAGCGGCGCGTGTCCCGGCCCGGTCCTGTCTGCCGCTCGCCCCCACGTGCCCAGCCGCGTGAAGCCTTCACACAACCATTGATGACTTTGGTTGCACATCAGGCACGAACGAATTGAGATTGCGGCTCCCGAAATCGGTCAAAAGGCAACCTGATAAGTCTTCACCGGTTTTTGCGGAGCTTAGTGAATTTGCGCGGTTTTGGTCCGTGAAGAAGGGCATTCGCAACCGGAATGTATTTCAATTCGCGGTTTTCACGGCAGCAGCGAAGCAATAAACCACCGCGGCTCATATTGCCGCGCCCGACAAAGTCACACGGGCACACCAGCCGCGTTCCGAGAATGCCGAGGAGGGGCTCGACATATTTCAGCGTGGCGATACTACCAAGCAATACAACTTCGGCGCTCGACCCAACCTGTTCGGAGAGAAGACGCGCATCGCGTTCGAGAGGATCTCGAAAGTCGGGACTGGTGTGCGACACACGAACCAAGGAAATGTCCGCCATCTCGGCGAGGATTACGGTCGATTCAGGCAGCATTAAGCCGCGCGACGGCGTGATGATCAGAATGCCGGGCAAGCCGGTGGGCGGATTCGAAAATCTGCGCGCGTACATTAATTTCCCGCGGAAGTAAAGCGTGCTCATGAAACTGAACACTTCTTGCAATGGGGCGCCAGCTCCGCGCAAGCGCTGCGCGAGTTCCGAGCGTGAATTGTTGCTGAGCAAGGTCCGTGCGCGGATTCCTGCGGCATTGGCCGGAGACAGTAAGAAGATTCGTCGAGGCAAAGAGCGCAGGTTGGATGCGGGCAGTACGATGTTCGCGCCGCACGGGACTTGGCCATGCAAGACGATGCGCTTACCGATGATCGCTGCGTCCCCTGATGTCTGAGCTGTGGAGTCGCGCTTTGCCATCGACCAATTATAAACTGTTGGAGAAGCGCTTCGCTCCGTGGCCTGACAAGCCATAGAAACAATCTTGGAAAGTACGCTAAAATGATAGTCTGCTCTTGTCGGGGCGTAGCGCAGCCTGGTAGCGCGCCTGCCTTGGGCGCAGGAGGCCCCCGGTTCAAATCCGGGCGCCCCGACCACTCATTTCCTTAGCGTGGATGGACTTTCCCTGAAACTCCGGCGTTGGATTTTGTTGTTAAAGCCGCCGCAATAGCCTTGCAAGTCACGTTGATAAACTTAACTGGGATTGGATTCCGGCGCGGCCAGATTTGAATTTGCAACAACCATCGGGTCCCGGCTGCCGGATTCCTGCTCGCGGAGCGCTTTGTTCCACGCGCGCAAGCCCAGCACAGCCAGAAAGATGAGAAACGCGAACAGTACGGACGTGAGATAAAGACGCTTATAAAGGAAGACGCCTATTTCCAGGGCGTCCACCACAATCCAAAGCCACCAGTTGGCGATGTGTTTGCGCGTGGACCACCATTGCGCGACCAGGCTGTAGCTAGTCAACGCGGCGTCAATGTGCGGCAGCGCCGCATCGGTGTAACGCGCCATCAAAAAGCCCAGCAAGAAACTCCCTACCGCGCCAACCACAAGTCCCGCTGCAAGCCCTCGCCCGGAAAGCCGTTCCACTCTGACGATGCCTTCTTCCTTCACCCCGTGCCACCAATGCCACCAACCGTAAATGGCAAAGGCAAAATAGACAAATTGCAGCAACATGTCCGAGTAAAGCTTTTCGCGCCGAAAAACCAGCGCATACAGAATGCAGGAGACAAGAATCACCGGCCAGGACGAAAGCTTGCGCCGCGTCGACAGCCAAATGCCGAGGACACTCGTAAGCACGGCTGCAATTTCAAGAGGCGACATCATTTGTTCACCTCTGCCGAAACCGCGTCCCTGATCCTTGCAAAGCTCGGATGCGCTTCCGCCCAGCTTTGCAAATGGCCCAGGAGCCGCTTCCCAGGATCGCTGTTGAACCAGCGCGCGTGCCCCAGGAAATATCCGGCGTACGCGAGGTCGGCTTTCTCCTGCGATTTCAATACGCGCAGAAAATAATCCGCCTCGGAGAGCGCGAACTCCGCATGTACGAGCGGCAGCAAGGCCACCACCGCTTCCGCCTCGTCCCGCGACAATGGATGCATTTCCTCGTAGCCGCTCAGCAACGCGTCGATTTGTTCCTGGTGCAATGGATCGCGCGAAGTGTTGTGTATCTCCAGCCACTCCACGCCGTTCCGCTCGATCGCGGTGGCGATGTCATGGAGTGCGTTGGTGCGATCCGCAAGACCCACGTCGATGATATCCGTGACCTCCGCTTCGGCCGACGCAGCACTCCAAAAAAGATTCGACGCATGAAAATCGTTGTGCGTCCACAGGGGCTGAAACACCGGCAGGAATTTGCGCAAGCGGTTGTGAAAAGGAAGAAAAGTCTCCCGCGCCTCCACCAGCCAATCCCGTTTGGCGAGATAGCCCTGAAGCGCGGGGCGCTCCTCAGCGTAACGCGCGAGCTCGGGCCATGGGTCATCGCACGAAAAAATCTTAAAGCTTGTCACCAACGTCGCCGCCTTGCGCGCGGGCGCATCGTAACCTGCGGAAGCCGCATGCAACCTGGCAAGCGCGCGTCCCGCATGGCGCGCGTGGCCCACACTCAGAAACGGTGTCCAGGATTGCGCTGTCTCATACAGGTCCAGGCCGTCACCCACAGGATGGACTTCGTAGGTCCAATCGCCAATCTCGACGGCGGTTTCCCCGGTCCGGTCTTCAAGTGGCTTCTTCACCAGCGTGTCGCGCTGGCTCAAGTAGTTCAGCCATCGGTGTTCTTCGAGCAGTGAGTTTCTGTCACGAACCGCGCGATGATGACGTTTCACAAACACGTTCCCAAGCGGCGTCTCCACAACGCTGGCCGCCGAAAAGGGGCGTGGACTGAACGATAGGATGTGCTGCGCCTTTTGCGCTTGCGGGAAGCGCCGCAGCAGCCCATCCAATTCATCCAACTTCAAGGCTGGCCAGTCCGGCTCGACGAGGTTTCCCTCGAGGCCGTGCGCTTTCACTTCACCGCTCATGCCCCCACCCGCGACTCGATTTCCATTTTGCTCCTAGTTCAATCCTCGCGCGCCGGACTCGTTTGCATCATCCTCAAAAATTGTATTGCGCGGAAAGCCGCACGGTCGTGGGTGCGCCCAGATGCAAGAACGTATCGCCGTAACTCGCACCCGTGTCCTTCCAGTAGCGCTTATTCATGACGTTATCGGCAAAAAGGCGAAACGTCACTTTTTTCCATTCTCCGCTCGGCGTATACCGCGCACCGATGTTGAATAAATTGTAGCCCGGTACGCTGACCGTATCGTCTCGCGTCGCTTCCTTCGGTCCGGTGTAACTCCACCCTGGCAAGAGATGCAGCCCGCTGATGAAGGGAACGTCGATGTCCGCAAACCAGGACGTCCGGAAATGCGGCACGTTGATGACTTGCTTGCCGTTGAAATCCGGCGTGCTGCTTCCCGAAGACACGGCGCTCAGAAACGCAGCGCTGCCCGTGAGCCGCAGCCACTCTTTCACTTTGCCTTGCGCATTCAGCTCCAAGCCGCGATGCGTTTCATGGCCGTCGGAAACAAATGTGGTCAGGTTGTCCGTGGTATCCGGCCTCGGATAGAAGAAGGGCGCGCGCATGCGAAAGAGCGCGGCGGTAAGGAGGATGCGGCTGCCGGGCGTGTACTTCAAGCCGACCTCCGCCTGGCGCGTAAAGAAAGGATCGAGGAACACGCTGCCATTGGAGGACCAGAACGGCGCCTGGAGCCCAAGCGAAAGCGCAACGCTGTAATTTCCGTATAACAGAATCTTGGGGATCGGCCGGTAAGACAATGCGTACTGCGGAAGCCAGAGATTGTGGTCCGTAATGAATGGCACGGGGCCCGGAGGATTGGGCTGCGAGAAATTGTGGTCGCGGAGCGCATCGTACTGCCCGCCTACGCTTACGTCTATCCTCTTGGGCAAGTGGAGGTGATCCGCCACGATGAGCGCGTACTGATGCGTATCCTCCGCCAGGGTGACCGGACCGGGTTGCTGCGTGGAAGGGGGAAAGGTTTGTTCCGGCTGATAAATATTCTCGGTTCCAACATAGGCGTCAACGGGGGTCGGCAAATTTACGCTGTGCCGCTGCAAGCTTGTGCCGATGGCCACATCGTTGGTGACCGGCCCGGTTTTCACCTGCCCCTGCAAAATGGCCTCAAATTGATCGTTGATGTAGAGTTCGCCGGGGCTTCGCCAGTCGTACACGTCATAATCGCCCGTGGGGCTGAAGAAATACGGCGGCGTGTTGCCGCTCGCGCAGGAAGGTGCATAGTAGCAGCCGTACGGCCAGGCAATGTTGTCGTCAATCAGCGAATGGCTAAGGCCCGCGGAAACGAAAAACCGCCAGTTCGTGGATAGATTGTGGTCCAGACGAAGACTCGTATTGAACACGTCAAAGGTGTTCGGCTTGGCCCACCACTGATAGCCGAGCATCACGTCGGGCGAAACATCCACCGGCACGGTGGTTCCCCCGAGCAACTGATAGCCTCCCACAGAGCGCTCCACCAGATGCTGGTATTCGAAATCGCCCTTCAGAAACGTGTTGGAAGTGATTTTCCAGTCCGCCGCAACGGCGCCGAATTCCCGCGTCCCATCAGCGCCGTGCACATAAGACTTAATGTCCTCGCCCGCCAGATTCGCGCGCACACCGAATTGCTGCTGAGCGCCCAGGAAGCCTCCAAGATCTACTCCGGCGTAGAGAGTCCCGCGCTGGTCGGTAGCCAGGTTCAGCGTGCGAACACCCGCAGGGCGCTTGGTCACGTAGTTGACCAACCCCCCGCCCGAAGCCACACCCACTTCGTCTGAATCCACACCATGCAGGAACTCCACCGCATCCTTGTTTTCCAGGGCGATGAGCTGTTCCCCGGCTGCCGACAATCCATTGATCTTAATCCCCGAAGCCAGATCGAGCGGAAATCCGCGTATCTCAAAATCCTGATAATAGCCGACCGGAGCATAATCCTCTCCAACGGAAGCGTCATTTTTCGCCACGTCGGAAAGCAACCGCGCCTGTTGATCGTCAAGCAGGCTCCGCGTTACGACTAACGCCGAAAGGGGCAACTCTTGCAACGGTTGGTTGTCCAGGTTCCCAACCGCCACGTTGGCCGGTTTGTAGTCGTCTGCCACCTCGCCTTTCACGATGACGACTTTCCTCGCGGATTCCACCACCAGCCTGACCGGCAAGTTGTAAGCAGATCCGCTGGAGACGCCGATTTTATTTGCGTGGAATACCTGGAAGCCCGCGGCGGACACTTCCACCGTATAGGAACCCGCAGGCAGATTCTGCAATTGAAACTCTCCGGCCGAACCAGAAGGGGCAGTCCACGTTTGGCCCGTTGCGTCGTTCGTAGCTTTTGCTTCTGCGTTTGCAACCACACCTCCGGAGGCGTCGGTAACCACGCCGGAAATCGTTCCCGTCGATGTTTGCGCCTGGACGAGCCGGCTCTGCGGCAGAGCGAAAGCCAACGAGACCACGAATGCTGCTATGAGCATCCAACGAAAACTCATGACCTAATTCTCCCTAAAATCAAAGAAAAGGACTACTACTCCTGTTCACTCCAATGAGGGGGAGATAGATCAGCGGGGGGCAGAGCAGGGGCAACAAATCCCTACTGTAAAAAAGTAAGGTTCTGCACTAGAATCCGCAAGGGTCGCAGGACCCCGCCCACCACCTTGAGGAGCACAGGCCATGGCCATTGCCACCATCAACCCGGCGACCGGCGAAGTCGTCAAGAGATTCGACGCGCTCACCGACGCCCAGGTCGACGACAAAATCACCACAGCCGACGCCGCATTTCATCGCTTTCGCAAAACTCCTTTCGCCGATCGCGCCCGCTGGATGACCAAAGCCGCGGAAATCCTCGCATCCGAAAAAGAAGCCATCGGCCGCCTCATGACCCTCGAAATGGGCAAGACTTTCCCTTCCGCAATTGCCGAAGCCGAAAAATGCGCTTCTACGTGCCGCTACTATGCCGAAAATGCCGCGCGTTTTGTTGCCGACGAGCCCATCGCCACCTCCGCCGCAAAAAGCTTCATCCGTTACCAGCCCATTGGCATCGTCCTCGCTGTCATGCCCTGGAACTTTCCGTTCTGGCAGGTGTTCCGCTTCGTGGCGCCGGGTTTGATGGCCGGCAACGTCGGCCTGCTGAAGCATGCGTCCAACGTTCCGCAGTGCGCTCTGAAAATCGAAGAGATCGTCCGCCGCGCCGGTTTTCCTGAAGGTGTCTTCCAAACCCTTTTGATTGGCGCTTCCCAGGTGGACCACATCCTCAATGATCCGCGTGTTGCCGCGGCCACGCTCACCGGCAGCGAGCAGGCGGGCATCCAGGTCGGCATTTCCGCCGCCAAGCGCATCAAGAAAGTCGTCCTGGAACTTGGCGGCAGCGATCCCTTCATCGTCATGCCCAGCGCCAAACTCGAAGAAGCCGTCGCCACCGCCGTCAAAGCTCGTGTCTTGAATAATGGCCAGTCCTGCATTGCCGCCAAGCGTTTCATCGTTCACGACCAGATCGCCGATCAATTTGAGAAGGAATTTGTCAGCCGAATGGAATCACTCAAGCTCGGCGATCCCTTCGATCCCAAAACGGATGTCGGCCCGCTCGCCACTCCGGATGCCGTCAAGAATCTCGACGCCGACGTCCAGAAATCCATTCATGCGGGCGCAAAGCTCCTGACCGGGGGCAGGCCCATCAGCGGCGCCGGCAATTTCTATCCGCCTACGGTTCTTGCCAACATTCCCAAGGATTCCCCAGCCTATCGCGAAGAACTGTTCGGCCCCGTCGCCTGCCTCTTTCGCGTGAAGTCGATTGACGAAGCCATCGCCGTTGCCAACGACGTCCGTTTCGGCCTCGGTGCCAGCGCCTGGACCAACGATCCCGCCGAACGCGAGATTTTCATCAATGAGCTCGAAGCGGGCATGGTCTTCATCAACCAGATGGTGGTCTCCGATCCCCGCGTTCCCTTCGGCGGCGTCAAAGCCTCCGGCCATGGCCGCGAGCTTGGCCCTTACGGCATTCGTGAGTTCACCAACATCAAGACCGTATGGATTCGCGAGCCTGCTAAATAGTTCCTGTCGTTCCTCGCCCCGGGCCTGTCCTCAGGCTGTAACAATCCCATAACTTGACTTTCAACTGCGTCCCATATATGAACGTGCGGTTTCCTGGCCCTCTTCAGTTCTGATGATCTTCGCGTGATTCCTCTTCTCTTCGCGCGGAATTTCGGCGGAGGGCTGTGCGCGCTGATTCTTTGGGGGCGCAGGCAGTTTCTCCGAGATTTCTGCCGAAGGAAACGCGATTCCAGGGATAAAGCAACACGGGAGGATTCATGGCCAGTCGAGCAGTGGGGGTTCCTGCGCGAAGTGCCGAATACAGTGTCTGGCCGGTTATTTCCGCCTCCTCCGTCGGCACCATGATCGAGTGGTACGACTTCTACATTTTCGGCAGCCTGGCCGCTACCCTCTCCCTGAAGTTCTATCCTCCCGGTAACGACACATTCGCCTATATCGCCTATCTGGCCACTTTTGCCGTTGGCTTCCTGGTCCGGCCATTCGGCGCGCTCTTTTTCGGCCGTATCGGCGATTTGGTGGGACGCAAGTATGCCTTCATCGTTACGCTGAGCATCATGGGCGGCGCAACGGCCCTGATCGGCCTTCTGCCAACGTTCAAGACCGCCGGTTGGTTCGCTCCCGTTATCCTTATCCTCATACGCATTCTGCAGGGTCTTGCTCTTGGCGGCGAATACGGTGGCGCGGCGATTTACGTCGCGGAGCACGTGCCCGACAATAAGCGTGGCTTCTACACCAGCTTCATTCAGATCACCGCGACCTTGGGCCTCTTCGTTTCGCTGATCGTCATTCTGACCACGCAATCCTCGATGACCAAGCAGCAGTTCACCGACTGGGGCTGGCGTCTTCCCTTTCTGCTCTCTATCGTTCTCGTCAGCATTTCTCTCTACATCCGATTGAAGATGCGCGAATCGCCCATCTTTGTTCATATCAAGAGCACCGGCAAAGTTTCCGCCAGCCCGCTCCTCGACGCCTTCACCAAGTGGGCCAACCTCAAGCGCGTCCTGATTTCTCTATTCGGCGCCACTGCCGGCCAGGGCGTTATCTGGTACACCGGCCAGTTCTACGCACTTTTTTATTTGCAGAGCATCCTCAAGGTCAATCCGCGCACTGCGAACATCGTCGTCGCCGTCGCCCTGCTCCTCTCCATGCCCTTCTTCACGGTCTTCGGTGCGCTCTCCGATCGTGTTGGCCGGAAGTGGATCATGATGGCCGCATGCCTCCTCGCCATCGTTTCCTATTTCCCCATCTACCACCAGATGCAACAAGCCGCTGGTAACAACGTCGTTGCTGTGCGCTCCGCCACTGACAAGGTCACCGGCGCCATCAAACTCACGCCCTTCACTTTGGACGCCACCGGCCAGCAGGTTCCCGCCAAGGAAGCCCCGGCGCCGGACACCACCAAGCTCGTTCTGCTGGTCTTCATTCAGGTCCTTTTTGTCTGCATGATCTACGGCCCCATTGCCGCCTATCTTGTCGAAGCCTTTCCCGCGAAGATTCGCTATACCTCTCTTTCCCTGCCCTATCACATTGGCAACGGCGTGTTTGGAGGCCTCCTGCCGCTGATTGGTCTCTCCTTATGCGCCCGCACGGGCAACATTTACGCTGGTTTGTACTATCCCATCAGCGTTGCCGCCATCACCCTCGTTGTGGGTAGCCTCTTCCTGAGGGAAACCCACGGCACGCTGATCTGGGATGAGGTCGAGCCTTAGAAGTGGGCCGCGGTTCCGCCCTGCTCCACCCCGTCCTGTCCCGATTGACGAGCGAACAAGCGAAGGAGCATTATTCTGCCTCGGGCTTTTTCGGGGCGGCGCCCGGTCCCGGCGCTTCCACGCCCGCCTGCATCGCGACGCTCCTCGCGCGCAGTCACCGGGGCCATGTTATCTTGCAGTTTTCATTTTCAAGGGAGTGAGTCTCGTGCCAAAGACCCTCGCGACGAAGCACACCGAAGGTAAACCCCGCGCCAAGAAGCACGGCCTGACCGAGGCGCAGATCGCCGTCCATTGGAAGGAAGAAGCCTACATCCGGCCTCCGGCGCGTTTCATCGCGCAAGCCAATCTCAACGACAACTACGCACTGGAGCGCTTCAGCGAGAAGAATTTTCCCGAATGCTTTCGCGAATATGCCGAACTCCTCCACTGGGATCAGTATTGGCACACCACGCTGGACACCAACCATCCGCCCTTCTGGAAATGGTTTGTCGGCGGCCGCTTGAACGTGGCCTACAACTGTGTGGATCGCCATCTCGCCAAGTACAAAAACAAAGCCGCGCTGATCTTTGTGCCGGAGCCCGAAGAAGAAAACCACATCGTCATCACCTACCAGGAGCTCTATCGCCGCGTCAACGAAGTTGCCGCCGTGTTGCAAGGCTTTGCCGGTCTCCAGAAGGGCGATCGCGTCACCATCCACATGCCCATGATTCCAGAGCTGCCCATCACCATGCTGGCCTGCGCTCGTCTGGGCATCATTCATTCCGTGGTCTTCGGCGGCTTTTCCGGCGAAGCTTGCGGCCTGCGCGCCGCCGATTCCGGCAGCCGCATCCTGATTTACGTTGATGGTTACCACCGCAACGGCCGTTGGGTGGACCACAAGCTCAGCGCCGATATCGCCGTCGAAACCGCAAAAAAGGAAGGCCAGGTCATTGACAAGGTCCTCGTCTGGAAGCGCTATCACCACAAGTACACCTCCGACGCGCCCATGATTATGGAGCGCGACTTCTTCATTGACGACATTCTGAAGGATTACCGCAACGCTGTTGTCCCGCCCGTCTCCATGGAATCCGAAGACCCGCTCTTTCTCATGTACACCAGCGGCACTACAGGCAAACCCAAGGGCTGCCAGCACCGCACCGGCGGTTATCTCGCCTATGTCACCGGCACCGCCAAGTATTACCAGGACATTCATCCCGAAGACGTCTACTGGTGCTTGGCCGACATTGGCTGGATCACCGGCCATTCCTACATCGTCTATGGCCCGCTTGCTCTTGCTGCCACCAGCGTCATCTACGAAGGTGTGCCCCAATTCCCCGATGCCGGGCGTCCCTGGCGCATCGCCGAACGCCTTGATGTGAACATCTTCCACACCTCACCCACTGCCATTCGCATGCTTCGCAAAGCGGGCGCCGAGGAGCCCAAAAAACACAACTACCGCTTTAAGCACATGACCACTGTCGGTGAGCCTATCGAGCCGGAAGTCTGGCGCTGGTATCACGAAGTGGTGGGCAAGGGCGAAGCCGTCATCGTGGACACCTGGTGGCAGACGGAAACCGGCGGTTTCCTGTGTACCACCAAGCCCGCGCTTGACCCTATGAAACCCGGCAGCGCAGGTCCGGCCTGCCTCGGCATCTATCCCATCATCTGGGATGAAGAAGGCAAGGAAGTCGCTTCCGCGGACCATGCTGCTGGCAACATCTGCATTCGCAACCCCTGGCCCGGCATCATGCAGACCATCTGGGGCGATCCACACCGCTTCGTCGAACAGTACTACAAGAAATACAACAAGAATGCGCAGAGCAAGGATTGGCGCGATTGGCCCTACTACGCCGCCGACGCCGCCGTCTTTCCTCCCGACGGCTACTACCGCATTCTCGGCCGCGTGGACGACGTCATCAACGTCGCCGGCCACCGCCTCGGCACCAAGGAACTCGAGTCCGCCTGCCTCACCGTCCCCGAAATCGCGGAAGCCGCCGTCGTTCCGATCGTGGACGAGGTGAAGGGCCGCATCCCCGAAATCTACATCTCGCTCAAGCCCGGCGTTCTTCCTAAAAAGCAGATCATTGAGAAGGTTACCGCCACCATCGAAACCATGATTGGCAAAATCGCGCGGCCCAAGCGCATCCATATCGTTCCGGACATGCCCAAAACGCGCTCCGGCAAGATTATGCGCCGCGTCCTGGCCGCCATCTCCAATCACATGGATACCGGCGACATCACCACGCTGGCCAACCCCGACATCGTCGAGCAGGTTCGCCAGATCGTTCAGGGCCGCGAGATCATGCCGCTCAACGAAGGGCCCGAAGATATCAAGCTCTTTGGCGACGAGCGCTGATGCGCCGCGCAATTTGGAGTGCGGCGGCTTTTTTACCCTGCTTGCCCTGAGCCTCGAAGGGAGCTTCGAAGAGCCGCCCCTTGTGCAGCGCCATACCCCGTTGACAAACCACCATCCTGAGATCCGAAGTTGACAATTTCAGGCGCGCGCATCTTCGGGTTCCTGGATTATTCCTGGCTGTGCGCCGACCGTGGACAGCCTGTGCCTTGAATCCCCACCCCTATCAATAACAGCACGTTTTCCACAACTCCGCATTCACCTGTGGCCAACCGCTTTTCTGCACGCTAAAATGAATTCCGTAGTTGAAAGGAGAACAGTATGGCCAGGACGAGGGTCATTGCCTCGCCGCAGAAAAAGCAGTCTGTCGCCGCCACGATCAAGCCCACGCAGGAGGAAATCGCTCTGCGCGCTTATCACATTTATTTGGAGCGCGGCTGCACACCTGGAAACCCCTTCGACGATTGGGTTCGCGCCGAACGCGAGCTCCTCGAGAATCACGGGAAGCCGCGCCGCAAGCCGGCTCCCAAGTCCGCCGCAGCCTAGCCGCGGCTCTCATTTAGGCCCCGCCTGACCCTCGTTCCCACAGAGGTCGAACATTTGCGTGCCCGCGTTCCTTTCAGTTCAAGATAGTTGTGTGCATCGCCTCGGCCAGGTGCGCATGCGCGAAAAAGAAGGCTCCGCCACAAACACGTAGGGGTCCAGCACCGTTTACCCTGAGCTGCGAAGGGCTGGACCCCCTCTCGGCAATCCGTAACGCCTCGTCATCCCGACCGGAGGCCCGCGCCTTCTGCGGGCCGTAGCGGAGGGATCGCGGCACAGTTTCTTAATTCTCAGTTCTTCCTCTTGCAGTTCTCGGTGAACTCTGTGTTCTTCCCTCTGTGGCCTCTGTGTTACCGTCCTTCTTTCCTTTTTGACGACTCTATGCCCTGTGTGCTAACGCCCTCGCCTTTTCACCGGCTCGCCAGCGCCGCTCCCAGCTCGCTTCGCGTCTGGATCACCCGCAAAATCGCCTCCCGCGTCACCATCCCCACAATGTGCGCGCCTTCTTCTAATTGCGTCACCACCGGCATCTGATTCACGTCCGCGGCAATCAGCCGTTCCAGCAATCGCTGCAGCGGCTCCTCCGGCGCGGCCCATAAAATCTTTTCCCGCGGCACCATCACCGCCTGCGCCGAATTCATGTTCCACTCTTCACGCGGCACGTGGCTCAGCGCGCCCACATTCATCAACCCCACCAGCCGGTCATCCAGGGTCACCAGGTGAACGCGCCGTCCCGTCCGCAGCACTTCCCCGCTGTACTCTTCAAGGCTCATGTTCGCCGGAATGATCGGCACCTCCTGGTTCATCACATCGGACGCGCACAAGCCCGCCAGCGTCTCCTGAATGGTCACCTGCGCTACGCTTGCCTGCGCCGCGTTCAGCAGAAACCACCCCAGGAATCCCGTCCACAAGGCGGTTACCCAATCGCTGCGCAGCGCGCTCCACACCCCGAGGGAGATCAACCCAAAGGCGATCAGCTTTCCGCTGGCGCCCGCCACGCGCGTGGCCCGCGCAAAATCCTTCGTCGCTCCCCACACCATCGCCCGGAACACCCGGCCTCCGTCCAGAGGAAATCCTGGCAGCAGATTGAACAGCGCCAGCATTCCGTTGGTCAGCGCGAGTTGGCTGGCCACGGCGCCTAGCATCTCGCTGCCCGGAAAGAGCAGCGTCACTCCATAAAACACGCCTGCAAGAAACCCGCTCGCCAACGGCCCAGCAATGGCAATGTTGAATTCCTGAATCGCCTGGGAAGGATCGCGCGCAATCCGCGCCAGTCCTCCAAAAAGAAATAACGTGATCGAGAGAACTTTGATCTTGTAGTGCTGCGCCACCACGCTGTGCGCTAGTTCGTGAAATACCACCGAACTGAAAAACAAAATGCTTGTCACCGCCCCCAGAGCCCAGTGTTGCGGGCTTGTCCAGTGCGGGTGCTGCTGCGCAAAGAAATTTGATTGCGAGAACGTGATCAGCCCAAAGACCAGGATCCAACTCAGATCCAAAAAGATGGGTATTCCCAAGATTCGGCCAATCCGAATGCCCTGCGATTGAAACATTAACCTGAGCCTCGCCTGTTCTCTTAATCCTAGACTACCGCCGAATCCCCAAGACGCAAAACCCCAACCGATATTCGTTCCCAAAAGTGCGTCCCACAAAACACGCCGTGTCTCCCAACCCACGAATTGCCCGCCTTCCACATCTCATAACTCTTTATGCATCAAATAGTTACGAACGGCCTCTCATGTGCCACTTCCTTCTGCGAACGCACCAAGGAGGCACAAATGGAAACCTTACTCAGTTTCGCAACCCTCCTGGCCGCAACAATCCTGGCTCTGTTTGTCGCCCTCGGTTTGCACTGGCTCCTGCTCCGCGCCGCTTTTCTTCTAATGCAGCCCGCCACCGCCAGCCGCCGCGTTGCACAGCCGGCCATCGAGCACGCCACGCGCATGGTCGCCCACGCTTATGCGCAGCGCCGCTAATTGGTCATGCGGAAAGGAGCAGCACCATGTTCGCTTTGCAGCTTTTCTTGATGATTTTCGTCCTGGGCCTTTTCGGCACTGCCGGAATTTTAGTGGCTTACGACGTCTACATGGCTACGCGCCTGCGCTGTTTGCTTCAACGAACCGGGCATGCGCCCGTGAAGCCCTATGAGATCGGGGAAGCGGCACAAGTCGCTTCCAGGGGACAACGATGTTTTCCCATTGGGCGCGATGATCCAGGAACAGTGTTAGCATTTCAACGACTCACCGAGGTGACGCTTGCGGCGAATTTTCCTGGCAACGCTGTTCCTACTCGTCTCAGCAGTTCTGCCCGTCGCGGCCTCTCCCCAAGCTGTGCCCAATGACAAGCCTTCCGCGTGCGACTTGCTTCGCGCCTCCAAATCCAAAGCCTACGGCTTCCATCCCGCCCAGTTGAACGAATCCCAAATCGACGCCAAAGGCAAGGAACTCGAGGCCTTCTGGAAGCAGGTCCGCGCCGCCGGCCCCGATGGCGCAGCCTGCCTGAAAGTCATGCTCACCGCGGAAACCACCGACCACAATTTCCAGTTCGATGCCGGCGAAATTCTCTATCAGATGGACCCCTCGCTCGATTCCCTGAAAATCGTCCGCGACGCCATCGCCCAGGCCGATTTCCAGGAAACCGATCCCGCCAATTATCTTTCGCTCGCCCTCGCGCTTTCTCAGGCAGGCGTGGACATCCAGCCCCTTGCCGCGCGCCTCCTCCGCTATCCCAACGCCACCATACACATCTCCGAACACGCCCTCGATCTAGATGCGGACACCGCAGCGCTATTCCTCTACGGCAGCATGCCTCCCGCGCAAGCCACTAACGCGCTGATCGCCGAATTGCAGGCCCCCGAACTCTTCATGCGCTCCGCCGCCGCCCACCTCCTCGCCGAACAACTCAACGAGGGCTCCTTCCGCACCCTCAGCCGCTGGGACGGCGTGGACAAAATCGAGGAAGAGTACCGCCGCAACGACGTCCAAGCGGTCCTGAAATATCAGCCGCCCGATCCCGCCGACTTCGTGCAACCCGAATTCACCCGCGAGCAGGTTTTGAAAATCATTGCCAGCCTGCCCCACACCCGCAAGGAATTTGACGAAGTGATGAACACGCGCGGCGCCGCCTTTGACAAGAAACTCCACGACGCCAATCTCACTCCGGAGCAGCTCACCAAAGCCGTCGCCGACAGCGAGCCTATCTACGGCATCGCCGGTCACACTGCTTTCCTCAACAGCGCCGTGGCCACACTCCTCCCTGGGGACTTCAAAACCCTCCAAGACGCCCGCCGCAAAGCCCTGTTCGACGTTTCCGATGAAAGCCTCGAAGAATATCTGGCCTTCACCCAATTAATGATCCGCCTCATCAACAAGCTCGATTTGTACAAGGACTATCGCGCGCACTGAGGCTTCAGCGAACATACAGCGCAAGGCAGCCGCGTGTTATCATCCTCTTAGAACGCCGTGCTCCCACGATCTGAGAACTCTCGCTTTCGCCCGTTTCGCTTCTTCCTCATTCTGCTTTTACTTTGTTTTCTTTCCCTGCCACGAACGATGCCTGCGGATTCCAATTCGCTTGATGATGCCGCGCGTCAACTCGCGGACCGCATCGCCGCCATTCCCAATCTCCACGGCCCCCTCCGCCTGGAGTTTCACGCCGACGCGAATCTCGCCGCCGATCTCACCTGGCAGGACACCCTGCGCCAGGAACTTGATAAACACCGCCTAGCCATCACCGAAGAGCCCACCGCTTCCCTCCTGAAAGTGGGCGCGGTCGAGACCCCCACCCAACTGGTGCTCACTGCCAGCGTCCGCATCGGTGATCGCGACGATGTGCGCATCGTCGCCGTGACGCGCGCCGCATTTACCGCCCCCGCGCTTGCCGTGGCTCCTGTCCGTATCGCGCGCCAGCTTGTGTACGAAAGTTCCGATCACATCCTGGACGCCTCCGCACTCGGCTCCGCCGCAGAAGGTGGCCTCGCCGTCCTTCTCTATCGCAATGAGGATTTCGCCGCCATGCGCCTCGACTCCAGCGCCGCCGTCAAACAAACCGTCTCTCTCACCGCCGCGAGTCTCCACGCCTCGCGCGATCCACGCGGCGAAATCACGGACAAGGGCGCCACCGCCGAAGTGCTGCTCCCAGGAAAGCTCTGCGAGTTCAATTGGGTCGCTGGCGAGGAACCCAAGTGCCGCGCAAAAAAAACCGAATGGCGCACCGCCGCCGTGCTAACTTCTCCTTGCGACGCCAGCGACTGGAAGCTCGAAGCCAGGGGCGATGACTGGTCCTCCCCCGATCTCCTCCAAATCGTCCCGGACGCCGCCTCGCGTGCCGGCAGCGTTGCCCTGTTCAACGAGTTTCCCGGACCCATTCTCAGCATCAATGGCGAACGGGACCCAGTCAGCGCGCTGATTGTGGCCCGCAATTTGCACACAGGAAATTATGAGGTTTACAAGATCACTCTGGTTTGCGGGAATTAGCGCCGCCCTGCTCCTTTTGCTCGCGGCCTCCGCGACAAGCGCCACCAAGCGCCCGCGCTATGGTGGAACCCTGCGCGTTGAATTGCTCGCGTCCAGTGCTTCCCTCGATCCGCGCGAGTGGAAAAGCGGCTCGCTTTCCGCGCGCGAAGACGAAAAGCTGGCCGCGCTGGTTTACGATCGCCTCGTCACTCTCGACGATTACGGAAGATTCCAGCCGGCCCTGGCAATCGAGTGGTCGCACGACGCGGCCGCGAGAAACTGGCAATTCAAGCTCCGCCCCGGCGTGATGTTTTCCGATGGCTCCCTCCTCACCTCCGCCGACGTCGTCGCCTCTTTGCAATCTCTGCTGCCCGCGGGCCTTCAGCTCACCGCAACCGACACCGCCATCTCCATCCACTCGCCTCATCCCATCCCTGATCTGCTCGAACAACTCGCCTCCGGCCGCCACTTTGTGTTTCGCACGCTGCCCGACGACACGCTTCTCGGCACGGGCCCTTTCTACGTCGCCGAAATCAGCCCCGCCGCTCCCTACGAGGCCAATCCGCTCGCCACAAAGCCCGCGCGCCTGAAGTTTCGCGCCAACGAGCAATCCTGGGCCGGCCGCCCTTTCCTCGACGCCATCGAATTCACTCTCGGCGAGCCGCCCCTGCGGCAGCTCTTCGATCTGCAGGTGGGCAAAGCAGATATCGTCGAAGTTGCTCCCGACCTCGTCCGCAAAGCCCGCCAGGATAATCTTCGCGTCTGGAGTTCCGCACCCAACACGCTCCTCGCCCTGCGCTTCGACGAAGCCCAGCCCGCCTCCGCCGACGATCATCTCCGCGAAGCCTTGGCCCTTTCCATGGACCGGGACACCATGGCCAATGTGTTACTTCAAAAGCAAGCCGAACCCGCCCCCGCCCTTTTGCCGGACTGGCTCTCGGGATATGCTTTCCTCTTCGAGAGTCCTATGAATCTGGAACGCGCCAAGGAGCTTCGCGCCTCGCTTCCGGCCAATGAAGCCGGGGGCACGGAACCGTTGCGCTTGCGCGTGGATGCCGGTGGCGATCTGATGAAATTGCTGGGCGAACGCGTGGCCGTCAATGCGCGTCAAGCAAATCTGTCCGTGCAAGTTGTGACGCACTCCACGCCCGCGACCGGCGGCGCGGCTCCGGTCTCGCCCGCCAATCCTTCCATCGGTTTGCATCTCTTCGCCTGGCATTACGATTCCCTCTCGCCGCGCGCGGAACTCGAGGCTATGGTGATTCAGCTTCATTTGGAGCAGGCGCCCGAAAACACTCAACCTCTCGCCGACCCCGAGCAGCGCTACGCCGCGGAACGCCGCATCCTCGAAGAACGCCGCGTGCTTCCGCTGGTGCTCCTTCCCGAATACGTCGGCATCGCCGCGCCCGTGCGCAACTGGGCGCCCGCGCGCTGGGGCGAGTGGCGCCTCGCCGATGTCTGGCTCGAAAAGGGCGAGGGCGCCCCAGCCGCGCTGAACGGCGGCGCATCGCCCGATAATTCTGCGGCGCCGCACGGTAGGGGAGTGCACCCATGAGTTTTCGCAGCAAAGTTTTCGCCATTTTCCTGGTCACCGTGCTGGCTTCAGTTTCCCTTGTCGCCTACGGCGTGAGCTATTACACGCGACGCTCCTTCGAAGCCATGGACTCGCAGCGCTCGGAAGCGCTGGTTGCCCAATTCAACAAGGAATTTGCCCAGCGTGGCGAAGTCGTCGTCCAGCAGGTGGAGAACATCACCAACGCCGATGTCACCGTGCGCATGGCTCTCGATCTGGCGCGCCCCAGCGCCGACGCTTCGCTTTATGTCCATGACGCCAACGGCGCCGCCCAGGAGCACGGCCTGAACTTCGTCGAATTTGTGAACACCGACGGCATTCTGATCTCCTCGGCGCAATATCCCGCGCGTGTCGGCTATAAAAATGACTGGGTCACCAACGTCAAGGACTGGCGCGGGTCGTCTGCCTTCCTCAAGAAGGAAGAATTGCCCGATGGCGTCGAGCTTTCCCTGACGGCCGTGCGCACGCAATCTGTTGGCGACCGCAATCTTTATGTCATCGGTGGCCGCCGCCTGGATCAGAATTTCCTTGCCTCTCTCGTGCTTCCTTCCGGCATGCGCGCCCTGCTTTATCGCAATCTAGAAGCGAATTTCGTTCCCACCGCGCTCGCGGACGCCTCCGGCCCCGTCCCGCAGGCCGACCTGTTGCAGCCGCTCATCGAGCAGGTGCAGGAGCAATCCACCCCGCAAACTATCATCAAGACCATCGACTGGACCTCCGACCCCGCTTCCTCCGAAACCTTTCATGCCATGCCCCTAACGGGCCGCAATGGCGAAGTGCTCGGCGTGCTCCTGCTCGGCAGTTCGCGCAAGGAATTGGTTACCCTGCGCCGCGAAATTCTGAAGACCGCCGCGCTCGTGGCCCTCGCCGCTCTTCTTATCGGCCTGCTCGTAAGCTGGTGGGTCTCCCGGCGCATCACCCGCCCCGTCGAAGAACTTGCCAATTGCGCCCGCGATGTTGCCTCCGGACGCTGGGACACTCACATTGATGTCAAAGGCAGCGACGAAATCGGCCAGCTCGCCGCCGCGTTCAACGACATGACCAAGACCCTCGCTTCGCAAAAGGAGAAGCTGGTGCAGACCGAGCGCGTCGCCGCCTGGCGCGAACTCGCCCGCCGCCTGGCTCACGAATTGCGCAACCCGCTCTTCCCCTTGCAAATCACCGTCGAGAATCTCCAACGTGCCCGCCAGCTTGGCCCGCAGCAGTTTCAGGAAGTTTTCAGCGAAGCCACCGCTACTCTGAAAGCCGAACTTGCCAATCTCAATAGCATCGTCGGCCGCTTCAGCGATTTCTCCAAAATGCCCGCCGCGCAGTTCACCCGGGTGAATGTCAACGAAGTGCTACGCAACGCCGTGCGGCTCTTCGAACCGCAATTCACCGCTGTGGGCAAGCCCTCTATCGCCACCGAATATTTCCTCCGCGAATCGCTGCCGGAAATTGACGCCGACCCCGATCTCCTCCATCGTGCGTTTCAGAATCTCGTCCTTAATGCCCTCGATGCCATGCCCGCCGGCGGCACCATCACATTTAAGAGCAGCGATGCCGGCGAATCCGTGCGCATAGAAGTCGCTGACACTGGCAAAGGCCTTACACCCGAAGAGTGTTCGCGCCTTTTCACGCCGTATTACACGACGAAGCAGCTCGGGACGGGCCTCGGCCTGGCTATCGTGCAATCTGTCGTCAGCGATCATCACGGCTCGATTTCCGTTTCCAGCGAAGAAGGGCGTGGCGCGGCATTTCGCATCGATTTGCCCAGGCGCCAATCCGGCGTTGTCATCAAAGCCAGGGAAGACTCCGCCTCACACGAAGCCGAGTCCGCCCCAGCCTCCGCCTCGGATTAGGCCTCGATTTTGTGGCACAGTCACTCTTGACTTTGCTCTTGGGTTTCTCTTGGGCTTTGTGGCACAGGCATTCCTGCCTGTGCGTTTGGGGTCTCTCTTGGTTATGCAGGGTCCGCCTTCCGAGGCGGACCGCTCTTGGGTTTCTATTGTTTTTGTAGCAGCCGCTCGCCGCGGTGAGCGGGCGCTTTTAGTCTGATCGCAATGCTAGGCCTCATCCGGCCAAAAGGATCCGCGTGCAACGCAAAGCCCATCTTCTCCTGATCGACGACGACGCCAACACGCTCGCCTCCCTCGCCCGCGCCTTTCGCCTCGCCGGACATGAGGCCACCGTCTGTGACAACGCCCCCCGCGCTGCCGAACTTATCCAAAATGAGCGCTTCGATCTCATCCTCTCCGATGTGGTCATGCCCGGTAAAAGCGGCCTCGAACTTCTCGAAGAGCTGAAAAAATCTGGCCTGCAAACCCCCATCGTCCTGATCTCCGGCCAAGCCAACATCGAAATGGCCGTGAAGGCCACGCGCCTCGGCGCTCTCGATTTCCTCGAAAAGCCCCTCACCACCGATAAGCTCCTGCTCACCGTCGAAAACGCTCTCAAGCTCTCCCGCCTCGAGGACGAGAACCGCGAACTCCGGTACCGCCTCGGCAAGCACGAACTTGTCGGCTCCGGCCCCGCCATGAAAAAACTCCTCGCGCAAATCGAGCGCGTGGCCGCCAGCGAAACCCGCGCCTGCATTTTCGGAGAAACAGGAACCGGCAAGGAACTCGTGGCCCGCGCCATTCACGAAAAATCGCCGCGCCACGAAAACGCCTTCATCACCCTCAACTGCGCCGCCGTTCCCGCCGAACTGATCGAATCGGAACTCTTCGGCCACGAAAAAGGTGCATTCACCGGCGCAGCGGCACGCCACACTGGCAAATTTGAGCAAGCTGAGGGCGGCACGCTCTTCCTCGATGAAATCGGCGATATGCCCCTGGCCATGCAGGCCAAGCTGCTTCGCGTCCTCGAAGAAGGCGAAGTCGAGCGCGTCGGCGGCGACAAGCCCATCAAGGTCAATGTGCGCGTCATCGTCGCCACCCACCGCAACCTTGATGATCTCGTCAAGAAAAACGAATTTCGCAGCGACCTCTATCATCGCGTCTACGTTTTTCCGCTGGCCTTGCCTCCCTTGCGTGAACGCCTTGAGGACTTCCCCGACCTCATCGCCCACTTCGCCCGCCAGGTCGCCGCGCAAAATGGCTGGAAAGAAAAACTCTTCGCCCCCGAAGCCATCGCTGAATTGCGCTGCTATTCCTGGCCCGGCAATGTCCGAGAGTTGCGCAACATCGTCGAGCGCTTGGTCCTTCTCGCCAACGCAGAGACTGTCACGCCCGACGACGTGCGTCTCATCCTCCCCGCTTCCAGTTCCTCCGCCGTCCCCGTCGCCGTTGACGCTCCCGACGTCACGCAAGGCACTCTCATCGAGCGCACCGAAGCCTTCGAGCGTGAAACTCTCCTCGCCGAAATCCGCCGCCACAATTTCCACATGACCAACGTTGCGCGCGCCCTCGGCCTCGAACGCAGCCACCTCTACAAGAAGTGCCAACAACTCGGCATCGATCTCCACTCCCTCCGCAAACCCGAGTAACTCCGCTCCACGCTCTGGCACAGTCACTCCTGCTTGCCCTGAGGAACGAAGGGACCGTGCTCTTGGGTTTGCCCCTGGGACTGCTCTTGGGTTTTCTCCTGGGTTTGCTCTTCGTTTAGCTCATGTAGGGCCGCCTTCTGCCTGCCCGCCGCAGGAGTGAGGCTGGCCGCTCTTGGGCTGTGCTGCGTAGGGGTCCAGCACTTTGGCCCCAACTCGGCAAGGCGCAAGCGCGATTGTCATTCCGAGCGCAGCGAGGAATCTGCTTTCTCTTGTTTTTGAATCTCCAAATCCAATGTAATAACATGTAAACAAATGCCTTATCTAAATATCCAATCTCTCTTGACAAATTACATATTGCAATATACATTTTGCATATAGCAATATTCGAAAGGCCAGCTCTCATGACTCTCGGCGACAAACTCCGCTCCCTCCGCATCATCGAGGGCTCGCTTCGCGGTCTCAACCGCCCCATGACCCAGTCCGAAGTCGTCGCGGCCATGAAACACGAACTCGGCCGCGGCCTCAGCCAGGCGTACCTTTCGCAGATCGAAAACGGTACGCGCCCGCACATGACCAACACTTCGCGCGAATTGCTCGCCCGTTTCTTCCGCGTCTACCCCGGCTTTCTGGTGGACGACCCCGCGGGTTTCACCCGCGAACTGCAATCCGAATTGCGCACCGCCGACGTCACCGTGGATTCCTGGCTCTTTGCCGGCGCCGATCAATTCGCCTCCGATCCCCATCTTGAGCGGGCGCTTCTCGCCATCGCCGAAGGCCCCGATTCCCGCTCCGCCCTCTTGCTCCTCGGCGAAATCCTTCGCACTCCCGGCCTCGCCGATCGCCTGAGCGAAGTTTTACAACCTCGTCCGCTGACGGGATCGGGGCATCCTCCCCCGTCCCGTTCTCGGAACTAACGCAGTTCGGTTCTTCCCCCTTTTTTGAGCGACGGGGTGTCGCTCCGCGAGGTGAAGCATGTCCTGGTCTGACTTCTATCTGTTCTGCTTCCTGTTCGGCACCATGTTCAGTGTTCTCTCTTTCCTGGCTGGCGCCGTTCATCTTCCCATTCCGGCCAAATTGCATCCGCACTTCCATCTCCATCTGCCGCATTTCCACGGCAGTGGCCACGGCGCTGCGAACGGGGTCAGCCATGGCGGCATCCGCGGAGCTGGGCGCGGCGGCGGAACGCACATTTCCTGGTTTAACGCTTCCACCGTACTCGCCTTCCTGGCGTGGTTTGGCGGTACGGGCTACATGCTGACCAGGTATTCGCATGCCCACACATTCTTCGTCGTGGCCATTGCCACTCTGGCCGGGCTGGCCGCGGGCTGGGTCGTCCTGCGCTTCCTGATCAAGCTTGTCGGCCCTTCCGGCGAGCCTTTGCGCGAAGAGGACCGCCGCATCATCGGCGCAATCGCCACGGTCAGTATGACCATCCGTGAAAACGGCACCGGCGAAATCATTTTCCCTCTCGGTGGCGGCAGGCGCTGCTCTGGCGCGCGCGGCGAAGATGGCCAAGCGATTGAAAAAGGCGCCGAAGTCGTGATCGAGCGCTATGAGAAGGGCATCGCCTACGTGAAGCGCTGGGACGATTTTGTAAAATCTTGAATTTCTGAACCGAAATACAGACTGAGCGTTCGCTGCGGTTCGAAAAAAGGAGGTCGTTATGTTGGGGTTGCCGATGAATGTGGTGGTTGGGGCAGGAATCCTGGTTGTCGTCACTTTGATGCTCATGACGGTCATCGCCAGGATGTATCGCAAGGCCGGACCGCACGAAGCGCTGATCGTCTATGGCCTCGGCGGCACGAATGTCTACACCGGGAGGGGCACGATCATTTTCCCTATGGTGCAGACCTGCAAGGATCTCTCGCTGGAGCTGATGTCTTTCGATGTCGCTCCCCAGCAGAATCTTTACACCAAGCAAGGCGTCGCGGTCACCGTGGAAGCCGTGGCGCAAATCAAGGTGAAGAATGACAAGGAATCCATTCTCACTTCCGCCGAACAGTTCCTGACCAAGACACCCGCGGAGCGCGATGGCCTCATCCGCCTGGTCATGGAAGGCCACCTCCGCGGCATCATCGGCCAGCTCACCGTCGAGCAGATCGTCAAGGAGCCCGAAATGGTCGGCGACCGCATGCGCTCCACCTGCGCCGACGACATGAGCAAAATGGGCCTCGAAGTCGTCAGCTTCACCTTGAAGGAAGTCCGCGACAAAAACGAGTACATCACCAACATGGGCCGCCCGGACATCGCCCGCATCAAGCGCGACGCCGAAGTCGCCACCGCCGAAGCCGATCGC
>Ga0074044_10000266_pt1 | contig 52190 bp, 50 predicted proteins | sample BogForMeECP23OM1_FD_94443 | JGI IMG/M metagenome (GOLD analysis project Ga0074044, IMG submission 94443) | Bog forest soil microbial communities from Calvert Island, British Columbia, Canada - Bog Forest MetaG ECP23OM1 | ecosystem: Environmental > Terrestrial > Soil > Wetlands ...
CGCCCTGACCGACATCGGAACGTCCGCATGTGCTGTGAGAAAGATGATTGGAATACTTACTTTCCCTCTTTTCAGTTCGTGCTGAAGGTCCAAGCCACTAATGCCGGGAAGTCTCACGTCAAGGATTAGGCAACTGGGACCATCACTGCGCGGACTCGACAAGAACTCCTGTGCAGTTCCGAAAGACTTAGATTGCAAGCCGACGGACTCCAGCAGCTCCTGGAGAGACTCTTGCACATCTCGATCATCATCGACAATGAATACGGTCGGCACATCCTGCGTGCTCATAACGACGCGCCTCAATCAGAAGGTAAGTCAAATCAAAAATGACACGAGCCTCGTTCTATCGTCGCCGATCAAGCGCCGGTTGATACTGCCGGATAGATTGTATCGGATGATGCAATGCGGAAGTCGCGCAGCCTCGGCGTTGGGAGGCTGGAACGCGAGGATGGTTGGCCGACCGCTGACGCTCACCAGATTTCCCATTGTGTCGAGATCACGGGTTACTATCTGGTTGTAGACGTCCAGCACACCGGCCTTGCCCGAAGTGGCCAGTCGGGAGCTTGGCGATCTCGTTGCCTGTATACGGGCCTGAGCAATCGTAAACTGGCACGGGGATTGGCTTTAGTGTGTGATCACTGGCGTGCAGTTGAGAGAGGATCTGACGCAGACTCGGTTTCTTGTGCGACTTCAAGTAGGCGGCCTTCGCTCCAGAGCCGGGCCAGGATGCTGGACCTCAGAATATCGTCTTCGGCCGTGATCCAATCCTCGAGAGCCTTGCCTTCTTGCCTTCCGCGTTGTTCGTAGAGCTGACGCGCACGCAGGCGGATCTTTCTCTCCAGCATATCGATCATCAGGCGCAGGCGCTTGTGAGTTCGCGTTTCACTTTCCACGCCTGGCACGCCACACTTTGCTTGTCGTCATCTGCCCCCAGTCGGGTATTCGGGAAACGCACTCCATCATCGCTTCTACCAATCAAGGTATTCAACACCGCGCTGCGGTGAGCAAAATCCCGTGTCGCCTTGCCAATCGGATTTGTCGGACGCATACACCAAGCGCAGCGTCTTGATGTCATGCAGACTTCGGTTCCGGTGCGGAAACGGAATGACCTCCCCGCGCTGCTCTGCCGGATTCCGTTGTTCACCCTGTCTTGGGAACTTCTCGGGTACGTAGAACTCAATCAGTCGTGCCATTGCAACTACCATTTCCAACCGCACTCGCACCGAATCCGATCGCAGAGCGTAGACTTCCTGAGAAGTCGGCTGCATGCTGCACAGCGGCGCATCCTTTGCCTCGTCACCGTGTACCTAAGCAATTCATCTGCCATCACGTTCGATTGAAATGGAAATTAGATTTACTCGCGATCAGCTGCGGTGCACCTGAACGTATTGTTTCTTCCTTCTCGTGAGACCGACCCAAGGTCTCTGGTGTCAGGCGTCATTTTCATGACGCGACTCATGACATGACACTTCTTCACATTTGACTCATGCCGATCAATCGCTTCACGCCTCGGATCTCGCGAGCGTTGCGTGTTGAGAGCGACCATTCCATTTGGCACACATTCCTAAGGGAGACTGGCCAATTCGGTTTCGGAACGGCGATCAAACCCGCTTACAGCCTGCCTCGGTCAGAGCTCTGGTTCACCTTCGACTATGCGGGAGGCGATCACGAACAGGCAGCTCACGGAAAGGCCACACATCAGCACGCCAGTAATGCTCTCCATCGGTCCGAGGAGGCGCCAAACTGGTGGGAGAACTACGTCGCCATAGCCAACCGTCGAATAGGAGGCAGACGAGAAATAGAAGCAAGCCTCCCATGAGGGAAGACAATGCCAGCGATAAAACCCCGCCCAGAGCAGAATTTGCAAAATGTGCAAGACAATCATCAAGGTTGTGAATCGAACCATAAGCACAGCCGAGCGCAGAGGGCCTAGCCCCTTGATCCCGGTCGCAATGCGAGCCCGTGCCCAGTGGATGAGGAGGGCCATGCCAGCGGACTGGAATAAGAGCGTCGCCGTGATGAGAAAGACTGCGGCGCTGGCTTGGCGAGCAAAGTCCATCGATTCCGAACGAACTATCGCCATGAGGAGCATTCTCATTTCCAAAACGATTGCGGATTACGAAGCCATCCCTTACAGAGGCGCGCTCGCGGCTTTCCCAGCCGAACTTGAGGTTGCGCCAATCGCGATCCCGTGTTGCTGGAGCTTTTTCAGGATCAGCAATCGCAGGTCACTCTTCAGTTGATGGTTGTCATGCGCCTGGATAATCGTCCAAAAACGCAACGAGAAGTTAAGCGAATTCTGCCCGATGTCGTTCAGTAGAGCCTCTGGCGGAGGGTCGGGGAGAACACCTGGATGTTCGCGAGCCACTTCCAGCAATAGTGCAGCGACCTTCTCGGCGTCGTTCTGGTGGGCGACCACAACGCCGATCGCGAGGCGCACGCGATCGTCATTTACTGTCCAGTTTGTCACTTGATGGGTTGTGAAGTCGTAATTGGGAACAATGATCACTTCGTTGTCATAGGTTCGTACCCAAGTGCTGCGAACTCCCACCCGACCGACAACCCCCGCAGTCCCTCCCACGTCGATGCGATCCCCGATGCGGAACGGCTGCTCGACCAGCAGTACCAGTCCGGCCACCCAGTTGGCCACGATCGATTGCAGACCAAAGCCGACGCCGATACCGAGCGCCCCTCCCAGGATCGCCAATGAGTTCAGGTTCACTCCAGCTGCCTGCAGCCAGACCATCAGACCAATGACATAGATCAGTAGCGATGCGAAACGCGCCAGAATGTAACTATGTTGCTCGTCGAACGCGGTAGTTTTAGAGACCCGCTGGTAGAGGAGCTTGCGGACCCAGTTAGACAATACGGTGAGAAGCCCCAAAAAAAGTAGAGCCTTAAGGAGGGAGATCGGTGTCACTCCCTGCTTACCTATCGAGAACACCGGGATCGTCAAGCGCCGCCCGAGGCCTGCTCCTACCAGGTGAACCAGGTTCGGTCCGGATGGGACCCAGCACCAAACAAAGCCTGTCAGCACGGCTATCAGCAGCACAGCACACAAGAGTACCTTGGCAGCTAAAGAGCGGCGCATATCGGATGGCTCACGCATTGACTACCCCGCAGTTCGCCTCTGTTATGCAGCACCGTTTAGGTCCGTACGAGCGATTGTGCTGGCCGTCGGCATATTCAAGATGCTTCCCGTCGATGGATGGGCCTCGAGGGAGGGTGGTTCCGGCCGGGTCGGTTCGGTCCGGACCCGCGCGGGAGGGAGTGAGAAAAAGTCACGCCGGAACCGGAGAGCCTCCACGGCGACTTCCCAGAAAATTGGGCGACTGCTGTGCTTGCAAGTCGCGATTTACGATCCTATGCGCCCACCCTGCTTTCGTATCCTCCTTGTTGTTGGAAGCCAGCAATCGGCACAGGTACAACACACCGCACAGATTCCGGCCGGCAATACCCTTTGCGTTTCAACGCGGCGTCACGCATTTCCGCTTTGGTCCGCGGTCTACGAGCAGCCTTTTGAAATCGTTGCACTAGTTTGGCCCGGCCACGAGCGAGTTGCGCTTTCAAAGTCCCTTCGGGGACGCCCAGCGTCTCTGCCGCCTCTCTTATGGAAAGTCCGTCTCGTTGGCGGAGCAGTATAGCCGCCCGCTGCGCATCTGGAAGGCCGCAAGTTAACGTGGCGGCAAGGTCACGTAATTCGCCGTGCGCGACTGTCTGCTCGGGTGTGGGTCTCGGGTCAGCAAGCACTTCCGAAATAGCCCATTGACCCTCCTCTGGCGCATGGTCCAGCAACACGAAGTGGCATCGAGGACGGCGGCGCAGCTGCATGCGCACCGCGTTGATCACGATCGCCGTGACCCAGGTCGACAGCCGCGCTCGGCCGTCGAACGTAGCGATATGCCTGAACGCCGACAGCATCGCATCCTGCACGGCATCCTCAGCATCTTCGGGATTGCGCAGCCAGCGCATCGCTACCCGCCGGAACCGCGGAAGACCTTGTTGCAGGATCTTCTCGAATTCCATCCGAAGTTCTGGGGCCGCTTGTCTGGCGGCTCCCGGTTCGCCAGTGGCGGAGCTCGACGTAAAGCCAGCGGACCCGAGTGTAAGTGCCGGTGTGGCCATAATTCTTAAGTCTCCGTTACTTCCCGAGTGATGTGCCTTGGTTCGAGTCTCATTGCCCACGGTGCACACTTAAGGAACGACTCATGTCGCAGCCGTCGTAGTTGTTGCCTTGAAGAACGCCAAGAGCTCCGCATTGACCTGGTCCTTGAGCGTCGAGCACATCCCGTGAGGAGCACCAGGAATGATCTTGACCGTCGCATTTTTCACCAGTTTTGCTGACAGAAGAGCGGAGTCCGCAACTGGGACGATCTGATCGTCATCGCCATGAAGGATCAGCGTAGGCACGTCGATTTTTCTCAGGTCTTCGGTAAAGTCAGTCTCCGAAAAGGCTTTGATGCAGTCATAGGCGGCCTTCATCCCACACTGCATGCCTTGTAACCAGAACGAGTCGCGCAGCCCTTGCGACACTTTCACTCCGGGCCGATTGGCGCCGTAAAAAGGGGCGGTCAGGTCCTTGAAGAATTGCGAACGGTCACCCAGAACGCCGGCGCGAATTTGATCGAATACTTCGATGGGCAATCCGCCCGGGTTCGCAGGCGTTTTGAGCATGAGGGGAGGGACAGCACCGATGAGCACAGCCTTCGCGACACGCATTGAGCCATGTCGGCCAATGTAACGCGCAACTTCGCCCCCGCCAGTGGAGTGCCCGACGTGGATTGCATTCTTGAGGCCAAGCAGTTGGACAAGTTGTGCAAGGTCGTCCGCGTAGGTATTCATCTCATTTCCATCCCACGGTTGGCTAGAGCGACCATGTCCCCGGCGATCGTGCGCGACACAGCGATAACCGCGGTCTGCCAGAAACAGCATCTGGTCCTCAAACGCGTCTGCGCTAAGCGGCCAACCGTGGCTGAAAACTACGGGCTGTCCGTTGCCCCAGTCCTTGTAATAGATCGCCGTACCGTCCTTCGTTGTAAACGTCGCCATCGAAACTTCTCCTTTCGTGTCGCTTGAGAATTGCGAACTTTTGCGTTTTTTCTGCGGCAGCAGGCCGCTATTAGATTCCGTAGCCGCGGTCCCCCGACAGACCCACGGTGCACACAGCATTTTGCGTACCAACGGCGAATCAGTCCGTTCGTTTCCTATGCCAGTTTGGAAACGGCGCGGGGATCCCCTTTCGCACTGCGCGTTTATGCCACTTTGGACAACTCAGCATCGTGACAGTTCTCCAGTCTCTGCTCGACGAAGACTGTCAAGAGTTCGTCGATTGTCAGCGCGCATCTCATCGGACCACTCCCGATTACTCATCGCGTCCGTTGGACCCGTCCGGCAAATGCGCGACAAACACAATCGCTTGTCACGTGCCAACGCAATTGGCAGTGACAACCTTGCAGCGATGCGGGGCATGGCTTTGTTTTCTCCAGGAATGCACTTCTAAACGCTTCTAGCTGCCGCACTTGGAGCTCCGAGGGCTCCTGAACGTGGGATTGGAAACGTGGATGCCTAAAGAAAATAGGCCGGCATCAGCGGGCTTCGCAACAGTCGTGCCTGAGAAGTCACGCGGCCGATCAGTGGACAAAGGGGGATGAATGCGTAAGAAACAGTTGTTCTTGGTCGCGGCGCTCGCTGCGGCATTGCTGTCAACTTGTCGTCTGGCTTTTGCCCAGGATTCTGCTTCGCAACCGGAGAAGCCAAGCGCGCTTGGGGACAAGCCCGCCAACGGTGCCGGCATTCAAGACCCCACCGATGAAGACGTGAAACTGCTCAGGAAGGACCTGCGATCCCAGAAGAAGCAGATTGTCGCGGCCAACATGAATCTGACGGACGTCGAGGCGGAGAAATTCTGGCCAGTCTACGACCAGTACACAGCCGATGCGGCCAAGATCAACGACACAAAAGCTGCGCTGATCAAGGAGTACCTACAGACCTCCGACGCCATGAACGGAGAGCAGGCCGAGAGCTACATTCGAAAGCGTGCGGCGGTCGAGGAGTCGCTGATGCAATTGAGACTCAGGTACATCCCGGTCTTTCGCAAGGTGCTTTCTGGCCGGCAAACAGCATTGTTTTTTCAGATCGATTGGAGGCTAGGTCTGATAATCGACTTGCAGTTGGCGCAAATGCCTCTGATTAATCCTTAACTGGTAGTCACGAACCGGAGTGGCAACCTGACACTAGAAGGGAACGTCTCTTGAGAAGCAGCGTGGTCAACGCGACCGATCTTGAAATCACCGAGGCTGAGAATGAAAGCGGCAAACTCGTGCGTTTGCGGGGACGCCTTACCATCGACTCCTCGCCAGCCTTCCGCGATCTGCTGTTAGCGATATTGCGACGGCAATCGCCGGTGGCCGTCCTTGTCGATTTCAGCGAAGTCTCATACATGGATGCCTCGGGCCTTGCGACTCTCGTCGAAGGACTCAAGATCGCGCGCCATCGCCAGAGCACTTTGTGCTTGAAGGGGCTCGAAGGCCGTGTGCTTCACCTCTTCGAGGTTACGGGCTTGTTGACTCTGTTTGAAACCAGTGGCTGTGGGAGTGCTTCCTCAGCTGCAAAGGTGTCTTGATGGCAACTGTTCTCGAAAATGTCGGAACAAAAACGATTGATCACCTCGACTACGTCGGGAGCCTGAATATTCAATTGTGGGCGACGCTGCGCGCAATGGGAAGCACGTTGCCATTTGTGGGGAACCGTTACCGGTGGCAAGCCGCGGTGCGCCAGATGCTTCAGATCGGCGTTGACGCGCTTCCGATGGTGTCCCTGATGGCGATTTGCACTGGTTTCATTCTCGCCATGCAGGGGGCCTCTGAACTGAAACGTTTCGGAGCCTTGCACTATGTGATCGATCTGGTTGCGGTTGGATTCACGCGCGAACTCGGTCCGCTGCTTACTGCAATCGCCGTCAGCGGAAGGTCGGGTTCGGCCTTCGCGGCTGAGATCGGAACAATGAAGGTTACCGAGGAACTCGATTCACTTCGCGTCATGGCGTTTGAACCTGTGGAGTTTGTCCTGGCGCCAAAGTTTTTGGCAGCCCTGGTCAGCGTTCCCTGTCTCAGCATCGCCTCGAATGTTTTCGGCATCCTGGCGGGCGGGTTGTTCATGTTCTTCAGCACCCGGCTCGCGCCACTAGTCTATTTCCGCTATGCGTTGGAATCCATCCAGCTGCGGGACGTAATCACGGGGCTCATCAAGAGCGTGGCCTTTGCGACCATCATTGCTCATGTTGGCTGTCTGGAGGGTTTCCGTGTCCGCGGAGGGCCCGATTCCGTAGGCCGCTCCACAACCAGCGCGGTAGTGAAGTCAACTTTTCTCGTCATCGTCGCCGATGCCGTCTTTACCGCCATCTTCTATTTCACGGTGAAATCCTGATGCCCATCATTTCGATTCGCGACCTGGTGGTCGAATACGACGGGCGCCGGATATTGGACGGCCTGAATCTCGACATCGAACATGGCGAGACCATGGTCCTGATGGGCGGCAGCGGTTCCGGAAAGAGCACACTCTTGCGCCAGATCCTCGCCCTGGAGCAGCCCAAGGCCGGGAGCGTTTCGGTGAACGGGATTGACATTACCCGTTGCTCAAAGTCCGAACTGAACAGGGTGCGGCGGTCCATGGGTGTCGCTTTTCAAAGCGCGGCTCTGTTCAATTCGTTATCGGTTGAGGACAATGTCGCCCTGACCCTGCGAGAACAAACCAAGCTCGCGCCCTCCATCATCGAGCTCGTGGTATGGATGAAGCTGGCGGTGGTCGGTCTGGCCGACTTTGGCAAATTGCAACCTCAGGAATTGTCAGGCGGCATGAAGAAACGCGCTGCCGTCGCGCGGGCTCTCGCGCTTGAGCCCGAGATTCTTGTCCTCGATGAGCCCTCCGCGGGGCTTGATCCCATTGTCGCAGCCGAGCTGGACGAGCTCATTCTTCTACTGAAAGAGGCCTACCAGATGACGGTGATCGTCGTCACCCATGAACTGCCGAGCGCATTCCGAATCGCCGACCGGATCGCAATGCTATACAAGGGCAGGTTTAGTTCGGTGGGAACTAAGGATGAAATCAGGGCGAGCCAGAATCCTCGCGTTCGGCAGTTCCTCGATCGTATCCCCGGGGACATGGCGAAAGCGCCCGCGGTGGCTGCCTACTTCGAGAATTACCTGAAGACTCAGGAGGCACACGGGTGACAACGGAAGCAAAAGTCGGAGCCTTCGTGCTGGGATGTTTCTCCATCCTGGCGTTCACAGTGATTTATCTTATGCACGCGCAGTTCAGCGGAGATACGGTTCCCTATCGAACTTATCTGCGTTACGCCGGCGGGCTTGAGCCGGGAGCTTCCGTACTCTTCGGCGGGATTAATGCCGGCAAAGTCACCGCCGTGCGACCCTGGACGACAGATCCCACCAAAATCGAGATTCTGCTTGCAGTAAAACAAGGTACTCCATTGAATGAGAAGTCGGTGGCCAAGCTGGGGCTGGTGAGCATCATGAACAGCGCCGCGTTATCGATTACCACCGGCAGCAATGATGCGAAGCGGCTTGCGCCCGGATCCGCAATCCCATCGCAGGAAGCCGCGAGCCTGGATGAGATCGCGGGCAAGGTGGTCGCTGTCGCAGACAATGCAGACGGCCTTATCACACAAGTAAAGGGAGAGCTTATCGGCATCAGCGGCGACGCACGACATCTGCTTGTCAATCTGAATACCGTGACCGGCCCACCCACGCAACAGAAGGTGCAAGCTGTGCTGGATCACCTCAACGGAATACTGGCGACGGACGGTCCCAAGATCGATCGTCTCTCCGATCAACTGGTCACGCTGAGCCAGCACGCGGACGAAACCGTCCAGAATGTGAACGGCACCGTTACCGATTTGCGGGAGCCGACTCGCAAGGACTTGGCCGAACTCCAAAATGCCTTGCAACAAGCTAAGCAATTATTGTCGGACATGCAGGTCGTGGTGCGCGCGAACGACTACAAGATCGACGACACCGTGGAAAACCTGCGCGTGGCAACGGACAACCTCGACCAGCTGACCGACTCACTAAAGCAGCGTCCGTGGAGCCTGATTCGAATCAAGCAACCGAAAGAGCGGCAGGTCCCGCAACAAAAGTGAAGGTGGATATGAAAAAGCATCTGACGACAGTTGGTTTCGCGCTGGCAGCCCTAATCATCCTGGCTGGTTGCGGAGGAGCGGTGAAGTACCCGAACTACTACACTCTCCACCTGCCGCCACCACCGGATCCGCCGGTGCCGGAACATGTCCATGCAAGCTTGGCTATCCGCGAATTTCGCTCGCCCACTTACCTGCGGCAAGGGGCCATCGTGTACAAGACCTCGCCGGAACAGATCGGCTTTTACAATTACCACCGATGGGCAGTGGACCCGCGTGACTTCTTGACCAACGCTGTGGCCGATCGCCTGCGCGCGAGCGGGAACTTCGCGCAAGTCAGAATCTACGATGGACGCCCTGACGTCGATTACATCCTTAGCGGGCGACTGGAGGAGCTTGACGAAATCGATTACGAAGGTGGCGTCAAAGTCCGGGTTGCAATCTCCGCTCAGATGACGAACATAGCTACAGGTGCGACAGTGTGGACCAACTCGGTTTCCGAGGTTGGAATGGTCGGTCAGCGTGACGTGCCCGCCATCGTATCGGAGATGAACGAGACGATGGGGCGGGCGATTGAAAAGCTGCTCACTCCAACTCCTGCTCCCTCGCCGATCCAGGCAAACTAGGCATCGGCAGTCTGTCACAGGTCCACGCTTGGCAATCGACTGGGAAGATGTCCCATGTAAGCAGATCCGAGTCTGCGAGTCTGCATCCGCCTGTCATCAATCGAGTCGCCGTGTGTCCGAGCAAGGAGTCTCCGCTTAAGCCCAGGTCTCCTCGTCAAATGTTTGTCACTTGCTATGGCTTGATCTGACTCCGTCACATGCGGTTTCCATTTTCAGAGGTTTACAAGTGGCATCAGGTTTGCACTTCACAAGGCGCTTTCGCCACCTCCGAGTAGCAGAAGCCGACCACTGCGCGACGAAATGAAAATCCGTTCTAACTCCACCGCGGCGATACAAGGAGCTTGAGAAATGACCCCTGTCTTAGAAGTAGAAGAGCCATCAACAACCTCAACCTCTCTCAGCGCTTATGGAAAGGCGAGATCCACCATTCAAGGATCGCCGCTAAGTTCCGAGGAATTAAGAAAGATCGACGCCTACTGGCGAGCGTGCAAATACCTGGCGCTTGGCATGATCTATCTTCAGGCCAATCCGCTCCTGAAGGAAGCGCTCAAGCCCGAACACATCAAGAACCGGCTGCTGGGACATTGGGGTTCAAGCCCCGGTCTCGCTTTCATCTACATTCACTTGAACCGCCTGATCAAAAAGTTCGACCAGGACATGATCTTCATGGCAGGACCGGGGCATGGTGCGCCCGGAGTTCTGGCTCCCGGGTATCTCGAGGGAACGTACTCCGAGATCTATCCCGAAAAGAGCGAAGACGAACGCGGCATGCACGAATTCTTCAAGCAGTTTTCGTTTCCCGGCGGCATCGGCAGTCACTGCACGCCGGAGACTCCCGGCTCGATTCACGAAGGCGGCGAGTTAGGATATGTCCTTTCTCACGCTTGCGGTGCTGCCTTCGACAATCCAGAACTGATCGTCGCCGCGGTGGTCGGAGACGGCGAATCGGAGACCGGGCCGCTGGCGACTTCGTGGCACATCAGCAAGTTCCTGAATCCCATTCGGGACGGGGCGGTGCTGCCCATCCTGCACTTGAACGGTTACAAGATCAATAACCCGACGCTTCTCGCGCGCATCAGCCATGAAGAGCTGGATGATCTCATGCGGGGCTATGGTTGGACACCCCACTTTGTTGAGGGATCGGATCCGGAAAGCATGCACCAGGCGATGGCGGCAACGGTGGAACACTGCGTCGCGGAGATTCGAGCTTGTCAGGAGGAGTGCAGGACCAGCGGCGTGGCCAAGCGGCCGCGCTGGCCGATGATCGTGCTGCGTTCTCCGAAAGGATGGAGCGCACCGCGAGAAGTCGGCGGTCACTACCTCGAGGGTTTCTGGCGCGCCCACCAGGTGCCCTTGACCGACGTCAAGAAGAACCCGGAACAACTGCGCATGCTCGAGCAGTGGATGCGCGGCCTGAAGCCCGAAGAGTTGTTTGGACAGGATGGCAAGCTCATTCCAGAACTCAAGGTGCTCGCCCCCACTGGTGATCGCCGCATGAGCGCGAATCCCCACGCCAATGGCGGAAGCATCAAGAAGGCTCTGCGCTTGCCTGAGTTCGCCGACTACGCAGTGAAAGTAGAGCAGCCGGGCACGGTCGAAGTCGAGAACGTTCCGCCTCTAGGGAACTTCCTTCGTGATGTGATGAAGGAAAACATGAACAACTTCCGGGTCTTCGGCCCGGACGAAACCACGTCGAACAAATTACAGGCCGTCTACCAGGCCTCCAAGAAATTCTGGATCGCCGACTACTTCCCGGAGGATAAGGACGGAGGCGAACTGGCGATCGACGGTCGCGTAATCGAGATGCTGAGCGAGCACACCATGGAGGGCATGCTCGAAGGCTATCTCCTTACCGGACGAAATGGCTTCTTCTCCTCATATGAAGCGTTTGTCCACGTGATCGATTCCATGTTCAACCAGCACGCGAAATGGCTCTCGATCTGCAATCACCTCTCGTGGCGCCAGAAGGTCTCATCACTGAACCTCCTTATTACTTCAACGGTCTGGCGTCAGGACCACAACGGTTTCACGCATCAGGACCCCGGCTTCCTCGACGTTGTCCTTAATAAGAGCGCCGAGGTCACCCGCATTTACCTGCCGCCCGATGCCAACTGCCTGCTGTCGGTCGCCAACCATTGTCTGAGAAGCGAGAACTACATCAATGTGATCGTCTCCGACAAGCAGTTGCACCTTCAGTACCTGAACATGGATGCCGCGATTGAGCATTGCACCAAGGGCATCGGGATTTGGGACTGGGCCAGTAACGACCAGGGTGTGGAACCGGATGTGGTGATGGCATCCGCCGGCGACATCCCGACCCAGGAAGCGCTGGCCGCGACGGCACTGCTCCGCGAAGAGTTCCCCGACATAAAGATCCGCTTCGTCAACGTGATGGATCTTTTCAAACTGCAGCCCAGCAAGAACCATCCGCATGGCCTGACCGATCGGGACTTTGATTCCCTGTTCACGACTGACAAGCCGATCATCTTCAACTTCCACGGCTACCCCTACCTGATTCACCGTCTGGCCTACGCCCGAACGAACAGAAACTTGCACGTGCGGGGCTACAAGGAAAAAGGCAACATCAACACACCGATGGAACTGGCGATGAACAATGAAACAGATCGCTACACGCTGGCGATCGATGCCATTGATCGGATCCCGCGACTGCAAAAGATCGGAGCCCACGCCAAGGAGAAGTTCCGCAACAAACAAATCGAATGCCGGGCCCACGCTTACAAGAACGGCATCGACAGCCCGGAGATTACCGGATGGAGGTGGCCGCACCGGTCCGAGTGATCGGGGCTGGCGTGACCGGGTGGCCGGCGCCCTCCCCCCCGACCGCCTGACTTCCTTGCTAACAACAGAGGCCTGCTAGCGAATGGCAGGGTGAAAGGATATTGAATGAGCATTGCTACAGCACCTCCCCTAACCCCAGTGAAGCAAAACATGGATTTGACCAGCATCAACACCATCCGCACCTTGGCCATCGATGCAATCCAGGCCGCGGATTCAGGACATCCGGGAACTCCCATGGGCATGGCGCCGGTGGCGTATACGCTATGGCAGGAGTTCCTCCGCTTCGACCCGCAGGATCCCGTCTGGCCCAACCGAGACCGTTTTGTGCTTTCGGCCGGGCACGCGTCCATGCTGCTCTATTCTCTGTTGCATTTGACCGAAGTGCGGGCGGTCAGCAAAGACTACGAAACTCTGGGTGAGCCGTCAGTACCACTCGATGCGATCAAGTCGTTCCGGCAGCTGGATAGCCGCTGCCCGGGGCATCCGGAATACCGCTGGACATCGGGCGTGGAAACCACGACAGGGCCGCTCGGTCAGGGTCTCGCGACCAGCGTCGGTATGGCCATCGCACGAGAATGGCTGGCAGCGCGCTACAACAAAGATATCCCGGGTTTCGAGAATCTCTTTGACTTCAATGTCTACGCGCTTTGCGGAGATGGATGCATGATGGAAGGCATCTCAAGCGAGGCCGCTTCCCTCGCTGGACACTTGCGCCTTTCCAATCTCTGCTGGATATACGACAACAACCACATCACGATCGAAGGCAACACTTCCCTTGCTTTTACCGAAGACGTGGCCACACGATTCTTCGGCTATGGCTGGAACGTGACGCGAGTCAGCGACGCAAATGACCTCGAGTTGCTGAGGCGCGCGTTCCAGCATTTTCAAAACACCAAGGATCGCCCGACGTTGATCATCGTGGACAGCCATATCGGCTACGGCGCGCCTCACAAGCAAGACACCAGCGCCGCCCACGGCGAACCACTGGGCGAAGACGAAATCCGTCTCGCCAAGCGTAACTACGGTTGGCCCGAAGACAAGAAGTTTTACGTGCCGGACGGTGTCTACGACCACTTTCAGCAGGGCATCGGAAAACGCGGCAAAGAGCTGCGCGACGCATGGTTCCAGCGAATCGCCGACTATCGCCAGGATTATCCCGACCTCGCCGAAGAACTTTTTCGCATGCAACACCGCCAGCTTCCGGAAGGTTGGGACCGGAACTTGCCCAATTTCCCGGCAGACGCGAAAGGCCTCGCCACTCGCGAGTCTTCGGCCAAGGTCTTGAACGCTGCAGCCAAGAACATTCCGTGGTTAATAGGCGGATCGGCGGACCTCGCGCCCTCCACCAAGACCCGGTTGACATTTGAGGGTGCGGGCGACTTCTCCGCGGAGAATTATGCCGGACGCAACTTTCACTTCGGAATCCGCGAACATGCCATGGGCGCCATTCTCAACGGAATGAGCCTGGTAAAAGTCCGGCCTTTCGGGTCCGGCTTCTTCATCTTCGTCGACTATATGCGGGAACCCATGCGCCTGGCTGCCTTGATGGAGCTTCCTGTCATCTACGTCTTCACTCACGACTCAATCGGAGTTGGGGAAGACGGACCGACGCACCAACCCATTGAGCAGCTTGCGCACATGCGCTCCATGCCCGGACTGATTATGATCCGTCCCGCGGACGCAAATGAAGTGACCGAAGCCTGGAAGGTCATCCTGCAACTGCATCACGAGCCAGCGGTGCTGGTACTCAGTCGCCAGGCTCTACCCACCGTCGATCGAACGAAGTACGCTCCGGCATCCGGCTTGGCCCGCGGAGCCTACATTCTCGCCGATGCCAGCGACGGGAATCCCGAAGTCATCCTCATCGGCACCGGCAGCGAGGTTGCGCTCTGTCTTGAGGCATACGAGCAACTCAGCAAGGAAGGCGTGCGGGCGCGAGTCGTCAGTATGCCGTCGTGGGAGTTGTTTGACGATCAGGACAAGAGCTACCGGGAATCTGTTTTGCCACCAAGTGTGAAGGCGCGAGTATCGGTGGAACAGGCGTCGGACTTTGGCTGGAGCAAATACACCGGCTCGGAAGGGCACAACATCTGCATCGATACCTTCGGGGCTTCGGCGCCGCTCAAACAATTGCTGAAGAAATTCGATATCACTGCAGAGCACGTTTTAGCCGCCGCCAAGAGCCAGATCGCGCGGCACGGGAGCACGAGATGAAAGTGGGCATCGGAGCGGATCACGGCGGATTTGAAATGAAAGAGCAACTGGCGAAGTCGCTAGCCGCTGAAGGCTACGGGGTCGTCGACTTCGGGAGCAAGGTTTATGACAACGACGACGACTATCCCGACTTTGCCATCCCGCTTGCCCGAGCTATCGCGAGGGGAGACGTGGAACGCGGGATTCTTGTGTGCGGCAGCGGAGTGGGAGCGTCCGTGGCCGCCAACAAAGTCGTGGGTGTGCGAGCGGCACTTTGCCACGATGACTTTTCCGCCCGCCAGGGAGTGGAGGACGACAACATGAACGTAATCTGCTTCGGAGGGCGAACGACAGGTATTGCGGTGGCCAAGGACTGCACGAAGAACTTTCTCGGCGCCAGGTTTAGCGGAGCAGACCGCCATCGCCGGCGGCTGGCCAAGGTGACTCAAGTCGAAGGCGACAGGATCCCCGCCGCGGTGGACGGGAACTAATTGGCAGGTTATTCAAGCTAGCATCACAGGAGGAAAACAATGACGTTGTTTGAGTCTTTGAAGAAATACACGACCGTCGTAGCGGACACGGGTGATATCGAAGCCATTGCCAAACACCGGCCGCAAGATGCCACCACCAATCCTTCTCTTCTATATCATGCTGCCCAGGTGCCCGCTTACCGGCACCTGACGGATGAGGCCACGGAACTGGCACTGGAGCGCGGCGGCCGCCATGAAGAAATGGCGGCAGAGTTTATCGATCGTCTCTTTGTGTTGTTCGGATGCGAGATCCTCAAGGTGGTTCCGGGCCGCGTGTCGACTGAGGTAGCCGCCAGTTTGAGCTTCGACACCACGGCCACGATCGCCAAGGGCCGGAAGCTCATTTCGCTCTACGAGAAGCAGAATGTCTCGCGGGAGCGCATCCTGATCAAGATCGCCAGTACGTGGGAGGGCATCCGGGCGGCCGAAACACTGGAGAAGGAAGGCATTCACTGCAACCTCACACTTTTGTTCAGCTTCGCCCAAGCCGTCGCGTGTGCCGAGGCTGGAGTCACGTTGATCTCGCCCTTCGTCGGCCGCATTTACGACTGGTATAAGAAGGAGAAGGGCGGCGCCGAAATTCCCGCAGACCAGGATCCGGGCGTTGCGTCCGTCACTCGCATCTACAATTACTACAAGAAATACGGCTATAAGACGCAGGTGATGGGCGCCAGCTTCAGAAATGTCAACCAGATCGTTCGGCTGGCCGGATGCGACTTGCTCACCATCAGTCCCGAGCTCCTTGACCAGCTCGAGAAGACCGAGGGAACGCTGGATCGTAAGCTCGATCCGACGATCGCGAAAGGCAGCAAGGAAGAACGCCTCCACTTGGATGAGAAGACATTCCGCTGGATGCACAACGAAGACGCGATGGCGACAGAGAAACTGGCTGAGGGCATTCGCAAATTTAATAGCGACGCCCACCACTTGGAAGAGTTTGCGCTCTCCCAGGTTGCCGAAAAAGTCGGGTGAGTAATGGCCCCAGCGAAGCGTGCGGCTCAACCAGATCGGGGCCGCACCGCATCGTGCCAAGCGACCGACCTTCGTCCGCTAAACAATTGCTGCGGGAGTATCTCATTACAGATTTTCGCCGAAGGAGAATTAAGTGAGTGCTAGTCGAGCCGTTCTCTGGGACATGGATGGAACATTAATTGACTCAGAAGAGTTCCACTGGATTTCCTGGCGGAACACGCTAGCCAATGAGGGCATCACCATCACCCGCGAACAGTTTCTATCTTCTTTCGGCCAGCGTAACGATTCCATCATTCCCCGGTGGCTGGGTGCGGCTGCGACATCCGAGCGCATCGAGAGAATTTCCAAGGCCAAAGAGGAACTCTACCGTCAACTGGTTCAGAGAGACGGCATGTCTCCTGAGCCCGGAGTCGCAACTTGGTTGCACCGGCTACACAACGAGGGATGGCTGCAGGCGATTGCCTCGGCAGCGCCGCGCGCGAATATCGATGCCGTTCTTGAGGCACTGTCAGCAACCCATATCTTTCAAGGCATTGTCTCGGCTGACGACGTGCACCGGGGCAAACCGGATCCAGAAGTGTATCTGATCGCGGCCTCCCGCGTCGGAGTGCCGCCCGACAGGTGCATTGTGGTGGAGGACGCCGTTGCCGGTGTCCAGGGAGCGCGCAGTGCCGGCATGAAGAGCATCGGCGTTAGTCACAACGGCAAGCAACTGCCTGCTGACGTTGTCGTGCAGTCACTGGATCTCCTGGCCCCGGATGCTTTCGACAGTCTTCTGCAGCGAAACAACTGCACCGCCAAGAGCAGTTAGCCGCCAACGTTGGCGCGCTTCTCGAGGCTCCAGCAGCGGCTCGACTGTTCCGGGCTAATGAACCTCTGCACCGACCGGATCGGCCTTCATCTCAGTGGTGCAGTTCTCGCAAGCAATCTCGTGATTGAAATCGAAGTCGGTGTTCGCGGCGCCAGTGATCAGTCTTGCCCCGCGACTTGAAGTCAGATCCTGGATCGCCCACTTAATGAAAACTACAACGCGACTCTCGAACTCCACGATGTACATCAGGTGGATGAATACCCAGACGAGCCAAGCCGGCAGGCCCCAAAGATGAAGGCCGAACACGTTGGCGATCGCTTCCGCACGCCCGATCACTGCCAGATTTCCTTTGTCGAAATATGCAAAAGCCTTCTGCGGCGGTTTACCCCGAACCTTCCGCGCGATCGCATTGGCGGCATAGGTTCCCTGTTGCATTGCAACCTGGGCTACGCCTCCCAGCGGCATTCCATCCGAGTTCAGAGAAAGAGCCAGATCTCCGACAACGTAGATATCCGGGAAATTGGCGATAGTAAGGTCCGGGCCCACTTTGATCCTTCCGCCGCGGTCGGTCTCAGCTCCCGTGCGTTTCGCGAGCGTTCTGCCCAGAGGAGCAACGCTGACACCTCCCGCCCATATGACTGTCCTGGTATCGAGCCGCTCCTCGCGATCACCTAACTCAAGGGTTACGCTCGCTTGATCCACGTTCTTAACCATGGCTTTGGTCTTAACCTGAACTCCGAGTTTGGCGAGCGATCGCTCTGCTTTTTGCGCCAGGTCTTCCGGGAAAGGCATTAGTAATCGCGGCGCGCTGTCGAGCAAAATGATGCGAGCGTCTTCCGGGCATATGGAACGAAAATCATTCTTGAGCGTCTCGCGGGCGATTTCGCCGATGGCCCCGGCGAGTTCCACACCGGTGGGACCCGCTCCCACGATCACGAAGGTCAGCCACGCGCGTCGTAGAGCGGGATCGGAGAGCCGTTCCGCGACTTCAAATGAATAGAGGATTTTGTGCCTTATGGTCGTCGCTTCCTCCAGGCTCTTCAGGCCCGGAGCCCATTTCTGCCACCGATCGTTGCCGTAGTAAAAGCTGCTTGAGCCGGAGGCGACAATCAGAGAGTCGTATTCGAAACTCGCTCCATCAGCCAGCAACACGCGCTTCAACACCGGGTCGACATCCTTGACGTCGCCGAGCAACACGCGCGTATTTTTCTGGCGGCCCAAGACGCCCCGCAAGGGCGCGGCGATTTCGCCCGGAGAAAGCGAACCGGTGGCTACTTGATAGAGGAGAGGTTGAAACAGGTGGTAGTTGCGCCGATCGATCAGTGTCACGTCAACCGGCGCAGATTTTAGCGCCTGTGCTGCGCAGAGGCCTCCAAATCCGCCCCCTATAATGATGACCTTCGATCGCCCGCTCATAAGTCCCCACGTTCCTTCCTTACCGACCGGTTCCGAGAACGAAGCAGCACAACTAACGAGCTCGCAGCCACCTTGTAACTCGCCGTCCTTGGAGGAGCACCGTCCTCCGAGAAATCCAGGAGAGGCGTCGGATTCCGATCCGAATTTCCGGTTGGCGCCACGCGCTCGTCCACCTGTACCACGTGGACGTGCTCCCAAGGCAGCTCTTCGCTGGCCAGCGCACGAAGCATGATCCAGGGCGTGCGGCCCCCGCTGACAGCCATCACGAACCGATCGCGCGCGGCGACTGCGGCATCCGCTTCAGCGGCGATATACTTCGCGGCCGCACGAGCTGTGGACTCATCATCGGAAAACACTTCGATCTTCATGTGCTCTTCTCAGGCAGCTTTGGTTGCGGCTGAAGGCACGTGTCGAACGACAGGATTGTGCCAGCCGCCCGGGGGCGCCACTCGCTCGACTTCACTCGGCCCCCAACTTTTTGGCTCGTATGGATAGACGGGAGTGTCTTTCTTTAGCACCGTTTCCACGATTCGCCACGCTTCTTCTACGTAGTCTTCCCGAGCGAACAGAGTGGCGTCCCCAGCCATGGCATCTCCCAGAACCCTTTCATACGCGTCCATTTCCTCCACGTTGGGTTGCTGGCTTGCGATCATCTCCGCCGACTGGCCGACCAATTTCTCGCCTGGAGCCATGACCATCATGCCCATGGCGATTCCCACATCCGGGCTGATCCGGAACCGGAGATAATTCGAATGCAGGACATCTGCGGGGATCACGGTGGGTGGTTTTCGCAGACGGCAGATGATTTCCGTGCAAGTCACGGGCAGAGACTTCCCCGCCCGGATGTAGAAGGGAACTCCTTGCCAGCGCCAGGAATTGACGTCCAGCCGGAGTGCGGCGAAGGTCTCCACTTTCGAGTTCGAAGCCACACCTTTCTCGTCGAGGTACCCGCGAAACTGGCCGCGCACAATATTCTTTTCTTCCAGCGCCGGAATCGCCTTAAGGACCTTGACTTTCTCGTCGCGGATGGACTCACTGTCCATTCTCACCGGAGCTTCCATCGCCAGATTGCATAGAACCTGAAACAAATGATTCTGGACGACATCCCGGATCGTTCCGGTCTGATCGTAGAAGCCGCCGCGGCCTTGGACGCCGAAATCCTCCGCCATAGTGATTTGCACGCTCTCGATGTAGTTGCGGTTCCAGAACGCCTCCATGAAGGCGTTGGTGAAGCGGAAGACGACCATGTTGTGTACCGGACGCTTCCCCAGGTAATGATCAATTCGGAAAATCGAGGATTCATCGAACTTCCGGAGAAGGACCTGATTCAGATGTCGCGCGGACTCCAGATCGTGACCGAACGGCTTCTCAACGATGATGCGGGCGTCGGTCGTGCAGCCGCAATGCGTCAATTGTTCGAGCACCGCTTCGAACATGGTGGGCGGGATGGCAAGGTAGTGCGCCGGCCGCTGCGCCGTTTTCAGCTCCCTGCCCAGCGCCTTGAACGTTTCGGGATCCTGGTAGTCTCCATCCACGTAGCGGAGCAAGCTGGAGAGCTTTTCGAACGCGGCCTGGTCCACGCCACCGTGTTTCTCGAGGCTATCGTGAGCCCGCGCCTTCAGTTGCTCCAGGTTCCACCCAGCCTTGGCAACGCCGATGACCGGTATATCGAGATGACCGCGCTTTATCATTGCCTGCAACGCGGGAAAAATCTTCTTGTACGCGAGGTCCCCGGTTGCACCGAAGAAAACAAACGCATCGGAATGAGAATTATTCACAGTCATCTCCCTACGCCACCTTGGATTTGCCGTCAGATTTTTCCAGGTGTCCGCCAAATTCATACCGCATGGCCGACAACAGTTTGTTGGCGAAATCAGCCTCGCCGCGCGAACTGAATCGCTCATAAAGAGCCGTGGTCAGGACCGGCGCCGGCACCGCTTCGTCGATCGCCGCTTTGATCGTCCACCGACCTTCACCCGAGTCGGAGACGCGGCCGGCAAACTTTGAGAGATTTGGATCCTGTAACAGCGCGCCAGCTGTCAGATCCAGCAACCACGAGGCAATCACGCTTCCGCGGCGCCATACCTCGGCGATATCGCGCAGGTTCAGGTCGTACTGGTACTGTTCGGGATTGCGCAAGGGCGTGGTTTCGGCATCGACGGCGCCGCCTGCCTGCTTTCCGACGTTGGCAGAGCGCAAGATACCCAGCCCTTCTGCATAGGCGGCCATGATGCCGTACTCGATTCCGTTGTGCACCATCTTGACGAAATGGCCCGCTCCGTTTGGCCCGCAGTGGAGATAACCCTGCTCGGACGTGCCATCGACCTTCTCCCGGCCGGGTGTGCGTGGAACATCGCCCATCCCCGGAGCGAGAGCCGCAAAGATCGGGTCGAGTCGCTTGACGACCTCGTTCTCCCCGCCAATCATCATGCAGTAACCGCGCTCCAGGCCCCACACTCCGCCGCTGGTGCCCACGTCCACATAGTGGATTTTCGGAGCGAGTTCCTTCGCGCGCCGTATATCGTCGACGTAATAAGAGTTGCCCCCATCGATCAGGATGTCTCCCGCTTCGAGGTGCGGCAGAAGGTCAGCGATGGTTTGGTCAACAACCGCGGCCGGTACCATCAGCCAGATCGCTCGTGGCTTGGCGAGTTTTTTCACGAGGTCTGCCAGCGACGTCGCGCCCGTCGCCTTATCCTTGACCAACTCACTCACCGTTTGTGGTGACCTGTCGAACACTACACAGTTATGTCCTTTATCGATGAGGCGCCGCACCATGTTGGCGCCCATTCTTCCCAAGCCGATCATTCCAAGTTGCATTGATTCCTCCTCATAAAAGAACAATTGTTTAAGCGCGCATGACGCCTTGGCGATGCGCAATGTTGCTTCTCAGCCTGTCCATAGCCGCAGTCACTCCCGCTTTGTTGCCAAAAACGGACGACCCGGCCACAAAAACATCTGCGCCTGCTTCGGCAGCCAGCGGCGCGGTTTCTTCGTCCACCCCTCCGTCAACTTCCACCTCGCAGCTGAGTTTCATTCGTTCGACCATCTGACGAACGCGCTCAATTTTGGACAGCGTGCTGCGGAGAAAATGCTGGTGTCCGAAACCGGGATTGACCGTCATGACCAGCACCTGGTCCACGTCCGGCAGAATTTCTTCGAGCACTGCCGCGGGAGTTGCCGGATTGATGGCAACCCCAGCGCGTTTTCCGAGTTCCTTGATCCGCCGTACAGTGCGATCCAAGTTGCAATTACCCTCCCAGTGGACCCGTAAGGAATCCGAACCGGCGGCGACAAATTCTTCCAGGAACAGGTCCGGATTAGTAGTCATCAGGTGCGTCTCGAGCGGGAGTCTCGTGATACGCCGAAGCGATTGCACGACCGGCGCTCCCATCGAGAGATTAGGCACGAAGTGACCGTCCATCACGTCGACATGAATCCGGTCCGCGCCGGCCTTCTCCGCCTCCGCGACCTGTTCCCCTAGACGAGCGAAGTCCGCTGCCAGAATTGAGGGTGCCAGCTTTACGACATCTCCTACTGTCTTCACTTCCGTCCTTCCCTATGCGTGAACGGGTTTGCTTTGGGTTTCGAAAATCTCGACGAACTCCTGATAACGACGTGCAATCTCCGCCACCGCCGCTTCCCGTGTGATCTTCTTGCCGCGCCAGTCGACCAGCGGATCCCAGAAGCTGGTCCGACCGACGGCAAAGCCGATGAAGCCCGGTACGGCTGATGCGGTAGTCAGCCATTCGCGGACTTTCCGGTCATCTTCACCGCGTCCCAGGATGATGCAGCCCACCCGGTTGCGGCCTCCACGGCGTGCGGCGGCCACAATCTTTTCGCAGTCTTCGCGCCGCTCCAGGCCCTCGATCTTCCACACGTCCGGCTCGACGCCAGCATCCTGCAGTTGCTCGATGGTCTGCGCCATCAAGCGGGGCCGCAGCTCGAGGTCGTAGGCTTTCTTGTCTCCTCTAAACCGTTCTAGCTGAGCCTTCTCTGCGGGCACCAGCAGTTCGAACATGAACCGGCTGGGGCTGTTGTTGCCGTGCAGATATTCCGACAATCGCTTCAGACGGGCCGACTGGCGTCGATTGAGTTCGGGATCGCCCTCGGGGTTGTAACGAACCAGAACTTTGCAGAAGGTCGGGTGAAACGCTTCGATATGCTTCCCGAAGTCTTCTCCATATTCGAAATCAAACTCGTCCTGTCCGCTCTTCTCGGCCGGGCATGCAGTCGTGTACCCCGCGGCACTTGCATCGCGCAGAATCGCGGCGCCAAATTGCTCATCCACCAGAATGCCGGCCTTTTCCGTGGGCACGCCCGCGTGGATGGCGGCGACAAAGGCGTCATAGATGACGCGCTTGGCGGCGGCAATCTCGGCTGTCTGTTGCGGGCTCAATGCACTGTCCCATCCGAACATCTTCTTCTGGAACGAGCCCCGGTGGTCAAAGGGCAGAACGTAAAGTGGTTTGTCAAAGCCGACGGATGTCATGCGGTCTCCTTGGATTTCCGGTAATACGTGATGAGGTTGTTGGTGGAACTGTCGTGAGCAAGTTTCGGTTCTTCCTTGCTCTCAAGTTCGGGGATGATGCGTTGCGCCAGGACTTTTCCCAGTTCGACCCCCCACTGGTCGAACGAGTCGATGTTCCAGATCGCGCCCTGAGTGAAGGTGGAATGCTCGTAAAGCGCCACTAATTTGCCCAGAGTTTCCGGTGTCAACTGTTCTACGAAGATGGTATTGGACGGACGATTGCCCTCGAAGATGCGGTGGGGAACGAGCCACTCGGGCGTGCCTTCGGTTTCCACCTGTTTGGCAGTCTTGCCGAATGCCAGAGCCTCGGTCTGCGCGAAGACGTTTGAAATTAGAAGATCGTGGTGCCGCCCAAGCCGGTTTAGAGGCTTGGAAAAGGCGATGAAGTCGCACGGGATGAGCCTCGTTCCCTGGTGAATCAGTTGATAGAACGAGTGCTGACCGTTGGTTCCGGGTTCGCCCCAGTAAACCGGGCCGGTCTGGTGAGCCACCTTCTTGCCGGCGAGCGTAATGTGCTTACCATTGCTCTCCATCGTAAGCTGCTGGAGGTAAGCGGGAAACCGTTTCAGGTATTGCTCGTAAGGCAGCACAGCCACTGTCTGCGCTCCGAAAAAGTCGTCGTACCAGACGGCCAAAAGACCCATCAGCACTGGCAGGTTGCGTTCGAAGGGAGCGGTGCGGAAGTGTTCGTCCATCTGGTGGAGACCACCGAGGAGTGCATAAAAATTGTCCGGCCCGATGGCGACCATGGTCGAGAGACCAATGGCCGAGCTCATCGAGTAACGTCCACCCACCCAGTCCCAGAACTCGAACATGTTCGCAGTATCGATACCGAACTTCTGAACTTCAGAAGTATTGGTGGAGACCGCGACAAAGTGCTTCGCGACCGATTGTTCGTCGCCTCCAAGTCCGGCGAGCGACCAGGCCCGGGCGGTTTGGGCGTTGGTCATTGTCTCCAGCGTGGTGAAGGTTTTCGAAGAGATGATGAAGAGTGTTTCCGATGGATCGAGGTCTTGAACGGCCTCTGCGAAGTCGGTGCCGTCGACATTCGATACAAAACGAAATGTCATGCTTCGATCCGTGTAGTACTTCAGCGCCTCGTAGGCCATTACTGGACCCAGATCAGAGCCGCCGATGCCGATATTGATTACGTTACGAATGCGCTTGCCGCTGTGCCCCTTCCATTCTCCGTTTCGCAGCCGGTTTGCGAAATCCGCCATCCTGTCGACCACGGCATGCACCTTGGGGACCACGTTTTCGCCATCCACAACGATGGATGCCTCTCGCGGTGCCCGCAGGGCGGTGTGTAAAACCGCTCGTTTCTCGGTGACGTTAATCTTTTCTCCGCGAAACATCGCGTCGATTCGTTCCCGCAGTCGAGATTCCTCGGCGAGTTTGATCAACAGTTTGAGTGTCTCGTCCGTGACGCGATTCTTCGAGTAATCGAGAAAAAGGCCCAAGGCTTCCACCGTCAGACGAGTCCCCCGCGTGGGATCGTCCGCGAAGAGTTGTCGCAGGTGTACTTCCTGGATCTCCTTGTAGTGGGCCCCGAGGTCCTTCCACGCCTGGCTCTTAACTGCCGGTCGCCTGGCTATTACTTCCGCGCGTGCTGCCATGTTCGTTGTCCTTTCGTGTGCTCTGCGCCCCCGAACCCGATCCTGTGGAGCTCGAAGCATTCGGCTAACTTGCGTCGTCGCGTACCCCCGACATCCACCACCAGCACATTCATGCCAATCTCTTGGCCCCGGTCACTGCTTGGGCGTCCAGCGAGTGGTACTGCCCTAGCTAACTGAGCCCGGGGTTCTCCAGCCCACAGGCGGCCGCTCCCGCTAATCCAGCCGGGGTGACCACAACGTGCATCGGGATGCGCCCCAGGAGGTCCGCGAATCGTCCTTTGCGTTTGAAGCGCTCCATAAAGGCAGGCTGCCGGATGATTTTCAGAATGTGGGTCGCAACCCCACCCGCCACATAGACACCGCCGGTCGCCAGGAACTTCACCGCGAGATTGCCGGCCTCTGCAGCCAGAATCGAAACAAACATGTCAATGGTCGCTGTGCACAACCTACTCGTATTTTCAGGACTGACGGCCTGGTTGATGATCACGAACGAAGGATCAGCGGCCGATGCAACCAGCGCGGCCAGCTCGGGCGTCTCTGGAATTCCCTCGCCGTCGCGCAGGAATCCGTAGATATTCGGAATGCCGATTCCCGAGCACACATGCTCGAAGCTGACGTGATCGAACTTCTTGAACATATATTCGAGCAGACGGACCTGCGTCGCGTCGGTGGGAGCGAAATCCGAATGGCCGCCCTCGGAACTGTGGGCCTGGTAACGAGCCCCGTCCCAGGTGAGAAACGACTCGCCCAGCCCCGTACCCGGTGCGATCACCGCAATCGTGCCCTTCGGAACCGGCGCGCCGGCATTAAGGGTGCACACGTCGCTCGGCCGCAAGATGGGAACGGCACGTGCGATCGCCTCAAGGTCATTGATTAGGTGAACCGCCGTAAGGTTCAGATTGAGTTCGTGCGCGAGCGAGTTCTCTTCGATCACCCAGGGCAAGTTGGTGGTCTTCACCCGCCCGCCGATCACCGGCCCCGCCACAGCAAAGCAGGCTCGATCGACCGGCTTCTGAGACTTTGCCAGAAACTCCTTCACAATCGCCTGCAAGCTCGGATAGTCCGCACTGTGCACCTTTGCCTCTGCGAGAGGGGCGTGAGGTCCCGCTTCGCTCGAAAAGATCGCGAGATCAGTCTTCGTACCGCCGATGTCTCCTGCAACTAACATATCTATCCTCCGAGTGAGCTCTTCTTACGCTCTCGAGTAACGCTCGCTATTCGGCTTCGATCCACTGAGCCCGTAGTACAGGATGTACAGGTAGCAAAGCACAGGCAAAATGAACGCATGGTGAAGGCCCACTTGGTCGGCAATAACGCCCTGGATCACCGGCAGAATTGCCCCGCCCACGATGGCCGTATTCAAGAGCCCGGAACCATTCCCGGTCAGGGGCCCAAGTTCTGCCACTCCCAAACTAAAGATAGTCGGGAACATGATCGAATTGAAGAGCCCGACGGCGAGGATCGTCCACATCGCCGTGTGGCCACCCAAGAGCATGGAAGCGGCAACCAGGATCAGTGCCACAGTCGAGCAGAGCGCGAGCAGAGATCCGGGCCTGAACCGTCGCAGAAGTGGTGCGCCGAGAAAGCGCCCGATCATGGCGCCACCCCAGTAGAACGAAACAAACCCTGCTGCGGTCTTGGCCGAGAGGCTTGCAATCTCGGGCAAACCGAAATAGTTCACCAGGAAACTTCCAATGGACACCTCTGCGCCCACATAGGTGAAGATCCCAACCGCGCCCAGGAAAAGATTGGGGTGTTTCCAGATCGAATCGTCAACTTTCTGTCCCGCGCTCCGCGCCGCCGTCTCGATTTTTGGCAGTTTGAATGTGCCGATCACAACCGCTAATAGAACCAGCGCTACCCCGATCACGGTGTATGGCATCTTGACCGAGGCTGCCTCATGCACGCGGTACGTTTGAAGAGCTTGTGGTGCGAGCTGCCGTATCTGTTCCAAGGCCAGTGGCGCCGCACTCAGAATGAGCAAGCCTCCGATCTTCGGGGCGATCGTGGTGCCGAGCGAATTGAAAGCCTGCGTGAGATCCAGCCGGCTCGAGGCTGTTTCAGGCTTCCCTAAGAGCGTCACATATGGATTGGCCGCGACTTGAAGACCAGTGATGCCTGCGGCAAGGATGAGGAGCGCGGTCAAGAAGAGAGGATACGATGCCGCGGATGCCGCAGGTAGAAACAGGAATGCTCCAAGAGCCATGGTGAGCAAGCCCACCACCATGGTCCGCTGGTAGCCAATCGTGTTCACAATCTTCGACCACGGGATTGAGAACAAGAAGTAGGCTGAGAAGAAGGCAAACTGGATCAGCATGACCCGCGCATAACTCAGGTCAAAGATCGATCTCAGATGCGGCACAAGAATGTCATTCAGGCAGGTCAGAAATCCCCACATGAAGAACAACGTGGTCACGACTGCCAGGGGACGCGAGTAGTTTGGCCTCACTGAAGCTGCCGGACTCGGCGCGGGTCTGGACTCCGTTGCAAGTTCTCGAGTTGCCATTTCGTTTTACCTCGTATTCCCAAACCTCTGTCGTTGTTGCACGTTGCTTGGCTATAAGTGGTCACACCGAATTGCCAAAGCATTTGTTTCCTGGACGCGGCAGCTACCACCAATGTTCGGCCTGCACGCCGTAAGTCAGTCCATTCGTTCTGTTCAGATATGGAGTTCCGCCCACCAGGCCGCGGAATCCGTCCGACCAGTCTGCATACGTCAGGAAGGCGCGCAGCACCGGCCGGCTGAAGAATTTTCGCCCTGCTCCGATTTGTGGCGCGATCGTGTACTTGCGCAGCCAGCCCTCGTATTGCCCAGGACTGTGCGTGTGATCGAATCCACCCTCGAACGCCAGCGAGATATGTTTGGTGAAGAAGATTTCTGGTCGCGCGCCAAACGATACCCACTGATTCCAGTCATGCTGCGGATTTCCGTCCTTGCTGCGCTGGTAAACAAAGATTGGCATGATGGCAAACCTGTCGTTTGCCTGAAAAACTACCTGCTCTGTAACTAAGAGCTTTTTCGAGCTATTAACGTATGGAGTCGGATCATCAATATTCGTGCTGAAGTTGCTGGCCGCTCCGGTTCCATACTGGATGGAAAACGAGTGATAGCCACCGTGCCACTCCAGCCGCTGATGGCGCAGCCCGAATGCGTAGCCATCCGTGGTCGGTACTGTGCCAGCTGGTGTGTTGCCACCCTTCGAAGTTGCATAGTCGAACCAACCCGCCCACAACCCAGCCGGTCCCTTCAAGTCGTAAAGACGCACGTCGATATTGCTCTTGGCGAGATTGCCGTTTGAGGTGACAATATCGGGCCGCGCCCCGGAGAGGAACGCCACGGCCATCTTGCCGATTCCGACATTGACGTCCTCGACGCCTGCGCCGTAACCGCTCATGTCCAGCGGATAGAAATCGTCGATGTCAATATGCTGGCGACGGTAGTATCTCTCGCCGGCCCAGAACTTGGCGTTCGGCTGGCTTTCCAAGAGGTTGCCCGCTTGAACGAATGCCTCACGAAAGCGAAACTGATCGTTCCCGGTGCCATTCGCGAAATTCGCATAATTAGCTGAGTTCGTGGTGTTAGCCTCTACCATGAACTCGCTTCTGATCCACGCCTTATCGGAACCGTGCTCCGGGTTCACCCAGTTGTTGACAAAGATCAATTCCGCGTAGGTTTCCGCTTCGTTTCCCAGGCGGAACTTGGCGCCGGCCCCAGGCGCCTCGAATGCAACCTGTTGCCCGCCCACGCTGTTTAGACCGTAACCGGAACGAAAATATCCGTGGAATTCAAAGGTTCCCAACTGTTCCTGCAGCTTCTCGATCTTTTGGTCCGCATCTCTCAGAAGGTCATAGGACGGCTCCGAAGCCAGCTGGCCTTGAAATCTTGCCCCGACCTGATTGTTCTGTCCGAGCACTGATTGAGTCGCTTTCTCGGCGGCCAGCTCTGCTGCCGAGACTGTCTTCTCCTTTGTTTTTTGCTGAGTTTCTTTCTCGTCTTTGATTTGCTGTTCCAGGGCGGCGATGCGCTTTTCGAGATCGTGAGTAGTCATTTCGTACTGCTGTTTCAGTTGTTGCAGTTGATCTTGCAACCGGTCACTTTGCTGACCTGAAGCACTCAAACCCGCAAGAGAAATCATTGCGATGCAACAGGTAAACCACCTGAGTGGCCGCCTGCAATGACTGCGCAACCCGGCAATCATGATTTGCTCGTCCTACTCACCACGTGTGTTGCCTCCACGGCTGCGAGAACCGTACCCCAGTTGTTAGGCAGTCTCATCCAAGCATGTGCGCTTCCATTTTCTGGCGCGCACCGTGGGAATAGAGCGCCGCGTGCTTCCAGCGCCAAAGATTCAGGGGCTTATTCGTAGAACAGTGTTCGACTCCACGTCATTGAAGAGGCGAGGTGACGATCACGGGTTTGGCACCTGATTGACAGATGACGGACACGAATCTCCGCCCGCAAAAGCAGCCGTTTCCGTCCAATAGGCAAGAGCCAGCTTTAGAGTCACTAGGGTCAGCGCCAAGATAAGTGGCGGTCGAAGTGCAGTTTCTAGGCGGCGCACGAAGTCATAAACGCGCTTAGTGTTTGCCCAACAGGAGGTTGGCCCATACAATTTGGCGATGGGGTACGAGCGGCCCTTCCTGTCTCCAGCATCTTGCTCGGATTCCCTCTATGGTCTGCGATGACGTCGCTTCACGGACAATTGCGCCAGTGAGCGAGTCAAAGTAGCGTTGACGGATGCGAGGTCTTGGGAGGATAGCTTTTCCTGAAGCCGCGCCGCGGCACGTTGACGCGCTTCCTCAGCTTTCGCTTCGTCGATGTTCTCGGCGGGGACTGCCATATCGGTCACGATGGCCACGCGGTCATTCGTGATTTCGACGAGTCCCTCCCCAACCGCCAGAAAATCATCATGGCCGCCCTTGTGCACAACCATTTCCCCCGGCACCAGTTGCGTCATCAGCCGGGCATGTTGAGGGTAAATTCCCATCTGACCCTCCACGCCCTCGAGAGTAACCATCTCCACGTCTTCGGAATAAACCACCGCGTCCGGCGTCACAATTTCTAGCTTTAGAGTGTTGGCCATGTCTTCACTGTGTTCGATTGCGGCTCCGAGCCGCACTCAACCTTGTTTGATTTCCTCGATCGGGCCTTTCATGTAAAAGTTCGCCTCCGGCACGTCGTCGTGTTTGCCTTCGAGGATCTCCTTGAAGCCGCGAACCGTCTCGGCGACCGGTACCTGTTTGCCTTCCCGGCCGGTGAACACCTGCGCCACGCTGAACGGCTGGCTCAGAAAACGCTGAATCTTGCGTGCGCGTAACACAGTTAACTTGTCCTCGGGCGAAAGCTCATCGATGCCCAGAATGGCGATGATGTCCTGCAGGTCTTTGTAGCGTTGCAGCACTCTCTGCACGCCACCCGCAACGTCATAGTGCTCCTGGCCTACGATTTCGGGCGCAAGCGCACGTGAGGTCGAGGCCAGAGGGTCCACGGCGGGATAGATCCCCAACTCGGCAATTGCACGATCCAGTACGATGGTCGCGTCCAAGTGCGCGAAGGTTGTGGCCGGCGCTGGGTCGGTCAGGTCGTCGGCCGGAACGTACACGGCTTGGAAGGAAGTGATCGAGCCTTTCTTGGTGGAGGTGATTCGTTCCTGCAGCGCGCCCATCTCGGCGGCGAGGGTTGGCTGGTAACCGACGGCGCTGGCGGTGCGGCCAAGCAAGGCCGACACCTCGGCGCCAGCTTGCGAAAAACGGAAGATGTTGTCGATGAAGAGCAACACATCCTGGTTCTTCTCGTCGCGGAAATATTCGGTGATAGCGAGGCCGGAGAGAGCCACGCGCAGGCGTGCGCCCGGCGGTTCATTCATCTGTCCGTAAACTAGGGCGATTTTGGACTCGCCCAGGTTGTCCTGCTTGATGACACCGGCCTCGGACATTTCGTGGTAGAGATCGTTTCCTTCCCGTGTGCGCTCGCCGACCCCGGCGAACACCGACACGCCGCCATGAATCTTCGCGATATTGTGGATCAACTCCATGATCACGACCGTCTTGCCCACTCCCGCGCCACCGAACGCACCCACTTTGCCGCCCTTCAAGAACGGGCAAATTAAGTCGATGACTTTGATGCCGGTCGCAAGCACTTGCGGAGAAGTCGATTGATCCTCCAACGACGGCGGTGTGCGGTGGATCGGATAATATTTCTCAGCTTGAACCGGTCCGCGTTCATCCACTGGGTTGCCGGTAACGTCAAAGATCCTGCCCAGGACACCGTCACCGACTGGCATCGTGATGGGTCCGCCCTTGTCTGTAACCTCGTAGCCCCGTTTGAGGCCCTCGGTACCAGCCATAGCGATAGCTCGGACCAATTTATCCCCGAGGTGTTGCTGTACTTCTAGCGTCACCGTTGTAGGATGGTCCTTAATTCTGTACTCAATAGTCAGCGCGTTGTAGATTCCCGGCAGTGCTTCCGGAAACTCGACGTCCACCACCGGACCGGTGACCTTTACGACCTTGCCTTTGTTCATATTCATTCCCAGTTGCAACGACCGATACGTGTTTTGCTCACGCGGTCTGGCCGCCGGCGATTTCCAGTAACTCCTTCGTGATATTGCCCTGCCGCTGCTTGTTGTATTCGAGTGACAAATCTTTGATCAGGTGGTCGGCGCTGTCCGTGGCATTTTTCATCGACACCATGCGCGCGCTTTGCTCACTGGCTTTGGCGTTCAGCAAGACCTGATAGATGTACAGATTCAGATAATGTGACAGCAGATAGGCGACGACCGCCTCCGGGCTGGGTTCAAACAAGGACTCCGTGTCGTCTGCTTTCAGCTCCTCCTCAGATTCCATACCCGGAATCTTCAACTCTGTGATTTCGCCCACGGGCAGATAGTCCATGACGAGCGGATTCTGCGTGAGCGTGTTCACGAATCGTGTGGCGACGATCTGGACTTGGTCGACCTCCCTCTTTAAGAAGAGGTCGCGAGCGAGGGCCGCAATCGCCGTGGCTTCGGAGAAGTGAGGCGAGTCGGAGTATTCAAACTCGGCAGCAAGCCGCCGCCCGGTGCGAGCGACGAATTGCGCAGCTTTGCGTCCGGCCGTGATGAAAACCGTCGATTGGGGATCAAACTTGGCGGCCGCACGAAACAAATTGCTGTTGAGCGCTCCGCACAAGCCCTTATCGGCGGCGATGAGAATTATTGCTCTTTTGCGGACGTCGCGCTTTTCCAGCAGCGGATGACCGAACTCACCCATCCGGGTCGTCGCTTCGCGCTGAATGCGGTACAACAGATAGGCGAAAGGGCGCCCTGCCAGCGCAGACTGCTGCGCTTTGCGCATTTTTGATGCCGCTACCATCTGCATCGCTTTCGTAATCTGCGCGGTGCTGCTGATGGACCGAATGCGTCGCCGTAAGTCGCGGGTACTGTGCATAATTAAAAGTCCAAACTGATTAACAGATGAAGTGCATCGACTCGGTCGTTCTTAGTCATGAGTGCGCCACACGCGCTCCGGCGGTGCCCGAGGATACCGAAACAGTGAGGGCCCGATCGAGGGAAAGCGCGCCCGCCCCGTTGATTATGAGAAAAGCCGCTATCGCGAGCACCAGAAGGTGATATTCATATCCCTCGCCCTTCTGAGCGCCAGTCCAGTTCATGAAGAATCCGAAGTTGTGATGCACCATGGCAACCGCAACCAGCATGTTCATGCCGATGCCGAACGCCCCAACTCGCGTCAGGAAACCCAAGATCAGCCCGATTCCTCCGAAAAATTCGGCCGCGATCGCCAGAAAGGCTAGCGGAGCAGGAACATGCAAAATGTTGGTGAAGAAAGCCATTGTGCCCGAGAACCCAAAGCCTCCAAACCACCCCAACATCTTCTGCGCACCATGCGCGAAGAACAGAACCCCAAGCACCAACCTCAGAATCGAGGTCGCGGTGCTGTCATCCGTGGCATATAGTTTGCGAATCATCGTTACACTCCCTCAAATCAACCCTGCCCCTGTCTATTTGGCGGGCACAACTACAAGATGATGCTCATTTCCAAGTCTGTTTGAACTCGTCGGCGGCAGCCCTCACTTCGGCTACCAGGTCCTTGCTGAGCGCTTTTTCGTTTTCGATTTTCCGGAGTAACTCGACCTTTCGAGTGGTCAGGAATTCGGTCAGCTTCGTTTGGAATTCTTTGATTCGACCAACCGGAACATTGCTCACGTAACCGTTTTGCACCACCCATAGAACAGCTACCTGCACTTCGAGCGGCATCGGGCTGTACTGCGGTTGTTTGAAGATCTCGATGATCCGCTTACCAGCGTCGATCTTCGCCTGCGTCTTGGCGTCCAACTCCGAGCCGAACTGGGCAAATGCCGCCAGCTCACGGAATTGGGCGAGGTCTCCCTTGAGCTGCCCGGCAACCTGCTTCATCGATTTGAGCTGCGCCGCGGAACCAACGCGCGACACCGAGAGCCCGACCGAAATCGCGGGACGGACGCCCTGGTAGAACAAATCTGTTTCCAGGTAGATCTGGCCGTCCGTGATCGAGATGACGTTGGTAGGGATGTAGGCGGATACGTCGCCGGCTTGGGTTTCAATAATGGGTAAGGCCGTCAGCGAGCCATTGCCATACTTTTCGCCGACGCGCGCCGCGCGTTCGAGCAAGCGGCTGTGGAGATAGAAAACGTCGCCCGGATACGCTTCACGGCCCGACGGCCGTTTCAATATCAGCGATACCTGCCGGTAAGCCACCGCGTGTTTGGACAAGTCGTCAAAGACAATCAGCGCGTCCATGCCATTGTCCATGAACCACTCGCCCATCGCCGCTCCCGCGAATGGAGCCAGATACTGATTGGTAGCCGAATCGGCAGCGGGAGACGCAACGATGATGGTGTAGGGCATCGCCCCGGCTTGTTCGAGCACGGCAATCGTGCGCGCAATACTCGACTGCTTCTGGCCAATCGCAACGTAAATGCAGTAGAGCGGACGGTAGTTCTTATCACCAGCCTCTTCAGCCGCTTTGTTCAGGCGCGCCTGGCTGATAATGGTGTCGACACAGATGGTCGTTTTGCCCGTCGAACGATCGCCGATAATCAGTTGGCGCTGGCCGCGCCCGATCGGAACCATCGCGTCGATCGCCATGATGCCCGTTTGTACCGGCTGGGTGACAGGTTGCCGCCGGATAATCCCCGGAGCCATTTTCTCGACTGGATATGCGATATCGCTCTGCACGGGACCCTTGCCATCCACGGGTTCGCCCAGCATGTTCACGACCCGCCCTAACAAACCCTTGCCCACAGGCACCTCGAGCAGCTTGCCTGTCGTGCGCACCTCGTCGCCTTCCTGAAGCTTGGTGTAGTCTCCCAGAACCACCACGCCAACCTCGGTCTCGTCGAGATCCAAGGCCAGGCCGGTGAGACCATGGCCGAGGTCCAGCATCTCGTTGAGCATCGCATCGCTTAGGCCTTCGACTCTTGCCACGCCGTCTCCGACCTCGCGAATGACACCCACGTTCTGCCTGGCAGCCGTGACCTTCGCTCCGGTGATTTGTGCCTCAATTTCCTGTAAGAGGTCAGCCATGTGTCCCTTCGTCTCGATTAAAGAAATCTCAACCCGCAACGGTTTTCAGAACCCGTAAGCTCCTTTCAAAAACTCTTTTGCAGCGACTCCAAGCCGGCTCGCACGCTGCCGTCATAAACATCGCTGCCGACCTGGATGCGCATTCCTCCGATCAACGCCGGATTGAGCACAAACGAGGTGCTTATGCCCGGCCCATACAGGCGCTCGACATTCGATAGCACGCGTGCCTGTAAGGCAGCGGGCAAAGAAGCGGCGCTCTCAACCTCGGCAGTGTGCCGCAAGCGTTCCTGTTTCACCAGCCGTCGGAAGTGCGCGAGTAAGGCGAGGCGGCCGCGGCGCTTGGCTTCGAGCACCTTTCGCACAGCCTCGATGACTCTCAGTTCATCCAGCATTCCTTTAACCACGCAGATGCGGAAGAGTTGTTTGGCTTCGCGGTGGAGTTGTTTGTTGCTCTGCATTTCTGTTTCGCCTCGCGCTTATACCGTTAATTGCCGGGCCGTTTCTTCGGCCAGGCGCTGCTGATCTTCCGCCGTCAGAATTTTGCCGGTGACGGTGGCGGTGGTCTCCACGAGCAACCGGCCGAACTCCGACTTGAGTTGCGCGAGCATGCGCGTACGTTCCTGTGCCGAGGCCTCTTTCGCCTTCAGCATCACCTGCTCGGCAGCGGCGATGGCTTTCTGGGTTTCCTGCTCTTGTACGCGGGCCGCGGCGGCCCGAGCTTCTTCGATCAGTTTGTTCCCCTGTGCGTTGGCCTGGTCGAGCATCTCTTTGCTGCGGGTCTCGGTTCGGGACAACTCGATCTTGATCTGCTCGGCATTTGCCTGCTCTTGTGCAATTTGCTGCCTCCGCTCTTCCAGCATTTTGAGAACGGGTTTGTAGGCGAATCGCTGAAGCAGGACGCAAACAATACAGAAGCTGATCATTTGAGCGATCAAATGAGTCCAGTCCACACCGAACGTCCGGGCGATCTCCTGGATCTGTCCACCGCCGCCCGCAGATACCAGCATTGCCATCGTATGCATAGTCACACTCTCATCTAAGCGGGGCGCCGCTGTACGTACTGTGGGCCCCGTGTCTCATTTGCTTTTCTCTACCTGACCAGGAAAAGCGTGTAAAACACGATCGCTTCCGCGAAGGCAATCGCCAGAATTGACTGGACCAGAACCTTCGTAGATGCCACCGGATTGCGGCCGACCGCATCCGAAGCTTTCATGCCGATCAAGCCCACGGCAATGGCCGCTCCGAACGCCGCAAGTCCCACGTGCAGATTTCCACTCATAATGATTTCCCCTTTTTTCTTCGCCGATTTCTTCGATGCATGAGTCTTGTCGCCGAAAAGTTTTAAATTAAACGCGGCTGGCCGCAGGTTCTTCCCCCTGCTGACAAATCAGCAGTGTGAAGACAGCGGTCAGCAACATGAACACCAGAGCCTGGACCAGCCCCACCAGCAGCTCCAGAAAATAAAACGGGATAGGCAACAGCCAGCCGAGCTTAGGAACCAGGGTGGACATGGCTTCCAGCATCTTTTCCCCCGCGAACACGTTGCCGTAGAGACGGAAACTCAAAGAGACAGGCCGAAACAGGATCGAAATAACTTCCAGGCAGCCCGAGGCGAAGAACACGACCGCCATGACCACTTTCATCAGCCCATCTGTGTCGCCCTTGGGCGCGAACAGTTCCTTAAGAAATCCAACCGCACCGTCCTCTCGAATCGCCCAGGTAATCCAGCAGGCGAAAAAGACCAAGGCCATCGCGAGCGTCAAGTTGACGTCTGCGTTGGCGCCGCGGAACAACGGCTGATCGATCTTGAATTCATATACACCCTGATGTCCCCAGCCAATCGTGCCCACACCGGGGATCAGACCCAGCCAATTCGCAGAAAGAATGAAAATGAAAACGGTCGCAAAGAACCAAAACGTTCGTTCCACCAAGTGCGAGCCGATGATGCCCTCCAGAAATGTGTACAGTCCCTCCACCAGCCATTCCCAGAAATTCTGGATCCCTTCCGGAATCGCCTTCATGTGCCGCGTGGCAACTTGAGCAAACACGATGAGGCCCACGGCAACAATCCACGTGACAATCATCGAATTCGTAATGGGGAAACCAAACGGTCTGGAAATCTCCACCGCTTTTTGCGAAAGGCCGGGTTCATCCTGTTCGGATACCGCTGGAGTTGGTCCGGCCGGTTCTATAGCCCTTGGCGATATGGCGGAACCATTGGTCAGCTTTGCGTCCGCGACAGATGCGCACGTCGCGCCAACAAACATGAACACGAAGCTGAGAAGCATCGCTATTCGCGTAGTTTTCAAGGTGGGCAAGACCTTGGCACCTTGAGCACTCGAATTAGAATGTGCGTCCACTGCTTCTCTGGTCTAAGCAGGCAGGATTCCAATCCGGGGATTCTCCTGGTATTAGAGCAATACCCACTGGGCAGAAAGAGTTAACCGATGTTGGCCGCTAGAGATGGGTACTCCGCACGGCTTTTTGTCAACACAGTGGATGACAGGACTTTTGGCAACTGGCAGGCAAGTTACCAATCCTGACTGAATAGGGAAGAGGCGGCGATGAAGACACTTAACTGAGCTCGCTAGTTAGATATCGCAGGGACAGCAGTTTGCAACGCCGACGCAAGCAGCCGCCACAGGAGGAGAACCGCTTAGACTTGAAAGGGCGCCGTTCGCGCAAGATCAGTAGGCTCCGGTTCCACCTGCGGATTGATTGCTGGCCCGGAGCGCTTTGAAGTCTCCGTCAGCTCCTGCAACCATTGAAAAGCCGGGAGCGAAAGCATGTCTTCCGGACAGCGCCAACTCCAGTTTCCGCCGGCGCGACCTGGCACATTCATGCGAGTCTCTGCCCCGAGGTTGAGAAGATCCTGCAACGGAGCAATCGCCAGGGCCGCCCGCGATGACCATGCTAAATCCATCAGTGCTGGAGCAGCTTCCGCATTCCCACCCGGCGCTCGTTTGAGATAATTCCAGAAGTTCTGCCGCTGATAGTCCGGTAACTCCTCGTACCACTCTCGAGTTGGAGCATTGTCATGCGTGCCGGTATACGCGACCGTGTTGGGGACAAAGTTGTGCGGCAGATATGGGTTGTCTGAATGACCGTCAAAGGCGAACTGCAGAACCCGGGTTCCCGGCACTTGAAATTGATCACGCAGTGCGTATACGTCCGGGGTGATGACGCCCAGATCTTCGACAATAAAGGGCAGACCGCCCAGCTCTTTGCGCACTGCTTCAAAGAAGCCTGCGCCTGGGCCCGGCACCCATTGTCCGGATTGAGCGGTCGGTGCTCCTGCAGGAACATGCCATGCGGCCGCAAACCCGCGGAAGTGATCCAGGCGAATCGCATCCATGTGAGCAAGCAGAGCACGCAGCCGGTCGATCGACCACCGATAGCCGGTTGCGCGCAAAGCATCCCAGTTGTAAACGGGATTCCCCCACAACTGTCCCTGTGCGCTGAAATAGTCAGGAGGCACACCAGCTACGAACCGTGGCCGGCGATGCTCGTCGAGCAGGAACAACTCTGGATTTGCCCAGACATCGCTGGAGTCCGGTGAAACGAAGAAAGGTAGATCGCCGATCAAGGCCACGCCTCTCGAATGCGCGTGGGCCTTAAGTTGATCGCCCTGCCGCAACAGCAGAAATTGTGCAAAGCGGACCTGGTCGATTTAGCTCGCTAACTCGCGGCGTGCACTGGCTAGAGCGTCTTCCTTGCGCTGAACCAGTTCCGCCGGCCAATCGAGGTAGTAAGCGCCGTTGTACTTGGCCTTCAGCGCCCGAAACAGCGCATAGTCTTCCAGCCAATGTTCCTGCTGAACGCGGAACTCATCATAGGCAGGCCGCAGATCGTTGCGCTCCCCGGCTTTGAAGTTTGTCCAGGCTGTTTCCAGCAGCCGGTTCTTGAAGAGGATCACCGCCTCGTAGTCAACCACGTCCGAAGGAAAGTCAGACTCACAATCCTTCGCCGAGAGCAGCCCGTCTGAGATAAGGCATCCGGGGCTGATCAGCATGGCGTTCCCAGCGAACGACGACATCGCCTGATACGGAGAATTTCCATAGCCGGTCGGACCGAGCGGCAGCGACTGCCACCATCTCTGGCCAGCATCGTAAAGACGATCCACCCAGGAAAACGCCGACGATCCCAGATCACCAACGCCGTACGGCGACGGCAGAGACGTGACGTGCAACAACAAGCCGGAAGCGCGATAGTCCGGCGGAAATGGGGGAACACTCGCGAGTCCGCCGCTACTGTTCATCGACTGGCCCCGGAGCCCAGGGCGTTGTTCACCATTTCCTGCGCTTCACTGACGATGGCATTCAGATGTGATTCACCCTTGAAACTCTCCGCGTAGATCTTGTAAATGTTCTCCGTGCCGGAAGGACGGGCCGCAAACCAACCACTCTCAGCCACGACTTTCAGCCCGCCGATTGGAGCCTGATTGCCGGGGGCCTTCGTGAGCTTTACGGTGATAGGCTCGCCGGCGAGATCTGACTCTCTTACCGCGTCGGGGGACAGCTTCTGCAATTTTGCTTTCTGTTCGGGTGTGGCCGGAGCGTCGATGCGTGTGTAATGGGGTGTGCCGAATTCTGCGGTCAGCTCGCGGTAATGCTCTCCGGGATCCTTGCTGGTACAGGCGGTAATTTCGGCTGCCAAGAGATCCATGATCGGCCCGTCCTTGTCGGTCGTCCACACGGTGCCATCGTGGCGCAGAAAACTCGCTCCGGCGCTCTCTTCTCCTCCGAAGCAAAACGAGCCGTCTACCAGCCCGGGCACAAACCATTTGAAACCTACTGGAACTTCGGAGAGCTTGCGTCCGAGCTTGTTAACGACGCGGTCGATCATGCTGCTGCTTACCAGAGTCTTCCCCACAGCCGAATCGTGACGCCACTTCGGACGATGCGTGAGCAGATATTGAATCGCCACCGCGAGGTAATGGTTCGGATTCATCAACCCCGCTGTGGGAGTGACAATCCCGTGCCGGTCGGAGTCAGGATCATTGGCGAAAGCTACCTGGTACCGATCTTTCAGGCTGACCAATCGCGCCATCGCATACGGACTGGAACAATCCATGCGGATCTTGCCGTCGTGGTCCACCGTCATGAATGAGAAGGTCGGGTCAATGGTTGGATTGACGACCGTTACTTCCAGCCCGTAAATCGAGTTAATCGGTTCCCAGTATGGGCGCGCTGCCCCGCCCAGAGGGTCTACGCCAAGCTTGAGGTGGGCGCCGCGTATGGCGTCAATGTCGACGACGTTCTTCAGATCTCGCACGTACGGTAGGACGAAATCTTCCTGGTGCGTACTAGCAGCTCGGATCGCTTTCTCGAAGGGGATGCGCTCTACATCTCTGTTTCGTGTCCGCAATAAGACATTCGCGCGATTTTGCACCCAATCTGTTACATCTGTGTCAGCTGGACCGCCATTGGGCGGGTTGTATTTGAAGCCTCCGTCTTCCGGAGGATTGTGGGATGGAGTGATAACGATGCCATCGGCCAGGTGATCTCTGCGGCCGCGGTTATAAACCAGGATCGCGCGCGAGATCACCGGTGTCGGAGTTACACCGTCGTTCTCCTGAATGATGGTCTCAACGCCATTCGCCGCCAGCACTTCGAGGGCAGTGCGCTGTGCGGGCGCGGAAAGCGCATGGGTATCTTTCCCCATGTATAAAGGACCATCGATCCCTTGACCCTTGCGGTACTCGCAGATCGCCTGGGTAATCGCAAGGATGTGCGTCTCGGTGAAAGTGCCGTGAAGCGGAGAGCCACGATGTCCGCTCGTGCCGAACGCGACGAGCTGATTCCGGTCAATCACGTCAGGCTTGCGCTCGATGTACTCCCTCTCCAAACGCGCCACGTCAATCAGCATCTCCCTCGGGGCAGGTTTGCCGGCGAGAGGCGAGATGGTTGGTCCACCCGCGACGGACTGTTTCTCTATGGTATCGGGCATGGTTCCACCTTCCAGATTTCGGTCGCGTATTCGTGTATGGTGCGATCGCTCGAAAACTTTCCGGAACTGGCTACGTTCACGATTGCCTTCTGCGCCCACGCGCCGGGGTCGCGATACAGCGCGCCGAGTCGGTCCTGAGCTTGTACGTATGAGGTCAGGTCCGCTAAGTGCATATAGTGATCGCCAAAGAGGAGGAGTGTATCGCGTAGTGGAGCGAATATTCCCGGCTCATTGGGGCTGAAGTGGTCGGAGAAAATAAGGTCCAATGCCGCCCGTGTTTCGGGCTCGTGTTCATAGTGCCAGCTCGGGCTGTACCAGGAGCGGCTGTTCTCGACTTGTTCCACGGTGAGTCCGAAGAGGAACATATTTTCCTCTCCAGCCTCCTCCGCCATTTCGATCGTCGCGCCATCGCGCGTGCCGACCGTTAGAGCCCCGTTCATCATGAACTTCATGTTGCTCGTCCCGCTGGCTTCATAACCGGCGGTTGAAATCTGATTGGAGACGTCGCTCGCCGGAATCAGCCGCTCGGCCAGGGAAACGTTGTACTCGGGAAGAAAGACGACCTTGATGCGCCCGCGCACAGCAGGGTCGCCGTCAATCGTCCCGGCAAGGTTGTTGATGAATTTTATGATCAGCTTGGCCAGGCGATAGGCTGGTGCCGCTTTACCGGCGAAGAAGAACGTGCGCGGCACCATCTCCATGTCGGGATTTTCCCGCAGCCGGCTATAAACGACGACAATCCGCAGCGCGTTCAGCAACTGCCGTTTATATTCGTGAATGCGCTTGACCTGACAGTCGAAAATGCTGTCAGGATTCACCACCTGCCCAGACGTTGTTTTGAGCCAATTCGCGAAACTTACTTTGGCCTCGCGCTTGGACGCATGGAATGACGACTGAAGGCCGGAATCGGCGGCCAATGCTTTTAGATGACTCAGTTGGCTGAGGTCGGTAATCCACTTGTCGCCAATGGCTGCCGTGACCGCGCGCGCAAGGCTTGGATTTGATTCGAGCAGCCAGCGTCGCGGGGTAACTCCGTTGGTCTTGTTGTTGAAACGTTCGGGGAACATTTCAGCGAGATCCTTCACGGTCGTTGTCCGCAACAATTTTGAGTGGACGGCAGCCACTCCGTTGGTGCTGTGGGAGCCCACAATCGCAAGATTGGCCATGCGAATCTTGCGCGAAGGCTTTTCTTCAACAAGGCTGACACGTTCGACACGGCCCTCGTCTCCCGGGAAGCGGACGCGAACCTCGTCGAGCAGCCTTCGGTTGACCTCGTAAATGATCTCCAGTTGCCGGGGAAGAAGCGCTTCGAACCATGCGGCCGGCCATTTCTCGAGTGCCTCGGGCAACAGTGTGTGATTGGTGTAGGCCAGCGTCTTTTTCGTCAGATCCCACGCCTGGTCCCATCCGAGGTGCGCATCGTCCAGCAGGATGCGCATCAACTCCGCGACCGCCATCGAAGGATGGGTGTCGTTGAGTTGAATCGCTGTCCTGTTCGGCAGTTGCTCCCAATCCGTGTTGTGGCGCAGGAAGCGGCGCACGAGGTCAGCCAGCGAACACGCCACCAGAAAATATTCCTGCACGAAACGCAGCTGCTGTCCGACGGTGGTCGAGTCGTCGGGATACAGGACCCGGGTCAGCGATTCAGCTTCGAGAGTCCCGCCTAGCGCGCCGACGAAATCTCCCGTGCCAAATTCCTGAAAATCGAAGTAATCGGGAGCGGCCGCAGCCCAAAGGCGCAGAGTGTTGATGTTCTTTCCTCCGTAGCCCACCACCGGGCGATCAAAAGGTATGCCGAACAGGCTTGACGGCCGATTCGGAATAACCTCAACCCGCCCGTCCCGCAGCTTGAAGCTGCAGTTAAACTTGATTTCGACTTTCTCGTGGTCGCGGCAGATCTCCCATGGATCGCCGTCACGCAGCCAGTTGTCAGGATTTTCTCGCTGCCAGCCATTCTCAAAAGACTGGCGGAACATGCCGTATTCGTAGCGCAGACCATAACCGGTGGCCGGCAGTTCTATGGTGGCCATCGAGTCGAGGAAGCACGCCGCGAGGCGCCCCAGACCTCCGTTCCCCAGGCCCGCATCGGGTTCCTGCTCGATCATTTCGAGCCAATCGATGCCCTTCTCCTTGATCGCAAGTTGGGCTACCGGATCCAGCAATAGGTTCGTAATGTTGTTGGCCAGCGACCGCCCGAGGAGAAACTCCATGGAGAGGTAGTAAATGCGTTTGGCATTCTGTTGCTCATAGGTGGTCTTCGTTTTCACCCAACGCTGCGCCAGGATGTCACGCACGGAACGGGAGAACGCCTCGAAGCGTTCACGGGCGCTCGCTACCTTCGGGTCGATGGCCCGATCAAAAACCAGGTGCCGATCGTAAAGTGCGTTTTCCGTCCCCACAAACGGAATCGGTCCGCACCCGTACTGCTGGAGAAGATCGGGAATATTGGCTGGCTTCGCAGTCATTGGAACAACTTTCGCAGATTCTGGGCGCACCGCTCGGTTCGTGCTCATTCGGGGATCCTCGCATTCCGGGTCATCTGAATTTTGAAATGTTCAACATCCTGTGGGTCTTCACTGAATTGCGCTGGTCGACTCATGCGCCAACATGGTGATCGTCATTCCAGAGCCGGATCACTGGCCGGGACAGATCGTGCTCATAACTGAGCGCGCTGAGGCTCGCCGGACTCAGCAGAAAATATTTGCCCCCAGTTCCCGGGCCCAGAGCCAGCCAGCGGGCGGTCAACACGCGAATGAAGTGTCCGCTCGAAAACAGCAGTACATCCCCTTCGATGCTGCGGACTCGCTCGACGACGCGATCCGCGCGTTCGCCGACCTGTTCGGGAGTTTCCCCGCCCGGCGCGCCATCTCGAAACAGTTGCCAGTCTGGGCGCTCACGGAGGATTTGCGCCGAGGTCAAGCCTTCGTATTTGCCATAGTCCCATTCCACCAGGTCGGGATCGGTCACGGCGCCAGTTCCAAATCCAGACAGTGCGCAGGTTCGGGATGCGCGCTGCAATGGGCTGGTGAGAACCTTGGCGAACTTCATACCCTTGAGCCGCTCCCCAAGCCGCTGCGCATTACGCTCGCCATCGGGGGTCAGGGGCAGATCGGTAAGGCCGGTGTGCTGGCCGGAGAGAGTCCATGCAGTGTTCCCGTGCCGCGCTATATACACTACTGGGAGTACTTCGCTCATGCAGTTCTTTGCTCCTCATGGATACTGTGCACTCGCAGTTCCACATGCCGGCCCGCCGAAAGCAGACTTCACGCGCGCCTGCCGACGTTCAGGTGACGAGACCTTGTCAAGTGACTGGCGCAAGTCCGACACAGAGCCTGCGATCAGCACGTTTCCTCCGGATGCTTCAGCTTGTCGTGCCCACTTGGGCAGCGGCATGCGTGAGCTTCCAGCATTCCGCCGCAATGGCCCAGTCTTCTTCGGCCCGAATCACGAGCACACGAATTCGAGAATCTGCGGTAGAAATGTCGCAATCGAGAGTGGGGCGGGCATTCAGTTCGGGATCAAGTTTCAGACCGAGAAATTCCAATGTGCTGCACGCTGCCGCTCGCACATCGGCGGAATTCTCGCCAACCCCAGCAGTGAAGACCAACGCCTCCATTCCTCCCAACACGGCCGCCATGCCGCCAATCGCGGTCCGAAGACGGTGGATGTAGATGTCGAATGCCAACTTCGCTCTCTCGTGACCCTGTTGAATACCAGCCAGGATGTCTCGCATGTCGCCCGAGAGGCCTGAGATTCCCAGGAGCCCCGACTCCTGATTCAACACGTGGTCGATTTTGTCACCATCCAATTGACTTTCTCGCATCAGCGAAATCAAGATTCCCGGATCGACCGCACCCGAGCGCGTTCCCATCATCAACCCGTCCAGCGGAGTGAACCCCATCGTGGTGTCAATGCTGCGTCCTCCCCGGACAGCAGTTGCGGAGCAACCATTCCCTAGGTGGCAAGTAACAACCTTGAGAGACTTTGGATCCTTCTGCAGCAGGTGAGCGGCACGCTCGGCGCAGTACTGATGATTGATACCGTGGAATCCGTATCGGCGAATGCCCTTCGCGACCCACTCATAGGGACCGGGATAAGTTGCAGCCGCCTGCGGCATTTGACGATGAAAGCCGGTATCGAAAACGGCGATCTGCGGAATCGCGCCCAGAGCACTTTCAATAATCTCCATGCCTTCGAGTTCAGCGCGGATATGGAGTGGGGCGAGCCGAGACACGCTGGCGATCGCCGCGCGCACCTCAGGCGTCACAACCACGGGTTCCTCGAAATGTGGCCCTCCGTGGACGACACGGTGCCCCACTGCTTCGATCTCGGCAACAGAACGAATAGCGCGGGTCTTCCCGTCGCGCGCGGTGCGCAGCAAATGCCTGACGACCTCCTCCCGTGAGGAAATTGAAATCTTCTCTTTGAGAACGGCCCCCTCTGAATTCTTCGCCGCGATCGTCGCGGTATCGCCGCCAAACTCGATTCTCCCCTCCCACAGGCAGGCTGGCGGACGATTGGGCAGAGTCTCGCCAATTTCGTACAGACAGGCCTTTTGGCTGCTCGAACCCGAGTTGAGCACGAGGATTTTCATTGCGTCAGTGATCGCTCTAACTCTTCGTTGTCCTGACGATCCGGGAGCAACCGAACCACCAAACGCGGGAAGTACTTCAGAACATGCAGACATCCCGACGGCGCGACTTGTCGATTGCGAGCGTTCGAAGTAACCGTCGAAACCATGGCAAGTGACGAATCGCCAACTGCCTCTGCGATGACTGCTTGAGTGGCGAGCGCTGTTGAGAAGCGCAAGTTACCCAGCACGCACGGTAAGCACCGGACATGGGGCCTCGCAGACCACCCGGTATGAGTTCGTAGACAGAAAGCGATTGGAGAATCTGTGGGCCGCGGGCACAGTAAGCACAATCAAATCGGCGGCTGCGTCATCCGCCACCTGCAGGATCAGGTCGCTCTCCGTGCCAATCTCAGTTGCCAGTTGCGGAGGCTTCGCCGGTTCAATTTCGAGGGTGGTGTCCCTCAACCCAGATTCCGACCATTCGAACCGGGACACTTCTGCGAGAACGCGTCCGGCACGGTCTTCAAGCACATTGGCAACAGTAAGATGAGAGTTGTATTTCCGCGCGAGCGACAGAGCGTACGATTCCGCAAGTTTCGAGCGCGCGGAAGGATCGCTCGCAAAGAGAATACTTTCGGGTCCGAATTGTTCCAGTCGATTTCGATCCGTCGAAGGACCCACCGTAAGCACCGGGCAAGGAGCGTGGTCCACTACGATCTCGGCGACAGATCCAAGCGCCATTTTTCTCCAGCCGGTTCGCCCGTGCGTGCCCACGACGATCAAGCCGAGATCGAGGTCTCTGGCAATTTCCGGGAGAACGGTCGGCAGGTTCGCGGCTTCGACTCGAAGCTTGACTTCTACGTCCTTCGCCAGACCTCTGCTGCGGAGGTCCCATTCCAAGCGATGCATGTCACGCCAGGCAGCCTCGCAGGCGGTCTGCACCGCATCGGGCGCTCCCATGTTGTAAGGTGCGGGGTCAATGCAATGGAAGAGATGCAATGTTGCCGCGTACCTGGCCGCGATTCCGAGCGCATGACTGAGGGCGCGCGCCGAATAGTTGGAGAAGTCAGTTGCCAGCAGGACATTGCGGAGAATAAGCGGATCATCGGTGGCGGGTGACCATGGGAGCATTTTCGTTTGTGACCCTGCCTCCTTCATGTCTGTTCCTTCGAGCCGGATAATGCCAACAACGTTAGTTGGCGCCAACGACGGCTTGTGAGCGGCCTCCTGGGCCGGCGAGGCAGGCACGGCTCTTTTCGCTCCAGGCAAGTCATCTGGAAGACTTCGTGCCTGCCGCCGGTTTCCGGCTCACGATGGGTACCTCGAGCGATTGGCCCAATATGTCGTTGTAGGTAATGGTGTTCTTGCCGACCAGGACAAGGAGGTCCCGCCCACTAGCGTACCGAACCGTGTTCATGCCGAGCGGCGGCGTGTACAGCACCAGATAGATTGTGTCCGCCACTTTGACCGAAACGTCATAGCTAACCACCTCGGAACCGGCATCCGCTGCGGCCTGATGAGGTTTGACATCAGTGATTGTGCCCACCTGATACTTCGCCGTGGATTGGCACAATGCGGGAACTGCTGCCAGACAAATACAGATCGCGCACACTAGCTTGAACATTGATCGCTCCTCTCATGATGAGTTCCTTGATAGAAAAATTTGTTCCGCCCGCGGACTGGGCCCCAGCAAATAAAAGGCGCGGCTCCGCTCAAGACTGATGGTGCAAACGCGATGCCAGATCCCCGAAGTGAATCACGACTTGCCAAGCAGGTAGATTTTCAACGCCTTTACGCCTGAAGGCTCATCGCCAGAGCCCACGGGCTCTGCCGCACACCCCGCTTGACAGTTCGTCAGTCGCCAAAAACTTGCCAATGTTCTAACACGCGGTGCCTGGGACTGTAGCAATTAGCGTGTCAGACATTGGTATTGCGTTTGCAAGATCATGCACCGAGCGAGGTGGCAGCCGGTACAGGTGGCCCAGACGAATTCCGTAGTCAACCAGCACGGAGCGCTTGAAAGCGACAGATACCCGTAGCAAGTTAACCGTCGTACGCGGTCCTTGGCTGCGCCTCGCGTCTTCGCAACTCGGAGAACTTTATGAGGAAAAGCCCCTAGTGAGATTAGAAATGGAAACAATGAGGCACATCGAGACAATGCCGGGCGAACCGAACGCGAGCATGATTTCTTCGATCATCAATCTTGTCTGCCCACAGTGCGGCGGACACATGATGGGCTTCGAATGCTTTGGCAGGTGCGGCAGGAATTGGCTCTCGGAATGGGAATGGGCACTCAACACCACGAGAAGACCCGACGCCAGAGCAAAAGGTGCCGGGCCAAGACGGTAGTCACTGTTTGGCGGCTTTGTAACAAGCGCTCCATACCTACAACCGTGTGGCGAAACTTCAGCAGGTGCGCTTGCACGGTCTGGACACAGTGAGCTTTCTGGACAACACTGACTCGAACAAGGAGAAGGCGCAGCGGGGCGACGTAGTGATTACGACGCAGACCGACAACGCCTACCTGAATACCCGGAACACGGTGGACCTGTCGGATCCCAGGGTGCGACGTCGAATCCGGCTGGCCAAAGCCAATTCGCTCACGACCGTCGTGTGGAACCCGTGCGAAAGAGTGTCCGAGTTGCGGGATCTTGAGGAAGGCGGATGGACGAAGTTCTTGTGTGTTGAAGCGAGCAACATTCTGGACGCGGCCATTCACCTTGAGCCGCGCCAGGAGCATAGAATGACTGCCATTCTGACAGTGGAGAAACTCTAGCCCGCTGGTCGGCGCGCGTCATTCTATTTTGCTTCAGCAGATGCGGTCGATGGGGGCAGTACAACAACGACGGCCGTGTCTCGTGCGCGCTTGGCCCGCGTTACCTCCTGAACCACGTCGCGCTGCAGAACGTCGTGTAAGGCGCTGAGCACCTGATATTGCATCATTGCGACCTGGTATCTCTCGTCGATCAGGTACTCCGCCTCTTCGCGAGTAACTTGATTCGCTTCCTGCGCTCGAGAGATATTCACGAGGTCGCCAGACATTCCCTGAGCGATCAGGGCCATGCCCTGTTCGTATTCCTTCAGAACGTCCGTCGGCCCAAGCGGGAGTTCTGGTTTGATTGCCAACAGCTCGGCCAGTTGCGCGCTATTAGTAAGTTTGGCGCTGGCAAGAACCTCTTCCGGCGGAGGCGGCTCCACATCTGCGCCCTTTCGCGCAGTTTGGGCTAAGGCAGTTCCCGCCATCACGGCAAGTGACAACAGGGCGGCAACCAGCGATCGTATTTTCATTTTGCTCCTTCGCCCGCCGCAGGCGCTCAGGTCGCGGCAGGCGTGATGGCCATCTCGGGCGTTCTTTTTCAGAGTCCTAACCTTATGCCAGGCGGAGTTGAATCCCTTCCGAGAATAGCGCTGGCGAGAGACGCCACGTCTAGATCGTTGCAACGCTGTGCGCGAACCAGTTCCAAGCGGGCGTCTTCGGAAGCGTATTGCGCCCACATCACCCCGCACAAGAAAACATAATCTGGCCTCATTGTCTCTCCTCACATGGCGTCAACTTGCGCGCCAAATGCCTTACGAAATTCATCACCGCTCGCTTGGAGAAAGGTGCACTCGCAACTCCAATTTGCCTCGTGCCCGTGGCAGACTGTTCCTCCTTTCGATAGAGCGACTTGGCAGTCTCAAGCAGGATGGCGAAGCGTCGCCGTTCCATTCAGCTACGAAAAATCGCCAAGCACTTGGCAGATGGCAAAAGCATTTGTCCCATCCGCAGGGGTTGTCCGCAGCGCTCCACTCTGCCCGCCAAGGCCGCTTAAGCGCTGGCGCTTGCAGCCACTTAGCAATCACCTCCAGGCCCTCTCTGTAGTTGGGCCGACAGTTGCTGCGAGTAAACCTGCGCAGGGCATTGGGAGACCATGCTTAGGATCACTATCGTCGACACTCCGACCGAACAACGTCTCGTACTCTACGGTAAACTCGTGGGCCCGTGGATCGGGGAGTTGCAAAGGGTCTGGGAGAATCTGCGCCAGCGACTTGGCAACCGGCGCTCTGTAATCAATCTCAATGAGGTGACGCTGATCGATGGCAGTGCCGATCCGCTACTGGCGACTATGTTGGAACAAGGGGCAGAACTCGTTGCCCGCGGCATGGCAGATCGCTGGCTGATTCAAGCTTTAAAAGCAGGGAAGACCCGGCTCGCCGTAAGGTCGCTTCGCCCACAAGCGGCGGTTTTCTCGCACCCCGTGGACACCGAGCGCAACGAGGTGACCACGATAGCCGAAGGAACCGTCACGCTCGACGAAGTACGTGCCCACTTGCGTCGCGAGAAGAGCGACTCCGCCCTGCCTTACCGGGAGTTGATCGATGCTCGGAACGCAGTCGTCAGGCTTTCCTGCTCCGAGCTTCAGCAAATTGTCGAATTGTTGCGCTCCCTGGCCCGCAACCGCCGCCTGGGCCCGACCGCCGTTGTCGTATCGTCCGATGTTGCCTACGGGATTCTGACAATGTTCCAGATTCTCGTCGAGGATGTGTGCGTGATTCAACCTTTTCGTGATCTGGCAGCGGCAACGCTCTGGCTGAACGGCGGAACCCGGTAAGATCCACGATTTTCAATTTGCAGCCGTTTCGATCAGGCTGGATGGCGTTTCCTGGGTGGGCCCTGAATCGCCTCGATCGTTTCGCTCTGCACCAGCGCGCACACGCCAGATCACTCCCATGGACGCCATAACCGGTACGGCGAGGTAGATGCCAACGATTCCTCCGATCTCGCCGCCAACGAGCACCGCAAAAATCGCCGCCAGAGGGTGGATCTCCAGCTGACGTCCCATGATCCGCGGTGAAATGAAATAGTCCTGAATCAATCTCCAAATCGCCAGCAGCCCGGCCATCCAGATCCAGTGCGAGTGATTGACAATCCCAACGCCGATAATCCCGGCGAACGTGGTTATCCAGCCAACCGCCGGGATGAACTCCAACAATCCCCCCAGCACAGCCAGTACGATGGCGTGAGGAAATCGCAGAAGAAGCATGGCCGCGGCATAGAACACGAAAGAAAGTCCGCAGAGAAGTGCCTGGGCCCTTATGTATCGCGTGAGCATGATGTGGAGCTCGTTTGCTACGGCACGAATCCCCGGGCGCCGGTCCCGGAGGAAGAACAACTGAATCAGCACATCGGCGATATAGTCACCATCGCGCAGGAAGAAAATTGCCAGCACGGGAATGAGAACGAGCCCTCCCAGAATTTGCGCAGCATTGGAAAGGTAATGATCCACGCTTCGTACCAGGCCCTGGATGTCGTCTCTATGCCTCGCCAAGAAGGCCCTGAAGCGAAATTCCTGTTGCTCGCTCCAACCGTATTTCCCCCCCAGTTCGGCCGCGATGTCTCCGGTCGAGAGGCCATCCAGCAAGGCGGGCACTTCATCCACCAGTTTCACGGTGTTTCTGGCAAGGCTTGGCGCAATCGCATAGCCTAGCCCTGCGATCAAAATCACAAAGGCGAGATAGACCTCCACCACTGCCGGTCCTCTCAAATTTCTGAAAAACAAGGAATGCCGCTGCAGGAACTTGACTACCGGATCAATCAGATAGGCAAAGAATACGGCAAGCACGAAGATCAGAATGATACGCCGGGCGCTGTATACGGCTGCGCACACAACGGCAAACAGCAGTATCGTCAGCAGGACGTCCGCGGTGCGGCGCTCAGGGAAGGCCATTGGTTGTTGTCCCTATCCGAGAAATTGTGAGGTCCTTCCCCGCGCCCTCAGTGCGCATTCTAGTCAAGAGCGCAAGGCGCGTGTTTGCAATCACACTGAATTTCGGTTTCCTGCGTGTCATCGGCGTCGGCGCAATAGTCACTGCAGTATTTGTCCTTGGTTCCCACTATGCATTCGCACCTCGAGTAGGCGCACTTGCCTTGACCTTGGGTATTCACGTGTCCAGTCCTCCTGGACCCAGCAGACCTCGTGCAAGTCACAAGCCACTCTCCGATTGAACACCATCAGCAATCGGTTGCGGGTTGATTCCTTTGTGGCCGGGCTCAGGCTTACGGGTGGAAAAGCCACTCTGAGGGCGAACCTGGTCCTTCCTTCCCGCTGTCCGTGGCACTCAACTAGGACCACTTCGAGAATGGTCGCGTTTGCCTTTGGACGAAGAGTTTGTCAAAAGACGAAAAAGTCAAACGACGCGAAATGCAGAAAAGCACTTTTAATCCGCTAATTTGGCCTTGGCACCGGGAGTGCAGTATGCCTGTGCGAACCGGGGCGCCATTGCGCACTCCCACATTTCGGCACCTAGCCGCATTTCTAGAGGAGGTAGACCGTGGCTCCAGAAACAGCGAGTTCCACAGTAACCGAACCCGTGAGGCCGACGCTTGCTCCAGTTCGAGCAGCAGAGCCTGAGCACGCGCCACAGGGCCCGATTTGGCAGCGATATGGAACCCCAGCGCTGGTGGTGCTGCTGGCTGCCGCGGTCCTGGTCACGATCACTCGGAACTGGAATTCCTGGGAGGGTGGACGGATCGAACAAGTCACAGACGACGCTTACGTTCGGGGCGATCTCACCCCGTTAAGTACCAAGGTTGCCGGCATCGTTCGCGATGTAAAGGTCTCTGACTACCAAACCGTGCACAAGGGAGACCTCCTTGTTCAGCTCGACGATGACGATTACCGTGCACAGGCAGCCCAGGCAAGTGCGGCGGTGGCAGCCGCAAACGCCGCCATCGAAAACAACCGTCGCCAGAAACAATTGCAGCAAGCCAAAATCGACCGGTCGCTCGCCGGGGTGTCGCAGGCACAAGCAGAAATCTCCGCGGCACAAGCGGGAATCGCTGCCGCTCAGGCCGACCTCGACCGTACCCTCCCCGAACGCCGCCGGCAGGAGGCTTTGATGGAGTCGAATTCCACAACGCGCCAGAAGGTCGAACAAGCGGTGGCCGACGAAGAACGCTCGCGCGCCCAACTGGTCGGCCGTCAGGCTTCACTCGATCAGGCCAAGGCAATGCTCTCCAGCAGCCAATCGGCGGTCGATGCCGAGCGCCGCGGGCTCGACGTCGTGAATTCGCAGGAATTCCAACTCATCGCGGACTTGCACGCTAAAGAAGCTGCTCTCACGGTCGCACAAGTAAACCTTGGCTACACGACGATTGGGGCGCCCGCTGACGGCACGGTGGGCGAAAGGCAGGTTCGACCCGGCCAGTTGGTATCTCCCGGAACACAAGTCATTTCATTCGTCAGCCAGGTCAAGTGGGTTCAGGCCAATTATCGCGAGACGCAACTCACCAACGTGAAAGTCGGCGACCCGGCGGAAATCCGCATCGATGAATACCCTGGAGAGGTCATCCAGGGCAAGGTCATCGAGATTGCTCCCGCCAGCGGATCGCAGTTTGCCTTGCTGCCGCCCGACAACGCGACCGGCAACTTCACCAAGGTCGTGCAGCGCGTTCCTGTAAAAATCGCGCTGGATGATGC
>Ga0074044_10000267_pt1 | contig 52065 bp, 20 predicted proteins | sample BogForMeECP23OM1_FD_94443 | JGI IMG/M metagenome (GOLD analysis project Ga0074044, IMG submission 94443) | Bog forest soil microbial communities from Calvert Island, British Columbia, Canada - Bog Forest MetaG ECP23OM1 | ecosystem: Environmental > Terrestrial > Soil > Wetlands ...
ATTGCTCTCGATAACGGACCACTGAGCGCTGTTGTTCCTGGAGAGGACTTGGTACCGCGATGATGCTCATCGCATCACGGTTTCCTCGCAGATAACTTTCCAGCTTGCCTAACAAGGATCGTGCATCCAATCGATCGGTCTTTTGACGTTTGGAGCGTTGGTTTTCCAGTAGCTGTGGCGCCACCACGTAATTGACCGCTCCGCGTTTGGTCAATTCGCGGTGATACCGGTACCCACACGGCCCCGCCTCGTAGCAGCTGTAGACCTTGATTCCCGCCTCGACCCACTCTTCGACTTTATCCAGTAGCTTCCATGGATCCCACTGCTGTGCAGGCTTGGGCGTTGAACCGTCTAATTGAGGACACTCCGTGACCTGCCTGGCGTGCAGGTCCAATCCCAATTTGATCACTTCCGGTTTGGATTTCTCCCCACCGTCTGTAGTTTGGTTGTCGATATCGTTTAGCATATAGCCGACAGTATTGCGCAAAACGCTTTGCTGTCGGCTCATGTCATCTCGCAACACCTTCTCAGGAACTTGAAAGGTGAACAGGGTGAATTAGGCGGGAGGCGGGGTATAATCTTTCCGCTCTCCAAGTCCCAGAGCCGCAGCGTTCGGCCCTCCGAGCCCGAGACGGCACGGCGGCCATCGGGCGTTACCGCCACGGCCGAGACCCAGTCCGTATGGCCTTCGAGCATGCGGATCGTTTGGCCGCCCTCCAAGTTCCAGAGCCGTAGCGTTCGGTCCCTTGAAGCCGATACGGCACGGCGGCCATCGGGCGTCACCGCCGCGCCCAAGACCCGGTCCGTATGGCCTTCGAACGTGCGGATCGTTTGGCCGCTCTCCAAGTCCCAGAGCCGCAGCGTTCGGTCTTCCGAACCCGAGACGGCACGGTTGCCGTCGGGCGTCATCGCCACGGCCAAGACCGAGTCCGTATGGCATTCGAGCGTGCGGATCAGAGGACCTCCGGGCGCGGTGAGGCTAGGGTTCAGAGGCCGCAGCCAAGGCCAAGCTATCCATTCCACAGCTTGGTTTACCAAAGCCTGGATGCTCGGAGTTCTATTGGCAAGCAACCGCCCTATCAGTTGCCCAGCCAATTGCCGGGCGTCGCGAGCGAGAACATGCGCTGAAAGTCGGATCGCGGATCGTATCAACCGCAACTCTTCATCGTCCCGAAGGTAGTCATAATCCCCGATCAATGCATTCGTATCCGTCGCTTGTAGCTTCGTCTGCATCCATCTGAAATCGAGCAAGAGCTCTCGCAAGGCTTCCTCCCGCCCAGCTTGATTTAGGTGATAGGCGAGATGCTCGAAGAAGTATCCGTCATCGGGCCGGTAGCCCAGCCGTTGGAGCATCGCTTGCCATATTCGTCCAACAGCCTGGTGTGCAAGGCCAGATGGTCCTTGATCGCGCCCAAGAGATACAATCGGATCTCATTATGCAGGCGAACGAGGCTCCGACGCAGATCGAGATCGAGCAAGGCATGGTCCGCTGGTTGCCTAACGGCGTCCTGGGTGTCTAAGTCATCCAAGGTCCACAAGAGCTGGACAGCGTGCAAAGGCACGTCGGTATGTTCCGGAAAGACGGCGAGTTCCGTTAACCGTGTCCGTTCATCTTTGTCGAGCAGTTCGATTGTCGCGTCGATGCACTTTGCGACGGCGTCGTTCCGCCCGACCGCATCCTTCGGGTCGAAAGCGGTGAGTCCGCGCTTCTCGTAGGCGCGTTTGGCGTAATCTAGCGCCCGCTTGAGTGTATCGCCTCGCTCAAGGAGCGCGCCGATCACGCCAGCTGCTAGCTTAAGCAGCAGCGGCCAATCCATCAGCCGAGCGGCAAGATCGAGTAGCGGTGTTAGATCCTGCGGTTTCCGCTTGCTGGCAAGGCGCGCAACGAGCAAGGCGACCGACTCTTCACGCGTCATTACATCCACCCGGATGGGTTTGACATCCTCCACGAGACCAGACCGGCGGGTGGTAATCAGCGGAGCGCAGGTTTGCTAGCCTCCCTGCAAAAACGGCTCCAGATGTGCTCTCTGCCAGACATCGTCGATGACCAGGAGGCGATTACGATTCTCGAGCTTTTCTCGGAGCTTGAACCCGGCCTGCCTTTCGTCCACGAAGGCCGAGTGCTCGCCTGTCGAGGCCTCATAGAGCTTAATCAGTTCGCCCAGAACGTTCGGGTTTTGGCCAAGGGTGACCCAGAGGATCCCGTCATCGAAGGCTCCGATGACCCGATAGTCATGACACAGAGCGACGGCGAGCGTCGTCTTGCCATAGCCGCCAGGACCTTGCAGAACGGTACTGCTTGCGATTGGGCTCTCGCGCTTTTCCTCGATGAGTTGAAGTTGAGCGATGAGTTGCTCGAATTCGCGGGGCCGCTGCACAAAACCTTCGGGAAAATCCGGCGCCATAAACGGAACGCGCGCCGGCTGGCGCTCCCTCTTCAGACGAACGTTTCCCATTCCCTGTCGAGATCGAAAAAATGCGCCTTGCGCATCCAGTTCGGCAAACTTGCTTAATCGAGCTCGGCGTCGGTGCACCTCTTGACCGGATAGACGTTGACCGCTGTCGGGCGTACCGCCACTCCTTCCGGGTCATTTCGGACTGCATGGCTGCAGGCGTAATGACAATCACGAGGAACCTGACATGGTCAAGCGCCTCCTCGATCTGTTTCGACCAGCCGACACCGCCCTCCATTTCCGCGCGGTCCTGCCACAGAGTGATTTAGGGCTCTTCCTTCTGTAGCCGTTTGCGGACCTGAGTGGCAAACTCTTTGCCGTCTCTACGTGCGCAAGAAATGAAAACTTTAGGAAGAAGCGTTCCGAAGACCCGGCTGATCTCCAAAGAAAGTCCGCGGCGGAGATTGCTCCCTTCCGGCGCAAGCCTGACGAGGTGTACGGCAAGATTCTTGTATGCGTCAACCAAGTCCGCAGCGCTTATCGGGCGCGCCGATAGCAAGCATCTCGGAGTAGCCGTATTTTGGAACGTAGGGAATCCGCAAGTCCCAAAACGTCTTCTTCAAACGTCTAAAGATTGCAGGCACCGCGCCGCCGACGGTGCTGTTAAATTCCGCCTCAAACTTGTTTCGTGCCGTGATTTCACTGTTGTCGACCCGGGTTGGCACGACGACCGATTCCAGCGGCCGGCCCCGGATTTTCTCGATTTCCGGACGCGTAAATGCGTTTGCCATCGTCTTAACGCCGCGAAGGTTTTGAAAGTTTGGCGCACAGAATGAGACGACCACGTTGGCAAGTTTGCTGTGCGCAGACCCCCCGCCATTTCGCTGACTCCTGTTCGGCTATCGATGATCACAACGTCAGCTAAAGCTTCCAATTGGTCGCATTCGAAATACGCCTGCCCTTCGTACGAGGCGTAGAAGTCGGCCCAATGTGAAGTTTCTACCTGGGAATACTAGTGGATTTGCTTAGCTGCAGAATAGGGGCTGAAACTCGATGAGACTTTGGAGATAGCGGCGGCGCTGAAAAGGCGCTTTTTCGGGAAGGTGCAGTGCACAATTGTTGCGCTTGGCAAATTTATCCGCGTTACGAAACGCGAACCTTCGCAGACTGGACAGGGTGTTGTGTCGTCTGCGGCTTGATTTGGGGTAACAAATCGACATATCGTCAGCAGGCAGAAATCTTTGAGCGGCGATAATATCGACGCCTATCGGTTTCAAACCTGCCTGTGGAAACCTAACTGAAGGCGAATAGTTAAACAGACTGCATAGCAGAGGGGAAATAGCTTTTTAAAAGCCGGAGTTGCTCACCTAAGCCATCTTCGGCATTCGCAGCATTTTGTGAAGGCACCGGCAAATGAAGATAAGTATCGTAGTCGTCGGCTCAACGGGTGATGTGGCACCGATGATTGCGCTCGGGAGAGGCTTGGCAGCTCGAGGGCATGAGGTGACGCTCGGTTCTTACGCCTACTTTTCTAAACTCTCTGCGGAGCACGGATTGGGATTCGCTGAACTCCCTGGCGATCCGCGGGCTCTATTTCAGGCCGCTGCCTCCCGAAAACTCGTGAATGCAACGAATACAAATCCGATTCGCTACTTCTACGCGCTTGCGAGTCACGTGCGATCGATCAGTTTTGCAATCCGACCGTTCCTGGACCGTTGCAAGGAAATCTGCCAAACGGCCGATCTTTTAGTTTATTCGCTGACGACGCAATTTTGCGAGGCTTTGGCAGACTACTATCACGTTCCAGGTGTTCAAGCTTATGTCCATCCCTTCACGTCAACTTCGGCGTTCCCAAGCCCGCTAGCGAATCTTAAACTCCCAAAAGGAGCGCTATTCAACCGCGTTACTCATATCATAGCCGAGCAGGTAATCTGGCAACCATACCGTCCCATTCTTAACCGCTGGCGCATGGAAGTTCTAGGATTGTCGCCGATTAACCTCTACGACAACATTTTCCGACGCGCCAACCGGCGGGGAACGCTGACCCTGTACGCCTACAGTCCAGCCGTCCTTCCTAAACCTCCTGATTGGAATGAGCATACCTACGTCACGGGATACTGGTATCTTCCGACTTCGCCGACTTGGACTCCGCCGACGCAGTTGACAGATTTCCTCCGGGCCGACCCACCTCCAATCTACGTCGGATTCGGCAGCGTGGTGCATCATGACCCAAAGCAGCTGAACGGCCTGATTGTCGAAGTGCTGGAAAAGACTGGAAACCGAGGAATCGTTTATAGCGGTTGGGATGGAATCGTGGGCAGGTCGCTACCCGGATCATGCTTTCCGGTCGATTACGTGCCGTACGATTGGCTTTTCCCCCAGGTGAAGATGGTTGTCCATCATGGAGGAGCCGGTACTACGGGGGCAGTCCTACGCGCCGGTGTGCCTTCCATCGTCGTCCCTTCTCTTGGAGACCAACTATTTTGGGGGGATCGCTGCTTCGAACTTGGTGTGGGACCGAAGCCCATTCGCCGACTTACCGCCTCAAAGTTGATTCAGGCGATCGTCGCAGCAGAAAGCAGCCCAAAAATGTTGCAGAACGCTCTAAATCTCGCCCAGAGAATTCGTGACGAAAATGGAATCGAGGTTGCTACAAACGCCATCCTGGATCACGCGGGAAGGGCTGGTGAGCGTTCAAATTAATCGCATGTCCTTGCCTAAGTTGCTCTTGGGCAGGATGAGACCGTTTCTTTAACAGACCTAATACTTAAGATCCTTGCACGATTAAACCGCGCAAGGGAAAAGGGATGCTCGGCTTACGCGTGGGTCACATCGATATGTTGCAATAAATATAAAAAAAAAAGCTGGCCATGACTTAGATATGTATTATAACGTCCCAAAGAATTCTAAAGAATTCATAATTTCCCGATCCGTCTGAACTAACAACCCATTGAATCTATGAGCAATGCCAGCTTCGTGCACGCAAAATACGATCCCTCGAACTCAGAGCTAAAGGCTTCCGCCAAGGCCATTGTAGCAAAAGCCAAGGCCAACAAGGCGAAATTCGTAACATACGTTCCAGTTGATGGCAGCGGAGAGGGCGTCACTGTTGTTCTCCATCAATCCGGTTCGGCACATGAGCATGGTGCGGCGTTAGCCGAATTTGCAACCAAGACTCATAAGGGAGTCGGCGCCAAGGCGCTTGCCGGCGGTCCCAAGCGCGGTGTGAAAGAATTACGAAGCCGGACGGCTACGATCACGAGCTTTGGTGCAGCTACAGGACCGAAGCCATACGCGATCGCGTTCGCTGTTTCCTACAAGCCTGAAAAGGCCGCTGAACTTCGCCGCGCCGGACACGCCATTGCCGCGCACAATCCCGCGTTTCGGTATCACGTGATTCGCCGTGACGGTCTCAAGGGTCACGCCATAGTCGTGGTTCCTGTCGACGATCTCAATGCGCTCGACAAACCAGTGAGCGAAAAAGCACAACCCTTGGTCAAGCCGTTCCGGGATGCACTGACATCGGTTACGGCAATCAAGTTACGCCGTGTCGCTGCACTGAGCTCTTAGTCACCAGTAATCGGATTAGTTGATCACTCTTGCCCACGCATCGCTGAGCATGATCGCGGGCGAAGTGTCTCTTGCAAAGTCGAGCGCTTCTCCTTCGCTCTCGGCGCTTTTGAACATGAGCAGCGAAGCGTTCGGAGAATCTATAGCAGTCATCGGAGTCGGAGCTCTTTTGCCGCGAGCGAGACGCATTGCGGATTACTGGAGCAATCTCACCGGAATGGTCGATTGCATCGAAGAGGTGCCGCCGTCCCGATGGAGTATCGCAGATTATTTCGATCCGGATCCCAAAAAGACGGACAAAGTCCACGCACGACGGGGCGGATTTGTCCCTGACGTGGAATTCGATCCGGTAGAATTTGGTTTGCCGCCGTGCTCTCTGGAAGTCACAGACACTGCACAGTTGCTGTCTCTGCAGGTGGCGCGGGAAGCTTTGGAAGATGCCGGAGTTGGAGCGCAGAGCGGTTTCGATCACTCACTGACTGGAGTTGTCTTGGGAGTGGCCGGAACAACCATGAAACTCCTTCGACCGCTTAACGAACGACTATCCTATCCGCTGATTGAGGAAATTCTGGCCGCCGCCGGAGTTGGTCCCGAAATGATCGCGGAGTTATCCGCTGCCTTTCGACAAACGCATGTGGAATGGAATGAGAACGCATTCCCCGGTTTTTTGGCCAATCTAGTCGCCGGCAGAATCTCTAACCGTCTCAATCTGGGCGGAATGAACTATACCGTGGACGCGGCTTGCGCTAGTTCGTTGTGCGCGGTTCAGGCGGCAATCGTTGCATTGCAGAGCCGCCACTGTGATCTGATGCTGACCGGCGGGGTAGATATGGACAACTCTATCGGCGCATACATGAGTTTTGCGAAGACTCATACGCTGTCGCTTTCCGAGCGCGTTAGTCCTTTCGATCGGAAGGCGGATGGCACTTTGATTTCCGAAGGAATCGGCATGATCGTCTTGAAGCGGCTGTCGGATGCGTTGCGTGACGATAACCGCATTTACGCCGTGATCCGCGGCCTGGGCGCGGCGAGCGACGGGCGCAACAAGAGTGTTATCGCCCCACTGGTGGATGGCCAGGTGCGTGCCATGCGGATGGCCTATACTCGCGCGGGAATCTCTCCTTCCACGGTTGGTTTGATCGAGGCGCATGCGCCAGGAACGCCCGCCGGGGACGCAACCGAGTTTGCCGCTCTGAGTGCAGTGTTTGGCGAGGCCGGCGCAGAACGCCGGAGCACTGCCTTGGGAAGCGTGAAGTCTCAGATCGGGCACACAAAAGCCGCGGCCGGCGCGGCCAGTTTGCTGAAAGTGATACTTGGGCTTCACCATAAGGTCCTACCGCCGACGCTGAACGTGGATGAGCCGAATCCCGATCTCGGCATCGAGAAATCACCGTTTTATCTGAACAGCGAAACGCGGCCATGGGTAAAGGTTGCCGGCCAACCGCGCCGAGCTGCGGTGAATGCACTCGGCTTCGGAGGAGCGAATTATCACATCATTTTAGAAGAGCCGCCGGAGATCGCACGAAGCTCGGCTATTTCGCCCATAAAGAAACCGACTGCTCCAGCTCCATCCCGCGGGAAACCGGAAATCGCGACGACGGAAGCGGAGGCGGCCTTTGGGAAAACAGCCGCTGTATTTCCCGGCCAAGGCTCCCAGTTTGTTACGATGGGGCGTGAACTGGCCTTGGAATCTGACGAGTATCGCGAGTTGATCGAGGCCATGGATAGCCGACTTGTTGAGCGCGGGCGGGCTCCCCTCTCGACGGTTCTTTTTCCACGACCGCCATTCACACTCGGGGAACGCCGGGAGCAAGAGGAGCGGCTTCGCGACACTTTGTACGCCCAGGCCGGTGTCGGAGTTTTCAACGCGGCATGTTATCGTATTCTTCAAGGCCGCGGATTCGAGCCATCTGCGGTTCTTGGGCATAGCTTTGGGGAATTAACGGCGCTTTGGGCTGCCGGAGTATTTACGGATGACGCTTACCTTGACTTGATCTGCGCACGCGGCGAGGCGCTGAGTCCGCCGGCCAGTGTTGCCGATCCCGGCGGCATGCTGTCGGTCGAGGCGTCGCCGGAAGACGTTGGAGCGTGGCTCGAGCCATTTCCGTTAGTAACAGTCGCAAATCTTAATGCGCCCGACCAAACGGTGATCGGCGGCGCGGATGATGCCTTGCGGGAAGCCGAAGCGCACCTGCGCACGTTGCGTGGATGCAATGTCGTCAGGCTAAATGTAGCTGCCGCGTTTCACACGCGCCAAATGGAATATGGACGGGAGCCATGGGCAAAGGCTCTGGCTGCCGTGGAATTCAGAAGGCCACAGATCCCGGTCTATTCCAATGCGACGGCGGAGATTTATCCGGATGATCCGGATGAGATTCGCACGCTTCTCCGCGATCATCCGTTCCGGCCCGTGCGATTTGCAGCCGAAATTGGCAACGTTCATGCTGCCGGGTTCCGCACATTCGTGGAAACGGGCCCGCGGAGTGTCCTCACGTGCCTGATCCAGCGGATATTGAAAGGCAAACCTGCTCGTTGTATCGCCTCGCAGCCTGAACAGGGGGGTCTCCAGTTGCTAGATTGCTGCCTTTCGAAGCTCGGGTTGGCCGCTTTGAGCGCTCGCAAGGCAACGCACGCGCCGAGTCGTTCAGGCGGTTCCTCCGCAACGGTCAGGCTTTCGGGTGCAGAATATTTGAGCGCAGAAACGAAACTAGCATTCTCCGACCGCCTGGAAGCACTGCGTCGTCGACCGATGCCGGCGGTTTCTGTGGATGCTCCCCGCCAACCTTTAACGCTTCTGGACCAGGCGCTGGAGTTTCATCACGAGCTGCAAATGGCGACGCTGGAAACGCATCGCCAATATGTCGCGGCGCTTGAAGAGCAGGCAAAAATGGCTGCTGCTTTGGCGCACAACGGTTCACCTTTCTCCGCAGACCCAATCCGCGGACTCGCGGGACTGACGGATGTATCAGCGCAATTAACGCGGCTGCACGAAGAATTCCTCGCGGCTCAATGGGAGAGCGCCGATTTGGTGCTCGATTTGATCCGCAGGGCCGCGGCGGGCGATGGATCAGGCGGATTCGTCCGTGCAACCACAGCGGCAAACTCGCTCCCGCCCGCCTACCCGAATCTTTCGGAGCAAACTGATCGCCCGGCCAATTCATTCGTTTCACCGCCGAATCCCGCCAGCGATCCGAATATCAACCTCTTGGAGGCTGTACTCAATGTTATCTGCGAGAAAACCGGCTACCCGAGGGATGTCATCGAGCCGGAAATGGATCTTGAGGCGGATCTGGGAATCGACTCCATCAAGCGCCTCGAAATCCTGTCAGAATTGCAGGCTCGGCTTTCAATCAGCGAATCAGAGCTTGGGCTCACGGAAATCCGGACGATTTCAGATATCAACTCGGCAATAGCGAGGAAAAAGCCGGAAACGTCTTTAATCTTTTCAAACACCTCAGCCTCGAGGCCGCACGAGAAAGGCGCTTCGGTAGACATCACGGATGCGATTTTGGATATAATCTGTGAAAAGACCGGCTATCCCAAAGACGCAATTGAGCCGGAAATGGATTTGGAGGCGGATCTGGGAATCGATTCCATCAAGCGAGTCGAAATCCTATCGGCGGCGCGGGAGCGGCTTTCGCTGGAATTGAACGAATCGGACCTCTCCGAGCTCCGGACGATTGCCGACGTCGGTCGGAGCCTTCGCGGACAGCTTTCGGCACCCTCTTCCGCCCACGCCACCGAAGTAACGGATGCGTTACACTTGAATGCGATTCCGGTGACAGAACCTATCCTCCGCGACCTCCCGAGCATCGTCCGCCGTGACGTTGTGCGAAGTCACGAAAATGGCGACTTCATTTTGATCGTCAGCGACGGCGGCCCGGTCACAACGTCTTTGGCGGAGCAAATTTCGACCGTTAGCCCTGCGAGCATTTTACTCGATCCATCAGCGGATGCCCAACAAAACGGGGCTGCGTTGCGATTGCCCGATTGGGAAGAAGATTCGCTGCGGACGGCTCTCGCGGCTGTCACGAAACGCGGGCGCGTTCGCGGATTGATCCGCATCTGGGAACGGCCAACGGGCCCCGAAGTTGAGCGATGCGGATTAAAGCATAGCGTTCTGCTTTCCGGGTTGCTAAAATCGGATCTTGATGAGACGGACAAGAGCAGGGTTCTTTACGTCGTCCGGCTGGATGGTTCGCTGGGACTATCAGCGACACCTCCCTCGAGTTTGATGGGCAGCATCGGCGGGCTGGCCAAAACGCTGCGGCACGAATGGCCGGCGATACCAGTCCGTTGGCTGGATTTGGGAGCGCCGTCGTCGGCGCAGTTGGAGGCCGGGAGAATTAGTGACGAATTCTTCGATCGTTTACTCGAACCCGTCGAAGTCGGATACAGCGACCATGGACGCGTGACGATCAATTGGCAGCCCGCAACGCCGCCCACGGAACAGCAGGAGCGCGCGGCGGATACAACGGAGACTATTGTAGTAACCGGAGGCGCGCGTGGCATTACCGCGTCCTGTATCGTGGAATTGGCGAAGCGGCGGCGATTCCGGATGGCGATTCTCGCTCGCACTCCCCTTAGCGAGTTGGACGAGGAGTGGAAGGATTTGCTGCATGACGAAGCTCGGCTCAAAGCAGCACTCGCCGGGTCCCTGAAATCCTCAAATGCGACGGGGACGGCAGCGGATATCGAGGCGGCATACCGACGGGTCCGCGGCATGTTCGAAATTCACGAAACGCTGCGAGCGCTGGAGAGAGCAGGGGTCTCCGCCCGCTATATCGAAACTGACGTCTCCGATTCCGGCAGTGTGAGGGCGGCGCTCTCCGAGATAGAGTCTAATTGGGGACCTATCACGGGTTTAATTCACGGAGCGGGCGCGCTGGCCGACAAGCGCGTTGAAAACCTGACAAGCCGCGATTTTGAAAAGGTATTTGGACCAAAGGTAGACGGTCTATTGAATTTACTTACGCACCTCGACCTCTCCCGCCTCAAGTTCTGCACGCTCTTTTCATCCGCCGCCGCCGTTTTTGGGAATCCAGGTCAAGCCGTTTACGCAATGGCAAATGAGGGGCTCAACAAACTCGCTTTCCATCTGCGACATGCACTTCCCGCAACGCGCGTGCTCGCATTCTGCTGGGGGCCGTGGGATGGCGGTATGGTGAGCCCAGAACTCAAAAGACGGTTTGCGGAGCGCGGCATCCGCACGATCCCGGTTTCCAAAGGCGCCGCGCTGTTTGCCGGGTTTGCATCTGAACAGAGCACGCGCAGCCCCCAACTGACAGTCTGTGATCCAATTCGCGTAAAAGCGAATGCCTCCGAAACCGTGAGCCAGATAGAAAAGGTGCGGCGCTTCAATTTGGATGACTTTCCGTTTGTTTGCGATCACGTGATTGATGGCAAACCAGTGCTGCCAGCGGGCTGGGCGCTTGCCTGGATGGCTCAGGCGGGCGAAGACGCTACGGGAACGCTGAAGTTCGTGAGGGCGGAGAGTTTTCGGCTTCTCAATGGCATCATTTTCGATGATCATCTCGCCGCCGAACACCAGCTGCGACTCTCGGACTTCCAACGCTTCGGAGACCATGCTTCTTACGATATGGTCATCACGAGCCATGATGCTTCCGGGCGTCGCCGTCCTCACTACTCGGCAAGGCTCTTCTTTTGCTGCGTGCCCCCGGTGGCGCCGACGCGAGATATTCTGACTGCCGCCCAGGGGCCTCCCGTCGATTGGCGCTGCTACCGACGCGGCTTGATCTACTACGGCCCGGCATTTCACGGTGTCGACGACTTGATCGAGTTGTCGCACAGACGGGTAGTAACTCGCTTTGTGCCTCCCAATCCTTCCCACGCAATGACGGGTCGATATCCTGTCGATGCGCTCGCCCCCCATACGTATGACCTCGCGACACACGGCATTCTCATCTGGCTGGACCACTTCCATAATTTGGCATGTCTTCCCGTCGAGACTCGCAAGTTTGAGCAGTTTCAGCCGGCACCAGCGGGAGCGCCATGCTATTCGGCGCTGGAAATCGAGAGCTTTAGCCCTCCCATGGTGGAATTTTCGTTCACCACTCACGACCGCGCGGGCGCAGTCTTCAACCACGGCGAAGGGCTGAAAATGGTACTCACAAAAATCAAAGGATCTTCGACTGCCTCGTGAACCCTTCCCGTCGCGAACCGATTGCAATAGTCGGAACTTCCTGTCTGTTCCCAGGGGCTGACGATGTGCCGTCGTACTGGAATAATCTGCTGGTAGGGCGCGACTTGATAACCGAGAGCGGTGGACGCGTCCCCAAGCGTTTGATCCATTCGGGAAAGGGTCTGGCTGACCATACAACCACTGACATGGCGGGGTGGAGGGAAGATTCGGTGAAGGACATGGGTGGCTTCGCCCTTTCTGCACAGTGGTTGGAGAAACTGGATCGGCCTTTCCGGTGGACCCTGCACGCCGGGCGCGAAGCGCTGCGAGCCGCAAATCTCTGGACCACTGCGCCCCGCGCGCGGACGCGCTGCGGACTTATTCTGGGCGGATACTCCTGGTCGCTAACTCCTGAGTCTATGCGCTTGCTCCGTCCCGCATACCTGGCTGCGCTGGAGCAAGGGTTAAAGCAGCGGGCTGATCTCGCCGGTCTGCGGCTCGATATTCCAAACCATAGGAATGGCCGAGCCGTGCCGGAGAATGCCTTGATGTCAGGGATGATCGCCGGGTTGGCCGCGCAGGCGCTTTCCCTTGAGGGGCCTCATTATGCCATTGATGCCGCCTGCTCTTCGGCTCTGTACTGTCTGAAATTGGCGTCACTCTACCTCTGGGATGGCCAATGCGACGTCATGCTCGCAGGTGGGATTTCGGCCTTTGACTCCGTGTTCGGCCTGCTCGGATTCGCCGCCATGCAAGCGCTTCCAGACGGATCTCGGAGCCGACCGCTTGATGCCCAATCCGACGGTTTGGCGATTGCTGAAGGAGCGGGAATGTTTGTGCTCAAGCGGCTGAGCGACGCTAGGCGCGATGGAGATCCGGTGCATGCGATCATTCGTGGCATTGGGCTTTCGAATGACGGGCGCGGACGCCACTTACTGGCGCCGAGCGCACGTGGCCAGGAGCGGGCATACGACCGGGCGTATGGCGAAGCCGGCCTTGCGGCCGGAGATGTCGATTATGTTGAGTGCCACAGTACCGGTACAGCATTGGGTGATAAAACGGAGCTCGAATCACTGGCCGCATTTTGTGTCACGCGACCGTTGCTGGGCTCAGTCAAGGCGAATATGGGGCACCTGCTCGCTGCGGCAGGCTTTGCGAGTGCGCTGAAAGTCGTCGAAGGAATCCGCGCGGGAATCATCCCGGCGACGATCGGGATCGAACAACCGCTCTGTACCGCGAACGGTTTTGGAGGGGAGAGGATTGTACTCGAAGCGACACCCTGGCCGCCGAGCAATCGACCGAAGCGAGGCGCGGTAAATGCGTTTGGCTTCGGAGGGGCTAACGCGCACCTGATCCTGGAGGAAGCGTCGGACTCGGAGGAAGCGACCTATCGACCAACGGGGCTCGAGGGAGAACCGCTGGCGATCGTTGGCATGGACGGAATCTTTGGGAGCGATGAGGGCCTGGAAGCACTCCGACTGCGGGCCAACTCGGGAGCCAGCAATGCGCGCGACATACCGAATGGACGGTGGTGGGGCATCGCCGCGAACGGAATGCGTGGAGCGCCACAGGGCGGGTACCTGGATTTCTTCGATATCGATCCGCTCCGTTATCATCTTCCCCCAGAAGTGGTCGACCACCTCAATCGTCCGCAAATCCTAATGCTGCGAGTGGCCGATCACGCAATTAAGGACTCCGGCCTCGAGCCCGGTCGCAGAGTGGCCGTCCTAATCGCGACGGCAGCGGATCCGGCGTCGCACCGGCTGAACGCCCGTTGGGAATTTAGTTGGGTACTCGAGGAAGCCATCGCAAAAACGGGCCGACGCGTGGACGCTGGCCCAAAAGAGAGCCTTCGAACTATCTTGCAGGACAGCATCCATCCCCGGGTCGGGAGTACACAGTTTCCTGGTTACATTGGAAACCTACTCGCCAGCCGGGTGGCGGCACTGTGGGACTTCAATGGGCCAGCATTCACTGTCTCCGCAGAAGAGAACTCAGTCTTTCGGGCATTGGAAATCGCACAGTTGCTGTTGGCCAGCGGCGAGGCCGAGGCGGTCGTCTTGGGAAGCGTAGATCTTGCCGGCAGCGCCGAAAATGTTCTGCTGCGGCGGCTTCAGACTGGTCTAGATCCAGTCAAACCCGGCGCAGCACTCGATGCAGGAACGTCTAGCTGGTCCATTGGCGAAGGGGCTGGCGCTATCGTTTTGCAGCGACGATCGGTTGCTCGGGCGGAGAGACGCCGGATCCGATCATCGGTGCAGGCCATCGCCATGGCGACCGGCAGACCCTCACGCTTCCAGTCGGAAATAGCGGCGCCTTCTATCGAGCAGGCTCTGGAGCGGGCAGTGCGCGCGGCATTGGCAAAGGCAGGGAGGACATCAGAAGAAATCGGATGCGTCGAGGGGAACGCAAGCGGCATTCCCGAAGAAGACGCAGCCGAGGCCCGCGTCTTGGCGCGAATATTCGACGGCAGTTCCGATTCGACGGTCGCCCTCGGGAGTGCGAAAGCCGTTTGGGGGCACTGCTACGCGGCGTCCGGCATCGCAGCGCTCATCCGGGCAACCCTTGGGCTGGAAGGTCGATGCTTTTTCCCCTCCGCCGACTGGAGCACCCCGCGCGCGGAGCTCACCGATTCCCGTTTTTTTGTTCCACGGCAGTCACGTTCGTGGTTCGCCCCGGCGGGAGTTCCCAGAATTACGGCCGTTACCGGGCTCTCCCAAGACGGTTCAGCAGCGTGCGCGATTTTGTCTGAAGAACCGCACGACGAGTTCAACTCTTTGCGAACGCCGGCCCTAGGGGCAGTCCATATTGTCGCGATACCTGCGGCGGAAGCGAAGGAGCTTCCACTCAAGCTCGGCGCCCTTGCAAAGCAGTTGGAAGGAACCGACAGCATCGAAGAGCTCTCGCGGCAGACGTTGCAGGCCTTGGCTGGTCGCCCGGATATACCGCTCGTGCTAAACTTGGCGGCGCGGTCGCGGGAAGAGCTGAGTAGGGAAATTCGCGCTGCAACTGCTTTCCTACAATGTTCCCGCGGCGAGCGGGATTGGCGAACGCCGGCGGGGAGCTCTTTTATTGCTGCACCCCTTGGGCTTAGCGCCCCCATTGCCTTCGTATACCCTGCGATTGATACGCCTTACCCGGGGATGATGCATGATTTGTTCCAGGTATTCCCGCGGTCGATGGATCGTTTACCCGGCTTGTTTCAAGATCCGAAGCGCACGTGTGTGGACGCCGCCCTGCATCCCAGGTCGCTATTTTCGCCAACAGCCGCTGAACAGGAACAGACGGATGAACGGCTGCGGCGCTCGCCCGTATCTATGCTGTCTGCCGCCATCGTCTACTCCTCGGTCCTTACTACAGGGTTGCGGGAAGCGCTGGAATTGGAACCGGCCCATGCGCTTGGATTCAGCGTGGGAGAATGCGCAATGCTGTTCGCGTTGGGAGTTTGGACCACAAATGACGATTGGCTCAAGCGGTTGCAAGACTTCGAGGCATTCGAAACGCACTTCGCCGGCGCACATCGCTCCGCTCGCGATTTCCTGAGAGTTAGGGAAGACGAAGCGTTGGAGTGGTCCTCCCATGTCCTCCTTGCGCCTGCGGACCGTGTCAGGGAGGCAATGAGGGACCGGCACGATGTTTTTCTGGCGCAAATTTCCACGCCGGCGGAAGTCGTCATCACTGGACGTGAAGCGAGCTGCCACGCCGTCATCGATACGCTGCAGTGCGAGTCGTTTCGCACAGATTTTGGAACGTCTCTTCACTGTGCGCCGGCTGCGCTCCTGGCCGAACGGGTCAAGGCGACCCTTAAGAGCCCGGTCAATCGGACTCGTACTCAATGTCACTTTTCCGCAGGCCGCGGCCCGGAAAGCTGGACGCCCGAATCTGTGGCACAAGCAATTGCCGACGGCCTCGTAAGCAGCTTGGATTTTCCGGGCCTGGTTCACCGTGCGTACGACGCAGGAGCTAGGCTCTTCATCGAAATCGGACCGCGTAACACATGCACGCGCCGGATTAAAGCCGCCCTGGGTTCAACCCCACATGAAGCAATCGCGTTCGATCAAAAGCAGGGGGCTTCTGCGCGAGACAACCTTGCGCGAATGTTAGGTGCGCTGCTCAGCCATCGAGTGCCGGTGAATCTGGATGCTTGGCTCAGCACGCTGGCGGTCCCGCAAGCGGTCAAGACCCGGTGGCAACGGGTTTCCGTGTGCGGATCATCTATTTCTCAAACAGCGGCCGAAAAACTAAAAATGTTGCCGAATTTTGGAGCAGCGATTGAAAATGGGAGCACTCCGCCTAGTCACAAACTTGGCGGGTTCGTGCACGCCATACCGCCCGTGAAGCGATCCAGTCCGGCCCACTTAACAGGCCATGGACCGCTCGCGCTCTTGCAGCAAAAATCGCGAAACCGCATCCATTCCCACCAGATGCTGCTGGATCGCCAGATGGCGATTCTACGCCAACGCGTCGCTGCGCTCGGCTCTGTGGATTGTCCGGAAAAATCGCGTTGCGACACCGCTGCGCTCCGAGGGAGAGCCCTATTCAACGAGGCGGCGGTCATGGAATTTGCGGAGGGCAAGATCTCGCGTGTGTTCGGCCCGGAGTACGCTTTAATAGACACGTTGCCGCGGCGAGTGCGACTGCCAAGTCCTCCGTTTTTGGCGCTGAGCCGCGTAATGGCTCTCGAGGCGATTCCGTTCAGTCTCGAGCCGTGCTGGATTGAGACGGAATACGACGTTCCAAATCCGGCATGGTACGGCGTAGATGGGAACGTGCCTTACATGGCGGCTGACGCTCAGGGAGTCCTGTTTCTGCTAGGGTATCTCGGTATCGATCGCCATAACCAGGGCAAGCGGTCCTACCGCTGGCTGGACGCGAAGATACGCTTTTTCGGATTGCCGCTTCGGATCGGACAAACTGTGCGTTACCGGATCGATATACGCTCCTTCGCCCGGCATCAGGATACCCTCTTATTTTTCACGGACTTCCAATGCTCCGTGGATGGCCGCCGGTTTTTGGAAATCAGAGATTGCTGTGCGGGATTCTTCACCGATGAAGAATTGAGCCATGGACAGGGGATCACCTCTAAGCACGTTGGTCAGGCATCACGCATGTCGGTGGCGACGAAACCGGTTTTGAACTGCTCAAAACCGACTTTTGGGGAAGCCGATCTCAAAGCATTGCAGGAAGGAGACCACGCCGCGTGCTTCGGGCCGGAATATGCTGCGGCGGCGCGAGAGAATCCTTCCTTACGTCTGCCTCCGGGACCGATGCGCATGTTGGATCGCATCGTGTTTGCGGCTGCACCCGGGGTCGCTAATCCGAAGCCCGACGTCATTGCAGAAAAGGATCTCGACCCAAGCGATTGGTATTTGAGATCGCATTTTAAGGATTCACCAGTATTTGCCGGTCCCTGCATGATGGAAGGCTGTTTCCAGGTGCTCCAGTTCTATGCCCTTTACCTCGGGCTTGCACACGGGAGAGCCGGCTTACAATTCGCACCATATAGAGGCGCCGAGACCCTTGTTCGTTTTCGGAGCCAGGTGCCTGCCGAACTGAGCGTATTCTCGATCCGTATGCAACTTCGCGCCGCCGACCTGCACCCGCACCGGTATCTACAAGCGGACTTCGATCTTGTTCACCACGGTGTCCGGATTGGCCGCATCGAAAATCTGGGGATCTACCTCTACTCTCCCTAATGACTCCATGGAACGGACCGTCACCGATATCGCATGGGAAGCGCCAGCCGTGCGCGAAGCATTGCTGAATCTGGAGGAGCCGTGCCACGTGACCTCACAGGATGGCCGCATAGGCGTTATTAGAACAAAGCGCCCGGCGGAACAAGGGTGTGTGGTGGCACCTGTAATCCTCCCGGGACAGCTCGGCGCCGGGGCGTTCCGCGAGCGTTTCAGAACACGCTTGGCATACATGGGTGGAGCGATGGCGAATGGCATTGCTTCGGAGGAATTTGTAATCGTCCTGCGGAAGGCCGGCATACTCGCGAGTTTTGGCGCGGCAGGACTCTCCTTGCCCCGGATTCGAGAGGCGATTCGTCAAATACAGAAAGTGCAGAGTGACGGACCGTATGCCATGAATCTCATCCACACGCCGGACGAGCCAGATCGTGAGATGGCGGTCGTCGAAGAGTGTATAAAATCCGGCATCGCGATTCTTGAAGCGTCGGCTTTCCTCAAGCTGGAGCCCTCGATCGTTCGATATCGGGCCGACGGCCTTTTCGAGGATGGGAGGGGAACTATTTGTGCCAACGCGCACGTCGTGGTCAAACTTTCTCGCCGTGAAGTAGCGGAGCAATTCCTTCGGCCCGCTCCGCGGGAAATGCTCAGGTCGCTCACGGCAGCCGGGCGACTGACACCGCAGCGGGCCGCATTGGCCGAGCGTGTGCCTGTGGCTAGCGCCATTACTGTGGAAGCCGATTCTGGTGGGCATACCGATCGGCAGCCGCTTGTCACGCTTGTACCGGCCATGATGCGCGTGCGCGACAAGATTCAGGCGCAGTACGGCTACGCGGAGCCTGTGCTCCTGGGAGCTGCGGGCGGAATGGGTGCTCCAGCGGCGCTCGCGGCGGCCTTTGCGATGGGGGCAGATTACGTCGTCACGGGATCGATCAATCAAGCCAGCTTGGAGGCCGGAACTTCTCTGCGCGTAAAAGAAATCCTTGCATCTGCAGAGTCGGCCGATGTGGCGATGGCGCCTGCTGCAGATATGTTTGAGATGGGCGTTCAGGTGCAGGTTCTGAAGAAAGGAACGATGTTTCCTATGCGGGCACAGCGCCTCTGGGAGATCTATCGGCAGTGGGACGGTCTGGAAGCACTTCCGGCGACTTTAAGGGAGCGTTTGGAGAAGCAATACTTTCGCATGGGCCTCGATCAGGTGTGGGAGTTATCCCAGGCCCACCTGGCTCAAAGCCATCCGCGGCTGTTAGCCGAAGCCCGCCGATCACCCAAAAGACGGATGGCCACCGTGTTTCGTTGGTATCTTGCCCACGCTTCCAAGTGGGCGATCGCGGGAGACGTAGAGCGCGAACTGGACTATCAAGTGTGGTGCGGACCCGCCATGGGCGCCTTCAATACGTGGACGGCTGGTTCCAGCATGGCGGCACCGAGCGGGCGCGGCGCGACGCGCATGGCAGGCGCTCTCATGCGTGGCGCTGCATTTCTCACGCGGCTGCAATTTCTGCGCGCAGCCGGACTACCTGTGCCTGCGGAATTATTCTCGGTTTCGCCGGACGAACTTTCCGAAAGCGCGCCGCCCGTCCCTGTACCCACTCCCATTTCTGGTGTTCCGGTCCCGGGCGTGATTCCATCGCCTGAGCCATCGATGAAGCGCAGCTCGCGCGAGATCGCCGCGTTCCTCTCAATGCAAATCGCTGAGCACGTGGCCGTGAGCCCTCAGGAAATCGACACCCAGGCGTCCTTTGAGAGCTTCGGTCTCGATTCTGTGAAAGGAATGGTGATTCTCGGCCGCCTCGAAAGCTGGCTCGACGCCAAGCTCTCGGCCACACTCCTGTGGAATTATCCGACAATCGAGCTGCTTGCGCAGCGATTGGTCCGGACAATGTGAGTCGAAAAATCCAATTGCGATCATGACTAGCCAAGACGACCCGCTCCTCAACGCCTACCTTGCCTCACCAGATCCGGACACGACGCTGCGTGAACAGCTTGCCGCTATCATCGAGAGCCGTCGCGCTGACCGAACGATGACTCCGCCGCAGCAGTCAAATGAATCGTTACATCTGTTTCTCGCCGGATATGCCGGGGCAGGCAACGCGGGCGCCGACATCCGAGTGACGGAGATGATCCGTCAGTTTCGGCACGTGTTCGGTCGAAACATTCGGGTGGTGCTTTCCGTGATCGATCCCAGACTGACGGGCGCTCTGCCAAGGGATGTGGAATTACGAGATCTGACCTTTCTTCCGCGCTTCCTGCCGGCGCAGATCGCACAGTGTGAGGTCGCGGTAGCTTGTGAGGGATCCATGTTCAAAAGCAATTTTTCGGACGCGATCTCGCTGGTGATGCTGGGCACGCTCGGCTTGGGAGTCGCCGAAGGAAAGTTGGCGGTTGGCTATGGCGCCGAAGCTGGCCCGTTAACTCCGAAAATGGAGGTCTTTGCCCGAGAGTATTGCCGTGGCGCCCTTATCACGTGCCGCAGCGAATCATCACATCGCCGTATCACGAACCTCGGCTTACGCACCGCGCCCGGCACGGACACCGCATGGACTTATGAACCTGCGGATCCCTGCGTTGCACATCGTCTCCTCGTCGAATCGGGGTGGGATGGAAGCGCGGAAATCATCACGGTGTGTCCGGTTAATCCCTTTTGGTGGCCGGTGCGGCCCGATCCTGTTCGGTACGCGGCGTGGCTGCGAGAAGGGCTCCACGACGACTATCACTACGGTTTCTTCTATTTTCATAATGACAGCCCTGAAAACGCTCTTCGCACGAGAGGGTACTTAGAATCGCTCGCGGGCGCCGTAACCGCTTATTGCAGGGAACGCGGTGCATTCCCAATCATTGTTGGCATGGATAAAGTCGATCGAATGGTGTGTCGGCAACTAACGGGGATTTTGCCGTTCCGTTGCCCCGTCTTTGCCAATCCGGATTTCACTGCGGCGCAGCTTGTCGCCTTGCTTCGGAAGAGCACGGTGTTGGTGAGTTCACGGTTTCACGCGATCGTCTGCGCCATGCCTGCCGCAATTCCGATCATCGGCATCTCATATGACGAGCGGATCGAAAATTTGTTGGCCGAGGGAGGTAGCCCGGAATTGATCCTGCGCGCGGATGATTGCGATCTGACGGAGCGTCTCCTGCAGACGCTGGGTAACCTGGATTCGGAGAAGGCCGCGGACTGTGCGGAGCGGATCACCAGCGAGAATTTGCGCCGGCTGGGGGATATGACGCGCGACTTTGCAGACGAAGTTTTGCGCTTCGGGCTGTCTCACGAACACCCCGCCTTGGGTCACGGCTGGGAGGCGCATTTGCCTCGGCTTTCCAAACCACTCCTGGACGTCCTCGAACGGCACCCTCCGGACATCAATTCCTGCTAACTGCATCATCTTATGGAATTTGGCATTTTTCTGACGATGCCGTCTCCGGACGCCCGACCATCGCACGAGATCTACCGTCTAGGCGTGGATCTAGTGGTGCGCGCAGAGGAACTCGGGTTCCGGCGCGCATGGCTCGCCGAACATCACTTCACGACGTACAGTTACATCTCCAGGCCGCTTCTTTTCCTGGCGCATCTCGCGGCGCGAACCTCGTGCATACGTCTCGGGACCGCGATTGTACCGGTTCCATTGCATCAGCCGCTATTAGTCGCGGAGGAAGCAGCGGCGGTGGATGTTCTGAGCGGTGGACGGGTCGATGTCATCTGCCAAGCGTTGCGCGGCGAACCGTTTTGTTTTCAGGGAAAGCACTTTGACATACCGGAGACATTGATTTTTCCCCAACCGATTCAGCGACCGGTGCCCGTCTGGGTCGTAGTAAACACACGGCGACCGGAGATGATGGAATTCGCTCTGAGCCGGAAAATGCACCTATTAACCGGAGTTCTGGAACCCATCTCCGGCTTGCGCAACGTCCGCACGGAATTCGGGGCCTCCTTCCCGAGCATGAGCCACATCGGAACTCAGCGTCCCGTCTTCGTCTCGCGCGATCGCAATGAAATCGCGACAGCGATTGAACATGTGCGATGGAATGCTCGCGTGAGTGTTAGCCAGCGCTACGATTTCGGCAAGGTCGACCATGGACGCGCGGTCGCCGAGGCGATTGAGGGAGAACCGGCGGCCGATCAGATTCTCAGGGATTACGTGGTGTTCGGCACGCCGGAGGAATGCGTTCAGCAATTGCGGCGCCTGGAGAAGGGCCTGGGCTGCAACCATTTCAGCGCCAGCTTCTGGTTCGGCGCGCTGCCGCCCGAGCTCATTCGGCGTTCGATGGAGCTGTTTGCCCGCGAGGTTATTCCCGCCTTCGCCTGACTTTCCATGACCGACACACGCCTCCAGAAACAGCTCATCCCGGAAGAGAGAAACCGTAACACGTTGTGGTGCCGCATCATTCTGGAAGAATTGCGCGCCTGCGGACTAACGCATGTCATCCTCTGCCCTGGGGGCCGCTCGTCCGCCATGGCGTTCGCCCTCGCTCACCAGCCGGAAATTACCACGCTGGTTCATACGGACGAACGGAGCGCAGCGTTCTTTGCCCTCGGTCTAATCAAGGCGCGTGGAACACCCGCTGCCGTTTGCACGACCTCTGGGTCCGCCGTTGCGAATATTTTGCCTGCTGTATTGGAGGCCGATTATTCCAATCTTCCACTGATCCTGCTCACATGTGACCGTCCTCGCAGCCAACGAGATTCGGGCGCGCCACAAACCGCCGACCATGCGGGACTCTGCCGTACGGTGGTTCGTCTCTGCCTGGATCTCGACGAGGTGGAGTCGGATGAAAAAGCGCTTCTCGCGCTCCGACGGCAAATTTCAGGCATTCGTCGTAACTGCACGCCTGGAGCCGCTCGGGGACCCGTGCATGTAAACGTGCCGCTGCGCGGGAGTATAACAAGCATGGACCGAGAATCGGATTGGGAACGACGACCGCTTTCCGACGAAGCATTGAATGGCAGGCGCGACGAAGCAGGCGGCATTTTGCCAATGATTGATCTCGTCGCCGAACCGGGTGGCGCCATTCCGCCGGGCCTGGACCTCAGACCCGGATTGCGAGGAATCATCGTTGCCGGGAGCGATTCCGTCCTCACGCCCCGGCAAATGGGTCAGCTTGCGGACCTCACGGGATTTCCGCTGCTCGCAGACGCTCCCAGCGGCTGCAGGCGTCCGCGCTGCTCGGCCAACCTCGTGAGCGAAGCAGACGCACTCACTTTTTCGGCGTCGTTCCCACCAGAGCGCACTGAATTGATCATTCGTCTCGGCTTGGCACCGATTTCCGTAGGATTGCAGCGCTTTCTGGCGAGTCAGGCCTGCCCGACCCTCCGGATCGTCTCGCGGGCGCGGCCGCGCGATTTCCTGAGCCGCAACATTCACACCCTCGAAACGCCTTCCGACGGTGCGCTGGAGGAGCTTGGCAACCGGCTTGGCCCTGGAGATCGCGACTGGCTGCAGCTCTGGCTTAAATCCGGCTCGACTATCGCCGGAACATGGGAGCGGTTTCTTGCTGACGCTGGCTGGGGAGAGTGCCAGGCGGCGCAAGCAATTTGCAACGCCCCGGGATTCGATTTTATCCATTTGGCGAATTCCATGTCGATCCGCCACGGCAATCTCTTCTGCAGGCCATCAAACAAAGCGCAACGCACCTTTGCGAACCGCGGTGTTAATGGCATCGACGGCACCTTGGGCACATTCTTCGGCGAGCTAGTGGGGACGGGTCGCCGCGGATTGCTCCTGGTAGGAGATCTTGCAATGCTGCACGATCTTCCTGCACTCGAGGCCGCTAAACACCAGGGGCTGCGTGGCGTGATCTGTCTCATCGACAATGCAGGAGGCGGTTTATTCGACTTGGTCGGCTGCCATGATGTACCGGATTACGAACGTCTGATTCGGAATCCTCAAAGGGCGGATTTCACAGGGATCGCTCGCTCCTTTGGCATTGCAAGCTACCGGTGCGAAAGCCTCGCGGAGCTGGCCTCGGCCCTCGCGGAGGCGGGCGAGGCGCTTGGCATTCTCTTGATTCATGTCGTGGTTCCGCCAGACTCTTTGAAACGTGATGTCGCCGCGCTTTACGCGGCATGTTTTCCACCCCGCTCAGCACCCACGCGGAGGTGCCTCGAATTATGACCGGGCAAGCAGACCACCAAATCGCGATTGTTGGGTTAGCTTGCCGCTTCCCGGGCGCGTCCGATCCCGTAAGCTTCTGGAGTATGCTGGCCGATGGCCACGACGCAGTGAGGGAAATTCCGGTGTCACGATGGGAGCTGACGGGCGGCGCCAAGCCACGCAAGTCTTGGTGTGCCGGCCTCATCTCGAATATCGCAGACTTCGACGCCGATTTTTTCGGGATTTCACTACACGAAGGTCGGCTAATGGATCCGCAGCAGCGGCTATTAATGGAAGTAAGCTGGGAGGCGCTGGAATCCGCAGGGATGGCGCGCGAACGCCTCGCAGGATCCCGAAGCGGGGTGTTCGTCGGCATCTCGGCCTTCGATTACAGCCTGATCCAATCCGGGGCGGTCGCCCACAGCGGAACCGGCAATGCACTGAGCATCGCTGCGAACCGGATTTCGTACTTTCTCGATCTGCGCGGCCCGAGTATCGCTGTGGATACCGCATGCTCATCATCGCTCGTCGCGACACATCTGGCTGTGGAAAGCCTGCGGCGGCGGGAAGTCGATCTGGCCCTCACAGCCGGCGTGAATGCTATCCTTAGCGCAGAGGTGTTCTCTGTGCTGGACGAAGCCGGCATGCTGGCGCCAGATGGTAGATGCAAAACGTTCGACGCCCGTGCGGACGGATACGTGCGCGGCGAAGGTTGTGGAGTGGTGGTTCTAAAGCGCCTTCAGGACGCGCAAAGAGATGGCGACCAAATCCTCGCCGTCATCCGCGGGACCGCTGTCAATCAAGACGGCAAGAGCAATGGTCTCACGGCACCCAACGGTCCAGCCCAGGAAGCGCTCATCGCCGCGACCCTTTCGGATGCCGGCCTTGCACCTACAGACATCGACTACGTTGAAGCCCACGGCACCGGGACGGCGCTAGGAGATCCCATCGAGGCCTTGGCCTTGAACGCGGCGCTGAGCAAGGGGCGCGATCCCGCCGAGCCGTGCCTTGTCGGATCTGTAAAAACGAATATCGGCCACCTCGAGGCGGCCGCTGGTATCGCGGCGCTAATCAAAGTAACTCTAGCTCTGCACCATCGCCAGATCCCGGTATCCCTCCACTATTCCGAGCCGAATCCGCGGATCCCGTTTGACAGCATGGCTCTGCGAGTCGCATCAGCGTTGCAACCATGGCCGAAGCGTGTCGGAATCCCAAGAGCGGGAGTCAGCAGTTTCGGATTTGGCGGCACCAATGCGCACGTGATTTTGGAGGCGGCGTCTGAAACACCCCTCGAATCCGCTGATCCAGAGATTGACGGACCATCCATAGTCACCGTCTCTGCCCCTACAAGTGCGGCGTTGCAGGAGCGTTTGCGGGGTCTCCAAACGTGGCGCGCGGCGTTTAGCGAGAACCCGCCGCCCCCTTTGAATCTCGCATACATGACCAGCGTTCGGCGGTCTCATTTCAAACATCGGTGGGCCTGTGTGGTCCGCGATCGGGACGGATTGGCGAGATGCCTCGATGCCGGAGCGAACGGTGCAGCGGCTCCCGGCGTAGTGGCTGGCGTACGGAAACCCGGCGGCGCACCGTCGCTCGTCTTCGTTTATTCCGGGCAGGGAGCTGATTTCGCCGGCATGGGTTCGAGCCTGTTCCGCACATTCGAGCCGTTCCGAGAAACGTTTGAGGCCTGCGACAAAGCGGCACAAGCGGCGGGCGGGAATTTGCTCCGGCATGAAATGGTCGCTGGGAAAGGCGGTGCATCTCAGCCCGTTCAAGTAGCCCTCCAAATCGCTCTGACAGCTCTATGGGCGGCCTTTGGTGTACATCCCGACGCTGTCATTGGCCAGAGCCTGGGAGAAATTTCGGCGGCTTGGGCCGCTGGAATTCTTCCGCTTGAAAATGCCATGCGGCTCGCTGTCCTGCGGGAAAATGCGATGTCGGATCGACGCGGCAACGGTGAAATGATTTCAGTCCAAGCGGCAAGTCAAGAGGTGGCGGCACTGATCAGTGGGCTGCATGGGGAAGCCGGCATCGCAGCCATCAATGGACCGGCCACCACGGTCGTTTTCGCTTCGGCCGGCGCACTCGATGGACTTATTCATCATATTGAGACTGCCGGATTTGACTTTCAACGCGTGCGCACAGAATGCGCCTACCATAGTCCGCAAATGGACGGGGCTCGCGAGGAACTGACTCACCGACTGGCTGGACTGTCGCCACAGAATGAGAGAATCCCGTTCTTTTCGACTCTCCTGGGCCGCAGAACCTCGGGCCTCGACTTGGATGCCAAATACTGGGGCTGCCAGCTTCGAGAACCGGTGCAATTCGCTTCAGCGGTGGCATCGGTAGCTGGGGAGTATGCTCCCGCGACGTTTTTGGAACTGGGCGGGCATCCGGTCCTTTCCGCCGCCCTCCAGCAATGTCTGGCCGCCATCCCGGGCGATTTCCGTATCCTTGGGACACTACGAAGGAATTTACCCGAGGGCGAATGTCTCCTTCGCACGGTTGCGAGCCTCTATGCGGAGGGCCGAACCATTTCCTGGAACGCAGTACATCCGCGACGTCCGCGCCGGTGGCTAGATCTTCCATCCTATCCATGGGAGCACAAACCCTGTTGGACCGCGCGGCCGGCAGCACACACGCTGGAATTGCAACCTCATCCGAGTGCGCCTGCGCGCCAACCAGAGATCGTTTCGGAAGCCACGGCCAATCGGGAGGCAATACTCAACGAGTTGCGTGGAAGCGTGGCCGGGATTCTCGGCACGACACCCGAGGAAGTGAACATTCACAAGCCGTTCATCGAGATGGGAGCTGATTCCATCCTCCTTGCGTTGGCGGCCCAGCGGATTCAGAAACGCTACGGCGTTCAGATCAGACTCCGCCAGTTTTTTGACGATCTAAGCAACATTGATTCGCTGGCGAATTTCCTGGTGGTTAACGCCAAGGTAGCGCAGCCTACGCCCGCGCGAATCGCTTCTGCCACTCCAAAATCAGACGCGGACGAAAGCGTTCAGGCCCTTTTGCATCGTCAGTTGGACCTGCTCTCAGAGGTAATGCGGCAGCAACTCGAGGTGATCGGCAAATCCGCAACCCAGTCGAAAGCGAAAGCGCCGCTCGCAGTTACGCCGCCGCCCGCGCCGCATCCGACAGGGCTCCGGGATTTCGGGCCATACCGTCCGCCGTGGCCTGGGGCGCCGGAAGAATCCTCCGGTGGATTAACGGACCGGCAGCAATTGCATCTGGACGATCTGATCCGTCGTTATACTGCTCGCACGCCGCGTTCCAAAGCCCGCGCTGCCGATTGGCGGCAGCGCTATGCTGACTGCCGTGCCTCGGCCGGATTTCGACCATCCATAAAAGAGATGCTTTATCCAATCGAGGGAGAACGAGCCGAAGGCTCGAAAATGTGGGACGTCGACGGGAACGTCTACCTCGATATCTCGATGGATTTCGGCGTAAATATCTTCGGTCATAAGGCGCGGTTCATTGAAGAGGCTGTGGCGGAGCAGTTAAGCCGCGGCTTTGCCTTGTCCTCACGATCGCGCCACGCAGGTGAAGTCGCCGCGCTCATTTGCGAGCTTACCGGCATGGAGCGGGCTGTATTTTGCCAATCCGGGACCGAAGCCGTCATGACAGCGGTTCGGCTGGCCCGTCTGGCCACGGGCAGGTCTCGTATTGCCTTCTTTACCGGCTCGTATCACGGCCATTTCGATGGTTTCCTGGCATCAGCGAGCGGTGATCCTGGCGATTTCAGGGCCTTACCCGCCGCGCCTGGGATCGCCCCTGAAATCATCGCGGGAGCGATGGTCTTACCGTACGGTGACGAAAAATCGCTCGCCGCGGTTCGAGATCAAGGCGCCTCGCTGGCAGCGGTTCTGGTCGAGCCGATCCAATCCCGCCATCCTGACTTTCACCCGTCCGAATTCCTTCGCGAGTTGAGGAAGATTACTCGGGAATCCGGAATATTGCTTATTTTTGACGAAATGATCACCGGCTTTCGCGCGCACCCAGGCGGTGTGCAAGCGCTATTTGGAATCGATGCGGACCTGGCTACATATGGAAAAGTGTTGGGAGGCGGCCAACCCATCGCTGCCGTTGCTGGCCGGGCAGAATTTCTGGACGGGATAGACGGCGGGCCCTGGAATTACGGCGACGCCTCCTTTCCGGCGGTCGAAACGACGTTCTTCGCAGGCACATTTTGCGGCAACCCTCTCGCACTGGCGTCTGCACGGGCGGTCTTGCTGGAGCTAAAGCGTCGCGGACCTGGCTTTCAGAAGGAATTGAGCGCTATGACGGAACGCTTTGCCACCGGTCTCAACGATTGGTTCGCTGCTAAGGAAGTTCCGATCCGCATCGTTCACTTCAGCTCACTCTTCCGCTTCGCGTATAAAGGCAATCTGGATTTGCTCTTCTATCACCTCATTGAAAAAGGGGTGTTCATATGGGAGGGCCGGAACTGTTTCTTTTCGGGCGCGCATGACGAGCGGGATATCGAGAGCCTTGCGGCACGAATCCAAGAGAGCGTCTCGGAATTGCAGCAGGGCGGGTTTATACCTGAGAAGAGCACCGCAAGCGTTGCGGCACCCGAATTCGCTCCGGCGCGGGCGAGCCGCATCCAAATGACGGAAGCCCAGCGCCAGCTCTGGGTGGCGGCGCAGGTCGATCCGCTTGCAAACGAGGCGTACACGGAAACGCTTGTGCTGCGGTGTTACGGTCGGCTCGATGCGGAGCTGTTGCAGCGCGCCTTTCAGGCAGTCATCAGCCGACATGAAAGCCTGCGAACTTCATACTCGGATGATGGGCGCTTCCAAGTCATCGACCCGTTCGCCGCTCCCGATTTCCGCGCGGTCGATGGCAGCGGTCTGCAAGGGTCGGAGTTGGAGCGGGCGCGCGCCGGTTTCATGCTGGAGATGACAGGGCGCCCAGTCGATCTGCGGCAGGTTCCGCTGGTGCGAATGGGCGTATTCCGGCTCACCGCGGATTCCCAACTGATCGTGCTCAGCGGACATCACATCGTCATCGACGGTTGGTCTATCAATTTGCTCATCAACGATCTCGCACTTCACTACACGGTGGAACTCGGGCAAACGCCGGCACCACCGCCGGCCGTTATGCAATACCGCGACTACGCAGCATGGTTGGATGAGGCGCTTCGGGGGCCGGAAATGGCCAGGCAGGAATCCTTCTGGCGAGAGCGTGTCTCCGAACTGCCGCACTTAACTCTCCCCCATGATCTACCGAAACAGCCTCGGTGGGGTTGGCGTGGCGCGCGCATAAGCACGCGTCTCAGCCACTCCGTGAGGGATAAGCTGGAGGCGCTGGGACGGGCTCAAGGCGCGACCCTTTTCATGACACTGCTCGCAGGATGGCAAACCCTGCTCCACCGGCTCGCAGCCCAGGACGACATCATCATCGGTTGCCCCGTACTCGGCAGATCGATGCCGCGCGCAATGGAGATCGTCGGCTACTTGACCCATCTGCTTCCAATCCGCAGTCATTGCGTCGCTCAAGAGAGTTTTGTGGATTTTCTCAGGAGTTCTCGCACAATCTTGCTCGATGCATTTGAGCATCAGGACTATCCGTTCTCCCACATAATCCGGCTCCTTGGCCGATCAAACGATCCCGGCGAACCAACATTTATTCGAGCCACGTTCAACCTGGATCGTCCGCGCGAGGGCCCGCGTTTCGGCGGGCTGAAGTGCGAAATTCTGTCGCCGGATATTCGGGCGGCGAAATTCGAGTTGAGTCTCAACGTGATCGATCTTCATGGAGAACTTTTGCTCGATCTCGACTACAATCGCGACCTATTCTCGCCGGAGTTGGCGGCGGTTATCCAGAAGAGCTTCGTGGGATGGCTTCGGCAGATCGCGGAAAATCCCGTGCGACCGCTCGCTTCCATGCGGTTGGAATTCGATCCGATGCGCCCGCCCGCGGGTAGCGCGACGCCGTCGATCATCGCAGGATCAACACTTGATCAGGCGTTCGCCTATCGAGCCGCGCAATTACCCGAAGCGGTTTGCCTTATCGCAGCGCGGGTGGACGAAGGGCCCGAAGCGGGCTTACGCATGAGCTACTCGGAGGTCGACGCGCGAGCCGGCGGTCTCGCGACCGCTCTCGTGTCGCTCGGCGTCCGACCAAAGGATTCGGTGGGATTGTCCACCTCCCGGGGTGCAGAGCGAATCGTCGGCCTGCTCGGAGTCCTCAAGACGGGTGCCGCTGCCGTCCCACTTGACCCGAACTATCCAGAGGAGCGCCTGCGCTTCATGCTGGAAGACTGCGGCGTCGCGGTCGTCGTCTGCGAGCCGCCGAGCCAGGAGCGCTTCGCGCGCCTCGGATGGCGGACGGCGGTGCTCGATGGCTCTCAACGGAATGGGGTTGGAATCGATCGGAACGCCATCGCACCGAGCTCCCCGGATAGCGTCGCGTGTGTTTTCTACACTTCCGGCTCGACAGGCGTGCCGAAGGGCGTCGCCGTAACCCACAGAAACATCCTTTCTCTCCTGAACGCCATGGCCGCCCGCTCCGATAACCCGGGGGGTGCAATGCTTCACCACTCCTCATTTTCCTTTGATGCTTCGACTTGGGAAATCTGGTGGCCGCTGTTGGCAGGCGGTCCGCTGGTAATTGCGCCCCCCGGTGAGCTGACGCTTGCCGCTCTAGCTCGCTGTGTGCGCGATTACCAGGTTTGCGATGGATTTTTCACTACGGGTTTGTTCAATCGGCTCGTCGACTTTGAAGGCGACACCCTCGCTCGGATGGACCGCATCGCCACTGGCGGGAGTACTGCGTCCTGCAAGCACTTCGGAGCGCTTCTCGATAAGAATCCTGCCTTGTCCTTGCTGAACATTTACGGTCCCACAGAATGCACGACGTTTTCGACGATCCACACCGCTAAGCCGGAAGACGCAAGTGCGGGACGAATGCCGATCGGCGCGCCGCTTGCCGGCTTGCACGTCTATGTGTTGGACCGGTTTCTGCAGCCGGCGCCAAACCACGTCCCAGGGGAATTGTTTATCGGAGGCGCAAGCGTCGCCCAAGGATACGTGAATCGCCCCGGTCTCACCGCGGAGCGGTTTATACCTAATCCATTTTCCGAGCAACCTGGGAAGCGGTTATATCGCACCGGCGACCGAGTCCGGAGATTAGCGAACGGCTGCCTCGAGTTTCTTGGTCGTTTGGATGATCAGGTCAAAGTAAACGGCTTCCGCGTCGAACTCGGGGAAGTCGAAGCCGCACTCCAAGGTCACCCCGAAATCGGTCAATGCCTGGCCGCCGTGCTTACAGACGACCCAACCGATCACCGGTTGGTGGCTTACTACGTTGCCCAAGGAGGCGCGATCGACCATGCCGATCTTCGCGCTTTTCTTGCCGAACGACTGCCCGGCTACCTCATTCCGTCGTTTTTCGTCTGTGTCCAGGAGATACTCCTCGATTCGAATGGCAAGCCGGATCGGAAGTCTTTGCCTACGCCCGATTTCGTGACCAGCTTGCCTGTGCAGGACGTGCCTCCCGAAACGGAATGCGAAAAGCAGCTGGCTCCGCTCTGGCGGCGGCTGTTGAAGCGAGACACAATCAGCCGCGGCACAGACTTTTTCGAGAGCGGCGGTCATTCGTTGCTCGTTGCCGAGCTCGTTGCAGAAATAAGTCGCGAGTTCTCCGTTTCCCTGTCGCTACGCGAGGTCTACGAAAATCCCACGTTCGCGGCATGCGCTCGCGTCCTGCAGGACCGGCTGGGCCAAGGGAAGTTCGCTTCTCCAATTCCGAGAGTATCCCGCTCAGGCCGGCGAGAGCGCCGCCAAGTCTGAAGCACCAGTCCTAAAATCTCAGAACAATCGTGAGCATGCCAACAGAGTGTATATTTGAGGAACCGACCGCCAATGTTTTCCCGGCATCGTACGGCCAGCGCGGATTGTGGTTTATCAACCGGTTGGACGGTCCCAACCCAGTCTACAATGTGCCCGTCGCAGTCCGGCTGACAGGGCATCTGGATCTCGCTGCTTTGCGTGCAGCATTGGATGACCTCGTCGAGCGGCACGAAACTCTGCGCACCTCCTTTCAAGACGGAGATGGATATCCAGAGCAGATAGTCAAAGACAGCTGCACGGTGGCTTATGCTTTCGAGGATCTTTCGGAACTCCCGGAGGCGGATAGGGAGCGGCAAGCTGAAGAAGTGTGTCGCCGTGAGGCGGAAAAGCTATTTAACTTAACGGAAGCGCCGCTCTGGCGGCTCCGCGTCCTCAAGGTCTCTTACGACGAACATTTCCTCTGCGCTGTTCTGCACCATATAATCGCGGACGGCGTTTCCGTATACGTTTTCTTTCGCGATCTGACCGCATTTTACGGGGCTCGGCTCGCAGGGCACGCCGCAGCTTTGCCAGAACTGCCGATTCAGTTCGCCGATTTTGCGTGCTGGGAAGCGGACGCTTTCGAGGAGGGGCAGCATCGCGAACGTTTGATCGGATATTGGAAAAAACGTCTCAGAGACTTACCCTCGCTGCCGCTGCCATGTGATCATCCGCGCCGCGAAGAGTTCGCTTACCAGGGCCGCACCATCCGGTTTCCGCTCGATGAAACGGAGTCTCTCGCACTTGAATCCTTCGCGCGAAAATGCGGCGTCACGCCGTTCGTTGCATGGTTAGGAGTTCTTCAAGTGCTGCTGAGTGAGTGGACCGGCGCGACAGATATTCCCATTGGGGTGCCTGTCGAAAACCGCGATCGTCCAGAACTTCGGGAATTAATCGGTCTCTTAGTGAATACATTGGTCGTCCGCGCCATAGTGAATGGCGGTACAAGCTTCGTCGCTCACGCTCAGTCGCTTCAGAGTACATTTAGGCAAGACCTGATTCACCGGGAACTTCCGCTCGAGATGGTTGCGCAAGCGCTTTCGCCTGCTCGCCAATCGAATCGAACAGCGCTCTTCCAAGTAATGTTCGCGTTCCAGCAGGAACCCGAAAAATTGCCCGTATTTCCGGGCACGACCTGGGAACCAGTAGGTCTCGAACTGCGAGTAGCCCACTTCGATCTTCACTTCGAAGTGGCCCAAGCACGCCAAAAATTTCTGCTTAACATCGAATACTGCACGGACCTTTTTGAGCCGGAAACCGTCACCCGTCTTGGGAAGCGGTTTCAAGAACTCATGGTCGAATTGGTCTCATCGCCCGATCGCTCGCTCCGTGAAATCCTCGCCGAGAGGGCAGTTTTCTACAAAGCACGCTGCGCCGGATCGGCCCTGCCATCCGTTCCGCCGAATGTAGAGCGGAATGAAGCGCCCCTTTCCTATCACCAGGAACGCCTTTGGTTTATCGACCGTTTTGAAACGGGGAAAGTCTATCCATCGCACCCGAGCTATCATAACATTCCGTTGCTGCTCGAATGTCCCAAGGCGCTGAATCGGGAAATCCTGGAACTGAGCCTCGAGCACCTCGCGCGACGCCATCGGGCATTGCGGACCAGGTTAAGAGTTCGCAATGAATTGCCGTTCCAAGCCGTTGCTCCGAGCCTGGATCTGCGTCTCGAAACCTTGGCCAAAGCCGAGAATCGCGACATCGCCGTGGTCCGCGCCGTCGAGTTTACGTTGGCGCCGTTCGATCTCGAAAAAGATTTGCTCTTGAGGGCGGCGGTCATCCCTTTCGCGGACGACCGCGAACTACTGGTCCTTGCCACACATCATCTCGTCGCGGACAAGCGGTCGCTGGAAATTTTAGCGCGCGATCTCGGGGCGATCTATGAATCCTTTCGTCTGGGCAGCGCGCCCTCTCTTGAGCCGGTGCAACGCGACTATCTGGATGTCACTCTCTGGGAGCGGGATCTACCCTCGGTGGTGTTGGACAACCTCCGAGCCTTCTGGTCTTTAAGGTTATCCGGCCCTCTTCGCCCTCTCGAACTGCCAACCGACAGACCGCGCCACGCCGTGCATATTTACCGGCAGGAACGGCTGCCTGTTTGCATCGACGCCCCGCTGCGAAAAAAGCTGGTTCAGCTCGCAAAGGAGTCCCACGCGGATCTGGAGAGCGTCTTGTTCACAGCGTTCCACGTCCTCCTTTATCGCTACTCACAGCATTGCGAGATCGTAACCGGATTATCTGAACCGAATCGCGTCTCAACAGCAGAAGCATGCGACCTCGTGGGGCCCCTCGCGAATCTGCTCGTTCTTCGCCAGCGATTCTCGCAGACCACCATCTTCTCAGCAGCGATCGGAGAGACTCTCCGGCAAATCGCGGAAGCGCGCGCACATGCAGCAATGCCATTCGATCTGCTGGTGCGGGAGCTCAATCCGGAAAAGGACATGAGCCGGACCGCGCTGTTTGACGTGCTTTTTCAGTTCGACCCGAGCCCAGGCGAAGTGCTTGCGTTAGAGGGCGCCGCCGTCCGCTTGATCGATACGCACCTCGGATTCGGGAAATACGATTTGAATCTGTTTCTACGCGACCGAGAGAATGAGATTGCCGGGCAACTCGTTTACAACGGCGAGTTATTCGATCTTGGAACGGTTGAGCGAATGCTCGTACACTGGCGGGCGGTGCTTGAGGCGGTGGCGAGAGACTACACGCTCACGCTCGCAAAGATTCCGCTGCTAAGCTGCGAAGAGAGCGTCCAATTGGAAAGCTGGAACCGAACCGACGCCGAATATCCGCGCGCCGCGACCATCCACGGCCTATTTGCTGTGCAGGCGAAGCATTGGCCGGATCGCATTGCGGTGTGCTTTGAGGATCGGCGCTTGACCTATGCTGCGCTCGACGCCAAAGCAAACCGGCTTGCTCATCGGCTCAAACACTTTGGCATTACCCGCGATCAATTAGTGGCAGTTTGTCTCCACCGCTCGGAGAACGTGATTGTGGCGTTCCTCGCAATCCTCAAAGCAGGTGGCGCTTACCTCCCGCTCGAACCCGATCTTCCAGAATTACGGCTGCGTCACATTTTGCAAGACGCCGGTGTTAAAGTTCTGCTTTTTGAACGTGCTCTACCGCGCACAGCGATCGCCGGCATCGAGCACTGCCTTTCCCTCGGAGGGGGATGTGACTGGTTTCCGAATGAACCAGAAACGCCGCCTGAAAACTCCAGCGCCGCGAATGATTTGGCGTATTGCATCTATACCTCCGGTTCTACCGGCCATCCGAAAGGCGTACTCGTCGAGCATCGCAATGTCGTGCGTTTGCTTGTGAACGATCATCTACCATTCCGCTTCGATGAGACGGATATCTGGTCGCTTTTTCATTCGCCTTGTTTCGACTTTTCGGTGTGGGAAATGTATGGCGCGCTCCTCTATGGCGGGCGTGTCGTTATCGTGCCAGAAGCCGTGGCGCAGAGTTCCGCTCGCTTCCTCGAACTGCTCTCGACGGAAAAGGTGACAGTGCTCAACCAGACTCCGACGGCATTTTACCATTTGGCGGATGAAGCTCTCATCGCCCGGCCGGCGCTCGCACTTCGTTATGTGATCTTTGGCGGAGAAGCCCTGAATCCGCTCCGAGTCAAACGCTTCCACGCCGCGTATCCGGAACCTCGGCTGGTCAATATGTACGGGATCACGGAAACGACCGTCCACGTCACGTTCAAGGAACTCACAGACAGCGACTTCCGTAATGGTGCCAGCAACGTCGGCTGCCCGATCCCCACGACGGCTTGCTACATTCTGGACGGGGAACGCAACCCGGTGCCGATCGGTATCCAGGGCGAAATCTATGTCGGCGGCGCTGGCGTAGCGCGGGGCTATCTCAACCGCGAGGAGCTTACGGAGGCGAAGTTTGTGCAGAGTCCGTTCCGAGCCGGCGAACGACTTTATCGCTCGGGGGACTTGGGAAAATTCCTCCCGAACGGAGAAATCGTATACCTCGGCCGCCTCGACGCCCAGGTTCAGGTGCGCGGGTTTCGTGTTGAATTGGGCGAGGTGCAGGTGCGCTTGCTTCAGCACCCGGCAGTCCGCGACGCGGTGGTCACGGCACGGCCACTCAGGGACGGGAGCACCGGCCTGTTTGCTTACGTCGTGCCGACGCATCATTGTGCGCTTCAAGATTTGCGCGGCTATCTTCGAGAGACGCTTCCGGATTACATGATTCCGTCTGCGTTCATCCCAATCGAGACCCTGCCGATGACCGCTAATGGTAAAGCGGCATTGGACGCGCTGCCGGATCCCTCGACGGTCTGTTCAAACCAGGGTGGGGACTCCCAAAGCACTTCCCTGCTGGAACAGCGCCTCGCGGGAATTTGGGCATCCGCGCTTGGCTGCGAGCCGGTAGAGCTTGACGACGACTTTTTCAATCTGGGCGGTTATTCGCTTTTGGCTACCCGCTTGCTTTCTCGCGTGCATCAAGAGCTTGGAGTTGAAATCCCCCTGAGGGCCTTGTTCGATGCGCCGCGACTTCGCGACTTTGCACGGCGCGTCGCGGACTACACATCCTTAGGGGAAAAGGGGGCAGAGCCGGCATTGGTTTGCCTGCCAAGGGATGGCCATTTGCCACCGTCACCAATGCAGACGCGTCTCTGGTTTATCGACCGGCTCGAAAAACAATCCTCCGCCTACCATTTGTTTGGCTCAGCGAAACTGAAAGCCGAACCGAACCTGGCATGCCTGCGGCGCGCGCTGGCGGTAATGCAATCTCGTCATGAAAGCTTGCGGACCGGTTTTCACGAAACCGAAGGGCGCTTGACGCTCCGCTTGCATCCGGCACATGGCATCCAGCTGCCGCTCGAGGATCTTTCTCATTGGCCGGAGGAGGACCGGGAGGCGCGGTATCGGCTCGAAGCGTCGGAGTTCGCGCGAAGGCGATTCGATTTGGACACCCCTCCGCTAGTCCGCGCAAGTCTCTTTCACCTGGGTCCGAATGATACTCGGTTTGTCGTCGGAATGCATCACATAATTGCCGACGGCTGGTCTCTCGAGATTTTTATGAGGGAGGTATCCGCGCTCTACGAAGCGTTTGTCGCCGGACGACCGTCCCCGCTCAAGGAGTTGTCTTTCCAATTTTGCGACCTCGCCGCGTGGCAGGAAAAGTCGATTGACAATTCTCGAAAAGAGCTCCTCCTCGCGCACTGGACAGCGCGCCTCCGTGATGTGCCGCCGCTGGAATTACCTTCGGACTTGCCACGTCCGGAGTTCGTATCAGACGCAGGCGCAATGCATCCCTTCATATTGGAAGCCCCCCTCGTGGGGCGGATTCGCGATTTGGCTTTGGAGCATCGGGCGTCGCCTTTCATGGTGGGCATGGCGGCTTTCCAATTGCTGCTCGCGCGCGTCGCGGGAAAGCGTCGCTTTGCGGTGGGCTTTCCAGTCGCGAACCGCAATCGCGCAGAAGCGCAGGAGATTATCGGTTGTTTCGTTAATACCCTCGCGCTCCCCGTCGATGTGGATGAAACTGGAAGTTTCGAGGAGCTGCTGGCGCTCGTCCGAGAACGCACATTTGCAGCTCACGCGCACCAAGACTTGCCTTTTGAAGCGCTAGTGGATGCACTCAATCCACCGCGTGATCTCGGGCGTCACCCAATCTTTCAAGTGCTTTTCAATTTTCAGGAAACCTTTGAAAAACCAAGGGCTTCCGACTTGTTCCAAATCGAGGATTGGCCGATCGACACAGGGGCGGCGCAATTCGATCTCGCCCTCTATCTGGAAGAGGGGACCCAGGGTAGCATCCGTGCTCTGTTCGTTTATCGCGCCGACCTGTTCAAGAAAGCTACGATCGAACGATTCGCAACGCAGTATTACCAGATTCTCGAGCACGGAACCGCCAGCGTACAACAGCCGCTCCATCGGGTCCCGCTCCTGAGTCCGAAGGACGCAGAGCGGCGCGTCGTTTGGAACTCGACGCAAAAGGACAGGTCTGCGGAATCGTTGCACGGGCTTTTCGAAGTGCAAGCGAAGTGCACCCCCGAAATGACTGCGGCGCAGTTTGAGGAAAAGTCACTAACCTACGCCGAGCTCGACCGCGCGAGCTCACGCGTCGCGGCGTTGCTGCGTGAGAAGGGCGTTCAATGCGAATCCGTCGTGGGAATCTGCTTAGAGCGTTCGCTGGAGATGATTGTCGGTCTATTAGGCATCTTAAAAGCCGGCGCGGCCTATCTACCGCTCGACCCTGAGCTGCCGATCGAGCGGCTTCGCGGGATGATGGAGATAGCCGGGACTTCAGTCGTAATCACGGTGCCTGCGCATCGGGCGCGCCTTAGCAAAATTGGGCTCTCGGTATTCGAATTGAATCTAAATTGCCTCGAAGGACTCGGGGAGTTCTCCTCATCGGTCGATCCGCTAGCCGCCGCCTATGTCCTCTTCACTTCCGGCTCGACTGGCCGGCCAAAGGGCGTCGTGATTTCGCACTTAGGGATCTGCAATCGGCTGCTCTGGATGCAGGAAACCTACCAACTCGAACCGTCGGATCGCGTGCTGCAAAAGACTTCATTCACCTTTGACGTTTCGCTCTGGGAGTTTTTTTGGCCGATCATCACTGGTGCAGGATTGGTGCTGGCCCGGCCGGGCGGACACCGCGATCCCGGCTACCTCGTACGCGCCGTCAACGAATTCAGCATAACTACGCTGCATTTCGTTCCTCCAATGCTCGATGTCTTCCTGCAACATCCTGGCGCCGTGTCCTGCGTCTCTTTGCGACGAGTAATCTGCAGCGGTGAAGTGTTGTCCCGGGCGTCCGTTCAGCGTTTCCATAGCTTGGGTTTGCGCGCCGAATTATATAATCTCTACGGACCAACGGAGGCGTCGGTGGATGTCTCCGCAGGGCAGTGCGTGCCAGACGATCCGTCCCCGACCGTTCCCATCGGGCGACCGATCGCGAATACGCAATTGCACATTCTCGATGCGCATTACCGGCCCGTTGGGATTGGGGTCCCTGGAGAACTCTTCATCGGCGGTATCTGCCTGGCGCGCGGATATATCAACATGCCTGGGCTCACCGCTGCCGCGTTTGTTCCCGACTCCGTCTCGAATCAGTCTGGGGCGCGACTTTATCGCACCGGCGACCGGGCGCGCTTTCGCGAAGATGGAGCCATCGAGTTTCTAGGGCGGCTCGATAGGCAAGTTAAGATCCGCGGCTTTCGTATCGAGCCCGGAGAAATCGAATGTTTGCTCGCCGAACAGCCCTGTGTGCGCGAAGTGGCGGTGCTTTTGCGTCCAGAGAGCGAAAGGCTCGCCGCGTACGTGGTCCTGGAATCGGCCGAGACGCCGGAATGGCAAGGCACGCTTGTCCGTGCCCTCGAGGAAAGAGTGCCAGAGTATATGATTCCGGCGGATTGGGTGAGATTGGAGTGCTTCCCCGTTACTAGTCATGGAAAGATCGACCGCGCGGCTCTGCCGGCGCCGGTTTTCTCTGAACGATCTCGAGTGGAGCACTGGATTCCGAAATCCACCCTAGAAAGCGCAATCGCGGATGTGTGGAGCGGCTTACTCCTACGCGATAACATAGGCAGGCAAGAGAATTTCTTCGATGCCGGAGGTAATTCGCTTCTACTGATTCAGGCACATTTAAAGCTGCGCGAGCGCCTTCAGGTACCTATTGAGCTAATTGAACTTTTCCGGCATCCGACTATCGCTTCCCTGGCCACCGTCCTGAGCCGAACAGACCCATCCCGCACGCCGGCCCAATTGGGCCCGCAGCTCGTCAGCTCCCTCCAGGCGCGCGATATTGCGATCATCGGGATGGCCGGGCGCTTTCCCGAAGCCCGAGACCTCGTGCAATTCTGGGAAAATTTGGCCGCTGGTCGTGAATGTATCCGCTTTTTCACCTCCGATGAACTGCTCGCGGCTGGGGTTGAACCCGCCGTGCTGGCGAATCCCGACTTTGTACCGGCCGGCGGGGTACTCGATGATGTTGACCTGTTCGATGCCGCCTACTTCGGGTACAGCCCGGCCGACGCCGCACTCCTGGATCCGCAGGGGCGTGTCTTTCTGGAATGCGCGGATGAAGCACTGCAGTCGGCAGGAATCCAGTTGCCCGATGACAGGGAACGGATAGGTGTCTTTGCGGGCTCCAGTCTGAGCACCTATCTATTCGGTTTGCTCTCGACATCCGATGCGCCGGAAAGGAGCGATGCCTTTGCGGCCGTTCTCGGAAACGACAAAGATTATCTTACGACTCGCGTCTCGTACAAACTAGGGTTGCGCGGGCCGAGCGTCGCCGTCCAAACGGCTTGTTCAACATCGCTGGTCGCTGTGCATCTGGCCTGCCAAAGCCTGCGCCGAGGGGAGTGCGAAGTGGCACTGGCGGGGGGCGTCTCGATAGCGGCGGGCACGAAACCCGGTTATTTCTACGAGGACGGGGGAATCCTGTCGCCCGACGGACACTGCCGCGCATTCGACGCGTCTGCGCAGGGCGTCGTGATGGGTGAGGGTTGTGGCATCGTCGTACTGAAGCCGCTGAATCGCGCGCTGGAAGATGGCGATGTCATTCACGCCGTGATCAAGGGAAGCGCGGTAAACAATGACGGTCGGGACAAGGTCGGTTTTACGGCGCCGAGCTTTGAAGGCCAGACACGAGCGATCCGTGAGGCATTGGCAGACGCCGGCGTGACCCCTTCTTCAATCGGTTACGTGGAAACGCACGGGACCGGCACACCCCTGGGCGACCTCATCGAAATCTCCGCTCTCAAGGCGGTATTCGGCGGCCGATCCGCAGCCTGGTGTGCCATTGGCTCTGTAAAATCGTCAATCGGTCACCTCGATGCTGCAGCCGGGGTCGCCGGGCTCATTAAAACCGTCCTCGCGCTGAAAAACGGATTCATCCCTCCTAGTCTGAATTGCTTGCGCCCAAATCCCGCGCTTGCCATGGAAGGGTCCGCCCTGTTCGTAAATACGGAACTACGTCCTTGGCAATCAGGTTCGGAGCCGCGGCGGGCGGGAGTCAGCTCCTTTGGAATTGGCGGATCAAATGCGCACGTCGTTCTCGAAGTCGCCCCACATCGCGCCTCGGAACCCTGCCCGGTTGTGCGCGAAGAGCAACTGCTTGTGCTAACGGCGCACACTCCCGAAGCCCTCACGGAATGGTCCCATCGTATCGCGGAGTTCTGCGCAAAGGGCGCCCCGAGCCTCAAAGACCTGGCGTATACCCTCCAGACCGGTCGCCGGCGTCTCTCATTCAGGTGCGCAATCGTAGCCAAGAACATACCGGAAGCGATTGCCGCGCTGAGAAGCGAATGTCCGGCCTGCCCGCCGCTCCATGGAACCGAGCTCCCAGGCCTCGCTTTTCTGTTTCCGGGCCAGGGAGGACAAACCCTGCGGATGGGTTCAGCGTGCTACGCGAGCGAGCCGATCTTTCGCGAAACCGTCGACCGTTGCCTCGCCGCGCTGTCTCCGGACGTGCGAGGAACCGTCTTCAGGCTCTTCTTCTGTGGTGCCGATCACGTCTCCGAAGATTCGGAACTCGCGAATCGGACGGAATTCGCGCAGCCGGGTCTTCTCATTTATCAGGTTGCGATGACAGAGCTTTGGCTGACATGGGGAGTTCGGCCGCAGGCGGTTCTCGGTCATAGCTTGGGAGAATATGCCGCGGGAACTGTCGCCGGCGTCTTTTCCCCTGAGGCCGGAGCGGTTCTCGCGGCGGAGCGCGGGCGGCTTTGCCAAGCATTAGCCGGTGGCGCGATGCTGGCGGTCGGTCTCGGTGAAGCAGATCTCTTAAGTCGATTGCCCAGGTCGCTGGATCTGGCGGCGGTCAACGCAGAAGACGTGTGCATCGTCTCGGGGCCGAAACTAGCGGTTGCAGAATGGGCCGAGGAGCTAAGAACGCTCCACATTCCCTCCAAGTTTCTAACCACGGATCGCGCTTTCCACTCGCGCGCCATGCAAGCGGCCCTGCCGGCGCTTAAAAGAGCCGCTGAGAAGATTCAGTTGCGACCACCATCCGTTCCATTCTTTTCTACGCGGACCGGCGCTTGGGCTGAACCCGGAGAACTCGAAGAGCCTACGTATTGGGCGGAGCATCTACGCGATACCGTCCGATTCTCCGACGGCATCGATGAACTCGCGAAAGCCGGGCGCACGCTATTGCTCGAGATTGGACCGGGCGAAGCTCTTACTAAACTTGTCCGGCGCCGGGCAGGTTTGAAAGTCGCGAGCGCTGCGTCGGCGGGACACCCCATTTATGCCGCTGCGAAACTGTGGCCTCACGGGGTGGAATTGGACTGGGACGAATTTCACTCTCGGCGCCGCACTCTACGGATTTCGTTGCCTGGGTACCCTTATGAGCGGAAACGATGCTGGCGTGCCGAACCGGCGTCAGGGAATCGTGGCAATGCGGACGCGGGTCTCTTCCAGACCTCGTGGACTTGTGGAACGCACCCCGGAGCGGTCGGTGAATTGTCGCTTTGTGGTCGGGAATTTCTATTCTCCGAACAACCAGAACCGACTTCGCTTGCCGGCCGAATCGCGGACGCTTTACGGCGGCATGGAGCTTCTGTTGTGGCTCACGCTGTATCTTCACAATATGCGCTGTCCTTACCTGCCATCGACGGACTGCAACGAACGGCGGTCTTTGTAAGTGATCGCTCTCAAGTTACCAGCCTTAGCGGCTTCTATCGTCTCCTTCGGTTTGTACGGATCTTGAGCCGGGAAGGAAGACTGGTACAGCTGACGATCGTGACCGAGTCGGCGACCGCCCTAACAGGAGGTCCCGAGGCCTCCTCTGCTGCATTACACGGCCTGGCGTTGGTTATCGGCCAGGAGCATCCGCAGATCGACTGTCAGGTCATCGATATCGACTCTGAAGCAACAGGAATGGAATGCCTGATCGCGGCAATTTCGAACTTTGAGAAAGGAAGGCGTGCGGTGCTGGCCGGACGAGCCCTCTTCGAAAGTGGGCTGATTCCGCTGGAGCTAGCAAAATCCGAAACCCCGGCGTTTCGAAAGCAGGGCGTCTATCTCATCACCGGCGGCCTGGGAAAAATGGGTCGCGCGTTGGCACGGCGTCTCGCCCGAGACTGGCAGGCTCGCCTCGTTCTCTCAGGACGCGCGCCGGCTGGTCCCGACTGCGCGGCGCTTCTGGCGGAACTTCGCTCATTCGGCGCCGATGCGGTATATCTATCCGCTGATTTGGGCCTGGATGGGGCCGCGCGTCGAACCGTCGTCGAGTGTATCGAACTTTTCGGCCGGATCGACGGCGTATTCCATGCAGCCGGTGTGGCCGGCGAGGACGCATGTTTCTCCATAGATGACGCAGAGCCCCATCTTTGCGAGACGGTGTTCGGTCCGAAAGTGGCTGGAACAGAGGCGCTGATCGATGCAGTGCGCGGCTTACCCGTCAATTTTTTCGCGGCATGCTCATCACTTGCGACGGAACTGGGCGGACTCGGCTTCGGTGCTTACGCGGCGGCAAACGCAGCGCTTGATTCCTTAATCGAAAGAGAGGCGCAATTCGGCACGGGCGCGCGCTGGCTCAGCATCGGATGGGATGGGTGGGACTTTTCAAACCGGCTCTCGCTTAAAGCCGATATGCCCGCCTTTACAACGGAGGCTGGCTTGAGGATGTGGGAGACGATCCTTTCGAGCGGCCACTCTGGCAGAGTTCTCGCCGTCGCAGGTAACCTGCAGAGCCGGTTGGCTACGTGGGTTCTTAACAAATTGCCCGCTCTGGATTCGAACATCAAGCCGCTTGCTCGCAAACGAGTTAGTCGATCCTACGAAGAGCCGCGAACGCCTCTGGAACGGGCAATCGCGGGAATCTGGATGGAGCTACTCGGTTCATCCGACATTGGGATCCACGATGACTTCTTGGAATTGGGCGGTCATTCGCTCCTCGCGACCCGGATGCTGGGCCGCATAGCGTCGCGATTTTTAGTGCGGCTCAGCCTGCGAGCGATTTTGGAAGCCTCCACCGTTGCCCGGCTCGCCAAGTTGATCGAGTCTTCAGCCCTCCCGATGAACACAGAGAACGTGGAGACAGCGCCGCGGGAGGAGGGCGAGCTGTGACGACAGATGACCTCCTGAATGAACTCGACGCTCGAGATATCCGCCTCTGGCGAGAAGGAACTCGTCTGAGATACAACGCACCGTCCGGGGCGCTTACCGCAGCTCTACGCGCCGAAATCGCCGCACGAAAAGCCGCATTGCTCGAGCGAACGCCGGAGTTACCGGGAAAACCTGTACCCCTTTCGTTCGCGCAAGTCCGCCTTTGGTTTCACGAGCAACTCCAGCCCGACGCCGGAATCTATAACATTCCAGGCGCGGTCCGCGTCATCGGCCCTTTGGAAATTGTGGTGCTCGAGAAAAGTCTGGGCGCTGTATTAGCGCGACACGAGGCGCTGCGCACCGCCATTGTTTCTGAACGGGGAAATATGATGGGTGCAGTCGTCCCGATGGTCGCGATCCCGCTTTTGAGCCGTGACCTCAGTCATCTCGATCCGGTTTCGCGGGAGGCGTTCGCCAGAGAGTTGATATTGCAAGAGCACGCGCGCCCTTTCAATCTTGCGCAGCCACCGTTGGTGAGAGCCTTTTTGGTGAGGCTGGCCACTTCGGAACATCTCCTCGCTCTCACCCTGCATCACATCGCGGGCGACGGCTGGTCTATTGCTCTTCTCATTCGCGAAATTGTCGCGCATTACACGGCGTTTCTATCAGGAACGCCAGCCGCGGTCGCACCGTTGTCGATCCAGTACGGCGATTATGCTCGCCGGCAGCGCCGTGAACTGAACGGCGCGGCACGGGACGAGTTGAGAGCATTTTGGAAAGATTATCTCGCCGGAGCGCCGGTCGCCGTCGATTTGCCAACGGATTGGCGGCGACCGGCGACGGAGAGATTCGAAGGTCGTGAGATTTCTCAATCACTTCCGATCGCCCTGATGACAGAACTGAGCCGACTCGCGGTGGGGGCCCGCGCCACGCTATTCATGGTTCTCGCGAGCGCATTTTTGGTGCTGGTCCATCGCCATTCCGGCCGTAGAGAGATGGTGATCGGCACGGCGCTTTCCGGGCGTGAAACTTCTGCGGAAGAAGCGCTAATCGGCTTTTTTATCAATAGCTTGCCGTTGCGGTGCATGGTTCTGCCCGAAGATACGGTTATATCGCTGTTGCAAAGATTCCGAATGCAAACCCTGTGCGCGTATGATCACGCGGCTATGCCTTTCGAACAGGTCGTCGAGGCGGTGGCCCCTCCGCGCGATCTCTCCCGCGCCCCGGTGTTTCAGGTAATGTTTAATTTCCTGAACCAACCGAAGGAGATCTTTGCAGTTCCCGGTTGCAATGTCAGCCCCTTCCGGTTGCCCAACCGCACGTCCAAACTCGATCTAACCCTCGCCGTAGAGGAACAGGAAGGGAGATTCTCGGCGTCCATCGAATTCCGAACCAGTCTTTTCAATGACGAGCGAATCCGCCGAATGCTCGCTCAGTACGAGGCTCTCCTTACCGCCTTTTCTGCCTCACCCGATCGCCGAGTAGGCAGCATTCCACTCCTCAACTCCGGCGAGATAGCGGTGCGCACTGCGGTAAATGCCACTCAGCGAGACGTTCCCGTCCAAGAGGCGCTGCATCACGCTTTCGAGAGACGCGCCGCGAGCAATCCCGAAACGGTGGCGTACGCTCATCGCGGACGATCGCTCTCGTACGGCGAGCTCAATGCCCGGGCCGACCAAGTCGCCGCCAGTTTGGTATCACAGGGGTTTGGCCGCGAGACAATCGCTGCCATTTTTATAGGACGGAACCTTTTATTTCCAATTGCTGCGTTCGGCATTCTAAAAGCCGGGGCTGCCTATTTGCCGTTGGATATCGATCTTCCGGCCGAGCGGGTCCTTTACATGTTGGAAGATTCCGGCGCGGCGGTTCTCCTGACGACCGCCGAGTATCGCTCAAGGCTGCCGGACGCCGCGTTGCCGACTATGGACATCGATCGCATCGATTTCCCTGCAGCTCAAGACAGCGTAAGTGTAAACGGAGCAGAGCTCGCCTACTTAATTTATACGTCTGGATCCACGGGCGTCCCAAAAAGTGTCGAGATCAATCACCGTGCGGCGGTCAACCTCGTGCGGTCGCTTGCACGGCGGCTTGATTTCAAAGTCGGGGAGACACTTCTAGCCGCAGCCCCTTTTTCATTTGACATGTCGGTGGCTGACCTTTTTCTGCCGACTTCCGTCGGCGGAACGACGGTCTTTCTCGACCGCGTAGATTCCCTCGATTCCAAGCGCCTGGAGGCTATCATCAGCGAAACCGGTGCAAGTGCGCTTCAAGCGACGGCGAGCGCATGGCGCCTGCTCTTGAGCGGAGGTTGGCGTTGCCCGCCGGGATTTCGAGCCTATTGCGGGGGAGAAGCTTTTCCTGCTGAGCTCGCTGTTGCGTTGCTCGCTGCGGGCGCGGAGGTATGGAATCTCTACGGTCCCACAGAGACCACCGTTTGGTCCGCAGCTGCGCGAATCCAGTCGGGGGATGAGGCTGGGTTCGTCGGGGCGCCGCTAGACAATACGCAACTCTACATAATCGACTCGTCGATTCAGCCGGTTCCGGCTGGAGTTCCCGGTGAACTTTGCATCGGTGGCGCGGGGCTCGCGCGCGGCTATCGGAAAAGGCCGGGGCTAACTGCGGAGCGATTCATTCCGAATCCGTTCGGGCTCACGCCCGGTGAACGGATTTACCGAACAGGCGATCTCGCGCGCTTTGATTTCGAAGGGCACATCGAGATTCTCGGACGCATCGATCGCCAAGTAAAGATCCGGGGTAATCGCGTTGAGCTTGGGGAGATCGAGGCCGTTCTGGAGAGCCATCCCGCGGTCGCACGCGCGGCGGTGGTGATTCAACGAGATAACCTTGGCGAGATTTATTTGGCAGCCTACTGGCAGAGCCGCCCCGACTGTGCGCCTCCGCAATTGCAGGAGCATCTCGCAAAGCGTCTTCCTGCCTATATGCTGCCTAAGGTTTTGTCTCAAGTCGATTCGTGGCCAATGAACGCGAACGGGAAACTCGACTATGGCGCGATCGTCGCCCGCACGCCTTATCCCGAGATTGCCTGCAGCCACTGCGCTCCACCCCGGACGGCTCTGGAAGCCTCGATGACTGCGCTCTGGAGGTCGATGTTGAAAGCGCCGATCGGCATACGTGACAATTTCTTCGAGCAGGGAGGCCACTCCTTTTTAGCAATTCATTTGCTAGCGAGTGTCCGCCAGGAGTTCGGCGAAGGCATTAGTTTGTCCGCATTCCTGCAGGAACCGACGATTGAGGCAGTCTGCCGAAAACTGGGCGGAATCCGATCAGAGTATTCACCGCTAGTTCGGCTGTCCGCTCAGTCGTCTCATCCGCACTTCTTTTTTGTACCCGGAGCGAGTGGAAACCCGTTTAGCTACTCCGCTTTGGCTCGCCATTTGGAAACGGAAGCTGTATTCTATGGACTTCAGCCGCCGGAGGACAAAGGAGGCATTCCGTCCATTCCCGAGCTCGCCGCAAGCTACGTAGAGGCGGTTTGCGATCTTCAGCCCAATGGGCGCATTCGCCTCGGAGGCCATTCCTTCGGTGCGATAGTCGCCTTCGACATGGCGCGGCAACTTCTTCTCGCAGGACGTGAGGTCGCGTTATTGGCCATTGTGGACATGGAACCGCCGCATATTTCTGCCGATCGCTTCCACAGCCATTCGGAGTCCGAATGGCTGGCAGAAATTGCGGATGCGCTCGAGCGGTTCGCCGGCCGGGCGCCGGGAACGTCCCTGAAGAACTTGAGCACCCTTCCGCTGGGATTTGCAAAAGAATGTTTCCTGCGCGGTTTGGTCGAAGCAGGCTTAGTACCGGCGGATAGCACTCTGGCTCTGGTCGATCTTCTTTTGGACCGCTATCGATCGAGCCAGGAGGCGTTGTCCACGTATCGGCCTCACCCCACTTCATGCCCACTGACAATCGTACGCTGCGTCGACGGAACCTCACATTCGGCCGCGCTGCCATACCTTGGCTGGCAGCCTTTTGCCCTGGGACGGATCTCCGAAGTCACGGTTCCCGGTGATCACATCACGGTCGTGGTGGAGCCGCAAGTTTCCGTTCTCGGTGCGAGCCTTCGTGAGCTACTGGGTTCCTGCCGGACCTGAAGATACCGATCCTGCGCATAGGATTTCGAGTAGCTGTCGCCCGGGAGGTGGCTTTTGGGCAGCGGCTGACAGCGAGCGGGTCACTTCCGCGACCATCTGCAATTCAAGAATTTAATTTAGTATGCCTTCAAACGATGGCTCTATATCCTGTGCATATGCAAACCTCGTCCGAATCCGAAGAAACCGGGAAGTACTACGTCGTTATCAACGATGAAGAACAGTATTCCATCTGGCCAGAATGGGTCGAATCGTTACCTGCCGGATGGAGCAAAACAGGCTTCTCAGGATCCAAACAATTCTGCATCGAGCATGTCGATACTGTCTGGACGGACATGCGACCAAAAAGTCTGCGGACTGCACGCTGACTCGCCCAAATAAATTAGACGAACCGCACCTAAAACCAGTGAGAGCTTAGGAGGTTCGGTGATCTCGCCATCAGCATCGACGGCATTCGTAGATCTAAAACATCCATATGCGAATCCTCTTCGTCGCTCCCGCGACAAGTCTCCACACGGTCCGCTGGTTGAACCAGATTGTGGATCAAGGTTGGGATCTCCATCTCTTCCCGTGCGAACCGTATCCGTTGCACCCTGGATTTCGTAGCGTGACCCTCCATCATCCTGTGTTCCGCCGGCGACCTTTTGACGAACACGATATCCAGAAGTTGGATATTCTGAATAAGCCTCTGCGACCGTCTAAAAATCGCTGGAGGTCGCTTTGGCCGGAGAAACGCTTCGACCCGAGCGTCGGCCAGCGAGGTCTATGGTGGCCGTTCCGCAAGGGACCCGAGCGGCTGGAGAGTGGCTTGGAGCGCCTGTTTCCCTCTCGGCTGAGCCGCGCCGCGCGGCTTGCGCGAACTATGGAATTACTGAAGCCGGACATCATCCACTCGTTTGTAATTATCTCAGGCGGGTATCTGACCTTGGCTGCTCAATCGTATTTGCGTGGCCCGCTGCCACCATGGGTGGTAAGCAACTGGGGCTGCGACCTCCACCTCTTCGGCCGACTTGAGGAACATAGGCGGAAGGTTCACGAGGTCTTGGCCAAATGCGACTATTATATGGCTGAATGCCACCGAGACATCGATCTGGCGTGGAATTTCGGCTTCAAGGGAACGACACTTCCGGTCGTGCCGATGGCCGGCGTGTTTGACCTCCAGCGGATCTCGGCTTTCCGTCAAGCCGCGCCTTCTTCTGCTCGACGCCTGATCGTGCTGAAGGGCTATCAGGATTGGCACGGTCGAGCTCTGGTAGCCCTTCGCGCAATCGAGTTGGCGGCCGATCGTCTGGCGGGCTATCGCGTCGCCATATTTTTCGCCTCGCGCTCCGTGAGGATCGCGGCGGAGTTGATGAGTCAGCGAACCAAGATCCCAGTCGAGATCGTGCCGTTCAGTGACCATGAAGACATCCTGCGTCTTCACGGACAGGCTCGCATTTCTCTCGGGGCCAGCATAAGCGACGGTATTCCGACTTCGTTAATCGAGGCGATGGCGATGGGTTCTTTTCCAATCCAATCCGATACGAGTTGCGCGAATGAGTGGGTAATCCATGGCAAGACGGGCTTCATTGTCCCGGCCGAGGATCCGCAAGCAGTTGCCGAGGCGATTCGGCTTGCTGTAAGCGATGACAAGCTAGTCGACGCCGCCGCCAAGCTGAATTGGGACTTGGCTCTCGAGCGCCTCGATTCGGCACAAATCCGGCGCAAGGTCGTGGGGATGTATAATGAAGTCGCGTCGGGATAAAGTGCACTTTAATAATGTTTCTACATAGCATTACGCCAGGAAAGATCGAATCCACTCGATTGCGATATGGTTTTCGTAGACCGATTCGCGCGTTTCTCGGGAGACCCAGGCGGTTTAAGAGAATTGCGGCGCCTCGATGAAGACTGCTCTTGTTACGCTCATCGTAGGTATGCCTTATCAATGCGCCTGGCGCGAAGTATGCGAACCGGGCTGGCGCGCCTACGCAAAACGACATGGTTATGACATTATCACGATTGAGGAACCACTGGACCGGTCGACTCGTGCGCTCAACCGTTCTCCTTCGTGGCAGAAGTGCATCGTGCTGGGTGCATCGGTCTGTCGTGGCTACGACCGGATCGTTTGGGTCGACAGCGATATTGTCATCAACCCGAGCGCTCCCGCGGTTACAAAGGGCGTGCCAATTGAGAAAATCGGAGTCACGGACGAAATGCTTGCGTTGTCGTCGCAAGATCGAAATGAGGTGCTCACCTTCCTGAGTGAGCGCTGCAAGACGATGGCTCCGGACCTATTGACGTTCGCTTTGCATTCGTACAGGGATCCCAGCGCTTACCATGCTGCGTGGGGGCTCCCTCGACGTGGTGCACACATATTACAGGCTGGGCTGCTAGTCCTATCTCCTAAATACCACAGGAGTCTGTTGGAACACGTCTACTTCGCCTATGAGGACAAGGGCGCTGCAACTAACTACGAGATGCGGCCGCTAAGCTTTGAGATCCAGGACCGCGGCCTCCAACACCTGATCGACCAACGGTTCAATGCGTTAATTGTTTGGTCCCTTCACCGATACCAAATCTGCGTCACGAAGGCTGTTTCGACGCCGGAGCACATCTCTGTTTTTATAGCGTCTGAATACAAAAATAATTACTTTCTGCATTTTGCTGGACGCCAGAACCTGCTTAATACCGCGAAGATGGCGTTAGATGGCTTACTGCCTGGGCACGACTGCTCGAGCTCCGGAGCAGATTGAGCGATTGAGTCCCAACGCGTTCGGTGAGGATACGCTTCTGAGTGCGACTGTCACAAGCCCCCATGTAGTAAGCGCTTGTGGAGGGTGGCGGGCTCGGAGTAGACGCGGCTCCCACCAGAGTGGAATTTACTATTATATACCAAAACAAAGGCCTAGCCCAACTTGCGCATTTCGGGAATTTTTCGAGTCCTCTTTTGGGGGGTAATCGCCCGCGAAGTCTCTATTTTACAGCATCGTGGTTCACAAATGCCAATTATAGTCACTAATTTATCCTGAACTAATTCTTGCCTTGTCTTGGTCGAGTTGCGTATATAGGCACCATATCTCTGGACTCAATTGAATGTTGATTCACGGGGAGAAAATGATGCCAGCAAGCTCAGTACAAAAACGAATCGATGAGCCGAAAATAGTCACTGAATGCGCCCGCCAACCCGCATCAAATCAAGACCGCATCTCAAAAACGCGCAAGTTGGGCTAGCATTGGCGGAGTTCATTTTGAACAGCCTTGATGCGGATGCTTGGCGCACGCTCGTTGGCCGCGAAGCTATCCAACTTCGGCTCGACTACAAAGTTGCAACACATTCTTTTATCTGCGCCCGCCCAAAGTAACCTCTCTAAACAAACAGTCACTTAAGGTATCCGTCCTGAAAGTCCCCACGCTCTGGACCGCATCCTGGTACGCCTCATCGACCGATTCGAGTGACAGGTGTTGGTAGACCTCAAGGCTCTTTTTGCTTTCGTGGCCCGATATCAGCTGAATCTGTGCGTCGGTCAGGCCTTTGGACGTCAGGTAGGTCAGCATCTGATGGCGGAACAGATGCGGGTGCAGCGGCTGCGTAATGCCGGCCTTCTCGCGATAGCCTCGCACAATTTGCTGGATTCGGCGTGTCGTGAACGGCCCGAACCGCCGAGTCTCGAATAGATATCGATTGCGCGGCGCGGCGTGCAGGTGGCTTTTGAGCACCAGGCGGAAGCTCGCCGGAAACAGGATGTAGCGGTCCTTGGCGCCTTTGCCGCGATTGATAAAAATCTTGCAGGCATCGAGGTCGACATCGCCGACCTCGATGTGGACGAGCTCGCTCACGCGCACCGCCGTATAGAAGAGCAGCTTGAGCAGGATCTCGTGCTGCACGTCACCGCAGTCCTGGATGGCGCGGAAGAAGCGTTTCAGATCGGCATCGGCAAGCAACTGAGGCAGCCGGCGCTCTTTGCGTCCCCGGCGCAGGCCCAGCTTCTTGCGGGCTTGTTGCGAGATATAGAGAAAATCGTCGTACCCCAGCCGGGCCTTGCGCGCGATCCGCACGAGCTGAGCCACGACGGCGGATTTCGCCTTTTCATTTGGCGATACGAAGTTAACCCGACTTCGCGGATTCGGTGCGCAAAAAATTATTTTTGCGACGTAAGTCGTTGATTTTCAGGGAGGGTATCCGGCAAAAAACCCGAAAAGCGGCTGTAGTGAAGACCTAGCCTATTCTCAAA